>Ga0308390_1002486_pt1 | contig 11077 bp, 9 predicted proteins | sample Hotspr2Sample149_FD_202358 | JGI IMG/M metagenome (GOLD analysis project Ga0308390, IMG submission 202358) | Hot spring phototrophic mat microbial communities from Mushroom Spring, Yellowstone National Park, Wyoming, United States - 20040719_149 ...
ATTTTCTTTGACATCATATCACTCCCTTCTTATATTTATTATCTGAATTATAACACAACTACCTAAGAAATATACAGCGACAGATGTGCTCACAGGGGAGCAAGCCTGTCAAAAAGAAAAGTAGTTGATGGTCATATTCAATGTCCATTCCATGGATTTCAGTATAATCCAAATGGCCGTGTTATATTAATCCCTGCAAATGGAAAAAGCCTAGAAGTTCCTGAGAACTTCAAAGTAAAAAGCTATAAAGCAAAAGAGAAGAATGGTTTTATATTCGTATTTTACGGAGATGAAGATAGGGCAAATACAGAGCCACCATTCTTTGATTGGATTGATGAGAGCTATTCCTATGCAGAACTTATTGACCCCTGGAAGACTCACTATTCTAGATGTATTGAAAATCAACTTGATCCAATTCACCTACCTTTCGTACATTACAATACGATAGGGAGAGGTGGAAGGACTATTGTAGATGGACCGGTCGTCGAATGGTTTGATTCTGACAGGATGCGTTTTTATGTGTTCAGCAGAAAAGACGACGGTACGCCTCCAAAGAAACCAGAGGAACTTAAAGGGCAGAAAAGCAAAGTCTATATTGAGTTCATTTTCCCAAATTTGTGGCAAAATCATATCAGCGACAACTTTTTTATTATTGCCGCATTTGTACCTGTTGATGAAGCAAACTCGATTGTATATGTAAGGTCCTACGTAAAACTTACAGGAGTTAAATTTATAGACAAACTTATTGCAAGGCTTTCGGTGCCTTTTAACAGAGTTGTCCTCCACCAGGATAGAAGAGTCTTAGAAACACAGATTCTAAAGAAGACGATGTTGAAGATGAATGAAAATTTTGTATAAGGAGACCTTCCAATAATTCAATATCGAAGAAGAAGGGAAGAACTTCTTAAGGAAAATTAGGTTTATGAAGACTTAAAATTGGTTTGATGTTCTAATACCTTCAGAGATAATCATACGAATATAGATTTTGATCAGTTTTATGGGATTTTCTATGCAGATGGCAGACCAAAACCATTAGCAAGACTATGGAGCATATTTTCTGGTTATCAGAATAAGGATTGTATTAAAATACTGGTATTCCTGTAATAGATTCAGAGCTACAACCAGCAACTAAACTATCCTGGTACTGTTAATAGAGGACGAAAAGGGGACAGGAGAAAAAGCTATACTTATTGTCAATGTCTCATCTCAAGAATATAAAGTGATCATCGATAACTCTTTAATATTTATTCTTGTTCCACGATCCCTGATCTCTAATACCTGACAATATACTCATAGCCTATCAGTTGTTTTGAGGCTATCCTATAAAGGTTTGAGACTGTTATGAGACTTGGGAGGGTTGTTCAACAGTCAAGAAAAGAGAAAGGATTGAGTCAGAATGAGTTTACCAAGAGTATGAGGTTTATTACTTATTTTGAAAGGGGAGTTATAGGAGTAAGCCTTGATACCTTCTACAAGATAGCCGAAGTTTTTGGGCATCCGTATCTGGAGTTATTTATCAAATCTGAAGAGAAATTCCAAGATCTAAGGATAACAATTCTTATGAACAAGGTCGAAGATCTATCTGATGAAAATCAAGACTTAGTGCTTGATATTATTGCTGTCTATCTGGCACATAAAGAGAAGAAACAAACCCACATTCCACCGTGATATTTTCACACTCTTCTCCTACTAACAGATGGAGATTTCCTCAACAGTTACCTGTGAAATGTGGGTTATAACATAGTGATCGGTATTATTTTATCAATTTGCACACCAAGGCATCATGTTCTTTTACAAGTGCCTTTATCTTCCTACCATCGACTTCTGGTTTTTCATCTCCCCATAGTATTTGTACTTCTTTAAAGGGTCCCCATTTCTGTGAGAAGGTTATTTCTACTTTGATCTCTATATCTGAAGGGTTGGTAAGCCATAGATACATTCCCCCTTCTCCGTCATGGAGTCTGACTGTGACTCTTTGGTCACTGGACTTTATGTGTTGCTCCTTCCCAGCCCATCTAATTATATTTGAAAAGAAAAGTCTACCTTCCGATCCCGGATGCAGATTATAACCATAACCTGGAAAACTTCCTATTAGTAATGTCTTTCCATCTCCATACTGATTTTCCACAGCAGCAATACTCCCATCTTCATACCATCCAACAGGTTTTCCGGTAGTAACGTCATAACTTTGTAGGAATATACCCCCATATACGTGAAGATTGTCTATCTTTATGATCAAATTGTTAAGAAGATCAGGAGTAAATTCTACATATTTCTCTCTTACCCCAAGTATTTTATCAAATCCAAGTCCTGGCTGAATGGTACAGACTCTACCGTTATCTCCAAAATAGGCAGGACATCCTTCTACAACAAGCTTTCCACCTTTCTTTACCCACTCTATTAATTTATGAGCAATTTCCTTGGTAAGCATAACCGGAAAAGGTAGATATAGAAGGTCGTAGTTATCAATATCTTCTATCCTGACCCAATCAGCCTGAATATTGTTATCGAAGAAGCCCTGATATGTGCCTCGGAGAGAATTAGCATAATATTCCGTATTACCTTGCTGGGCATAGCAAAAAATTTCTGTTTCTGGGATTATAAGTATACCTATGTCTCCTTTTACCGGTTGAGACTTCCATAGAGCTTCCTGCTCTGGAGCATTAACCCATTTAGCTATCCTGGATACCATCTCAGAACGATCTGTTCTTGATCCGTCCAGGTTGTAGGGTCCAAAGGCTCCGAATAGTGGCCCATCAAGTAGTGGTCTCCATCGTAAATAAAATAGTCCTCTCGCTCCTCCTGCAAAACTAACCATATTCCATATCCTTATATCTTTCGGCCTTGCTATTCTCCCCTCATCCCTTGGTTTATTTATCACCTGAGGCTGCATCCATAGAGGCCCACCATAAGCTTCTGCATGCCAGAAGGGTTTTCCTTTACTTGCACACCGGACTATGTCTACCGCATGCCACTGTTTCCACGGTTCATTACCGTGTCTACAGGCTCCCCATGTGTATCCGTATACCTCTACCCTTTCAGCCGCCTTCCAATCGTCTGCCCCACAATTAGCTAGATGGGTAAGTGTTCCTACAATGCCATGGGCAGTTACTGGATGGTCGGGATCAAGCTTTTTTATCAGGTCTGCTCTCCATTGCATCAATTCATATGCATTTTCTATACGAAATTGCAGCCAGTCAATGACATCAGGGTATGGGCCTAAACTACGAGGAGCAGAGACATCTTCCCAATCTCTGTAGCCGTAACGATGCCAGACTTCTGATAGTGTCTTTATGTCCTTATACTTCTTTTGTAACCATAGGCGAAACTTCTTTTGAGTAGCCGGACAGTAACATACATCTGGCAGGTAGTTGCACTCATTCCATATATCGTATCCACCAAGTCCTGGATGATTTCTGTAGCGCTTGACCAGTTCTGTTAGAAAACGTTCAGCTAAAGCCAGGACTTCTTCATTATCAAGACAGAGCCCTGGAAAACCTCCGGTAACACAACTAGCACTCATATGACTGTCTATTTTGGATCCGTCTATCCTCTCTAATCTAGCATATGCTAGATCTCTAAATGCCCATTCTGGAGCAGATGTAATCATCTCCGCAATAATTATCTTTAGTCCGTATTTTGCAGCCAGGTCTAACTGCCTGTCATAGTCTTCCCAGTTGTATTCTCCAGGCTTGATCTCTACTGCAGACCATAAAAACCAGTGTCTGAATATGTTCATACCATCTTCAGAGGCCGTTTTATAGTCTCTTTCCCAATCTTCTCTTGGTGGATTCGACTTTCTAAAATAGACCGCTCCGTAAGGAAACTTTGGTATATTTTTTAAAGCCATCTTATCACCTCCATTCTTAATTTTTTGACCGTTTAATCGCTATAACTTCCCAATAGTTTAATTCTGGTATTGTAAATCTTGTCCAATTATCCTTAACTTGAAATCCTAATTCTCTATCTGAAAGGACTGCATATACACTTTCTATATGTGTATTTTCTGACTGTCTAACCTCGACTGTTATATTGTGTATGGGGACAATTTCTCCTAAAGGTCTTTCTCCTACCCCATTTACTAGATTAAGTAGTAGATGTGATTCAGTTTCGAACATAGTCACATATACTTCAGAAGGGGCGTCTGTTTTAAGACTAATATCACTCCCTAGTGCCCACTTTACAGCACTTATAATAAGCTTGCGATGATCAGGGATCTTTAACTTCCAGAGTAGAGTTCCGATCTTTGTAGCAAAGTAGACATTTCTACTATTATTATTCTCTAAGACAAGCATTAATGGGATGTCTGTATACGGAAAGGGAAGAGTTGCTCTTTCTGGAGGAGCCCCAACACCATCTTTTGTCGCAAATGGAGGTATATAAGTCATTATGACTTTTACATTATTATGGGACTTGACTCTTAAAAGTTTTGTGTCAAGGGGAAGAATTTCAGTATCCTGGAAAGATTCAACTACTGGATGAGTACTATCCTGAATACGCATATAGGAGGCTATTAGATTCTCGACCTTTGTGTCTATAAAATCTACACCAAATTCTTTGCTGAGGGCGAAATTTCCTCTTCTTCCACCGGACTCATCGTATAGAGAAACTTCGAAAGAGCCAATTATACTACCACCATTATTAACAAATCTCCTAATAGCATCTATCTGCTCTTTACTTAGACATGCAGAGTTCGGCAGGATGAGGACTTTATATTTACTTAAGATTTCGTCAGTTAATTGTTCGTCAGGTATTGGCGTAAACTGTAAATGTCCAGCCATAAGTGCATCATAAAATCCGTACACCTCACTGAGATAATTCTCCAGGCTATCACTGCCGGCATATCTTATAAGAGTTTGCCTGGATTCTAATACTGCAATCTGAGATACCGGTTTTACCTCCTTTAAATATTGCCTGATCTTGTCAAAGTCTTTATCCACATCGCTTATTACTCTGAGTAATCTTTTATCTTTCTGCGTATCAGGTATGCCTGTAAGGGCATGCCAGATATGTCCACCGTTAGCAGGTATCTGACTCAGCCAGAATAGAAGTTCTCCCTCGGGTAAAGAAGAGTGTCGCCAGGTCAAACCAGGTGCAGGAGCAATAATACTCCATGGTGGGATCCCCCCGATGACATTCCTAGCATATTTGGTTTGTACAGATGGTATCCATCTTGGAGGCTGCAATTCCCCAACTCTATCTGTTACATTAGGACTTAATACGTTGCAGAGTTTACATAAATCGTAAGGAGTATAAGAACCTCCACCAAACTCCCCTGTAATTAAGAGTTCTGGGCGTTTCTTCCGAACAATATCGGTTATACTCTGAAAAACTTCAATAACGCAGTGTTCCTGCCACTGGACATATTCCTGCCACTCTAGGCTTCCACGAGCTAGATTAATAGGTAGTGGCTTTTTCATCTCTTTTAAATATTTTTCCCTGCAATATCCACAGTAACAAGCTCGAGGAAAACCTAAAAATGTAATAAAAAATCCGTCTATATCATAATTATCTATAAGCTCTTCATATATTTTAAAAGCTACCTCTTCTCTCTGATAGGGTGAGTTTGGACAGGTCTGATATAGCAATCCCCAGTTACCTGGTCTTGGTTCTCCTACCAGTATAGGTTTTCCTTCCTCATCTTTAACAAACCATTCTGGACGCCAATGATAGATCCATTCTTCGGCTATCCCAATAGATATTCGTGCTATAAATTTAAGTCCTTCTTTGTGAGCACTTTCCAATGCTTCCCTGAGTACATCTCTGCCATTCATAAATGGATTGATATTATGAAACGGGATTTTGGTAGGATACCAGGCATATATACCACCAGCATTAAAGACTACTACATCTCCTCTTAATTCATCTTTAATTTGTTGCATCAGTTTCTCTGGTTGAAGAAGAGGAGTATCTGCTACCTGAAGATTTGTCTGTATCACTACAAGAGGTTCTTCCCACCAGTATTTCAAAGTTATGCACCACCTTTCTTATATTTAGCCTTTTAACCCGGTCAGGGTAATACCACTAACAAATACCTTTTGAGCGCTCAGAAATAGAGCTACTAATGGAATTACCATCAATATAGCAGCTGCCATCATCAGGTTCCAATCAGTTCCAAACTCATTGCGGAAAGCATACAGTCCTATAGCAAGAGTGTATTTTTTGTCTTCCTGAAGATATATTAGTGGGCCCAGGAAATCATTCCAATGATTGATAAAATTAAAGATGCCAACCGTTACTAATGCTGGCTTTGCCAGTGGCAGTATAATTTTCCACCATATACGAAGATCAGAACAACCATCTATATATGCTGCGTCTGATAGGTCTTTAGGAATGGTATGGTAGAATTGTCTGAGTAAGAACACATGAAACGCTGCAGTAGCAAAGAATGATGGGACTGTAAGAGGGAAGAAAGTATTTACCCAACCAATCATTCTATATACTATGAATAAGGGTATTAGTGTAACTTGATATGGAATCATCATCGTTCCCAGTAGAACCAGAAAGAGGATGTCCCTTCCTGGCCAGTCAATGCGAGAAAATCCATAGGCTACAAAAGAGCTGGAAATTATGTCCCCCAGTAAACTGAAGACGACAATTATCAGAGTATTCTTTAGATATAGGAGAAAAGGTATAGCATTTATAGCTTTTTTAAAATTATCCCATGCTACTGGTTTTGGTATGAGAACTGGTGGATAGACAAAAAGCTGGTCTCTGGTCTTTAAGGCAGTAGAAAATATCCATAGAAGGGGGAATACAAAGATAAAAACAAGTACACATATGATGATATACCAGATGAGGTTATTAACAATTGTAATCTTCCTGTTATTCATAACTGCCTCCTATCTCTCATAGTGAACCCAGGAAGAGAATCTAAACTGTATTAAAGTCAGACAGAAGATTATAATAAAGAGTATCCATGCCATACTTGATGCGTAACCCATCTTAAAGTAACGGAATCCATTATTATATAAATATAGTACATAAAAGAGGGTTGAATCTACTGGACCTCCATTGGTCATTATAAATGCTTGGGTAAAGACCTGAAAGGCTCCAATAACCAGAACGACGATATTATAGAAGATAGAAGGTGTTAGGAGAGGTAATGTGATATATCTAATATCCTGCCACCAGTTAGTTCCGTCTATATGTGCAGATTCATAGAGTTGTTCTGGAATATCCTGCAACCCTGCCAGGAATATAATCATCTGTGGACCAACACTCCATAGAGCCATAATTACAAATGCGAGTTTTGCCCAGGCAGGATCGGTAAGCCATAAAGGTCCTTTCAATTTGAAGAATGATAATACCATATTGAGGAGACCAAACTCCGGAGCTAAAATCCAGAGCCATATTACAGAGAGTACTACTCCAGAGATAAGTGAAGGAAAATAAAATAGAGACCTGAAGATAGTAACCCCCTTTAGCTTTCTGTTCAAAAGGATCGCCAGTGATAAAGCCGTAAGAATACCTGTAGGTATCCTAAATGCCACATAATAGAGCGTATTGTAGAGACTTTTCCAGAATAGAGGATCACTTTTGATAAGCTCTCTATAATTTTCTATGCCTATCCACTTTGGAGCTGCAATTACCTGATAATCGGTAAAGCTCAGGTAGAAAGAAAAGATAATTGGTCCCAATGTAAATAGTAAAAAACCTATTAACCATGGACTTATAAAGAATAATCCCAAAAGTATTCTTTTTTTCTTAGCATCTATCTCACCTATCCCAGTTCTAAAATTAAAAGTTTAAAGGGGCAGGAATTTCTGCCCCCTATTTTTAAGTTACTTCTTCTGACTTGCAAGGATCTTATCAATTTCGGATTGAACCTTCTGAACAAGAGAATCTAATGCCTGCTTAGCAGTCATCTGTCCATATATAACTGCATTTCTAGCCCTTACTATTTCGTCGAAGAAGACACCTTGGGCTGGAGTCTGAGGAATATTTACCACATATTTATAATAATTCAATACAAGCTTACTGCTAATGACGTCTGCAGTTTTTCTCAAAGCTAAGATATTACCGGAATTATAACCAATCTTCGCACTTAGGTGTGTCTGTTGTGGGCCAGAGTACCACTTTATAAACTCCCAAGCCTCCTTAGGATGCTTTGAGCCTTTAGGAATGATCATACTAGAACCCTGAGTGAAAACTACCAGTTCTTTACCTGTTGGTGAAGGCATTAGAGAATAACCTAATTTGAAATCCGGTTTGTAGTAAAGGACTCCTCTAACCGCCATGGGAGTACTACCACCAGCCATAGCTAGACGGCCAGTAAGGAATGGATCATTAAGACCACTCCCAAACTGGGAAGAGAAGGCTTGATAAGCCTCTCTTCCATATCGATTTGCCAGATCTGCAATAAACTGCAAAACATCTACTGCTTTTTCAGTATTTATGGTAATCTTATTTCCGTCGTCACTTACAGGTTTTACACCACTTTGGACAAACCAAACAAGAGTCTCTGCACCATTTGCTATATGTCCCCATAGTGGGGTAAACCCAAGGCGCTCAATCTTACCGTCCTTCTTTATAGTAAGTTTATCTGAATATGTGAGGAGATCCTTCCATGTTTTAGGTCCTAGATTGGGATTTAATCCCACCTCTTTAAAGAGATCTTTGTTCCAGTAGAACATAGGCTTAAGACTGCTGGTTAGAGGGAGTCCCCATATCTGACCGTAGAAAGTTGCTTGTTCTAGACAGGCAGGTACATATTTTGACGTATCAAACTTCTCCTCCTTTATAAATGGGGTTAATGGCAGGATAGAATCTCTATCTATCCATTCCCTTAGAGCCATAGGATTCCAGTGCACTGCAACGTCTGGAGGGGCACCTCCAGCTACCGCTACTAATAATTTTCTTTCCATATCTGGAATGCTTACAGCTTCTACCTGAAAGTTCTTACTCTTTGCATTGAACATATCTACTGCTTCTTTATAGACTTTGTAAACCTCACCGGTTGCCGGAACCCAGAAAGTAATAGTCTCCTTGGCAAAAACAAAAGATACCAAAATAGAACACATAAGTAAAACTGAAATTCCTAAAAAGACAGCCCTTTTCATTTTTCTAAGCCTCCTATCCTAAAGTTTTATTAAATATTGTTCTTTTTTATTTCTCCTCAAGACCATACCCTCTTCTAAAGAGATTACCAATTATCAAAAAGATCACTACTGATCCTTATCACCCCCTTTCCTGGCTTTTATTTGCAGATTCCCTTATCCAAAGGATGCTTTCATCCCTTGCGCTGATTACATGAATCTTGGTAACTTTTACTGCAGTTTCCTTATCTCCAGCTTTAAGAGTATCCAGTAAAATATGATGCTCTTTATTGGCCTCCATCACTCTTTCTGGACGTCTCTCGGTCATTAGCGCTCTAGCTATCTGAACCTGATCTCTTATTTGAAGGTATAGATTTAAAAGTATCTCATTATTGGCTAGTTTTATGATCTCCTCGTGAAAAGTTCTGTCAGTAAAAATATACCTATTCCTGCCAAAATCGGGATTTTCAATAAGACTTTTTAGATAGATATACTTATCATCAGGGAGTACATCTATGGTTTCTATAGCGGATAATTCCAGATATAACCTTACATTGAAAAGGTCTCTAATATCTTTCTCTGTAAATACTCTCACTTTGGCAGGCTGATGAGGTTTCTTTTCCAATATTCCAGCTGTCGATAACTTGACGATTACCTCTCTTATTACACTCCTACTCGCTCCATAAATATCACATAACTCACTTTCATTTAAGACTGTCCCCATCGAGATATGACCAAATAGAATATCTTCAAGCAAAAGATGATAAACCTTATCGACAAGTGTCCTTTCTGTTATCCTTCTCTGCGCTATGGTTAGTCTATGCCTATCCTTTTCCATATCTCCTCCTAACTGTTTAAGGTTATTAAGATTATATTATTGTATACAATATGATGTCAAGTCACTTGTCGGGCAAATTCCCCCTCTTTCGATTTAATTTGAATTTATTATACTTTCGCGTAGATATTGCCACTTCATTAAAGTGTAAGAAGAAAATAGTGTGGGATAGGCGATGGAGGTCGCATCCCGCAATACTCAGTACTATAGTTCTAACAGGTAAAGTTAAGATGGAGCTAAAGTGTAAACCTATTCTTCCCCTTTGACTTACTTATGTACATAAGACTGTCGGCTATTTCTAAGGACTTTTTCAAATTTTCCCCTTCAGAGATAGCTCCACCTATTGACACAGACACTTTAATTATTCCCTTATCTTCTTCGATAAAAGAACTATTTATCAGAGTTATTATCTTATTGGCTAAAACCTCCAGATCCTCTTCTTTTAAGATCTCGGCTATAACAACAAATTCATCTCCACCGTATCTGGCTACAACATCATTTGACCTTAAATTGTTTTTTAAAACTCCAGCTGCCATTTTTAACACCTTATCCCCTACCTTGTGTCCATAAAGATCGTTTATATCTTTAAAGTTATCCAGATCGAGGAATAAAATGCCAAATCTTTTCCCAAATCTCTTAGCCTCAACAGTCTTTTCACTGATAAAATATTCAAGCCCCCTTCTATTTAATACTCCGGTCAGTTCGTCTATAAAGGCTAGACTTCTCAGTTCCTCTAATTCCCTTTTAAGAGTTCTATAATCGACTATTTCATTAAAAAGTTCTATCGCCCAAATGACAGTATTGTTTTTATCAGTTACGGGAATTACTCTTACTGAGACGGGTAATCTATATCCTTCCTTATGATGTAAGAAGACCCTAGCTTCTACTGGTCTATTATTCTCTATGGCATAGACCACAAGACATTTTTCTTTACAGAGTTCGGTACCATTTTCGTCAATATGCCTCAAGATATTGTCGTAACAGTGAGTATTTATCACCTCTTCCTTCGAGTAGCCAGTTATTTCCTCTGCTGACTTATTCCAGTATAAAATTTCCCTCTGAGGACTTACAATATAATGTATGAGTTACATACATTTGAGACTCCGGATTACATTTTAACATATAATCAATAGGAGATAAATTATTTAAGCTCTTATGTACCCTTTTAGTATTATACCAAATAACATAGTCTATAAGTCTGGAA
>Ga0308390_1002490_pt1 | contig 11066 bp, 10 predicted proteins | sample Hotspr2Sample149_FD_202358 | JGI IMG/M metagenome (GOLD analysis project Ga0308390, IMG submission 202358) | Hot spring phototrophic mat microbial communities from Mushroom Spring, Yellowstone National Park, Wyoming, United States - 20040719_149 ...
CTGCCGAACCACCGGCTCACGCTCACTGTGCAACGGTGCGCTCGTCGGTATCCAGGTCAGGGCGGTCGTCGCGAGCGCTCGCTCCCCCTCGTCTCGTGTGCTTCCCCTGCCCTGCGTTTCCCTCCAGTCAGTGCGCCGTGCTGTCGGGCTGCAGGATCCCCAATTCCTGCAGCGCCCGCTCCAGCGTAGCCAGATCCTGCTCCATCGTCGCGAAGGCAGCCAGGTATGGTTCCGGTGTCGTCAGATCGACCCCCGCATCGCGCAGAAGGTCCAGCGAGTCCTTGGACGACCCGGCGGCCAAGAAGGCGAGATATCGCTGCTGTGCCGCTTCGTCACCCGCGAGCACGGCTCGCGCCAACGCCGTCGCGGCGACCAGCCCGGTCGCATACTGGTAGACGTAGAACGCGCGATAGAAGTGCGGTACCCGACTCCACTCGTGCCGCACTTCCTCGTCCACCTCCAGGTCGGGACCGTAGTACTCGCTGATCAGGCGGCCGTACAGCTCGCAGAGCCCGTCTGCGCTCAACCCTTCCCCTCGCTCCACAGCCTGGTGCGTCAGGAGCTCGAACTCGGCGAAGAGCGTTTGCCGGAAGAGCGCGATGCGGAAGGTATCCAAAGCATCGTTGACGAGTGCGGCCCGTTCCCGCGCAGCGGTCGCGCGTTCCAGGAGTGCATGAGTGAGCAGGCGCTCGTTGAAGGTCGACGCGACTTCGGCGACGAAGATCGTGTACTCAGCGGTCGGATGGGGTTGCGCCCGCGAGCTGAAGTAGGAATGCATGGCGTGCCCCACCTCGTGTGCCAGCGTGAACACCTCGCGCAGCGTGCCGTTCCAGTTCAGCAAGATGTACGGGTGGACACCGTACACCCCCAGGCTGTAACCACCGGACCGCTTGCCGACCGTCTCGTGGACATCGACCCACCGGCTCGCGAGCCCCTCTCGCAACGGCTCGACGTACTCTGGTCCGAGCGGACGGAGTGCTGCCAGGACCAGCTCGCGCGCTTCGGCATACGTGTACCGGTGATCTGCTCGCTCCACTAGTGGTACGTACAAATCGTAGGTTCGGTGACGCTCCAGGCCGAGCACCCGCTTGCGCACCGCTAGATACCGCTGCAGGAGATGGCGGTGCTGGCGGACGAGGTCGATGAGTGTGGTGTAGACCTCGAGCGGAATGTTGTCCGGGTGGAGGGCTGCTGCGAGGGCCGACTCGTAGCGTCGCGCCCGTGCGTAGAACGTATCGCGCTGGTTCGCGGCGCTCAGGAGCGCAGCGAGCGTGTGCCGGTGGACGATGTAGGGGGCGTGGAAGACCTGGTAGGCCTCCTGGCGCACCCGCCGCTCACGCCGCTCGAGCAAGAGTTGATAGCGGCCTTTCGTGAGCTCGACCGTTGTCCCGTCGACGTCCGTCACCGTGCCGTACCGGATGTCGGCATTGTCGAGCAAAGTGAAGGCGGTCGCTGGTGCCTGTGCGAGCGGCATCGTCTCGGCGAGAAGCTGCTCGACCTCCGCGGAGCGCACATGCGGACGCTCCCGTACCAGCCTTTCCAGGAGCTGTCGGAACGGGGCGAGACCCAGTTCCTGTTCGACCAGACCCAAGAGAGCCGCGTCGTCATAGCTGGTCAGGAGTTCTGGTGCGATCCACGCCGAGGCGCGGCCCGCCACCGTCCCCACATGGACAGCTCGCTCGTATCGCTCGGCCGCGGCCGTGTCGCGCGTGTCCTGATCGCGCGCGAGCAGGGCATAGGCGAAAAGCTTGCTCACTCGCTGGTCGAGCTCGTCGGCCAGGGTCAGGACCTCGAGGACTTGCTGCGGTCCCTGCTGCAGGGTTCCGCGCAAGAATTCCAGCCTGGCGAGTTCCGCGAGCACTGCCTCGCGCTCTCGCTCCCAGTCCTCCGGACTGGCGAAGAGGTCAGCGAGGTTCCAGGTCTCTTCGATCGGTACCGCATCGCGTGTCAAGACCACGGTCATGAATTCCTTTCCTCTGCTCAAGTCGTTTCGATCACATCCTACTCGTTCCTGCGTTCCAGTGACCGCTCCCGAGCAGTCTGCGTTACCTGTTCGTGAGGGTTGGTTTCAGGGCAACGACTGGCCGCGACGTCTCGACATCTTAGACAGTTTGGGCGAGACGAGCCGAATCTGCCGCGCCTTTGCTACCGGCGGCTGCACTGATGCGTCCCGTGAGCGAGTCGCCTCGGAAGTCATGCCGAGCGGGGATCGATGAACGAGTGTGTAGCTCGCGCGCTCCTCACCGGAATGTGGGCAGCCGCTACGCCGTTGGCTGGCTACCCGATGGGGAAGCGAGCGCGTTCATCCTGTCTCTGGCACGACACTGGCTGTCACCCCGTGGCGTTCCGTGCGAGTCTACGACCGGAACGGCTCCCTCTCCGTTCCCGCCGGTCGCACACGAGGAGTCGGCTCTTTTCCTCGGCGCTGCGGACCATCTTCGGCCGGATCGACGACCAGTCTCCTCGAGGGGCACGCACCGTCTGGAGGGAGAATCACGAGAGCTATCGCTGCATGTGAGGAAATCTTTACACCTATATGCTACATGGATAAAGTTACAGGTGGTTCATCCTCGAGCGGGGCGTACGAGCCACCGGTGAGAATTTCGGGCGCACGCGCTGTGCGAGTGACGAGGACAGTCGCGGCGTGAGCAGCACGAGTGCTCGGATGCGAGGGATGGCCGACTTGTCGTGTTGTTTGTCGGTTGTCGCGCAATGCGGGGAGGAGACAGGATGAATCGCCGGCGTTTTCTCGCCTTTTCGGTATCCGCGCTCGCCAGTAGTCTTCTCGCGGCTTGTGGCGGTAGTGCAGGCCCGACACCGACACCGACGACGGCACCGTCGCCGACACCAGCCAGTGCACCCGTTCAGACGCCAGTGGCTGCGGATTCACCGACTCCTCAGGTCGCTGCCACGCCGACCGTCGCCCGGCCGGAAACCCGTTCAAGATCGGTGTCGTGGTCGCCCAGACGGGGAATCTGGCATCTTCCGGTCGGCGCCTCATCGAGGGGATGCAGCTCGCACTCGACGAGTTGGGCAACACTGCTGCTGGTCGTCAATTGCAACTGTTGCCAGCCGATTCGGCTGGGAATCCGGATCAGGCGAAGACGCACGTCCGGCGACTGGTCGAAAGCGACAAGGTCGATGTCATCACCGGCTTCACCATTACGCCTGAACTGACTGCGGTGCGTGATTACCTGCACGAGCAAAAGCAAGTCACCATCGGCTCGATCGCCGGCTGGCCACCCCTAACCCGGGATCCCAAGGTCCGCAGTCCATACATCTTCCGGTCGTCCTTCTGCCAGGGGAGTACGAGTTTATCCAAGCCAAGTGGGCGTATGAGAAGGGTGGCTATCGGAATATCGCTCTCATGGCCCCCGACTACACGACTGGCCGAACGGTAGCTCAGATCTTCGGCGATTACTTCAAGAAGTCGGGTGGTCAAATCGCTGCTGAGGTCTATCCGCCGCTCGATACGACCGATTTCGGGCCCTATCTGCAGCGCATCCTTCAGGATGCTGCGAACGCCGATGCCGTGTGGGCCTGGATCATCGGTGCCGACGCTATCCGTTTCATAACCCAGTACTAGGAGTTCGGCCTCGAGGACCGCTATCCCCTGCTCGGCGGTGCCGAGGTCGGTGATGACACCTATCTCCCGGAGGTTGGCGAAGCAGCTCTCAGTATCGTCAGTGCGATCAACGACGCAGCACGTTATGATCGGCCACAGAACAAGGAGTTCGTCGCCAAGTTCCAGCAGAAGTTCAATCGTCTCCCTGGTCACCTGGAGTACTGGGGCTATATCACCGTCATGATCGTCGCGCATGCTCTGGAGACCGTTGCGGGAGATACCAGTGACGAGGATGCCTTCCTGCAAGCGATCCGCAATGTCCGATTCCAGGGCCCGATGAACGAAGTGCGCTTCCACCCTGAAGCCCAAGGTGTGATCACCACGGTGCTCGTGCGCCGCGTCGAAAAGTTGCCTGATGGGACGCTCGGCAACGTGGTGCTCGACGAATATCCGAATATTGATGATCTCTCCTTCTGACCGGTCCGGCTCGGTCTCTCGGCACTGGCGGTCCTGGGTGTTTCCGCCCGGGACCGCTCGGTTTTGGTCGACCCTTCTCGTCGGCTCTCCTTCGCTTCGTCGATCGCCTTTCGCCGGCCTCGCCGGTATGCTTGCCCTCGATCGGTCAGTGATTCTGCGGAGGTCGAATGGAGCTCGTCATCGTCGCTGACCTGGAGGGAATGTCCGGTGTCGCTGAGCGCGTCTGGTGCGATCCAGCTCATCCGGAGTACGCGCGTGCTCTGGATCAGTATGCAGAGGACGTGCGCGCGGTGAGCCTGGCCGCTCGTGCTTTCGGGATCGCTCGTATTCGCCTTCTCGATTGGCACGGACGCGCTATTCCACCCAGCCTGTGTACCAGTGACATCGAGCCAGCGCTGCTCCCGCTCGACCGAAACCCGCGCTTGGCGGTCCTCTTGGGTTTTCACGCCCGCGGCGACGCTCCTCGTGCTTTCGCCCCCTGCACCCTTCTTCCCGGGCTGTCCATCGAGTGGGATGGTCGACCAGCTGGGGAACTCGCGCTCGCCAGTCGTTGGCTCGGTGAGCAGGGTATCCCGCTCCTGCTCGTCTCCGGAGACCGCGCGCTGACCGCGGAAGCTGAACTCTGGACCGATCAGACGACAGCCATCGCCGTGAAACTGGCTCACTCCCCGGATCGAGCGGAGTGTCTTCCACCCGATCGTGCCCGGGCTGCGCTCGCCGACGCCTTGCAGCGTGTCCTCGCGCGCCGCTCCTGGTGGTGGGTCTATCGACCGTCCTCACCGATCGATGTCACCGTGAGCCTGCCGGCGGGCGGTCAGGAGCGTCTGGTCGCATCGTCCATGAACAAGCTCTTCGTTCAATTGGATAGGCTCGTTGCTCGGGCGGGCGGCATCCCCACCCTCGCTCGGCTCGCGTCATCGTGAGTCGTCCGTGCCGAAGCCGCGCTCCTCGAGCTCGGCCAGCAGTCGCTGGATCGCCGGGGGAAGTTCGGTCGCTGTCTCGTCGCTCGCGTTCTCAGCGCGCTGACTGCTGCTGGCCAATGCGGCGAGTTCTTGCCAGTGCATGACCGGCATGATCCCCAACTCAGCGGCGAGGACGAGTGCGTCGAGCCCAAAGGTCTCGACCGTCGTCGTGCCCGTGCTGCTCCGAACGACGACGCGGGCGCGCAGGATCTGCTCCCCGTCCACGCGGAGCACAATCTGCTCGACCTCCCCTCCGGCCACGCGCAGGAGTTGGCTCGCCAGGCGCGCGAGTCGCCGCCGGGTTCGCTCGACGGTGCAGGCGCAGGAGGAGAAGGCTCGCGCCTCTTCGACATCGGCCGAGACCGCGAACCAGGAGTCGGTGCCCAGCCCGCGCAAGAGGACGACCGGCTGCCCATGCTGCTGTGACCAGCTGATCCCTTGCACGACGATCGGAACCAGATCACTCATCGCTTCCCTCCTCGTACGATTGACCGTCGCGGTGTTCCGGTTTCTTCCTTCGGTGGTGATTGCCTCTTCCGTCGGATCGCATGGAGTCGAGTGGCCCAACATGCTGTGCAGTCTTGTCGCTCATCACTCCCCTGGCGTTCAGTGCACCGCCGGGGTCGGCTCGCCGGCTCCCCCGCGGTGTGCGGCGACCAGACTGCTCCGGGCTGCTCACAGCGCGGATACTGACGACCGTTGACGTCCGGGAACGCTGTCGTCATCAGCTGGAAGCGTCGCCAAGCGGCGCTCGGTTCGTCGCGGATGGTCACCCGAGAGCGCGCCGCGACGACGTGCCTTCTTGGGACGGACCATTCGCCGTGGATGACGATGGTTGCCCTGCCCTTCCCCAGCGTTCGTCCTGCAGCGGCCCTGGCGTCGCCGGCCGCGCAAGCATGCGACCGCCGCGCGTTCGTGAACGAGAAACGTTCTTCCCCGAGAATGTCGTCGTCACGCAGCATGATCGCGCTCTTCCCGAGCAATCGCCGGAATCGGTGGACGAGTTTCGCCGCAAGGACGAGGCGTGCCCGTGCAGCTTCCAGGTCGATCGCATCGGATCGATCGCGGTCCGCCGAGCCGAACTCGACCGTTCCCTCACTGCCCGGTGCCAGAGAGTCCGCCCCTGTCGCAAAGCTGCGGAAGTCGTCGGCACCAGCGAACGAGCACAGCGTCATCGCGCTGAACGCGTCGCTGTGGAGTGATTCCGAAGGTGCGTCGATCGGAAGCGCGTTCGGCAGCACAGGTGAACCCCCTATCGAGCGGAATCATAATCCCGACTAATTTGGTCGGGATTATAACACTGCCTCGTTTCCTCGTCCAGGAACGCAGTCCTGGTCGAGTCCGAGCCGCCCTCAGGGTCGATACGGAACCCGAGCACGCGATCGCGCCAACGCGTTCGCTTGAGGAGCGCAGTCTCGCGAGGCAGGCGCCTCGTCTGCAAGTCAGGGAGATCCCGCTCGACTCTCTTCCGCCCCAGGCACGGCCGGCTCACTCGCTGCGATCCCGGTGACCAGCTGCGCGATAGGGCATTCGTAGCAGCGGCACTGGCGACAGCCCCACCAGTGGAGGTGCAAAACCCCCTGTTCGGCTCGCGCGCTCCGGAGCCGGAGCGGACTCGTCCCGCAAATTTGCTCGAGTGTCGCCTTGACCAGAGCGTTGCCGCGACCTGCTGGTAGTTCCTCCCACAACTGGGCAGCGCGCTCCGCCAGCGCCGCGTCTTCTGTCCACTCCGCGTAAGCCAGCGCGAAGGGAACCACCACGTTCACGATGACCTCGTGCGCCCGATCGCGTCCGAGCGGCACCGGACCACCGGTCAGCCACTCCAGTAGTCGACGTCGTGCCGGCTCGCTCTGCAGGCGAGCGAGGCAGGCGCCGAGGATTCCCTCGCAACTCGTCGCGACCAGCCCAGCTAGGCTCAGCAGGCGCCGAAGCGGATGGTTGGTCGGCCGAACGCCGTCGAGTCGCCAGGTGGTGCGGAGCACGATGGGACTCGCCGCTCGCCAGACGCTTTCGATCCGGCGCCAGTCGTCGGAGCGGAGCCCGCTGAGGCCGCGCTCCCGATCCGAGACAGGCAGGAACCCTGCCGTTCCGAGGAGCAGTCCCGCGGCGGTCAGGAAACGATCGTCAGGGGAGGGAGTGAGTAGCCGTGCTTCGAGTTCGGCGATCGGTACCGCTTCGGCCACTGCCCGCATCCCTTCCCGATTGCGGTGGTAGCCGAGCGCATCGGCGAGCATCCAGTAGAGCGTTTGGGCCGGCGGTTCCCCCGCTAACCGTGCCTGCACGCGCGCGACCTTTTCCCGCAGTCTCCGATCACCCGCTTCCTCGAAAAGCCGATGGAGCTGGTCCGGCGCTGCGGCTGCGAGGTGTGGTGCGCAGTGCTCGAAACCGAGAGCGCCGAGCGGGCGGACATGCTGCCGGGGGAAGAGTTCGAGGGGACCGGCCAGACTGTCGTGCAAGACCAGCGTGGGCACGCGCTGGCCATCGCGACGGCGAACCGGTTCGTCGAGGTCATCCTCCCACACGACGTGGAGGACGACCGCCTCGTATGCTGGGTCGTCGTGGTGGCCGTGGGCATACCAGTCGGAGGCACGCAGGTGGAGCTCGATGTCACCCTGATGGAGTTCTCCCCCGATGTCGAGCAGCGCGCCAGTAAAATCCGGGCCGCGGCGATGCGTCCAGATCCCTCGATAGACGACCCTGACCATTCGGTTCTCGGTTGTCGTCAGAGCGCCGCTCAGCCACTGGGCCTGCCAGATTTCGGCCAGGAGGAGTTCGTCGAGCCGCATGCCGCCCCCAGGTGATGCACGCATCATACCGGATGTTCGCTCTTCGCGCGAGACGCAGGAGGAAAGTCTGCTGAGGGAGAACGTTGTCTAGGTATCGTCGTGATCGGGGCAGCGAAGTGGCGTCATGACGCTCCTCCCCTCATCTTCCAATTGAAGCACCGACCTGATCGGGTCCGGCTGGGTGCTCTCTGGGGCCTGGCATGCTGATCAGGTGTATCGGTGAGCAAAGGCGTGTGAAGGGAGTGCGGGTGCGCCGGGATGACTGGCATCCCGAGGAAGGCTGCGCCATACTACGAGCGCCTGCGGGTGCGCAGAGAGGGGGCGAGACCAGTGGTGATCATCTTCCGGACGGCGAACGCGGTCGATCCGGCCATGGAGCGAGCCGTCGCCGACGCGGTCGACCGCGGTTGCCTGGATCCGGCTGCTGCTCGCCGTCTCATCGCAGCCGAGGCACCGCTGTTGCTGCTCCTCCTCGAAGCGGCCTCGCTCGTGCGTGAGCGCCGATCCGGTCGGACGATCACCTACTCGCGCAAGGTCTTCCTTCCGCTCACGAATTTATGTCGTGATCAATGTGCCTATTGTACGTTCGTGCGCCGGCCGAGCGATCCGCGTGCCCACACGATGACGCCGGAAGAAGTGCTCGCCGTCGCTGAGGCTGGCCGAGCGGCCGGATGCAAGGAAGCGCTATTCAGCCTGGGGGACAAGCCGGAACTCCGCTATGCCTCCTATCGACAGTGGCTGGCAGCGCGCGGCTATTCCCGGACGATCGAGTATCTCCGGGACATGTGCGCGCTGGTTCTCGAGCAGACGGGCCTGCTTCCCCATGCGAATCCCGGCGTGATGAGCGAGGACGATCTCGCGTTGCTCCGCCCGGTGACGGCCAGTATGGGTCTGATGCTCGAGTCGACGAGCGAGCGCCTCCTCGAGCGGGGGGGCGCACACCGCGGGTGCCCCGATAAGGTGCCGGCTGTACGGTTGGCCACGCTGGAAGCGGCCGGCCGCCTCCGGGTGCCCTTCACGACCGGGATCCTCATCGGGATCGGCGAGACGCTGGAAGAGCGCGTCGAGGCCCTCTACGCGATCCGGGAGCTGCAGGATCGCTATGGTCACATTCAGGAAGTGATCGTTCAGAACTTCCGCCGCAAGCCGGATATCCGGATGCGGGATTGGCCAGAGCCGACCCTGCTCGACATGCTGCGGACACTCGCGGTCGCTCGCTTGATCCTCGGAACCACGACGGCAGTCCAGGCGCCGCCCAACCTGATGCCCGATGGCTACGAGGCCTATCTCCTCGCTGGACTCGACGACTGGGGTGGTATCTCACCGGTAACCCGCGATTACATCAACCCGGAGCGCGCCTGGCCGCATCTGCGCGAACTGAAGGCCCGCACCGAGGCGAGCGGGTTTCAGTTGCGTGAGCGCCTGGCCGTCTATCCGGGATTCATCCGCCGTAGTGAGGAGTTCCTCGATCCTGCGATCTGGAACCGGGTCGCGGCGCTCGTCGACCCGGGTGGACTGGTTCCCCGGGAAAAGGAGTTGTGGTGATGCACGAGACTCCTGCCTTGCATGAACTCCTCGAACGCCAGCTCGGACTCGCCTCGCCCGAAGTGGCTCGCATTCTCGATCGCGCTCTCTCCGGACATGAGCTGACGATCGAGGAGGGAGAGCGGCTCTTCGCGACGCATGGCCGGGATCTGTTTCTCGTCACGCTGGTGGCCGACGACCTCCGACGGCGTGCGGTCGGCGACGTCGTCACCTATGTCGTCAACCGGAACATCAATTTCACCAACGTCTGTATCAAGCGCTGCGGTTTCTGCGCCTTTTCCCGTGGCCATCGGGAAGAACAAGGCTACTTCCTGCCGCTCGAGGAGATCGTTCGGCGAGCGCGTGAGGCCTGGGAACTCGGTGCCACCGAGGTCTGCATCCAGGCCGGGCTACCGCCCAAGATGGATCCTGATCTCTACCCGACCATCTGTCGAGCGATCAAGGCCGAGCTACCCGAGATCCACATTCACGGTTTCTCCCCGGAGGAAGTCGTCTATGGCGCCTTGCGTGCTCGAACCTCTATCGAGGAGTATCTCCTCCGGCTCAAGGCAGCCGGCGTCGGTTCCCTGCCTGGTACATCGGCCGAGATCCTCGACGATACCGTGCGGCAACGCATTTCGCCGGGACGCATCACGACCGCGCAGTGGGTGGAGGTGATCACGACGGCACATCGCCTCGGCATCCCGACGACGGCGACGATCATGTACGGACACGTGGAAACCGATCGCCAGCGGGCCGCTCACTTGGCTCTCATCCGGAGCATCCAAAAGGAGACCGGGGGGTTCACCGAGTTCGTGCCGCTCAGCCTGGTCCACAGCGAAGCACCGATGTATCGCAAGCGCCTGCTTCCCGATCTTCGACCCGGCGCGACCGGTGAGGACGTCGTCAAGATGCATGCCATCGCTCGGATCATGCTTCACCCGTACATCCGGAACATCCAGGTGTCGTGGGTCAAAGAGGGGCCGAAGCTGGCTCAGTGGTGTCTGAACGCTGGTGCGAACGATCTCGGTGGGACGCTGATCAATGAGAGTATTTCCACCGCAGCCGGCGCCACCTATGGCCAACTGGTACCACCGCGGGAGCTCCGTCGCTGGATCCGCGAGGCAGGTCGGGTTCCTGCCGAACGGACGACGCTGTATGAAATCCGCACACCGTTGAACGATGAGGATCCCCCGCACCCCTTGGATGCCGCAGCGGAGCATCCGGAGCGATTCGGCTCCTATTTCCAACTGATCCAGGACGAGCGCTTCGCCTTCCGCAAGCACTACCGGATCGTGCTCGATGCCATTCCTGCTCGTGCGGAAGCGGGAGCCGAAAAGCGGTGATCGGCTAGGAGCGGTGACGGAGCGGGTCGTACACCAATCCTTGTCGCCACTGCTCCGAGTTGGCCGCAACGTGAGCTGCCCAGTACTCGGCGACCTCTTGTCCCGTGGCGAACCACACGCGTGGATAGGACAGGAGGTGCTCGAGCAAGCGCTCGAGCATCAGGATCCGCCCTGGGCGCCCGATCAGCTGGGGATGCATGGTGAGGTTGAACAGCCCGCCGAAGCGGTAGATGCCCTGGAACTCTTCTGCCCACGCCTGGAAAGCAACCTGGGCTGGTTGGATGGGACGCGAGCCCGGTCCGGTTCGGAACAAGAAGAACGGGGCATCGTCCAGGAGCCATTGCACCGGTAACTCGATCAGTCGGGTGTCCGGGTGCTGCCAAGGCAGAAAATGACTCATCAGATT
>Ga0308390_1002493_pt1 | contig 11058 bp, 9 predicted proteins | sample Hotspr2Sample149_FD_202358 | JGI IMG/M metagenome (GOLD analysis project Ga0308390, IMG submission 202358) | Hot spring phototrophic mat microbial communities from Mushroom Spring, Yellowstone National Park, Wyoming, United States - 20040719_149 ...
CGATTTCCGGAAATTCTGGAACGATAAAATATTCATGAGCAATAGCAACTACAGAATCTCTAATTTTTTGTTGTGAAAATAATAGATCCGCCCCGCCTAAAAAGATTAAAATGAAAATAAATTTTAATAAATTGGTTTTCATTGTCCTTGATAAAATTTGTTTGAAATAATAATTGATTATTACTTTTAATCTAAACGTTGGAATCCTTGTCTTTGAACGCCTTGAGCTGTAACTTTAATTAAAAACTCAACTTCTTCGCTCTTTGCAATCTTGTGATCTTTTATATACTCTTCAAGCATCTCTCGCAATCTTGGTGGCAAATAAGCTGGCACTGTTCGCTCAACTTCGCACTTAGCAATAAATTTATATTCTCCTTCAACGTCAATTTTAAACTTAAATCTTCCTCCGCCATCCGCATCTCTTTTAATAATAAAAAAGGGGTTGTCAATTTGATCAGTTTTTATTCCATCTTTTGGAAAGTTAGGAGGGGTTTTGCTTTTGTCTGATAATTTTACAAAATATTTTATCGTATTTCTTTCTTCTTTTGAAACAAGTCCAATAGCCTTTAAATTCACCACGCTATATTCTTTTAAATCTTTCTCTCTCGATGTTAAAGGGTCGACTTGTAAAATTAATGGCTGTTTTATAGCGTCGCCTACGTTTACAATTAATGAATCTCTAATCCTATGTTCTTCTTCTTCTAATTCGTCCCGCTCTTGAATTACTATCAATAATTCCGTAATTAAAGTTATGTATAATATAAAATAAACTAAATTCTTTGCGGGTTTCTTTGCCATTTTTTACTCTAATCTTTTTATATTAGTTTACGTTTTTCTTTAAATCGCTAAGCGAATTAATCATTCCCATGTGCATTTTATTGATTCTCTCTGTAACTTGCGATAGTTGTTCTACCATATTGTTAACTATTGTTAATTTTTCTTTGCTTAAATTTTGAAGATCTGAGACAGCTTTTCCAATTTCTTTTGTATCAGCCAATTGGCTTTGAAGTTGAGCAACTTTCTTTTGTAAATTTTCAGAATGTTTGACAAAATCGTCCATCGTTGCAAACTTTTGTTTCATCAAATCTTCGAATTGCATCCAAACCGAAGATAAAGAAACAAATTTTTCTTTAATCGCTTTATTTGACTCGTCTAAAATGGCTTTATATTCATTTGTTCTTCTTCTTAAATTTTCTATGTCTCTATCAGTCAACGTTGGAAGAGGAGATATTTCTTCCTGCGATTTTTCTTCTTCTTCTTTCGGTTCTTCTAAGTGAACTGGCTTAAAGAAATTTGCCGCTGCCATTATTAGCAAAAGAAAGAACTCGATGAATAAAGCAATCATAACATAGTTTGGATCTACCTTATGGGTTTCATGGTCGATTAAAAACTTTGGCACCGTGGGCAATTCTGCCGCAATTGTTCCCAATCCTCTTAAGCCTACGATAATAATTAATAACGCCGCGCCAGTGTAAACTAAGCCGTTTATCCTATTCTCATTCTTTTCAACAAAATAACCAATATTGAATCCTTGTTTCTTTTCTTTTTTTTCTAATTCGGACATCCGCATAACTCCTTTATTTTTATATTTTTTTTGCTTTTTACTTAAAATACTTATAAAACTAATATGAAAATTTAAAAATTATGTTAAAAAATATTTTTAAAAAATTAAAAAAGCAACAAAAAAATTAGTTGCGCGCGCCTATTTGAATTGTTAAATCCATAAAAATGTTTTAAATTTAAACATTAAAAAATAAAAATATGAATTATTTAGAAAAAGCAAAAAGCATTAAAGCTAAGTTTGAAAAAATTAACGAAGCGCTTAGCGACCCTTCTACTATAAATTATCAGGATAAGTACATAAAACTTAATAAAGAAAGAAACGAATTAATTGAATTAGTCGAAGCTTTTGATGAATATGAAAAAATAATCGCTCAGATAAAAGACGCTCAAGAAATAATAAATAGCGATGATAAAGAGTTATCAAATTTAGCAAAGCTAGAACTTGAAGATTTAAATCAAAAGAAAGAGACTTTAGAAGAAAAAATAAAATTCCTTTTAATTCCTAAAGATCCCAACGATGATAAAAATGCAATTCTTGAAATAAGAGCAGGAACCGGCGGCGACGAGGCTGCTTTATTTGCAGCAGATTTATTTAGAATGTATTCTCGTTATATCGAAAAAAAAGGATGGAAACTTGAAATTCTAGATATTAACGATACTGGGAGTTTGGGAGGCATAAAAGAAATTGTTTGTTTTGTAAAAGGGGAAGATGTTTATGGAACGCTAAAATATGAAAACGGCGTTCACAGAGTACAACGAGTGCCTATAACCGAAGCTAACGGAAGAATTCATACTTCAGCCGCTACCGTAGTCGTATTGCCGGAAATGGAAGATATCGACGTCGATTTAGATTTAAACGACGTTCGCATAGACGTTTATAGAGCTGGCGGACACGGCGGACAAAACGTAAATAAAGTAGAAACAGCTATTAGATTAACGCACATACCAACGGGAATTGTAGTTCAATGCCAGGACGAAAGAAGCCAACTTAAAAATAAAGAAAAAGCTTTCAAAATTCTTAGAGCAAAACTATATGATTTAAAAGTCAAGGAACAACATCAAGAAATCGCATCTCAAAGAAAGCAAATTGTAAAATCTGGAGATAGAAGCGAAAAAATAAGAACTTACAACTTCCCTCAAAATCGAGTTACAGATCATCGAATTGGTTTTACTTTATATTCTTTAGACAAATTTATGGACGGCGATATCGAAGAAATGATCGAACAATTAAAATTGGCAGAGAGAGCTGAAAAATTGGAAAGCGGAATATCTTTGTAATTTTCTTTTTAAGAAAGGAATTAAATTTAATATCGCTCCAAGTATATAAAAAATAAAAAAGCCGGGAAGGGAATTTGCCAAATAAACTTTATCAACATAAACATACGATATTTCTCCATTTAAATATTTAATAAAGCTTAACAATAAATTAATTGTAAATAAAATAGCAAATCCCATCAACCCAGCTTTCATTGGAGAGAAGATGATATTTGAAAAAAACTTTGCCATTCTAAATATATAATATTTATACTTTATTATCGAAATTTTTTTGTCTTTTTTCATTCATTAGACAATTTTTAATTGAAAAAGTTTTAAATTATTTGCTACAATTATGCCATTTTATTATTACGTTAAAATAAACGTATTTTTAAATAATTATTAGAATATTTAGTTTATTTTTATATACAAATTATGAATACAATTTAGAATAAGAAAAGTATTTTTTTTACTTAAAATTATTGATATTCGCGCGCGATCGTCTTTAAATTAAAAAAGCCCCTATTTATACGACGATAATATTCTTTAAAAAAGTATTATTTCAAATAAACCATTTTCTTTGCCGCAGAAAAATTTTTCGTTTGTAAAATAAAAACATATACTCCGCTTTTCAAACTTGAAGCGTCCAATTCTATGTCGTGTCTTCCTTCGTTTAGCATGCCTGAAAATAATGTCATAATTTTTCTTCCCAACATATCGTAAATAAATAATTCGCACTTTTCTGGATTTGCTATCTCAAAACTAATAATAGTTCTTGAATTAAATGGATTGGGATAATTTTGAAATAATTCATATTTATAATTGATTCGCTTAGGTCTTACAAGAATTTTATTGAAAGGGTAATTTATTAATTCCAAAGTCTCTTTTTCGGAAAGTTTTTTGTTTAAAATATTGCCGTTTAGCGGATCAGATAGTTCCAAATCTAAGCCTTCAACGCTAATTTTAACTGGATAAACAAGTCCTATTAAAAATACAAAGATGCTCTCATCAGTCCGAGCAATTCTTTTATCGTTATTAAATCTTATATCAAAAGTATTGCCTGGAGGAGGAGGAGGCAAATAAGCTAAAGGACTTTCGCTCATTTCGTTTGAAAAAAATAATTGAGCCTTTCTTTGATATGAATCTTCAATGATAAGTTTTGGAAACGATGAAATATCTTTGTTTTTGTAAATTTTTTCTATGTTGTAATTTAGTTTATTTGCCGTTAAAAATACTTCTCCGTCGGATTTTGTTTTTATCCAATAACCTTTGCCGGGTTGTATCTCGTCGCAGGAAGAATATGCTTCATTATAACTAAAAAGTTGCGATTCAATTAAATCTGGCGGATTTGATTGAAGATTTAAAATGCTGCCGGCTTGATTAAAACCAATTAAATTCCATCCTTTATATACAGAGATCTTTTTTACGTTGCTTGGAAATCCTTCAATATTATATTTCTTAGTTGAATCAAATTTTGCCCAAAATCCTTTTCCTACTTCGAGACTGTCAACTTCATAATAACCTAAGCTGGTATAACCAAATATTTTTGAACTAGCTCCGTTAAAAATTTTCGATAATTCCTTTTCAACTGGTTCAACGGGCAGAGAAACTAAATTCCATCCTGTATAAGCGGATATATCGCAGCTTATTATTTTCTTATAGATTATTTTAATAAACTCAAGAAGAGTTTCTATGAATACGATAGAATGTTTTATCATATCAATATTTAGCAAAGTTCCATCGATTTGATCAACTAGATTAATAAAAATATTTTTTGGAAACTTTTTAGAGTCCCATTTAAGTTTTATAGGAAATTGTCCGCTTAATTTTATTGTCCAAATCGTATATTCAGAAATTGAATTTCTAATATCTCCGCTAAGATAAAAGTTATTGTTAACAAAGGCGGCCCATAATTCCTGAGTTTGGTCTGGAAACGCTAATTCTTCCTCTTCAAAAATATTATCTTTATCGTCTGTAGCTAAAGCCTGCAATCCAAAGCCTCTTTTTAGCGACACGCCGCTAGAAGAATTATTGAATTCAATTTCGTTAAACCATGAAAATTCATCTTTAAACGAATTTGGAATAACTATATCAGAAGTGTCTAAAGTTTCGCCTTTGTTATTTTTGAATTCTTTGATCTTTAACTTTATAAAATCTACTTTTGAAGGATTTTCGACTATAAGCGAAATTCCTTTCTGATCTGAAGTTATTCTATTTGAAAAGATTTTTAAAGATGGTTCAAAAATAAAATATTGATCATTTAAATTAACGCTCGTTTCAATAATACTGCTAAATTTTAAATAAATAGAATTTTGATTTTGAAATTCGGCGCTTATTAAATAAAAATCTGAATTTGAAGAAGAATTTGATAAAGGTTGGAAAGCTCCTCTATTTGGCGAATTGAGTATTTTATTGCCATTTAAATCTTTTATATAATTAATAACAGGAACTCCAGTTTTAAAAGCTGGCGAATTTTCATTTATGTTCCAATTGCCATAATTTTCCGGAGACTCCCAAACTGGATTGACAAATAACGGATCGGCGTCAAGTTCAGTATTGTTAGTTTTTATTTTCCAGTAGGAAGCAAAACTAGAACCAATATAAACTTTGGTTCCAACTTTATATTGAGGCTCATAAGAATTTAAGGGATTATCAACTATATCCCAATAACGTTGTAACATATTATTATCGGGGGATGAGGAATATTTTAGGTTAATTCCGCGTCCCGTTCCCGAGGGAAAATAAATATTGTTGTAGAATTGATTTTTTAATGTTAAATCGCGAACAACATTATTCCAAATGCCAATAACTTGAATAATACCGACAAAAATATTGTTATAAATTTTGTTGTTTTTTAATGTCCCAAAATAACCATAGGGGGCCCATCTATCTCGATCGCCTAATGTAATTGGATATCTTCCAACAAGAGTATTATTGTATAATTCGCAATTCTCAGCATTTTGAAATAATATAGCAGCGTCTGTCCCATTATCGCCTCCGCAACGAACAATTAAATTTCCTCGAATAATTGAATTCTTAAATAAATTATATTGAGAATGAAGTTTTATTCCCGCTCCGCCAATTCCAGAAATAATATTATTCTCGATGAGGTGTCCGCTGCCTCCTCCAATATCTAAACCCTCATTGGCTGTCTTTAAGTTAAAAATTTTATTATAGTGAAAATATATATTGCTGTCAGGCGCGGCGATGTTTATCATATCGTTTCCTGTAAACTTATTGCGAAAAACGCAATAGCCAATTTCAATATTATATATCGGATAAGCTTTGTTAGGAATTTCGTAAGTTAAGCCAGCGCCATTTGGATAAGGCAATTGAACGGTAGATTGATTATCGATGAAATTATTTAGAAAGACAAGGCCGCTCCAATCGGAATATGAATTTGAAAAATCAAAATCGCATCTAAGAATCTTAAAGTCATGCAAACCAACTGAATAATCCATCGCTTCAAATCTTGCATAACCGCTTCCAGTATTAGATGAAGAAGTATAAAATCTAAAATCTAAATCTTGTATTATTATATATGAGCCGCCTCTAAAGTAAAGAATACGATGGTAAACTGACGGCATATTTTGAGATGAAATTATAGGTTTTGGTCCCGTTCCATATGCCCCAAAAACGATGTATTTACTTGGCGCTCCAGAAAAATTAACCGGCGGTCGAATGAGGCCATTCGTTCCGCCGGGCGTATTTGGAGGCGCAAAAATATCTCCTCGCTTAAATAGAATGCTATCGCCGGGTTTTATTTTATCCCAGCTTGCATTCAATTTATCTATTGTTTTCCAGGAAGAAGCCGGACTTAACCCATTATTATTGTCGTTGCCTTCGCTTGAAGAAATGTAATAGTTCTTCTGAGCTAAGATTGAGAACGACAACAAAACAAAAGTAGAAAGAACTACAAAAGAACTCCAAACATACTCGCATCGCATCAAAAAAATCTCCTTGCATTTGCTAATATAATCGAGCCTTATTAAAATTCATAATTCTGAATAGACAAAAGAGATTTTTTTGACTATAAGCGGCTCTTTTTATCGATAATCGGCTATTAAGTTTTATACAATTTTAGGCTCTGGTATAGGGATAATAAACTTCCCTCCATTATTCGCATATTCTTGTTGTTGTCGCATAATTTCATTCGCAAAATTCCAAGCTAAAATTAAAACATAGTCTGGTTTATCAGAGAGTATTTTTGACGGAGGCTCAATTAATAATTTGTTTCCGCTGAAATATAATCCTTGCTTATATTTGCTCAAATCGGCAATATAATCAAGATAATTCTTTCCTATGCCTATATAGCTTTGCAAAGTATTTGCTTTAGCGGCGGCTCCATAGCCAATAATTCTTTTTCCATCTTTTTTTAAGGAATCGAGCAATTTGATTAAATCTGACTTTACTTTTTTTATTTTGTTGGCAAAATCTAAATAAAAATCTATTTTATCAACTTTGCGATTCTTTTCTTCTTTAATTAGTTTTATGACAGATTCTTTAACATTTTCATGCTTTTCGACGAATAATCTTAAGCTGCCTCCATGAATTGAAATTCTTTCTACCTCATTTAAATATAAGTTATGAGATCTAAAAAGTTTATCAAGAGCCGTTACTGAAAAATAACACAAGTGTTGATGATAAATTGTGTCAAATTCAACATGGTCTACCAAGTCGATAACATAAGGAACTTCTATTACAGCTAAACCGTTATTCTTTAAAATCGTTTTTATGCCTTCTATAAAACCATTTAAATCTGGAACGTGAGCTAAAACGTTATTAGCAAGAAATAAGTCTGCTTTTTTTTCTTCTGAAGCCAATTTTTTAGCTAAATCGATATTAAAAAAGTCGTTTATTGTAAAAATTCCATTTTGATTGGCAATTTTTGCTTGTCCTTCCGCAGGATCAATTCCAATTACAGGAATATTTTTTTCGACAAAATTTTTAAGCATATAGCCATCGTTGCTTGCGGCTTCTATAACTAAAGTATTTTGATTGAGCTTTTTTCTTTCTATTAAATTTAATGCGCTTTCTCTGAAATGCTCCAGAAGAGCTTTTGAAACAGACGAATAATAAGGATAATCTCTGCAAAATAAAATTTCAGGATCTACTTCTTCTAAAATTTGAACTAAGGAACATTGCTCGCAAAAAGCTAATGTCAAAGGAACTTTGATCTCTTCTTCGTTTAATTTTTCTTTTTTTATTAATGCGTCAGCTAAAGGCGTTTCGCCAAGATATATTATTTCTTTTAAATTAGAGCTGCCACAAGCTCGACAATTTGATTTTCTATTATAAATTTTCATTTTAAATTCCTAAATATTTTGATAAAGATAAGTTTTATTTTTTCTCAAACTTGAGTCTAAAACGCCTTCATTCAAAAGCATTTTAATGTGTCCAATCCTTTGATATTTAGGACCTTCGAATTCTTCCAATTTTAAACCTGCTTTTTTAAATGTTTCGTATAATTCTTTAGCCCCTAATTTTGCATTCCATTGAGGTTTAAACTCAGGCAATACTTTTTGAATTTTTGAACAATCGACGCGATAATTTCTCTTGTCTGGAGACGCTTGATCAGAAAATTGAATTTCTACGCCCGGAATAGTCTGTTTTACAATTTCTGCAATATCTTTAACTTGATAATTATCTTCGTTTCTTCCTACGTTAAAAGCTTCATTATGAACTTTTTCAATTGGAGCTTTCAAAACTGCAAGAAAAGCTCTTGAAATATCTTCAATATGGACGATTGGTCTCCAAGATTTGCCGTCGCTTTTTATAAAGACTTTACCCGTGGTAAAAGCCCAAGCTGTTAAATTATTTAATACAAGATCAAATCTTAAACGAGGGGATACTCCATAAGCGGTTGCATTTCGCAAAAATATCGGAGAGAAATTATCGTCTGCCAGTTTAGAAATTTCTTGTTCGACGAGAACTTTGCTTTTACCATAAGGAGTAACAGGATTAAATTCCGATTCTTCAGTTAACCAATTATCGCCTGCGGCTCCGTAATTACTGCAAGATGAAGAAAAAATAAATCTTTTTACGCCAGCTTTTTTAGCAAGAAATGCAAGTTTTACAGAAGCTTGATAATTTATTTCGTAAGTAATATCAGGATTTAAATCTCCAAGCGGATCGTTAGATAATCCAGCTAAATGCAAAACTGCGTTAAATCCGTTCAAATCTTTTAATTCAACGTCTCTAATGTCTTTAATAATTTCAGGAACTTTTACTCTTCCTTCTATAAAATCGCATCTTTCATATAAGTCGCAATCGAAACCTACAACTTCGTAACCTTCTTCCAAAGCCAACTTTGTTAAAATTGTTCCTATATAGCCTTTATGACCTGTTATTAAAATTCTCATTTTAGTCCTCCCATATTTTCCATTTTGGATTGCCGCTGTTCCATTGTTGTTCCAGCAAATATTTATCTCGTAAAGTGTCCATGCATTGCCAATATGAAGTATGCATATAAGCCATCAATTGACCATCTTTCGCTAAATTTTCTAATGGCTCTTTTTCCCATTGGGTGTTGTCTCCTTCGATATAATCAAAAACGCCTGGCTCAAGAACAAAAAAAGCTCCGTTAATCCATCCTTCAGCAGCTTGCGGTTTTTCAGAAAATTCGTCGACAATACCGCCATTTTTTATTTTTAAATGACCGTAACGAGCCGGAGGTCTTACTGCGGTTAAAGTCGCTAATTTGCCATGAGATTTGTGAAATCTTAACAAATCGTGTAAATTAACGTCAGATACGCCATCTCCCCACGTAAGCATAAAAGTGGAGTTACCAACATAAGGTTTTAATCTTTTTATTCTTCCTCCAGTTAAAGTCTGCAATCCAGTCTCAACTATTTCCACAGTCCAATCTGGACGAAATCCGCCTTCTGTTTCAACCTTTCCATCTTTAAAAGAAATTTTTAAATTTCCATTTAAAGAAGCATAATCGGCAAAATATTTTTTAATATATTCTCCTTTATATCCTATCGCAAGAATAAAATCTTTATACCCATAATGATAATAATGACGCATAATATGCCATAAAATTGGCTTGCCGCCTATTTCTACCATCGGTTTTGGTTTGATTTCTGTTTCTTCGGCAAGACGCGTCCCCGCTCCGCCGGCTAATATTGCAACCTTCATATATTTTCTCCATTCTTTATTGCCAAATATTTAATTTGCTTTATTTCTTTTGAATTAATTTTCTTTTTGAAAAAAGACAATAACATTGGAGCTGAATCTATCGCCGCATCTCTAATGTTAACGGCAAATCCTTTCCATAATTTTAAAGACCATACAAATAAATGATAGAAGCAGATTAATTTCTCTTCAATATTTATATTAGAGCGAGATATAGTTTTTATGAATTCTAAAAGCCATTTAAAATAATGGAAAGAAAATTTTATTTTATTATTTGTATTAAACCATAAAGCTCTGCTTTTTGGATCGGGGTAGGAGTTTGTGGATATTTTTTCATGTATGCGACGCAAAAATAATCTCTCGTCAATTTCAAAGAATTTTCCATTCAAAAGCAATTCGGCTAATAAAATCATATCGGATGTGTGGAATGAACCAAAAAGTCTAGTTTGCTTTAATGACGAAGTTCTTATTAGACCAAAAATTGGATCGCAATACTCGGTCGATTTGGCAAATCGTTTCATAAATTGTCCAAATCTTTTTGAAGGCAAATCGTCAAAAAAGAAAAGTTTGTCGTCAATATCTTTAATTTTTTTCCCTAACTTGTCGATTACGGAGCGTTTTGCGTATACAAGAGAAACATCTTTATATTGCAATAAAACATTCGCGCATTTTTCAATAAAATCTTTTTCAATCATATCGTCATGGGCTTGCCATTTGAAAAACTCGCCCGAAGATAATTCAAAAACTTTATTATAATTAGGAGCGGCGCCCAGATTTTTCTTATTCCGAAAATATTTTATTCTTAAATCTTTAGCTGCAAATTCTTCGCATATTTCAGAAGTATGATCATCAGAAGCATTATCGCTTATAATTATCTCTAAATTTTCATAAGTTTGATTGCAAATTGAATTGAGACAATCCCTTATAAAATCTTCTCCATTATATACTGGAATGCCAATTGTAATTAAAGGTTTATCTTTCATAAATATTTAGCTATGTTTTCTGATTAGTTTTCAAAAAACAAGCCATACTGCTACTTACAATTCAATTCGTTTTTTTTTCATTTTTATACTCGCCCCGTCTCATTTTAAGATAAAATCTTGA
>Ga0308390_1002513_pt1 | contig 11000 bp, 21 predicted proteins | sample Hotspr2Sample149_FD_202358 | JGI IMG/M metagenome (GOLD analysis project Ga0308390, IMG submission 202358) | Hot spring phototrophic mat microbial communities from Mushroom Spring, Yellowstone National Park, Wyoming, United States - 20040719_149 ...
TACCCCTATAAACCCCCCTTATAGGCCCCTCCAGAAACCTTTTTTTTAACCCTTTTATAAGCCCTTTTTATACCCCCCTAAAATATCCCTTATAGATACTATAAAATACCCTTATTTTTCTCACTTTTTACAGTCATTTTTTCTTATAATATGCCTCTAAAAAGCACTTTAATAAACGTATATTATGTTAAAATTACGTTAAAAAATAGCATCTATTTAAGATAAAATGGTCTTTTTTTCAGGTTTAAATGCCCAAAATCGCCCCAAAAGGCATGGATTTTGGCATAAAAAAGGCCCCTAAATAGCAGAAAATAAAGAATTTATTCCTGTAGAAGGCAGTTTTGGAAGGTTTTGAGAGGGTTTTGAGAGGGTTCCTGAAGGCCCTAGAGGTATGAAATTCGGCTTAAAAAGGCCTCTAAATAGCAGAAAATAAAGAATTTATTCCTGTTGAGGGCAGTTTGAGAGGGTTTTGAGAGGGTTTTGGAAGGCCTTCGGAAGGGCTATTTGTTTTAGATTAAGAAAATTTAATGTTCTAGGGGGTTGACAAAAGAAGCATTTTTTGCTATTCTGGAAATGAAAGGAGCTAAAAAGGCATGAACAACACTCTGACGGCAAACGAATTTGAGGCTCTGAGGGCCATTTATGAGTGCGAATATCATGACGAATGCGCCCCGGAGCAACGGATTAACAATGCTGTATACGTTTGGGCGTGCAACCCATTCCGTTCACAGCGCTCTTTTAGTGGTACAATGGCCTCTTTATCGAAAAAAGGGCTGGCAGGCACTGACGGCGAGTGCTGCTGGATCACCCGCGCAGGCTTCGAAGCCCTCCGGGAGGCAGGGGTGATCCCCAAAAATTAAAGAAATTTAATGTTCTGGGGGGTTGACAGCCCCCCAGAATTTCTGATATACTGGAAAAGAAAGGAGAAATACGATGATTGCTAACGCAATTGACCGTCCCAAAGGGTTTCCGACAATCCATTATAATGGAACCAACCCGGAAACCCTTGCAAATCAGTATGATGCGGCTTATGAAGCGCTGATGGAAGCGCTGGAAAGGCTCAATGAAACCTGTCCAAATCAAAGAGATTACTATGATGAAGAATGGGTAGCGGCGCTGGACGCTCATTTTGCCCGGATGCGGGCCATCCGGCAGGTCATGGAAGAACTGAGCGAGCTGTCCAGCTACTGCTGGCTGAAAACTCGCCGCGGCGAGGGTCTATGAAAAACAATATAACCATAAAAGAATTCGAAGTTTTGAGTGCTATCTATGAGTGTGCGTTCCATAATGGACGCGCCCCGGAACGCCGGATCAACAATCCGATCTATATCTGGGCGTGTGATCCATATGATGTTCCTCAGATTGTTTACAAAGTGTTGAAAAAATTGGTGAAAAAAGGGTTGGCTGGTGTGGATAAAACTGAGGAATACTGCTGGATCACAGCCAAGGGGTTTGAAGTACTACGGCAGATAGATTATTAAGGAATTTTAATCAAAAAACCCTTGACAAAGACCGGGTTTTTTGATACACTGAGAATGAAAGGAAACATCTATATGATTATCAAGAATGTGCGCGATTTGCACGATTTACAGGAAATGATCAACAATCTGCCCTACATGTATCCACAACCTGCCACCCGGGAAAGTGTTTATGGGCTTACGAGTGTTTTCGTTCCCGATGGAATGAAGGAATGGGTTGGGGGCTGGACTGGTGAGAGGTGGATTCTCGTAGAGTATCCATACGCGGACAAAACCTCTCCTCAGGTGATTTATGTTGATATGCCTGAACCAAAAATCGACGTTTCTTTTGTTCATTTTGTAGAAGATGAACAAAAGAATCTGTTTGTGATTCAGGCTTTTAGTCCCAAGGGACGTCCTTTGTTTGATTTGTATTATTATGGACTTCCCTTTCCAAGTATGTTGCGGATGATTCTGCCCGAAAAGGGCGATATTCCTACCGGGGGGAAAACATATATTTATGATACTATGGTTGAACGTATGGAAATGCCAGAGTCAGAAGTTGGCTATTTTGAACTCTGGTTTATACTTGAGCAATAACCACGTGGATCCACTCGTGTTCCACGTGGAACATGAAGATTAAAAAAAATTAATCAAAAAACCCTTGACAAAGACCGGGTTTTTTGATACACTGAGAATAAAGGAGAAACACCATGATCTACAATCTGACTCAACATCCTGCCACCCCGGAACAGAAGGCTCAGGGAGTTATTGATCTTCCAGAGAATGACCGCCGGATGCTGGCTCACCTCTTGACTTTTGACGAGATTCCGAGTCAGGAGGAAATGGCCGACCGCGCGAGAGCTATTGTATACATGTTAGCTGATATCGCGCCGGGTGGTCAAACAGTTATGATCGGGGGTGCTCCATTCTTTATGAGCACGCTTGAGGCAATTCTGGTTCAAGCTGGCCATATTCCGGTCTATGCATTTTCCAAACGAGTCTCTGTTGAGACTCAGAATCCTGACGGATCTGTTACAAAAGTAAACAAATTCATCCATGAAGGATTCGTTAAGCCCTCAATATTTTCAAACATCTAAATTAATTCTCCTCATTTCCATCTCCCGGAAACCGGAGAGGGATTCTTCTCCGGTTTCTTTATATTTTATTTGACAAAATGCTGTTTATGTGGTATATTGAAATTGAGGAGTGGAGATATGGCACCACGTCGCGATGCTCAGAAATTGAGGGTTTACAATGCAGAGATTGAATTTGTGCGTAGAACTAAAGTATTAAGTAGATTAATGATAAACGAACCTCCCATCTTTGACCATGTAGCGCAATTAGTTGAACATATTCGAAAAATTGCACTTGAGAAATTCAGAGTCAAACTGTTTGACCGCCCTGTCAGAGTTTATGCAAACTCTGTATATTCAGAGAGATACAGGAAAAATCTGGATATTACTATTACTGATGCAGCAGGACTCTTTATTTATGATCACTATAGTAATACTCCTGATTCTGAGACAGTACTAGTGTTTCTGGAGAGTGAACCCTACCTTCGGAAGGTGATCCTTCACGAAATGGCACACTGGATCAATATATGTATGTACCCTTCAGGGCAGGAGTTTTTTGAGATTCAGCCGCATGGCGAGGAGTTTGCGGCGATTTACCTCTGGGTTATCAGTGAGATACTGGGGAGAGATGATGCGTTGACCATGTATTTCTGCATGAAAGAGAAAAAAGTGGCGATTGATGAGGGGCTGCTCAGGATCAATGGACTGAGCGGGTTCCTCTATTATTAGGTTCCACGTGGAACATCGGAGAAGATTAAGGAATTTTAATCAAAAAGGGGTTGACAAGAAATCAGAGATGCGATATCATATAATTGTGAAGGGAAAAAATCCCGGACACTAAACACCAAAAGGAGAAAGATAATGATTAAAACCAAGAAGAGCAAGAAGGCCAATAAGAAGGCCAGTGTCAATAACAATGACATCATCACTGCCACGGCTCTTGCCGCTGAGACAGTGGAGCAGGTTCCTGAGCAGGTTCCTGTTGAGGAGCCTGTTGAGGAAACGCCTGCTGCTGCTGAAGTGGTGGTTGAGGTTGAGGTGCCTCAGGTGGTTGCCGAGGAGCAGCCCGTAGAAGAGATTCCGATTCCCACTCCGAAGTCTCTGAAGAAGGTGGCGGGGACCGGGAAGCGGGGCCGCCCGGCAATTGATCGGGAACTGATGCGCGAGACCATTATCAACACCCTCAGGGATCTGTACCCGGATGAGGTCTTTTTCAGCCGGAAGCAAGTTGCAAATCTGGGTCTTCCTCCTTCCTATATCCTTTATTTTGTGAAGGTTGCCAAGACTCCGATTCGCGGACTCTATGTCCTGCCTCCCTCTTGGCGCAAGGACTGGGCGGGTTACAGCGAGACCCTCAAGTCTGCGCTGAAGACCATCCTGACTGGAACCTCCAACTGATTCCTCCCTCCATCATGCCCCGGCTGGAACGTTCCAGCCGGGGTTTTTTGTTCCACGTGAAACATCAGAAAAGATTAAGAAAATTTAATCAAAAAAAGTATTGACAAGCCCCGGACTTTTTGATACACTGAGAATGAAAGGAGACATCGCCATGAAGACCAATGAGATGCCCAAAGTGGTAGCATTCATTCCGAACAACGAGTTTGAGTTTCAGATATACAAACTCGTCACAAAGGATGATTATGTCCGGCGCTCGTATCCCACCAAGCCACCCAAGGGGGTTGACGAGCGGACGTGGAAAATCGGACGCTACATCTGGCGGCACATTGTTTTCTTTGTGTCTCCAGTCAGGCAGCATCAGTGTATGCCAGTGCTGGATATTTTTTATCTTCCAGAAGATATTCGTTGGGACGACAAGGAGAAGATTGCCGAACTGGATAAAATTGTGGACAGGATTGTGGAATGCATCCCCAAAGCCCAGTGGCATTCAGTGATGCGGTGGGCAAAAGTTCTTTTCTAATTTTTCTTGACACCGTGTCAAGAATGGTGTATTATAGAATTATAGATCTTCAGAGGAGGAGGAGGATTCCTCCAACCGGACGGGTAAAACCGGGGGGGATTCTCCAGATTCTGAAGATTTTATCAGAGTTTGATTCCGGTTCAGACTCTGATATCTAAATATAATGAGAGGAAAAGAAATGGCCAGAACACACAGGAAACTGAGTGTTGCTCCGATGACCCGTGAGGAGTGGGAACGGTATTGCGGACACAATGGCAGCACCTATGAACGGTATCTCGCCTCCCTCACTGGAGATCGGCGCAATGGACGTTGGTACCCATCCAGCGAGTTTCGCCGGAGCCTCAATGCCGAGTACCGGGCCAAGATCAAACAGGCTCTGAAGAACTGGAAAGCCCGGCATCTCATTGAAGATATTGAGCTTCCGCCGTATAAGCGGAATGCTTGGTGGATCTGGTTCTAGATTAAGAAAATTTAATCAAAAAAACTATTGACAAGCTCCGGGTTTTTTGATAAGATAGAAAATGAAAGGAGACAGCAGACAATGAACATCGTAACGATTATCAGGCAAGATGGTTATACGTCCAAACAGAATTTGGATCGGTTTGGAATCATTGAGTGCGGGCAAGGATATTTTTACACTTACAAACTTTACCCTCGCTTCAGCTCTTACCCAGATCCTTACACAACAGGCCTAGCCACTGATTTTGTGTACTGTCTGTTGAAAATGGTGGAGAACGGCGTGTACAAGGTCATTGCGAAGAGACCTTTTGATTGTCCATTTTTCGAAAATTATATCACGTGGCTTGGGTATTACACCGGAACCGAATGGCTTCTCATTGAGATGATTCCAAACAACGCCATTCCGTGTGTAAAAAGAGAAAATTTTTCAAACATCAACAAAAATATCGCTCTCTTCTTGGAGGATGAAAGAACCGGAAAGTACATGATGGTTGAGCCTGTTATTAAGAAAATTTAATGTGCAAAGGGACTTGACAGGCAACTATGCATTATGATAAGATAGAAAATGAAAGGAGACAGACAATGATGAACAATGAAACCCTCCAGCAAGAACCCATCGTCACCACCACCGAACAGGAACAGCAGGTTCCTCCTGCTGTTGATCCGCAAACTGAGGAATTGATCCGGGCAGCCAAGATCGCCAAGGGCGAGTTGCAGCCCGAAAAAGAGCACGAAAATATTGCCTACAGATTCATTGCGGCGAAAAAGGACGTTTCATCCTCCGGCAGGGTTCGGCAACTCTGGTACAGGATGCGCCGCTCTCCGGGCACCGATACGTGGGAGTACTATGCCGAAGGTCGGCTGCCCAAGGGAAATTATTACGCAAATGAACGGCAAGCAACGGTTTACGGCAACCTGTACATTGGTGATCTGGTTGCCACTCACGACCACGCCAAGCCGATTGACCGGATTTGCCTTGTTTACTACAATTTGGAAGAAAACAAGGCGAAACTCCATGACTGTGAGTTTGCCATTGTCCGGGGCAACCAGCTTCAAATTTCTCTGCCAGACGGCAGCAAGATTACGCTGCCGAATCCCCGGAAGTAAGACACATCCAAGTTCCCCTGTTCCACGTGGAACATAATCCCGTGGAACAGGGGAGACAAAGAAGTGGAGTTAAGTCATGACTGTAGAAAAATTCAAAACAATCACAGGCAAAGTCTACCATCTGATTCCAGAATGTTTCACTCTTCTGGATTGTGGCGACGGGTATTTTTACGTGAATGGAATTAATATTACTCGCCGCCATAATGTCCAGAATGTTGATCCCTACTACGAATTTCTTGGAGCATTGGTAAAAAAGGAGTCTTACGGATATCGGGCCATTACCAGCAACATGTGTCCTGAGTCCGATTACAGGGAAAATCTGGAAGGGATGCTGTTTACCCACGTCCCGGCCAGTATGACTGAATGGCTCGGATATTGGACAGGCGAGGATTGGATTCTGGTTCAAATGCCGCACCCGGATAATATCGTCGCCCCCGGCGAAGCACCAGAAATTACTCGTAACAAAGAACTTCCTCCTCCGACACTCGGAGTGTCCTTTGTCCTGTTTGCGGAAGGCCTGAATAAATTTTATGTAACACAGGCATTTAATGAACAAGGTACTCCACTGTTCATGACACTGCAAGATGTTCCACCTGAATTTCCGTTTCCTGTCATGCCCCGGCATCTTGAGGTGCCGGAATCTAAGGAAAAGGGATTTACTTATGCATTTGGAAATTATGACTGGTACATCGTGATCAACCCATAGTCATGTTCCACGTGGAACAGTTTGCATATTAGATGTTCCACGTGGAACATCAGAAAAGATTAAGAAAATTTAATCAAAAAAGGGGTTGACAAGTTCTCAGGAATTTGATATCCTGAGAATGAAAGGAGACAGCGATGAACAACAACGAAATGAAGACAACCAAGAAACTGCCTGAGAACGCTAAGCTGTTGGGTTGGTTTGTTTGGCACGCTCCAACCAAGACCAATAAGCGGGGTAAGTTTGAATGGTGTCCTGTTTCTGACAAGGGAAAGAAGAAGACCGCCTGATGAGTCCGGTTGAGCGGTGCCGGACGAAACGCCCGGAGTCTGGGTTCCTCCGGGCGTCGCGGGTAACCGCAAGAACAGAAAGGAGATATTACAATGCATTTGCACAATGACATCTACATTCCCGGAAGAAATGTAAACAATGGAATCTATGTCCCCCCGCCAGATCATCCTGAAGCCCGGCTTTGGGATGCAAATTTGATTAATGCTGCTGATAAGGTTCGGCAGTTGATCAAGCAGCGTAATCGCAATCCGCTGTCTTTTCCTTATCTTTACAGTGTTCCAAAAACCAACTACACTTCAGCTTATTATGAAATGCACGTGCTGTATTTCTGTCTCACTTCCGACAATTGGATTACTTTCAAAGATAGCGTGCTGATGTTCGGGCGCACACAAGAGTCTGTTCTGGCTGCATGTGAACCGTTAAAGCCCCGGATGACTGTTTCGAAAATTCTACTTCATCTTCCTTCTCAGGAACTTTTCGAAAAGGGATATGAGGCTCTGTTTCAAAATTGATGAAAGGAGAAAAAAAATGAGTAACGAGCATTTGATCTATATTTGGGATCTGGCAGTGGAAAAGAACGTCCCTTGTTCTGTAATTGAGGATCTGATTGATAACAAGCTCCTCTATGCTACCCCTGACAAGCGGTGGATTCACCGCTCGTCTGTGGAAGCACTGGATCGTTTTTTGCAGGCTGTGAAAGAATTCACAGACGTTCAGGAAAAGTGAGGAGAAAAAAATGACATTACTACAAAAAATCATGAGCATCTATGGAACCCCTGAGATTGATTTGCCAGTAGTTTATGCAGATGCTGCCATGAATTGGTTTTATCGAAGTCCACGTGCGGCGCTTGATGCGCTTGAAGCTTGTGGAGAAGTTGCAATTGAAGAAGCTCTCTCCGCAGTTGAAAAAGAAATTGGCCCGGGCTGGCGACCAATTGTAATTAATTTCTATGGAGGCGAGCTTACGTTTTTGCCAGCCCCGTCCAAAATGGTTGATTCGGTACTGGAAAATTTCTATCATCATCAATCAAAATGATTTATTTGAAAAGGAGAAAAAAATGAATTTGCAAGAAATTCAGAATCCATCGATGGAATTGGTTCATGAGATTCTCCAAACTGATCCTTACGTCATGATTACGGCAGCGGATGATGCCTATGGATTTTCTGCTGCTTATCGAATTAATGGTAAGCACTACGTCGTTATCGATGACGGGTCTTATACAAGCTATTTTCTTCTATCTTCAAAAGAAAATGTTACGAAGAAGAATCTTTACCAATTGTTGGAGAATAACAGTTTGAGCGGAATTGATTTTCTTCTCCAAAAAGCAGGAATTTACGGAATTGAAAATATTCCTCAAGCAAAACCAGACGACGAAGGCCCGTTCTGGCTGTTGGAAACACGGTATATCTATGATTCCGGCCAAAGAACGTATGTGCATTCCGGGCCATATGAAACATTTGAAGAAGCCAAGCAAGCAATGGCTGAAGCTTATGAGCACAAGGTACATCCGGTTACAAAAATTCCTGTTCTGGCACATGATGAATATGCTGCTCCGCTTTATACAATAATTTCAGAATAAAAAAATGTTCCATGTTCCACGGGAACATTCTGGAATTTAATATCCTGAAAATGAAAGGAGACAATGAGAAATGGCGCACACACATTACCCGATGATCGTTGAATGGCAAGGGCCGTGGCATCGCAGAGATATCTGTGAATGTGGATATTTTCGGCACGTCGTCCTGCTGCGCGGAGTGAAGGTTTACGAAGACTGGCTTCCGGGATATCCTCCAGAACCGGAAAAAAAGACTCGGCACAAGCACAAGCCTGTTGTCGATGTTTTGGTGGAGGATTATACCCGCACCCACAAACACATCTGTAAGTGTGGGGCAGTCCGGTATATCTCTGATAATAATGGGCTGTATCCCAATGGTTCCACGTGGAACCCGAATGCAAGCTATGGAGAGAGGTACGAACTGTATCTCTTGGAGAAATAATTTCAGAGCAGAAAGGAGAATTAATCATGAATTTCAAACGAATTCAGACTCTGGGCGTTCTCAGCCCGGTGTACATGATTGATATGGATTGTCTCCGGCTTGTTGACTGCGGTGACAACACCCATTTCTATGTGAACGATTTTGTGGAGGAAAATTCTCTTCCATTCAAGGTAAATTTCGCGCCGTACTATGAACTGGTCGGCACGATTATTTCCAAGGAAACGGATTCCGATTACATTGATTACAAGGTAGTTACCCGAAGCATCTTTCTGTTTTCCAAGCCCGTTGATGCAGCGGTCGGAATGCCGTCCGTACATATCCCTGCTACGTGGCAGGAGTGGCTTGGATACTTTACCGGAAAGGACTGGATTATGGTGGAATTTCCTCGTCCCAAGGATGATGATTCGGATTATTGGATGAATCCGTACATTCTTCGGAAAAACGAAATTCCTTTTCCTTCATCTGGAATTTCCTCTGTTCATTTTGCGGAAGATAAACAGGGAAATCTTTTCATCGTTCAGGCATATGATTTCAACGGGTTGCCTGTTCCGGTGAATGAACTGGATCAAATTTATTGGTATCCGGTAAAAATTCTCCACCGGAAGAAGCTGGAACACAAGAAGGGCACGACATATGCTTACAGTGGCCCGTGCTGGTATGTGGTTATTTGAAGAAAGGAGAAAAAAAATGAGCAACCTCAAGCGAGTTTTCATCATTGATTATGATACCTGCTATCTTGATTTTGACAAGATAGAGCTTCTCAATTGCGGAGATGGTTACTACTTTGTCAACCGGATTATTGAGCCTGAAAATCCCGCAGATTATCGGGAGAATATGTCTCCCTATTACCTGCTTTTGGGATGTATTCTTTACAAACAGAACGAAAACTATGAAGCCGTTACTTTGACTCCATTCCGAAATGCCGAACTTCGGGAAACTGTAGCCGAACGTGATATGGTTACTGTGTTTGTTCCCGAAGAAATGACAGAATGGATCGGTTATTGGGTTGACACTTTGAAGAAGTGGATTTTTGTGGAATTTCTTCACAATTCATCAAAAACTCCACGAATCAAGCATGTGATTGATCTTCCGAAACCACCTGAAATGATTCATTGGATGCATTTCGCCGAAGCCCCGGATGGAACCCTGTATGTGGTTCAGGCATTTCATGGTGGAATTCCTTGGTTTATTGAAACTAATGAAGAAGAGAAAGAGTCGGAAGAAAAATTCCGTCCATTCAAGTTCCTTCCCCGGAAGCGGCTTGATGAATCGGAAGATAGTACTACCTATGTTTTTGACAATTTGAGAATTTATCGGGTGAACATCTAAGGCTGCCTGCTGCTGTGTGCTGTCTCCTTTCTGTGCACACTAAAGGGTGTGTTGGAGGTTTCCAACACACCCTATTTTTTTAGTAATTTTCATATTTTATCTTCACCGATGTGCTCACATAAATAATGTGAGTAATGGAAAATTTTCATCCCGGACAATACAATCTCAAAAGATTTATTATAATTACAGAAACAAATGTAATTGATATCAGCAATGTGTTTCTGGAAATCAATCTCTATGAAGATCTGTTTGCATTCTCCTATTCAGGCAACGTTGCTATCGTTGAGTCTGATAACCTTCCGGGTGTTGAAAAAATTCTGGGTGGTGAGCGAATTCTTTTTGATGCAGAATTATACAATGAAGTAGACGGGCAGATCCAGAAACTGGATATCTCTTTTCTTGGATTTGTATCAAAAATTTCAACTGAATTCGTTCAGGCAACAGGCACTGCCAAAAAATACAGCATTGAATTTGTCTCAGAACAACATGTCCAGAACCTAAAAACCAGAATAAGTAAATCATTTGTCAAAAAACCTCTCCATGAGATTGTAAAATACTGTTTCAATGCCCTCCAGACTGAAGCCCCGCTAACTGTTGAAAACACACAAACAACACTGGAAAAAGTGATCATCCCCAACTGGACTCCATTCAGAGCGATTAAC
>Ga0308390_1002518_pt1 | contig 10987 bp, 10 predicted proteins | sample Hotspr2Sample149_FD_202358 | JGI IMG/M metagenome (GOLD analysis project Ga0308390, IMG submission 202358) | Hot spring phototrophic mat microbial communities from Mushroom Spring, Yellowstone National Park, Wyoming, United States - 20040719_149 ...
CTTGTGTGAGCCAATAGACAAAAGATCTATATTCTCGCGCACAACATCTATTGGCAAATGCGCCGCCGCCTGCACAGCGTCAGTGTGAAAAGGAATACCCCTAGCTCGGCACAAATTTCCAATGCTGGCAATATCATTGATCGTTCCAATTTCATTATTTGCGTAAATTACGGATACCAGAGCCGTATCTTTTCGCAGCCGTACTGCTAAACTTGATAGTTCGACTCTACCAAACGAATCCACAGGCAAATACTCAAGCTCAAAATTGAACACCTCAGACAACTGGCGTGCGGTTTGCGAAACAGCCGGGTGCTCAACAGGACTGATTAACAAATGATTGCAGCCCCACTCTCTACGACGAGCGAAAGCAACGCCCTTTATCGCCAGATTGTCGCTTTCTGTGCCACCACTGGTAAAAATAATTTCCCTAGGACTGGCATTAATCAATCTAGCAATGGTCCTGCGCGCTTGCTCAATTGCCGCCTCTGCAGCCTGTCCCCAAACATGTATTGAAGATGAGTTACCAAAAATCTGTGAAAAATAAGGCAACATCACCTGAACAACGCGCTCATCCACAGGTGTCGAAGCAGCATAATCCAGATAAACGTGTCTCTTCCGTTCAAACTTCTCAGCTACCATACTATGAGCAGCATTATACTGTGTCTTTATAGATATTCAAGGAAGAATAATCAGTGAAATTCTGTACAATAACTTTCCACTGTTATCATCCGCTGATATAATACAAAAAACTTTGAACAGGTGAACCTATGTCACATGATATTCACTTTGGCACAGATGGCTGGCGGGGAGTTATCGCCGAGGATTACACCTTTAATAACGTGCGACGCTGTGCGCAGGGATTTGCGAATTATCTCTTGAAGCACGGGAAGCAAGATCAATGGATCGTTATCGGGCACGACAAACGATTCCAATCCGAAAATTTTGCTCTAGCTGTTGCAGAAGTGCTGTCAGGTAATGGCTTACGCGTCTATTTGACCAATGGGCCGACTCCTACACCAGTTATCGCCTTTTCAGTAGTCAATAAAAAAGCTGCCGGCGCGGTAAACATCACAGCTTCTCATAACCCGCCCACTGATAACGGTTTCAAAGTCAGGGACGAACACGGTGGAGCCATTGCTCCTAGTGGACTTCAAGAAATCGAGTCTCTCATTCCTGAAACAACTGAGCAAATTAAGCGCTTATCAGCTCAAGAAGCAGAAGCGTCTGGAAGGTTAGTGCGCTTCGATCCTGCTCCCGAATACATTGCTCATATTAAGACCCTGATTGATTTAAAACCTATCCAGGAAGCGGGCTTGAAGATTGTTGTTGATACCATGTGGGGTAACGGTGCCGGTTGGTTTACCGAGTTATTGGCAGGATACAAGACACAGATTATTGAGATACACAATGAACGGAACCCAATATTTCCAGATATGAAACGCCCCGAACCCATCCCGCCAAACATCAATGTGGGACTTCAGCGCACAGTGCAGGAAAATGCAGATGTTTTAATAATAACAGACGGCGATGCAGATCGGGTCGGCATTGGAGACGAAAAAGGCAACTTTGTTAATCAGCTTCAGGTGTATGCTTTGCTGGCATACTATCTTCTTGAGGTGCGCGGCGAGCGTGGTCCCATCGTCAAGACTCTGTCAACTACCAGTATGCTTGAAAAACTTGGGAAAATGTATGATGTTCCCGTATATGAAACTGGTGTCGGTTTTAAGTATGTTGCTCCCAAGATGCTGGAAACAAACGCAATGATTGGCGGCGAAGAATCGGGGGGATATGCATTTCGTGGGAATGTACCTGAACGTGATGGTATTCTTGCCGGACTCTACTTCTTGGATATGATGGTAAAGCTTCAACGTAAGCCATCAGAACTGCTTGAACTTCTGTTTAGTAAAATTGGACCCCACTATTACGATCGCATAGACCGATCTTTCAAGGGAGATCGTTCCCAACGCGAGCAACGCATCTTAGCAGCTAAACCTGATACCATCGGCGGACTAAAGGTAATTGGTTTGAACACAACAGATGGATACAAATTTTTGCTAGACGATGGAGGTTGGTTGCTGATACGTTTCTCCGGAACAGAACCAATCATGCGAGTTTATTGCGAGACAACCCATAAAGATCGTGTTCAAGCCATCCTGCAAGATGGTCTAAAAATCGCAGGACTAGAGTAAGTGTTGGAAGGATTAATTGACACACACTGCCATCTGAACTTTGACACGCTACTGGAAGACCTTTCAGAGGTCTTAAAGAGATCCCAGAAGGCAGGGGTATTTCGGATTGTGATACCCGGGACCGACTTAGAAACCAGCCGGCGAGCAATTCAGCTAAGCCAGTCCCACCCGTCTCTCTTTGCTGCAGTCGGAATACATCCCAATGATGCAACCAAATGGAGTGACAACTCCTTTTGCTTGCTTCGAGAACTGGCAAAGCATCCAAAAGTGGTCGCCATTGGTGAAACTGGTCTAGATTACTACCGTCGAAAAGCACCACAGCACTTACAAAAAGAGATATTTCAAAGCCAGCTTGAATTGGCAGCAGAGCTAGAACTTCCAGTTATTGTCCACAACCGCCAGGCTACCGAAGATACATTAAGTGTGCTTCTTATGTGGCAAGAAGAATTAACCAAGAAAAAATCGTCTCTCGCTCTGCATCCAGGTGTCTGGCACTCGTTCAGCGGCGATTTTCAAACTGCCATGATCGCTATTCAAAAAGGCTTTTATCTTGGCATCGGTGGGCCAGTTACCTACCAAAATGCTTTAGAACATCAAAATATTGTTGCCCGGCTACCACTTGAGAGTTTGTTACTGGAAACAGATGCGCCCTTCCTGTCCCCACACCCATTTCGAGGAAAGCGCAATGAACCTGCCTATTTAGAGATAATTGCAAAAAAGCTGGCAACCCTGCATCATACAACACCATCTACAGTTGCACAAACTACTACGCGAAACGCAGAACAGCTTTTTGCATGGAGAACGTCAAATTGACAACAACCAGCATCTCATTTTTAGCATCTATCCAACATGACCTTCAACTCGTTGACTCAATTATGCGCACACAGACGGAAGGGCATTATCCTGGTCTCAGTCTGGCACTTGACCTGATATTGAAATCAGGAGGGAAACGAATTCGGCCATCTGTCACTTTGTTGGTGGGACACATGCTTGGAGCACCCAGAGAAAAACTATTGACACTGGCTGCGGCGATTGAATTGTTGCATACTGCTACCCTTATTCATGATGACCTAATTGACAACTCATTGCTGCGCCGCGGAATGCCAACCATAAATTCTCAATGGTCACCCGGTGCTACGGTTCTTACGGGAGACTTTTTCTTTGCCAGAGCAGCAAAGCTTGCAGCCGATACCGACTCAATTCCGGTGATGAAAATTTTTTCTCAGACCCTTTCAACCATCGTGAATGGTGAAATCACACAGCTTTTTGCCATAAGATGTCGGCTAGACCGTGAAGATTACTTTAAAAGGATATACGCAAAAACCGCTTCTCTATTTGAAACTGCTGCAATGACCGCAGCCCTAATCAGTCCCGCCAACCCAGCCACAATTGAGGACATGCGACAATACGGCTACAATATTGGTGTAGCTTTTCAAATTGTAGATGATGTACTTGACTTCACTGGTGAACAGGAAACTTTAGGGAAACCAGTCGGAAACGATTTACAGCAAGGTCTGGTAACGTTACCGGCTATATGCTACGTAGAAGCCAATCCGGATGATGAGGATGTCGTTCCCCTGTTAGAGGGAAAATGCCCCAATCCTAATCAGATGCAAAGACTGATTGATGCCATTCGGAAAAGCGGCGCTCCTGAACGCGCATTACAGGAAGCTGAACAATTTATTGAAAAAGGAATTTCCAAACTGGTTAATCAACCGGCTGGACTAGAGCGTGATTGCCTTAAAGAACTGGCAAAATTTATTACCCATCGCTTTAAGTAAAAAGTCGCCTGAGGCGACTTGTGTTTTGTGCGCTGGGTGGGAGTTGAACCCACACGCCTTTCGGCACATGGCCCTCAACCATGCCTGTCTGCCAGTTCCAGCACCAGCGCAGATGTCGTTATTATATCTGCACCTGAACACAGGGTCAAGTAAAATAACCATGGAGAGTGTTGAAAAAGTCATATATGGCGCATATCTATACGAAAAACAGGCTGTTTTACCACCATATATGGGGAGTGTGTTTTGTTTTTCAACACCCTCATAACCATGAGATGAATTTTTACTTTTCTTAATTTCAATTGGAGGAATTGGCATGAAAATCGTTCTGGATGCAATGGGCAGTGATAACCACCCGGTCCCGGAAATCGAGGCAGCAGTAAAAGCCGCAGAACTATTCGGCGATGAAATCATTTTGACTGGTCATCAGGATATCCTGAACTCAAAGCTCTCACAATTGAATACCAAACAATTACCCGTCCGTGTGGTTCACGCACCACACGCAGTGGACATGTCAGCCCACGCAGTAGAAGGTACAATGAAAAGTCCGCAAAACTCAATGGCCGTGGGTTTATCCCTTCTGAAAGAGGGAAAAGCAGATGCCTTCGTGACTGCCGGAAATTCCGGCGCGGCAATGTTCAACGCCGTAAGAGTTCTTCATAGAAGTCAAGGAGTAGTACGCCCTGTTATGGTTACCACACTCCCCACCCGCAAAGGCAGATGTGTATTTCTGGATACTGGCGCAAACGCCGATTGTCGTCCAGATTTTTTGGTTGAGTTTGCTGTCATGGGAACTGCTTATGCGGAATCCGTGTCGAATATTCAGAACCCACGGGTTGGTTTACTGGCAAATGGAGAAGAACCCGGCAAAGGAAATATGCTTGTTCGAGAAGCATATACACTTCTGGAAAAAAGCGGCTTGAACTTTATCGGTAATGTTGAGCCCAAAGAGCTGTACAATGGTTACGCCGATGTGGTCATTGCGGACGGGTTCACAGGGAATATTCTGATTAAGACAAGCGAGGCGGTTGCCAAACTAATCACCGATATTCTGCGCGAGCAAATTAGTGCCTCCTGGTTGCGCAAAGTGGGTTATCTGCTCATCAAACCCGCTTTCTTATCTTTGAAGACAATGATGGACCCGGCAGAAGTCGGCGCGGCAATGCTCATGGGCGTTAATGGCTATGTGTTTATCGGACATGGACGATCTGATGCACGTGCATTGGTCAGCGCCATCCGCCTGGCTCGGCAAGCTGTTCGCTCCAACCTACTACAGACACTTCCCGCCAAAATCCAAGAGCGCCTGGAAAGCCTCAATGCCACTTCTCAATAATTCTGGAAGAGAGATAACAATGAAAATCATTTCCAACGAAAAAATCATCAGCCGAAACCGAAAAATTGGACAAATCACGACATTTGCAAGTCTGGCAATTTTGGCAGCCGGTCTGGTTGCTTCATTCAGTCAGAATTATTTGAATCTCTCATTTGCCGCCCTTCTTCTTGGTTTTGTCCTGTCTCAAGTGGGCATTTATTTTGGTTCGCGTTGGGGACGTTCGCCAAGACCAGATGAAAAACTATCCCAGGCGCTCAAAGGTCTGGACGACAAATATTCTCTCTACCACTACAAAACAAGCGTGCCACATCTGCTGGTTGGCCCTGCGGGCATCTGGATATTAATGCCGTATCCACAGAGCGGTACTATTTATTATGACACAAACAAAGAGCGGTGGAAACAAAAGGGCGGCAGCTTGTATTTGAAAATCTTTGCCCAGGAAGGTTTGGGACGCCCAGACCTCGAAGCTCATTCGTATGAACTTGAAATGCAAAAATATCTGAGGAAATTATTGGGCGACGATGTATCACTACCACCAATTCAACCCATCCTGGTATTTACGAATGAAAAAACCATTGTGCAAAGCGAGAATGCGCCGATGCACGCGCTGAATATCACAAAACTAAAAGACTTTATTCGTCATCAAGCAAAATCAAATCCGGTTTCAATGGATAACATTAAGACCATCCAACAGGCTCTGCCAGTCGAATAATCAAACCCAAAAGACAAAAAGCTTATCTTTTCCTACGTCGGGGTGAGGCTTTTCCTTCTGGTTCGCGATCGCCCGCTTTTGTTGAACCTTGCAGACTCCTGACTTCCTCGGGAGTTAGATAACGCCATTCGCCGGGTTTTAGCTCGCCCAAACGTAAACTACCAATACGCACCCGAATGATTCTCAGAACCGACAAACCAATTCTTGCTCCAACTTCTCGAATCTGCCGCTTGCGCCCTTCCCTAAGGATCACCCGTAGCCACGTGTTTTTACCAACCACTCCCTCCACGCTCACCTTTGCAGGTGCGGTTCGATAACCATCCTCAAGAACCACTCCGCGCCGCCAGACAGTCAATTGTTGTTCATCCGGACGCCCCGAAACCAAGACTCGATATTCTTTCTCATGGCCATATCGTGGATGTGTTAACCGATTAGCCAGCTCTCCATCATTTGTTAGCAAGATTAAGCCCTCACTGTTCAAGTCAAGCCTGCCAACGGAAAACAAATGACCGGGTACAGGAACCAGATCACGCACAGTCGCTCGCTGATCATCTGCGCCAACATCCGAAAGTACACCGCGCGGTTTATGCAAGGCGATATAGATATAGATCAGGTTGACTTGATCACTGGAAACCCGCAGCCCATCAACACAAATCACGTCTCGTGAAAGATCTGCTTTCATTCCCAGAATCGCGAGGGTGTTATTTACGGTAACACGTCCCGCGGCAATCAATTCCTCACAAGCGCGTCGTGAACCGAAACCCAACCTGGCAAGTATTTTCTGCAAACGTTCCGCCATATTCTACTTAGTCCTTCAGCAACTGATTGTTCTCTTCTTCAAGGCTAGCTTCTCCAGTTTCATAAGGCGGTAATTGACTCAATGATGACAGACCAAAGTATTGCAGGAATTCTTCGGTCGTCCCATAAAGAATGGGACGACCCGGACCTTCTGCCCGTCCTACTTCTTGGATTAAACCCTTACTCAAGAGACTACGCAGAACACCATCGCTATTCACCCCTCGGATGGCATCAACCCCTGGGCGGGTAATTGGTTGCCGGTAAGCAATGATTGCCAGGGTTTCCTGCGCAGCGCGGCTGAGATGGGTTGTTGCCTCATAGCCAAGAAATTTTTCTATAATTGGTGCAAATTCTGGAGCTGTTGTCAACTGAACGCGTCCAGCCGACCACTGTATTCTTATGCCACCTCGATTAAGATAACGCTTTTCCAGCTCATGCAAAGCCTGTTCAATCACTTCAGGCTTTTCTTCCAAAACTGCCGCTAGCTGAGCTATTGAGACTGATGAAGCTGACACAAATAACAGCGCCTCTATTGAGGATTCCAGGTCGCATTTCTGGATTAGACTTGAGGAAGATCGCGTTTGATCACTCATGCTATAATTGGGTTTGCTTAAGCTCTGAATAAATTACGAGTGTAAAATGAACAGAAATTTCATCAAGAGGTTCATTATTTTTACGATACTTGCAAGCACAATTGCCTGCAGAATGAATTTTGGCGGGTCGCCCCCCGAAAGAACTATCGCTGTCTCTACTGAGGCGCTTGGACAACTCAACTCAACCCTATCAACTGCATTTGAAGCAGAAACAAATTCTATCACGATTACCGTTACAGAAGAACAACTTACGTCATTTGTTGCCTATAGATTCGCTGCCCATTCCGATTTACCCATACAAAACCCACAAATCTTTCTCCAAAATGGGCAAGTTGAATTCTATGGACAGTTGGAACAGGGTGGAATTCTTATCAATACTCACATAACCTTGCAAGTCTACCCAGATGAAAACGGGAAACTGAATGTTCAAATCACTTCTATTGACCTCGGGCATATTCCCGCAACGTCAATCTTACAACAACAAATCAATAATGCAGTGAACCAGGCTCTTTCTAACACAATTGGCAATAAGACAGCTGGTTTCTATATTCAAAGCATCACCATTTCCGACGGCAAGATGGTAATTAATGCAACAAAGCAATAATATATATGTGTAAACTGAACTCTGCAAAGACCACATGTCAGTTCATTAACCTTGCGCTAACTGCCCTGATCAGCGCAATACTTTTTGCTTCTTGTAATTCACAACCCAACAACGCAGCAGCCCCGGTGATCGTTACGATTACCGCAGATGGGCAACAAAGCCAAATTACCGTTTTATCTGGTTCCTCTGTGCAAAATGCTTTGGAGAAAGCCAATATTCAACTAAACCCTCTGGACAAAGTTGAACCACCCTCTTTTACCATTATTGAAAATCCTATTCAGATCAAGGTCACACGGGTTACTGAAGAATTTATTCTGGAAGAAAAGGTGATTCCTTTTGAACGCCAGACAGTCCGTAATGAAGCCTTACCTGCTGGACAAACCATGCTGATTCAACCCGGCGTGAATGGCGTTCAGCAAATTACTTATCGAATTGTGCGTGAAAACGGGATGGAGGTATCCCGTTCAATATTCAAAATAAGCACGTTAACCGAAAGCAGCCCAGAAATTGTGATGGTCGGCGTTCAAACGCCATTCACCGCCTTAGCCATACCGGGTAAGCTTGCATATCTTACTGCTGGAAATGCCTGGATTATGGAGAACACTACCGGCGAACGGCGTCCTTTGGTCACCACAGGCGACCTAGATGGGCGTGTATTCAGCTTATCTGATAAAGGTGAATGGCTGCTATTTACCCGAAAAGCAAAGGAGGGGGAAGCAGACAATCTGATTAACACACTTTGGATGATCAACACATCAAAGCAAGATGCTGAACCCATGTATTTGCGAGTACAAAATGTTATCCATTTTGCTGATTGGGTGCCCGGTTTGGGTTTAACAATTTCCTATTCAACTGTTGAACCGCGTCCCACCGCCCCTGGCTGGCAGGCAAACAACGATCTTTACATTATGACTGTTAACGAGAACGGTGGTATTCTCAAAAAAGAAAAAATTATCGAAGAGAACTCTGGCGGCATTTACGGCTGGTGGGGAACAAATTTCGCCTGGTCTCCAAATGGGCAACTACTTGCTTATGCGCGCCCGGATGGCGTCGGAATTGTGGATACTGAGAGAGGGCAACTAATTCCCCTTCTGGACATTATTCCTCTGCAAACTCGCAGTGACTGGGCATGGGTCCCGGGGTTAGGTTGGAACAGTGACAGCAATTTGCTTTATACGGTAAATCATGTCGCCGCATCAAATCTTACAAGCGTTGAGGAATCTCCAGATTTCGATTTAAGTGTCATCCTGCTTCAAGATCAGCAAGTAATAAACCTTGTACGCCAAACTGGAATGTTTGCTTATCCCGCTCCCGCAATTACTCGTTTTAACAGATATTACCCAGTGGCATTTCTAATGGCAAACTCTCCAGAACAAAGTGAAAACAGCCGTTATAAACTGACTATTATGGATCGGGATGGCTCGAATCGCAAAGTCATCTTTCCAGAAGAAGGTTCAACCGGTCTAAATCCGCAAAAAGTTGTCTGGAGCCCTCAAAGGAATTCAGGAGAATCCCAATGGATAGCCCTGATTCACTCTGGAAATCTTTGGCTGGTCAATCCATATTCAACTCAAGTACAACAAATCACTGGAGATGGATCAATTATCAAAATAGATTGGAAATAATCTGGAGATCACAATGAGAATATTAATAACCGGAGCAGCAGGATTTCTAGGATCACACTTATGTGAAAGGTTCTTAAGGGAAGGACATCAGGTTATTGGCATGGACAACTTTATTACCGGTAGTGTGGAAAACCTTGCTCATCTGGCGGGTAATCCCAATTTCCTTTTCATTCGCCATGACGTTGCCAATTTTATCTTTGTTCCTGGGAAAATTGACGCGGTTTTGCATTTCGCTTCTCCTGCTAGTCCTAATCCAAGCTCTCCATTAGGGTACACAAACTTGCCTATCCAAACAATGAAAGCTGGCGCACTGGGAACGCATAATACTCTAGGAGTTGCGCGCGCTCAAAAAGCTCGCTATTTGTTGGCTTCAACCAGTGAAATTTATGGCGATCCACTGGAACACCCTCAGAAAGAAACTTATTGGGGACACTGCGATCCCATTGGTGTCCGCTCTGTATATGACGAAGCCAAGCGCTTTGCGGAAGCGCTTACGATGGCTTACCATCGCTATCACGGCATTGACACCCGCATTGCCCGCATCTTTAACACCTATGGGCCGCGAATGCGTCTCGACGATGGGCGAGTTGTTCCAAATTTTATTCAGCAAGCAATTCGAGGTGAACCATTAACTGTTTATGGAGATGGTTCACAAACTCGTAGTTTCTGTTATGTTGATGATTTGCTCGAAGGTGTATATCGCCTTCTTTTGTCTGATGAGCATGATCCGGTTAATATTGGAAATCCGACAGAAACTACAATCCTTGAGTTCGCCTATACAATTAATAAAATCATTGGTAACAAAGCCGGCATTGTTTTTAAACCCGCATCTCGCCTGGGCGATGACCCACAAAGACGACAACCTGACATTACCAGAGCAAAGGAAATTTTAGGATGGGAACCGAAAATCTCACTGGAGGAAGGAATACGGCTTACAGCACCATACTTCCGAAGAAAAATGGGGTTGGAATGATACTGGTAAATTCAAAAGAGCGCACCCGATTCGTCAGATTTGCAATTGTGGGCGCCGTCGGTGCAGTAATTGATTTTGGCATCTTTAACATCATGCTTGCCGTCACTGGTATTCCAGCTATCTGGTGTAGCGCAGTTTCATTTGTGGCGGCTGTTTTGAGTAACTTTTTCTGGAATCGTCACTGGACGTACCCAGACTCGCGAAGCAAACCAATGTCACAGCAATTGCTTCAATTTTCCCTAGTGAGTGTAGCTGGTCTGGGAATTCGAGTTGCACTGTTTGCGCTTTTGGAGAAATTTCTCATCAACCTGAGCACAAAGCTAATCCCCGAGACCTTTCTCTCATCCCAATTTATTGGACATAATGCAACCCTTGCGTTTGC
>Ga0308390_1002524_pt1 | contig 10966 bp, 13 predicted proteins | sample Hotspr2Sample149_FD_202358 | JGI IMG/M metagenome (GOLD analysis project Ga0308390, IMG submission 202358) | Hot spring phototrophic mat microbial communities from Mushroom Spring, Yellowstone National Park, Wyoming, United States - 20040719_149 ...
TAATTTGCTGTGCTGCACGGTTGCGACTTTCGTCGCTTAGGCTGGCAAACGCTTGCAGACTGGTTTGGTCAATCTCGTTAAAACCGATTTCACGAAACAGTGCAAAACGTGGAATTTTTATACTGGTTAAACGGCGCTCAATTCCACTTGTCTTTGGAACTTGCGCATCTCTGTCCACAAGCGGAGCAAGTCTGTGTGCACCGTACATGTAATTGATGTCAACAATCGCCGAAGCGCGATATCGCCTTGCCGAAAGTAGGTTGTCCATCAAGAAGGTTTCAGCGGTTTTAACTTTTGATGCAACTTCTCCAAGCGCTCGGCTTTTGATGGGCGTTTGTAAAACGGAAACACTCATGTTTTATCTCCTTAAATGGTGTTTATTATTTGAAACCCTTGTGAACGACAATGTTTCTGACAGCAAGATTTGCGATTTCTTCGTCTGTCAGCAAAGTAGAAGTAACAGGCACGCATTGGTTACTTGCGTTAAGCACTAACAATTTGTCAAAGTTGAAGTGTCCTACTGCAACTTGTGCGGTAACGGTAATCTGAGTTGAACCGCTGTTTGTCAAATCCTGCATTAGGACAGCAAAAACATTTGTGCCTGTTGGATTTAACAGACCAACGTAGTTACCAGTATCAATGCCTAACATTAAGCCTCTTCTTAGGGTTGAGTTTGCGGGCACTCTTACTTGCAAGGCGTAAAACGAGACGCCAGAGATTAAGAGTTCATCATACCTTTCAGTATGGAAATCGGTTGCGGGATTAAGCGGGTTACTGATTCCGTAACTCATTTTCGTTTCTCCTTTGGTTTGGTTAAGCCTTCATAAGGGCGTCTACGGCTTTCTTGTAGTCGTCATCTTCAAGGGATGCGCCAGTAGTGAATTTCGCCTCAGTGCTGATTGCGCCGAGCGACATAATCATTTCCTTAAAGGCGCTGAGTTTTTCGTCGTCTAAACTCATGGCAAAGGCAAGCGCCTTTTCAAGGTTATCTCCATAGACGCGATTTGAGTTTTTCAGGAACTCACGAATTTCCTTTTCTCGCAATGCACGACGCAGGGTTTCTCTTTCCTCTGACAGATTCGTGAGTTGCTCCTTATACGCCTTGACTTCTGCTTCTTTGCTTTGAAGCTCAAGTGCAAGTTGCTTTTCCTGCGCCTCTCTTTCCTTGCGCTCTTGCGAGAACAAGTCCTTTAGCGCAACCTTGAATTGTTCAATGATGCTGTTGTCCATAGTATTTGCCTCGTTTTGTTTAGAGATATAAGATTTCAGTTCAAACGGTAAAACCAGTTCATCCACAAGACCAAATTCCAGCGCTTCTTTGGCACTAAACGACCTGCCGCTTGCCCACTTATCTTCATTAGACAAGCCTCTTGCCGCTTTGACTGCCTTTACGAACTGTTCGTGAAGATTGTTCACGTTTTGCTGCAATTTCGCTTTGTCTTCCTCGCTGAGCGGTTCATAAACATTTGGCACGGCTTTACTTTCAGCCGAGCGCAACACCGTTACCTGAATGCCTTCTTTTTCCATCTTTTTGGACATGTCATAATGGATTGCCACCACGCCAATTGAACCCACGATAGACGCAGGAGATGCCAGAACCTTTGTTGCCTGCGATGCCAGCCAGTAAGCGGCGCTTAGCATTTTGGTCTGCGTATAGGCATAGACGGGTTTTGCTTTTGCCGTCTCTCGCACCAGCAAAGCGGTTTCCTGAAGCGCCTCAGAAGAACCGCCAGCACTGTCAATATCCAGAAGCACAGCGGAAATCTGACTGTCATTTTTTGCTTGCAGAAGTGCTTCCTGAATATTGCGGTAATCTTCTGACCTCAATTCTCCGACAATTCTGATAACCTTTAGCATAGCTTAGAAACTTGAAATGATGAGAAGTAAAATTAGAGCGCCTGTCAAGATGCGAAACAGGAAAACTTCACGGTTTTGGCTTTCATGCTCTGCTTGTAGTTTCAAGAGTTTTGCCTCAAAGTCCAATCTTTGTTTTTCAATTGCTTTTGAGAGACTATCCACCTTTGCGGCGTAGGTTTCTGCAATAACACTTTGAGCGATAGTGTGGGCAATCAGACTGTCTCTAGACGTACGGCATGATGCGAGAGCGTAGTCGTTCAGGTAGATGACAGTTTTCCTCAGCAAAAGAAGTTCGTCTTCCTTTGAAGGTGTCTTTTGGGCAAAGGCACTGTTACTTGTCAAGACCGCCAGCGCTGTAAAGACTGTCCAAAATTTCATCAATGCGTTTTGTGATTTTGACATCGTCGGATGTGATAATGCGTTTGTAGTCAAAGATAAGTTTATCTTTTTCTTGCCTTAATAGAGAATCGCGAAAGATTGCAAGGCGTTTGTCGGTTGCTTTTCTCAGCATTTCAAGTTTTTCCATTGCCCTTTGTTCGGCAAGTGATTCAATTCTGGACGCGCTAAAGAGTATGGATTTGCTAAAGAAGACGCCAGAGACGAACCCAATGACAAACACGGACAGGATTAAGATGAGCATGAATTGCTTGTTATTCATCGTTAGTAGGTTTAAAGTCAGGCAAGTTATCAATATTCAGTTCTGTTCTACTACTGTCCAGCGCTTCTGTTTCGTCTATCAGGCTTTCTGGCACGAAGTCATTGACACTGCGTGAGTATTTGTCAATGAAGTATTTCTTTTTGAACCTGAGTCCACTGACGTCCATGAGCGATTTGTCAAGTTCAAGTTCGTCAAGGGGTTCAAATTCACGTTCGTTGTAGAGTTCGTAGTAGCATTTTAGTTGCCATCCATTGATTTGTGCGACAGTTTTCATAATGGCGTTTGCGGCGTATTCGATGGTACGCTTACATGCCCAGACTGCCTTAAATGCTGATTCTTCAAATACTTCAACGGCAGCTCTCGCACCTACGGCTTGCAGGTCTTGAGCGCCAGACTGCATGAGAATGATGTCCTGAATGATTTGGTCAGCATCGGAAATTTGCACGTCAAACAGCGTTCGGCTTTCGGTTGGCACGCCGATAAGCGGCACGACGGATGTGCCGATTGGTTTGACGATTATACCTTTTCCCATGTATTCCGTGATAAGATTTGTCAGCTGCCTTGCCTTGATTTGTCCTTCTTCGGATGATGTTTCAAAGTTTGTTTCCAGTAGGAGTGTTGGCACACCGAACTTTTCGGCGTTAAAGGCACGGAATTTTTTTGCCATGTTGCGGTAGAGAATCTCATAGAATAGTCTGGATGCGTCGCCTTCGCCGTACGGATTCTGGAGCGAGGGGTTGTTACGACAAACGAGTAGCCTGTGTGAGTAAATTGAGTCTTCACGAAGTTTTTGTTGGTATGCTTTAAACTTTTCCATGTACGCTTCCTTTTGTGCAAGGAATTCTTTTGGCGGGGGATTAAACACTTTAACAAGTTCGTAGTGTGTGGTGTCTTTTGGGTAATAGATAAGGTTGCCGAGAAGGTCAAATGCAAACCACTCGTGAGGCAAGACGCTGACGGATTTTACGCTGAGGGATGTTTCCTTCGGTTCAAAGATAAGTTCGGTAACGGTGTAACCGAAAAACTTGGTCAGGATAGCGCCGAAGTCAAATTGTTCTCTGAAGTTTGAGTTTTCAAACATGTCTTCAAAGAAGGTTGCCTGTTCGGACGCTTCATCGTCTTTTTCAAAAGTAACGACACGAGCAGAGAAGTTGTTGAGGTAGAAAAGGAGTTTTTTGATGCAAGACCACACGCGACTGTCATACAATAGGCGTTTGTAGATGGAAATGTTCGCGTGTTCTTTTTGAAGGGTGATGTCTGGATTAGGCAATTCGCCTGAACCTTCGGCAAGTAGCTTTTTCCAAGTTTCCATCAGAATTCGGTTTTGAACTTATGAACAGGCACTGGTTCTACAGTTGTCGGTTTATACGAAAATCGTTGAGAATTTCTCAATCCGTTCATTTCAGAGAGTCTGATTTCTCTTAGTTCGTCTGCGAATGTCCAGAACCAATACTTAACAGCATCTACGGTGTGGTCGTCGTAGTCAATAGGTTCATCGAGCACTTGACCGTGCTTGGTTTGCCACGTGTAGGAGTTAAACTCTCTCAGAGCGTTAACACTTCGTTCGGTAATGGCAATGCGATAGTTAAGCATTTCGTTGATGACGTCGTAGCGAAAGCCTCTTATGGTTTTAGCGACTTTTTGAACGCCGATGGCGTGTAGTCCTGCACGGCGCAGGGCAAGAATTGCGCTGGGTCTTGCGCTATCGCATATGACAAACTTGTTTTGCAGAGTTGGTGGGATTGTTTGCTTGCATTCTTTGGCGAGCACTTCGTCTGTTAAGCCTCTTTGGTAGAGATATTCGTCAATGTAGAGTGTGTGGTCTGCATAACCGCACAGCACAAGCGTTGAAGGGTCGTTGTAGCCCGTGTCAAGTCCCCAGCCTACGCACTTTAGGTTATCTGGCATTTGCCTAACGACTTCAATGTGTTTGAAGATTTTTTCGCTGGGTTCAACCCATTCTCCGAGTCCGAGCGCCTGATAGCGTTCGGGATTAGTAATTTTGAGCATTTCAATTTCCTGAATTTGTGAGGGTGGAAGATGCTCAAGATTGTCAAAGTAATTGCTTTTGAAGCGGAGCACGTCCTTTCGGTTCAGGACTTGTGTAAAGATAAAGTGGGATGATGGAATGGTTGGGTTGTAGTCAATGATGATGTATCGTTTGGTGCGTATGGCAAGTTCGTTGAAGGATTCATATCGGAAACCGTTTGCTTCATTGGCAAAGAGAATATCTCTTTCGGTGCTTCTCAGTTTTTGCGGGTTGTCAGCACCAAAAAATTCAAACATTGTGCCGTTTAGGCGGTATTCACGTCGGGTAAGGTGGTGCTGAGTTCGGTCGTAAAGATTTCGGTTTTTCAGGATGTCGACAAACATTCTTTCAACTGAGCCTGCGAGTGCGGCGGTGGTTTCACGGACGATAGAGACGATGGCATTGAGGTTATCAAGTGCGGCGTCAATCAGGTAGGAGAGCACGCTGTATGTTTTGCCAGAGCGCGTGCCGCCTTCAAGGGCAAAGATTCTTGTGTCAAAGTTAAAGGTTGCATAATTCATCAGGAACACATAGTTCGGGTTCATGTTGTGGCGTTTAGCGATTTTGCGTATGGCAACTGGGTCAACGTTTAGCCTTTGCATGTTTTCGTTGGTTAGGAATTGCTGGCATGGTTTTGATTGTCTTGGTTTTGACTACTTTGGTTACTTGTAACTTGCTCAACGGAGTAACTGGCTTGAACTTGGGTTGTTTCTTGGATGTATTCTTCAAGCACTTTTTTGGCTTTATTCCAGAAGGAATTTTCGTTGGATGCCTGTTTCAACATGGAGATGGTCATATTTCCTTCGTGGAGTGCGGCAAGTCTATCAATGCTTCTGAGAGCAATTTCAAGGAATCGTGGGTCTCCAGAGAGTTCGGCGTCTTGGTCGCAGAGATAGACTTTGAGTTTTTTGCCGCTCGGGTCTTCGACGGTGTCTTCTTTGATTACGCTTTGAGAGATGGCATAGGCTTTGATGGCTTTGTAGTAGATGTCGCTAACCAATTCAAGCAGTTTTTTGTGGTTGAGCTCATAGACAAGAGCGGTTTCTTGACGCAGTTTGGCACGTTCGGGCTTGAGGGCATGCCAGACTGCTTGTTTTGTAACACCTAACTCTTTAGCGATTTCCATGATGCTTTTTTGCTCGTGGAAGTAGAGCCAAGCGATTTGCTCTCGTCTGCCTGTTTTGCGCCCGTATCCCAGATTTTTATTTGCCATAAACAAAAGAAAAAGATTTCCGTGCTCTCTTTAGGAGAGCAAATTCATGTGATGCAAGTTTTGTCGCTGTGCGGCTTAGCGTTTGTGCCTTTTACTGGCGGCTTTGACTTTGCTTGCGACTTCTTTTTAAACTCTCCTTTTACGGAAAGTTTTGGTTACACTTTTGTTGGTCTGTAAAGAGTTTCAATGCCGTACATTCTTTTCAGTCGCTCAATGGTTGCTTTTCCCGCTTTTGAGCCGTCAGCGAATTTGCCTGTCATCGCGATTCTGCGGGCAGCAGCGGTTGATAAACCGACTAACATTTCTTTTTCCATCATATTCTTTGCTGATTAGAGTTTAGTTAAAAGGTTATACGACTAAGAGAGATTCGGGTTGATGAAATACATTACTTTCATGCCGTTTTGGTCGCCATAGATGTTACCGTCTTCGTCTTCAAGCCATTGGAAGGACGGGTGGTCAATTGGGTTGAGTGTGTTTTCTTCGTCAAGCCAGATATACTTAAAGAGCTGTTTGAATTCCATGTTGGTTGGAATTTTGTATTTGTATCCAGCGAGTTTGTCAAAGGAATGAATGAAGTTATCAATTTTCCATTTACCTTTTGGCAAGTACGGTTCAAAGAAGTTCCACCACATGTCAAAGGTAAGCAATTCATGTTTTTCCTTCACCAGCCAGTTAATGAGGTCTGAGAGGGTTGGGACGGTGTGTTTGTAGCATTCGTGGTAGGGTTGCCAGTAGGTTGTTGGGTACGGGTCGCCTTTGTAGGTTGTCGGGATTCCTGCGCTGTTGCCGTATTCCCAGACTTGTCGCATCAGGGTTCTGTGTGTTTCTCGGGCGTCGTGGTCGAAGCTTTTGAGTGCTAAGTTGATAAGGTTTTGTCCGATGTCTTGCTTTTCCTTTTGTGTTAAGTTTTTGACTTGGAGTGGTGCGAGGTGGAGCATTTGGGTATAGATACCTTTTACGCCTAAATCTTTAGCGATATTGATAAGTGTTTTGGCTTCGTCAAACGACATCCATTCTGGGGTAAGCGGATTCATTCCGATAAAGGTGTGGTGGTTTTTCTTGGCGAGGTATTCAAGGAGCTCAAGTCTGCTTTTGATGCTTGGCGAGCCTTTTTCAATTTGGTTCTTTATGTCTTCGTCAAGTTGGTTGATGGAAATATAGAAGCATGACGGTTTGAGAGTGTCAATAATTTCGTACATGGCTTCTTTTGCTTTAGGTGAAGCTGCTCCTCTGGTTTGAAAGGCAATTGAAATGCCGAGACTTTGCATGGTTTGGATAAGAGGCACAGCTTCACGGTAATTGGATTCAGCGAAGGGGTCAGAGCGGTTGCTCATGAGTACAGGGTGGTGGTGTCGGATGAAATAGGCTTCCAGCGTGTGAAATGCTGGGTTTTCAGGGTTAAAGATGTTTTGAATGAATTTCAGTGTGGATTTGATGTCGGATTTTCTGTCTGGCTTGTTAAGGTTGGCGAAGCAAAAGGCGCATTTGTGCGAGCAGTAGTTTTGGGACAGTTCCAGCAGTGTGGGCTGTGTGAAGAGTGCGCCGGGAAAAATGACAAGGTCTCTCATGGTTAGTCAGTTGTTAGTTGGTAGTTGTTAGTTGGCAGTTCATGGTGTTTGTCTATAGTGTGAAACGAGTTTGCGATAGACTTCTGTATCGGATTTAACGCCAAATTGTTTTTTGAGTTCATCGTGAATGCGTTTTTCGGTTCGTGTGATAACGATAGCAAGTGGGATAGTTTCAAATTCGTCAAATGTTTGGGCAACTTGTTTTTGCAGGTTTTCGCTGGTGTTTTCTGTTTCTGTTTTAGCAAAGTCTTCGGGTGAGAAGGCTGGGTGAACGGGTCGTGATTCAAGGAAGTAGTTTTCATAGAACCTTTTGAGGTCAATGGTTGGGTAAGAGAGTCTTTGCCTGAGTGTGGAATAGAATTTGTCTTTGATGTTTTTGAGGTGCAGGAATTCATAGAGTCCGTCTTCGTTCATTTGCCCGTATGAGGTTCTCAGGGCAAGCACAATTTCGGCAGCATGTTGTTCGTTCCTGCATTTCAGAATAAGGCATGGGTATGGAGGGATTTTGTGTCCTTGTTTTTTCAGCCATTCGTAGGCAAGTTTGCGGGCGTGTCCGTCCAGCATAAAGTATTTACCGTCTTCACGCTTCCAGACTTTAACAGGGTCAAGGATACCTTCGTTGAGCATAAGTTCACCAAGTTTTTGCACGTCTTCCTCTGTGATGTCCTTAAGATTTGCTTGGAAGTATTCCACTTCTGAGAGGTCAAGTTGTTCTTCGCCGATGATTAGGCTTTTGAGTTCTTTCAGGATGGTTGGCGGTTTCATGTTTCGTTTTGGTTTAGTTGTTTCCAGAAGTTGCGGATATATCGCAGTTTAAGGATTGGCAGTAAAGCAGGCACAGGAAGCGCATGATACCTATTGATGATGTCTCTGTGCGATGCGTTATAGAGCGAATGGATAATTTGGAACTCAATTCTGACAATGCTTTCTGGGATGCCAGACTGTTTGGCAAACTTGGCGATTTCGTCTTCATTACTATCGCTGTCGGTTGCGTTGCTGTTAGCAGTGTTCTGGGCGCCTGAGGTGGTTGAATTTTGTAGGTTTGGCGAAGCATGCAAACCGTTTTGCGGATTTGGCACAGCAGGCAAAGCGTTTGGTGGTGATGGGGGCGGGTTAGTTCTGGGTTCTGCTTTGGGATGGTTTTTGCGCTTTTTGAACATTGCCAGCACCATAGTTTGTTTGCAAGTTTGGTTGCCTGTTTGCTTGCTTGTTTGCAAAGGTATGAAAAGTATGTGAAGTGCCAAATGTTTCTTGGGAGGGAAGTAAATTGGCGGTCAAAGGTTAGTAAAGGCAGGGTAAAGCGAAAGTCAAGTGAAGTAAAGGGAAAGTAAAGGGAAAGTAAATTGAAGTAAAGAGCGGTCAAATTACTTTGGTGCTGGTGAAAACGCAGTTTCTCTCACGCATCAAGGTGGTTAAAACAGTGTAGGTTCATCAATCGGTAGAACGCCATTATCGTCAAGAAAACCCTCGTATCCTTTTGGTCGGAGCTTATCGTCTCTCAGGATAAAAAAGTTCGTCGTGTGTAGCTTCACGATATGTGCAGGGAAAAGCAATTCCCAAACTGCATTCTCATACCTGCCACTAATCTTGGCAACGTACCGGCGAAATGATTCGCCGGGAATTTTACAGCCACTCCAAGAGTCTTCCAGATAACTTAGCACAAGACGTGCAATTTTTTGAGCAAGTTCTGGTTCGGGATTGGCTGGTTCGGGCTCTGGCTCTGGCGCTGTCATCAGTTTGGGTTCTGGCGGCACTGGCATCGGTTCGGGATTGCTTGGTTCAGGAACGGTCGGTTCAGGCTTTACCTTTGCTGTTTCGGGCTTCACGAGTGGATTTGCAGGCGGTGTGAGTTTTGGCTTTGGTCGCGCTGGAGGTGATTCAACATGAGCAAGTGTTTTCTTTACCATATCCCTAAGAGCTTGTCCTAAAAGCCTTGTATTTTTCATCGCTACAGGATGTAGCTTTAGCGTTATCTCAAATTCAGCAGCGGCGAAAGTGAAGCCGCAACGCAAGCACTTAATGACAGGCTGTTTATTTTCGTCAACGTCAAACACTAAGGTGTATTCGTTGACTCTACATTCATGGCAATATGCGAGTAATTTTTTGGGATATTCCATTTTATGTTTATCTTGCATCAGTGTTGTTGTTTTTGTTTGTGGTTGAGGTCTCAAAGCCGTTGCATTCTCGAAGCAACGGCTTTTTGCTTTTCATCAATCAGCATGCTCCACATCACCAGCTGAAAAGCCTCGGTCTGATTTCTTTCGCTTTAACAAGGAAGTGCAGGGTATGTTTTTTGTAAAGCTCACAAACTTCTATCGCTTTTTGCACTGCCGTTCCAGTAATCGTTATGGCGTTTGCAGACTGTCCGTGTTGTTCGTAGCATTCAAGAATGCTAAAGAGTAGCGCATAACGTACCTTGCGCACATCAAGTCGCGTCATGTAGCGCGCCGTTATTTCAGTCATGTAGCCTGCCGTTGTTTCATCTAAATCCGTGCGTTCTTCATGCCACGCTTGCGCACTTTGTTCGTCAAGGGCTTCCGCTTCATCTGAGACAAGCACGGGTGATTTGGATTGGGATAGGGTGCAAACAAACTGGTAGAACTGTTTAAGTTTCTCCAAGATTTCGTTGTATCTTTTCTTGATTTCGTCGCCATTATTTTGCCATTCCGAGATTAATCTCCCCAATGACTTTAGAGGCTTCAATCGTCTTCCTGCATTGATGATTTGGAATCTTGAAAGTATGAGGTCAAGATACCTTTTAGGTAAGTGTTCAACGAACTTTCGTAGGGTGCTTGCTGAAAGCAAGGTTAAGGCGGGATTTTTAAATTCAACAGGCCACATACGCCGCATTCCGTAGGTTCGGAAGCTCATCATAGTATCGGTTGAGCTACCGTCCCAAAGCCGAATAAGCGCGTAGGCGAGTTCTGTGTTGGAATCACGTTTCATAGCATCGAAGAGCACACCGACTTCATAAATGATAGCAACACCACTCTGTTGTGCGACCTTTGGCGGCGGTTCAGGCTTGCCTTTTTCCTTTGCAAAGGTGCGGGCGTAAAGTTCGTTTTCGCTTTCTTCACGCATCCAGTCGAGCAATCTTCTTAATATTGATGATTGCGGATATGGTTCCGGATATAGAAATATCCTCTGGTAAGGATTGCCCGTAATCTTGTCTTCCAAATCGTAAAGAATATCGCTCACGCTTTTCAGTGCTGTGTTGATGTCGTCTCTATCCCCGATTAATGTGAAGTAATCATGAGGCTTGATTTTCCACACACTACACTTCAAAGAAATCCGATTGCCAACAATTCCGCAAAACATTGCTAACACGCCGGTGAAGATGAATTGCTCAGGAACATCTGTTCTGTCCTTGATGTAATCATACACTTCACGGAAAATGCCGTTTGGCACAAGTGATTCATCAAAGGTGTAGTCAATGTTTGCGTAAGAATCCAGCGTTCGAACTAATCGGATTACGGGATTGCTGGCGCCATTTTGCGAAACGATTGTTCCGTTCTTATTTTGCATATGCATTGTTGTTTGATTTGTTTAGTTGTTGTGGATTGGAGTCATCGCGTTTGTGCGATGACTTTTTTTTTTTTGCTTCATCACTCAGTTCGGGCACACAAATGTTCTTCTTCATC
>Ga0308390_1002530_pt1 | contig 10953 bp, 8 predicted proteins | sample Hotspr2Sample149_FD_202358 | JGI IMG/M metagenome (GOLD analysis project Ga0308390, IMG submission 202358) | Hot spring phototrophic mat microbial communities from Mushroom Spring, Yellowstone National Park, Wyoming, United States - 20040719_149 ...
AAATTTCAGTTCCAAAGGTAATTATTAAATCAACACAAAATGAATATACCAACTATATTGATCTAAGGATGAAGGAAGGGATAGGAATAACAGTTGGGAAGAATATAATAAATGAATGGATAAATTTTTGCAAATTTTCAGCGCTGGTAGAAGCTGCTAATATCGAAATTCATAATAACCAGAAACAAGATGTTGCCCGTTATTATTTTACAACAATGGCATTGAATAGAATGGGCCATTTTCAACAGTCACTATCGATCATTAATTATATCTTGAAAAACATAAAAATTAAAGATGATTTAGAAAGCATAGTATCTGCTGCATATACCTGTAATATTCTGGGGGATTATTACAGGATTGTTAAAGATACATCATTTTTACAGAATAATTATCCTGTTTGCAGGAGTTACGCACAAAATATTTTACAATTTTGCAAAGAATTAAAAAACATAAAGAAGTATATTCTACTTGATCATTTAGATGAAACTGCAAGCCACCATGCATGGCATGTTCCGGTCATTATTTCAGCTCTGGAAAATTTAGCATTTATGTCAAGATCATTGGGGCTCTTTGGTGATGAAACTAAATTTTTAGAGGAAGCTAATAAACTTGAAGCTTCCGTCGTGAGTGTTTTATTTCATATATCACAGGAAGCAAGCAAAGAAGAAGAAAAGCTTATTGAATGGCTGCCAAAGCATGGCAAACCATTACGTAAGCAAAAGATATCATTAAAAGAAAGCCTGGAATTCACAAATACTATTAATACATCCAATAACAGGATTTTACTGTATTCATCATTTTTATATCCATATATAGTTCATATCACACGTAAATATGCAACACAGAGGATTATAGATGATATTATTAATGCAGGGAAAGGGTTGCCATTGTATAATACAATTATTAGCGGTATTGATGTTATTAGTTCTCTTAGCCTTGCTAATAGCATGCTATATACTCATGATAAGCGGGCAGTTGACATAATACACGCCATTATCACGCTATGTAAAAAACGAAAATTTATGCCTGATTTTCTTGATCCTGTATCGGGTCATGCAATTGTTAAAGAACCAATATCAATAGTTGCAGTATCATTATTGTTTCAGGCTATTCGTAATATATGTTTTATTGATCACCCTGAACGGTTGGAATTATTCCCGGTTCCGGTTGAGGAGTGGTTTGGCGATACTCAAATTGTGATAACTAATGCACCTTCACGGTTTGGTAATTTAAGTTTTGTGTCAACTTCTACTTCCGATGAGTTTGTTATACAGTTTACTGATGTTCCCCGTTTTATCCCCCATGATATTTTAATTAATCTTCCCTTTAAAGCAAAAATAAAGAAAGCTGATGATTTTATTGTTAAATATGAAACAGAAAAATCATGGTGTATTAATGGCTGGCCTTCAGAACTTAGGTTTAAGCGATAGTTCCGATAATTACGATAATAAATTAATGGCATATATAAATATTATTAAAATGGAAATTATAGGATGATTACTTATATCCTCATATCGTTATTTATCTTCAGTGGGTTCTTGTATTATTTGATATACATACGTCCTAAATTTAGCCCTTTATATAAAGCTCAGCAACTGATTGAGCAGAATCAACTTCTTGATGCAATACTTGAATATAAAAAAGTAATTGATGAATATCCTGATGATTTTGTTGTCCACTATCGCTTAGCTGACCTGTATCTGGCTGTTGGAGAGATTGACCAGGCGGTAATCCATTTTGAAAAGGTACTTGAAATTGGGAAATTCAATTATGAAGTTGATCAGCTTTTGGTGCAGAAGAAATTAGCTAAATCATATTATATGCGTGATGAGGTTGAAAAAGCATTTCAGACATATATGGACATTCTTAAAAACTATCCTGCAGATATTGAGTCTTTATACCATATTGCGTTCATTTGCCTTGGCCAGGAAGAGTTTGATATAGCACAGCGTTATTTTGACAGGTTATTAAAACTTAAAAATGACAGTTATGAAATATTCTTTGGTGCAGGCATATGTTATTATCAGAATATGCGTATACAGGATGCTATCGATAATTTTAAATTAGCAGTGCAGATAAAACCGCAATCAGAGATTGCCCACATAGGTGCCGCATTTGCATGTAATCGTAAACGTGATTATCGCCAGGCTTTGGTATATATTTCAAAAATTGCGGATACAGCTCAGGATCCTGATGTATTATATATGGCAAAAAGATTTCAGGCATTTATGCTGATGCGCCTGAAAAAGCATGAAGAAGGAATACAACTGTTTCAGGATTTACTGGATATTGCACGGAAGAATGCAAATGATGATGCAGAACTTTTGGCATTATATGATCTGGGATATGCATATTTAAAAAATGAACAGACTTCTTTAGCATATGAATCATGGAATGAGCTTTACCGCAAAGATAGAAACTACAGAAATATACAATATCTTGTAACACAATTACGCCGAGAGATGGAGGTTGATAAATTCAGCAAAGAAGAATCAGCATCTGTTATGGAAACTATCACAGTATGGATGGATGATGCATTCCCACAAAATTTATTATGGGAAATGTGTGGTTTAAAAAGCACAAAAAAATATAATTTAAAGGATATCGTTGTTACCACTAAAATAAGTTATGATGACGGGAAGACACTGAGTACTTCTGATGATATCATGGAAAGGTACGTTTCTTTAGATACAGAAAATTTCAGGATTATTTCCAACAGGCTGGTATCAAAAATGGGTTTTAAGGTTGATCAGATATTACAAACATATCGTGAAGCTGACGGTGTTGATTTTTTGGCAATTAATCCTGAAACAAAGGATAAAGTTTTGGTTTGGGTTAGGCGATGGACTAAAACAAATGTTGGTGAAATAACATTGCGAAATTTTGCACAGGCCATTAATGATATAAAAGCACAACAGGGTATATTTATTACCACTGCTGACCTTACTCAGCCAGCCAAAGAAAGTTTAAAAAAACTTTCTAAGGTTACAGTCATTTATCCTGAAGAAATTTCTAAATTATTGCGAGGCCTTGTATAATGATTTTCCCTAAGAGTAATGTGGTGTTGATACAGCTAGATGCAATTCAATGTGATAACAATTATTTTAAAATTTCAAAACCGTTGCCCAAAGAATTAGTCAGGTCAGTATTAGAATATGGAATCATTGAACCTGTGCTGCTTTTAAAGCAAAATGGACAGCACATGCCTATATATGGACATAACAGGCTTATAGTAGCAGGTGAAGCACACTTAAACAATGTCCCGGCAATGATTATCAATGAATTTAACCTGGAAGATTTTTTACAGATAGTAAGAGTAAAATTGTATAATAATGCATTAGGGACTATTGGTAAAATTAAGAGTTTATATGTACTATATGATTATTTTAATGCTGACAAAAAACTTGTTATAGCAATAGCGCGGGAACTATCGCTACCTTCTTCATTAATTGAATTAAAGAATATCAGATCAATAATTGGATTGCCACAAGTGATTATACAATACATTGATTCCAGGTCAATTTCTCCAAAATTTATTATGCCAATATTGCGATTATCTCAATCCTCAATTAATTTATTAGAGAAAATAATTTCTGCATGCCAACTTAGGGTAAATTATTTTAACAGCATAGTTGTCATGATCGAGGATATTTGTCGAATGGGGAAAGATAAACTCCTTGATGATAGCATAGCTTTACTGTTAACAAAAGAAAGTATAACCGATGATGATATCTATGATTGTATATATTCAATTCGTTATCCAGAGTATAAAGAATATATGAACCGAATTGATGATATTAAGAAAAAACTTTATGCCTATGGTATTAAAGTTGAAGTTCCAGCATACTTAGAGGGAGATAGTATTAACGTTGTCTTTGAGGTAAAAAAGAATAAGCCGTTACACCCTTTGCTGAAAAAAGATCAAGATGTTTTGGGATTGATTGAATCTATCATGGGCTTGCTATAAATGCACAAAACTAATAGTGGGAAACTACTACTTATACACAATTTATTTGAAAAAGCGTGACATCTCTTCCAATACTTTTACTCTTGTGGTTTCAAAATCATAAGGGGATTTATAACCTGCTGCGTTTTTATGCCCACCGCCTCCATTTGCAATAGCAATTTCAGCAACATCTAAATTGCCTTTTGTGCGCATGCTGACTTTGACTGGCCCACCAATATCCTGTTTTACAAGAACACTTGCCACAACACCTTGAATTGATAAAGGTAGATTAATATTTACTTCACCCTCTGCAAATGGCGCATTGGTTTCTTTAATCATATCAGGTGTCAACTTCATCAGTATGAGTTTTCCACCAAAATGGACTTCCATGGTAGAAAGCATCAGTGCTCGCAATCTGAATACTTCCAGTGAGTTGTTTTCATAAATCTGCTGATATATTTCATATGGTTTTACACCCAATGTTACCAATTGAGCGGCCAATACAAATGTAACAGGCGAAGTTTTAGGATATTTGAAACACCCTGTATCAAACACAATACCAGCATATAACGCTTGTGCAGCTTTAAATGAGGGAATTATGCCAAAGTGCTGTAAAGTATTGCCAATTATTTCTGATGTTGATGAGGCTTCAACTTTGATGAAATTTGATTCCATTTTATCTTTGCCACCTTCGTGGTGGTCAATGATGAATACATCCTTGATTGTATTTTTTATGTAATGATAAGCTTTCCCTATGTTATCAAAGTCGTTTGTGTCCAACACAAACACTGCATAATCAGTTAAGTTGTGTATAGTATTGTTTTCGTTAAATATTATTATTTCATTTTCTGGATCAATAAAACTAAATTTTGAGGGAGTAGGGTCAGAATTGAAAATTATCGCATGTTTCCCAATCTTTAATAACAATTCTTTAAAAGCTATTTCTGCACCTAAACCATCAGGATCAGGGCTTTCATGAGTGGATATGAGAAATCGATCATAAGAATTTAAATATTTTTTCAGATTTTCAAAATAATCCATTAAACATTCTCAAATTGCGCTTTTTTGCACAATGGGAAACCCATTGATTCACGTATTGCTATATATCGTTCGGCGCAACGGCGTGCTAAATTTCTGACACGGGCAATATATCCAACACGCTCAGTTACTGAAATGGCTCCCCGTGCATCCAGGATATTAAAAACATGAGAACATTTTAATACATAATCATATGCAGGCAGTACAACCTGAACCTGTTCGTAATCTAATATCTTAAGGCACTCTTTTTCATAAAGATCAAATAGTTTAAAATGTAAATCAATATCAGCTATGTTGAAATTGTAATGCGAAAATTCAAACTCACTTCGGTGATGCACATCACGATATGTCAATGTTTCATTCCATTGTATATCAAAAACACTTTCTACGCCCTGAATATACATGCATATACGTTCAAGCCCATAGGTTATTTCAACGGGTATGGGGTCTAACTCCACACTGCCACACTGCTGAAAATAGGTAAATTGGGTGATTTCCATGCCGTCAAGCCATACTTCCCAGCCTAACCCTGAAGCTCCTAGAGTAGGTGATTCCCAATCATCTTCAACAAACCGTACATCATGCTCCTCTAATTTAATTCCCAGATTGCGCAATGAATCTAGATACAGTTCCTGGATGTTAAGAGGGGATGGTTTCATAATGACCTGATATTGGTAATAATGCTGCAATCTATTTGGGTTATCGCCGTATCGTCCATCAGTTGGCCGACGTGATGGTTCCACATATGCAACATTCCAAGGTTCAGGTCCCAAAACACGTAGAAATGTTGCAGGATTGAATGTGCCAGCACCAACTTCAATGTCATACCCTTGTGCAATTATACATCCCTGTTTTGCCCAATAGCTATTAAGATTAGCAATAAGATCCTGAAAATACATGATAAGCTCCCTTTGAAAAAATAAACATTATTGTGCTGTCTGTTGATTTGTTTTAATATACTCGTCGTATTTTGCTTTTGTCAATTCATGAAGCTGTTCAAAGTCAGGTTTATTATTCAGCTTAAAATAGTCAAGACAGTCTTCGTCAGCTATTTCAAATCTGAAATTCTTTGTTTCAATACTGCTGAAAACATACGCTAAATAAACAATATAGATTAAATCCCGGTATGGTGGAGGGGCTAAATGAGGCCTGTGATGAAATTCTATTGCTTTGACTAATGCATCGTTAAATTTCCATTTCTGGCATATCATGCTTCCCAGTGTACTATGGCTTACACCAAGAGATATTTCTTCAAGTAAGGAAATGTTTTCCAGTTGTTTTAACCCCACTATATCGCGTATCTTTTGTATGTCATCTGGTTTTATGGAAAGAAGCACCATAAGGCCTATATCAGCCAGTAAAGATGCCAGGTAGGCAAACTCGGATAGCTTTTCCTTATGATATTTCATTGCTATAAATTGTGCGTAAAAAGCAGTTTTATATGAATTGTTCCATATTGTTTCAAATTTTTTATAACGGGAATCCAGTATTTTCTGCACACCACTTGCAACAAGCAGGGTATTGATTCCTTTAGTACCTATAATCTTTACCGCTTCTTCTATTGTTTCAACCCGCTTTGAAGTGATATATCCTGCAGAATTGGCTAATTTTAATATTGCAGTTACAAGCCCCGGGTCACGCTTGATGCTATCTGCTAAAGCTTTGATAGTTGATTCAGGGTTTGCACATAACCTTTGTATTTCTAATATATTTTGAGGAAATGATGGCAATGATTCAACTTCGTTAATTATTTCCTGTGCCATCTTAACTTTTAAGTCCATATTTCTAAAGCTTTCGTCAATATTAATTGAGGCACTTGTAACTTTGCCATTTGTGGAAATGTTGAATGATTCCGGTGGAAATCCTGCATTCTTCATAAGCATGAGTGCAATAATTAAACCCAGTCCTGCACCTTCTGAATCATCAAGGATATCATCAAAAGCATCAGAAATATCTGTATACGTATAGGCCTTTTTTACACGGGCATTAATTTTATTCATTTCTTCGGTGATGATGGGAACGTTATTAATGACATGTATTTTGTGAGTGTCACCAGTAATGGAAAAAAAGACCCTAACAATGAAATTTGATTGGCCCAACTGTTCAAGGAATTCGGGGTTTTCTACAAAGACATCCTCTTTAAAAGTTTCCATTCCAGACCGGTAGTCTTCTTTTTTATTGATATCTAAATTTTTTTGTTTAAAATAAAGTCTTTTTGCATTTGCTTTAATTGCATTGTTAACTAATTCTTTAATGATATTAATAAACATGTCCTTTAAATAAAGGAGGTCAAGCTGGGCAAGGTAAACGCTAAGCATTCGTATTATTATAGATTCTATTTCAGGTGTTAAAAGAGAAAATTGGATATAAACATCCTGGCCCATTTTAAGAGCTTCTTTGTAGTTAGCAGGCTTACAAAAATACTGGGATTTTTGCTCCAATCCTTCCAATGCGTTCACCTCAAGATTACAATCTTGTAAAACAATATATATAAGCTATAATATTGCAAGAAAATTAATATAACATGTCATAAATTTATTATATAGTTACTATCGGCTACTATAATTTTTTGTGTAATAGTTATAAGTTATAATAAGTAATTGAAAAGTATTATTGACAATTTAGCTAATTCTATAAATAATTACTGAAATTAAAAACAAGAGGTTGCTATGGCAAAAGTATATTTCATTGATATGCACATGAGTAGCCGTGAAAATATTAGTAGCAAAATTAAAAAATTGTTCAATAAATTAGAAGTTAATTCAATTATTAATGAAAAAGATTTTGTGGCAATAAAAACACATTTTGGCGAATATGGCAATATTGCATATTTGCCACCTGTCATTATACGCACCTTTGTGGATAGCGTAAAAGATTTAAAAGCAAATCCTTTCATTACAGATGCTAATACATTGTATCGTGGATCGCGAAGCAATGCAATAGATCATTTGAGAAATGCAGAGATGAATGGTTTTTCCTTGTTTTCATGCGGGGCACCTGTTATCATTGCTGATGGTTTACGTGGGAATGATTTTAAGGAAATTCCTGCTAACGGCAAATGGTATTCAAGTGTTAAGGTGGCATCTGCTATTCATGATGCTGATGTAATAATAGTAGTAAGCCATGTAAAAGGGCATGAATTGTATGGGTTTGGCGGGGCAATAAAAAACATAGCCATGGGTTGTGCACCGCCTTCCATGAAACAGTCATTACATTCTGATTTAAAACCAAAAGTTAAACAAGCATTATGCACATCGTGTGGTGCCTGTATTAAGCGGTGTCCTGCATTTGCTATTTCATTTGATGAAAACAAAAAAGCATTTATTGACAGCAATAAATGCTTTGGGTGTGGTGAATGTACTGTTATCTGTATATACAATGCAATACCAGTTGTTTGGAAAACAGATGCAACTGCCTTATTTGAACGTACTGCAGAGTATGTTAACGCATTTATGCAACAAAAGAAAAATAAGATTGCATTTTTTAATTTTATTATCAATGTGTCTCCCGAATGTGATTGCTGCTACTGGAATGATGTGCCTATTGTGCCTAATATCGGCATATTGGCATCAACTGATCCTATTGCTATCGATAAGGCATCAGTTGACCTTATAAATAAAGCTATGCCATTGCCAGGTTCCCGTATATCTGGTAAAGATGCATCCAAGGATAATATTACTGCACTCTACCCGGTACAATGGCAATATCTTTTTAAATATGCAGCATCGATTGGGGCTGGCGATGAAGAATATGAATTGATTAAAATTTAGACAATTTAATAACTAATATTAAGTTTGCAACAAAGAGGTAACGGTAAATGAAGAGTCCACATGATTTTCCTGCAATTAATCCTAAAAAACCTGATGGCATAAAGCCTAATGGCATACCCTATAAAGTGATGGTTGTTGAAGATAAAGAGTTCCATAGAAAACAGATAATACAGATTTTGGAATCAGAAGGGTATGAGGTTATTGCAGCTGCCACTAATGGTGCAGAAGCATTAAAATTATACGATTCGCTTGCAGCTGACCTTGATCTTATCACAACCGATCTAGATATGCCAAAGCTGGATGGCTATGCTTTGATGTATGAATTGAGCCAAAAGAAACCCAAGGCAAAGATTGTATTTATCAGTGATGAGACTACAAAAGGTGTTTTAGCCGACTTATTAAAAATGGGTGCTGCTGATTTCATATTGAAGCCTATTCAACGCGGTACTATTCTTGAACGTGTTAAGGCAGCATTGCAAAAAAAATAATATATCCATAAGGTTTGAAATTCATGGAAGAAAATGAAAAGGCATATCAGCACCTTTCAGAACAAACAAAAAAGATTAACATAGCATTGCATTATACCCATGGGGATATGGAAAAGGCTCGTCAAATGGTAGCGGGCAACTATAATGATTTGTATGTCATTAAAGTACGCTTTGCTTCTTCTACCATGTTTGGTGCATTTTTACTGTTTTTTAATCATATTTATAAAATTATCTCAGGGTTAACACTGATTTTATCACCGTCATATACTTTACAAAACATAAACCCTGAATGGGACTGGATGATTTTTGAAAAAGATATAGCAGAGCTAATGCAGAAAGGCGATTATGACCAGATTCTTGCAAAAACATTTCGTGACAAGATAATGAAAAGTCTTGATATTGTCCTGCTCAATGAGCTGGCCCGCAATATTGAATTAAAAAATGCAATAGCAATAGATAATATTTTCAGAAAGCTTATACAGGAAACACTTGCCTTAAAACGGGTTGATACATTTGTTGTATATCAGCCAACCTCATCCCTTGCTATGGAATTACATTCAATAACAATTCCTAAGTTAAAAAGTGAAATTGTTGAAGGTGAACAGGGCAAAAAGCCGGAAATTCAGCCAGCCTCAACAGGTGAATCTGACTACACACCTCAGGTGGGTGTTGATGGGGTAAAGCTTATTATTAAATCGGCTTTAATATTATCACCTATTAAAGGTAAACACATCTCTAAATTGGCACCTGGCGATAGAGTCATGATATCCATCATTGATACCCATCCACAGGCAATAAAAGTTGCACAAGCTTTACAAGCATATGAAAATGAAACATTTAAGCCAATTCCTGCCCGTATAACGTATGTTAAATACATTCCTCAAAAGGGCTATAAAGTATATGGGTTAATTGCTAAAGGTATCGTTGTTGATATTGATGAGGAAGAAGACAATATTAAGGTTGCACTTGACCCTGCCTATGCTGCTACGATTCAGCCTGAGGAAGAGGAAGCAAAACCAAATTATGTGCTTATAACCATTCTTTTACTGGCTTTTGGTATTTTAATGGGAATTTTATACCTGCTTTTAGGTGCAGGATGATTTACACAGGCCTTACTAGTATTCCCCGGGATGCTAAATATTCTTTAGCCTGTTTAATGCTATATTCTCGGTAATGGAATATTGAGGCAGCTAATACAGCATCGGCTTTTCCTATTGCAAACCCTTCGTATAGATGTTCAAGGGTGCCAACCCCACCCGAGGCTATCACCGGTATGGTGACTGTTTCAGCCACTCTTTGTGTAAGTTCCAGATCATAACCAAGTTTAGTTCCATCACGATCCATGCTGGTAAGTAAAATTTCACCAGCCCCCAGGTCTTCTGCCTGTTTTGCCCATTGTACTGCATCAATATCAGTTTTAGTTCTTCCGCCATGAAGGTATACGTTCCAGCTGCTGTTATTCCGTTTGGCATCAATAGCAACCACAATACATTGTGAGCCAAAACGCTTGGCACATTCAGTAATAAGCTCGGGTTGCTGTACTGCCTGTGTATTAATAGAAACCTTGTCAGCGCCGTTTTCCAGAATCATCCTGACATCATCAATAGTTCTGATCCCGCCGCCAACGGTAAAAGGGATATTCACTGTTTCAGCAACATCCTTTACCATCTTTAAAATAATCGCGCGCCTATCGCTTGATGCGGTAATGTCA
>Ga0308390_1002531_pt1 | contig 10949 bp, 9 predicted proteins | sample Hotspr2Sample149_FD_202358 | JGI IMG/M metagenome (GOLD analysis project Ga0308390, IMG submission 202358) | Hot spring phototrophic mat microbial communities from Mushroom Spring, Yellowstone National Park, Wyoming, United States - 20040719_149 ...
GTCTACACCATTGCGTATAGTTAGCACTTTTTTCAATCTTAGATTTTTCAGGAACTGTGTTCCCCATTCTGATACTGTGATTATGGCATCAGCTTGGCGCAAAAATCTGGCTTTGCTAATTTGATACCCTAGGCGATAGAGGTGGCGCAAGCCACAGGGGTAGAAATACTCGAGTTGATCGTGAACTATAGAGACGTTTGGGCGTACAAGATGGCTGAAGGACCAGGCGTAAGTTGAAGCATTCCAGGCCTGAATAACTCGCAAATTTGCTTTATTCATGTCTAATGCGATTGATTCTAGGTTATAATAGCGTTGTACAGCCACTCCAGCTTTATCTAGATGCGTGGCGTATTCGTCCAGAGCGCTACGGGCAGTAATGTAGACAGTGGGTTTGATTCCGTGTTGCTTCATTTGGGGCAGGTAAGCCAGTAGCCAGTTTTCGCTCCCTGCTATGCGAGGGGCATCTGTCAGAAATGCAACTTCAAACATTTAGCACCTTCCGAATATCTAAGGCTATATGAGGTATGGCTCCTCGCGGCCCGTTGCGCTCGAGGCCATCCCGACGGGCTTCCTCACGGGCTACGGGGTCATCAACAAACTGCCGAACAGCGCCCGCTACCACCTGGGGACTCGCTTCAACTAGGCGCATGGCTTTACCCAACAAGCGGCTTTGCCTGAGGGCATTGGGGTAGATGTACTGGGGGCCTGGGGTGGGGAAGGCCACCACCGGAATACCCATTCCGGCGGCCTGCTCGTTGGCGGTGCCGGCGGTACCAATAGCCACATAGCCCGTATGCAGTATAGCCGAGAAGGCCCCGCGCAATAGCCATACCTGCTGCGTGTCTTTGCGGGCAATGGCGGTCTGTTCATCTTCGATTTCGAGCGCCCAACCCTCGGCCAGCGGCACCGCAGAAAAGTCGGCGGCCCAGGCCACCAGGGGCTGCAACTCGGGCAGCAGTGCCGCACTTTGCAGCATCAGGGGTAGGCTGAAGCGCACATCGGCCCGGGTGCCGGGCAGCAGCACCAGCACCTTACGTCCATCCAGCAGGTGGCTTAGGTCGCGCTCGGGGGGGCCCAGGGTGTCCATGGCCATGCTCCCTACGAAGCGGGCCTTGTGCATACCAAGCTGGTGAGCCCGCTGCTCGCTGGGTTTGTCCCGCACGTACACCGCACGAACAAAGCGGTGCATCCAGCGTTCGTAGAAGATGTAATCTTCTGCAAGAAACTGGTTGGGCTGGCGCAGCCGCTCCCAGACGCTTCGTCCGCCCCAATAGTAGTGCGAAATTTGCGGCTGAAGGTGGAAAAGAGGCAGGCGGCCCCAGTCCGAAGCCAACACCCCTACCGCCAGCGCGTAGGCATCACCCACTACGGCCACAGCCCGCACCTCGCGCCTTGCGAGCTGGGCCGCACGTATTTGTAGGGCAATCTCCTGCAGGAAACCAGCGCGCAGGTCGGCCAGCAGGTTGGCCAGGCTATTGAAGGGAAAACCGCCGGAGGGCATTTGGGTGCGGGGCCCTAGAATGCGCTCTACGCGGCCTTCGTAGCGCTTGCCTGGGCCTACCAGCGGCAGTGCAGCCAGGCGCAGGCCCTCGAGCTGCTGGCAGAGCGTGGCCGCAATCAGGTCTTCGGCGTTACCGCCCGAGATGAGGAGCACGTCGGTCATATGGCTACCACGGCAGACTTCAGGGCTTCTTCCAGGGCCAGCTCAACTGCTTGCGTCTGTAGCTCTAAGGGCAGGTAGGCCTGGGGCTTTTGCAGGGCCAAGGTTTCGTCCGGGGGCAGGTGGATAAAACCCGCCGACACTTTGACGGGCAGCCAAGATAAGGCCAGATACATCACCTGGTTGCACAGGTAAAGCCCAGCGCTATTGCTAATGACCCCCGGGATTCCGGCCTCGGCCCAGCGCTCTTTTATGGCCCGCAAAGGCAGCCGGGTAGCCAGCGCCAGGGGGGCCCCGGGCAGGATGGGGGTGTCCTGTAGACGCAGGCCTGCGTTGTCGGGCAGGTCAAAGTCGAGCAGGTTTACTGCCAGGCGCTCGAGCGTAAGCAAAGCCCGCCCCGTGGCCAGCCCCAGATGCAGGGCAACCACGGGCTGATGCGCTTTGTATAGCCGCTGCAACTCGACCGGGGCCCGCTGGGTGTCAACCGGCAAGGTGGCCCGGATGAGCTGGGCCTTACCTAAGGTTTCGGGTAGATGTGCCAGGAGGGCACTGCTCGGGTTATGCGGCAGCCCGGCAAAGGGCTCAAAGCCGGTAACTAAAACCTTCACCTCGTTAGTGTAACAAGACCTTATGTGAGCCTCCAGCCTGGGAGTAAACTAACTTGCCCCCCCAGGCGCTTCTGGTGGAGGGTTTTTTGACGATTAATGCTCGGCTTGCTTCAAGGTGGCAAAAATAGCCAGCGTGCAGCAATCTGACCCCCAGGCAACCCAGACCATGAACCTAAAGGCAGAATCTATTTTGAACCACTACTTACCCGGCCTGCCCCAGGTAGCCCGGGCGCTGCTTTTCGCCCAGACCGCTGGCCCCCGGGTGCTGCTCTGTCCAGCAGAGCGGCTGGCCCAGTATGCCGACCTGGCCGCGCTGGGTGTGACGGCCTACTTGAATCCGGGCCTCGAGGCCTTTGGGCAGGCTCAGGTCGTAGTGATGAGTTACGAAGAAGCCCTCGCCCCTTTTCCCGAGCAGCCCGAGCAGTGGCGCCTGGTGCTTACGCCAGGCCAGCAGTACTTGCGCGACCAGCTTTTAGAGCTGCTGGCCCGCATGGGCTATGTCCGGGGCGAAGACTATGCGGTGCGGGGGGACCTGCTCGAGCTCGAGGAGCTGCGGTTGGAGTTTTTTGGCGATGTGCTGGAAGCAATCTGGTTTCAGGGTACCCCCCAGCCGCGCCACGTGCTCACGGCCAAGGCCGGCAAGGCCGAGGCCTGGACCTCCCATAAAATCCTGCACTTCCCTGGAGCGGTTTTCCTCGACACCCCCTCACTCGCCCCGGCCGAACTCTGGCCCCTGCTTGCCGGGCGGGACAGGGTGAGCTTTGGCCTGGGGGGCCCGGAGCTGCCCCCGCTGCACCTGCCCTACCAGCCCCTACCGCCCTACCGGGCCCGTCTTTCGCGGTTTGTGGAGGACGTATGTACCTGGCTGGGCCAGGGTTACGCGGTGGTCTTCTTCTACCGCCATACCAAAAGCCGCAGCTACCTGCTGCAAAAGCTCGTACAGGCACCGCTTGGCCCAGGCGCCCTGCGTTCTACCCCAGCCCTGGCCCCCCAGCCTGGCACCCTGAACCTGGTTCCAGCGCCCTTTGAGGGGGCGTTTTTGGATACCGAAGGCCGTACTGTATACCTGAGCGAGGCCCATCTGTACGCTTTTGGTGGGGCCGAGGTGCTGCGCAAGCGAAAACTCTTGCTGGGTGAGGCCGACCCGGGGGCCCTGGCGGAGGGCGATTACCTGATTCATCCCGAGCACGGCATTGGCCAGTACTTAGGGCTCGAGACCCGCGAAGTGCTGGGTGCGAAGCGCGACTACCTGGTGTTGCGCTACGCCGGCGAGGCCCGCATCTACCTGCCGGTTGAGCAGCTTCCCCTCCTCAAGCGTCATCCAGGTACCACCGACGACCCCCCCACGCTTTCCTCCCTGGGGAAGGGCGAGTGGCGGAGGAACCGAGAGAAAGCCGCCAAAGATGCGGAAGAGCTGGCCCAGCGCCTGCTGGTGTTGCACGCCAAGCGCGAGGCCACGCCGGGCCGGGCCTTCCCCGCACTGCCGGAGTGGGATGCGCTTATCGAGCAGAACTTTCCCTATAAGCTCACCCCCGACCAGCAGAAAGCTCTCGAGGATACCCTGCGCGACCTCGAGGCCCCCCGCCCGATGGAGCGGCTTATCTCGGGCGATGTGGGTTTTGGCAAGACCGAGGTGGCCTTGCGGGCAGCCTTCCGGGTGGTGGGTCACGGGGCCCAGGTGGCCCTTCTGGGGCCCACCACGCTTCTGGCCGAACAGCACAAAGAAACCTTCCAGAAACGCTTGGCAGGTCTGCCGGTGCGGGTGGCGGCGCTCTCGCGCCTGACCCCCGAGCGCGAGGTCCGCGAGATTCTGCGGGGGCTCGAGCAGGGCACGGTAGATATCGTCATCGGCACCCACCGCCTGCTTTCACCTGAGGTGCGCTTCAAAGACCTAGGCCTTTTGGTGGTGGATGAAGAGCACCGCTTTGGGGTGGGGCAGAAAGAGCGCATCCGCGAGCTAAAAGAAGCGGTTGATACGCTTTACCTTTCCGCTACCCCCATACCCCGTAGCCTCTACAGTGCCCTGGTGGGCCTGCGCGACCTTTCCAGCATCCAGACCCCGCCCCCCGGGCGCAAGCCCATCCGCACCCTGCTAGCCCCCTATGACCCGGCCCTGGTGCGGCAGGGCATCATGGACGAGCTCGAGCGCGGCGGCAAGGTCTTTTACGTGCACGACCGGGTGGCTACCATCCTGGCCCGACGCAAATACCTAGAAGCCCTGGTGCCCGAGGCCCGCTTTGGGGTGGTGCACGGGCAGATGCAGGAGGCCGAGGTAGAGGAGACCATGCTGGCCTTTGCCGAGGGGGCTTTTGATGTGCTGCTGGCTACCACCATCATCGAGTCCGGCCTGGACATCCCCGAGGCCAACACCATCCTGGTTGAACGGGCCGACAAACTGGGTCTGGCTGCGCTCTACCAGCTTCGGGGCCGGGTGGGTCGGCGCGACCAGGAGGCCTGGGCCTACCTTTTTCACCCCCTGCGCCTGACCGAAGGCGCCGAGCGTCGTCTGGTGGCGATTGCCGACCTCTCGGACCTCGGCTCGGGCCACCTGCTGGCCGAGAAGGACATGGAAATACGGGGCGTGGGCAACCTCCTGGGCCCCGAGCAGCACGGCCATATTCGTGCGGTAAGCCTGGAAATCTACACCGAACTCTTGTCCGAGGCCATCCGCAAGCTCAAAGGCGAACAAACCGAACCCGAACGCCACGTCACCATCGACCTGCAACTCTCGGCCCGCCTGACCCCGGAATACATCCCCAGTCCCGCCGCCCGCAGCCGCTACTATGGCCGTCTGGCCGAGTGCAAAAACCTGGCCCAGCTCTCCCGCCTGGCCAAAGAGCTCAAGGAGCGCTACGGCCCGGCCCCACAGGAGGTGGAGAACTTCCTAGCCCTGACCAAACTGCGGTTGCTGGCCGAGGCCCGAGGAGTGCTCTCCATCACCGAGAACCTGTTGCATTTGCAAATTGCCTTTGCTAACCCTAGCCTAGATTACGATGCTCGAGCTTTGCGGGCTCTGCCCTTCCGAGTTGAACCCACCCAGTATCCCCCTGGCTTTCGCATCGTTAAAAAAGGCCTGCGGGCCGAGGAGTATATCCAGGCCCTTAGCGATGTGTTGTACTTGGTGGGCTGAATGAAAAAGGCATGGAGGGTGGCCTTGGCACCCCCCATGTTCTTATAGCTACTGCTGTATCGGCTTGCCAGTTGGGTCGTAGCGGAAGTAGTTTTTGGGCAAACGATCGATGATGGTTTGAGTTGCGGCTTCAATCATCAGCGCAAGGGCTTTTGCCATTGGGGTGTTGTTATAGGTGCGTAGCCCTCCAGCTAAAAGACCTCCCGGCAGCAGCCCTGAGCCCAGACCAGCGAAGTTTGTATCTGTGGCCTCAGCTTCAACTGGGAAAGCCGATAAAATGGCACCTGTGCGTGTATCTACTAAGCGGAAATCTACCCGCACATATGACTTCTTTTGCGACACAATACCGCCAATGAAGGGAATAGCTCCCAGCCCACTGCCGCCAGAGGCGTTGGGCTCAAAACCGGTAATCACGCCAGTAACGATTACATCCGCTCCAACAAACTCATTTTGCTGGTTAGATAAAGCAGCCTCACTGCGCAGCTGGTTAAGAATACTGCGGTCATAGACTACAAAGTGATTGCTGTTGACCAATGCAGTGTTGAGCATAGCGGAAATATCAGCACCTATGCCTGTAGTAGCTACAGGAATGGTTATGCCAAAGATGCTCAAAGCCTGTGCTGTTCCTGAAGGTACGCCACCTCCACCGCACTGGGGGCTGGTGCATTCAAAGCTGGCAACCACAATGCGAGCCCTGGGGCCACTGTAGTTGCTGTAGTCGACTTTTTTCACCTCCTTACCAGCTACAGATGTAGTGATGGAAGGGGCGCAAGCTGTAACCATGAGAGCGATGAAAGCCAAAAGAAGTGGAATTCTACGCATGTTTCACCTCACCCGCTTTGTCTACCTTTTTGTTTGATGAACAGAAGAGGAGCTTTTTAGCCCAATTCCTATTCATCAAGGTAGCCTGAGTTTATGGGGCACTACTGCTGCTAAACCGCTCCAATATCAAAGCTACCGAGCCATGCCACAGGCATCGCTGGCTAGGGTACCGCCTCCACCAGAGTTACAGGCGGCCAGAGCAGTAGAGCCGGTATTAGTATGAGAAATCCCTTCACTGTTACTCCAGTCTTAATCTTCGTTTTGGGCTTCACTTCCCTATTCATGGAACATTTTTCTTTATTAAAAATCTTCATCACAATATGAGATTGTGCCACATAACATGCCATAAAATCACTCATGGTAGCGTTACTTTTACTAAGTACAAAAATGTGGCACCTTATAGATATTCTTGCCACCATAAGGAAAACCGCAGTTTAGGATATAAGCCAATGAGCGGCCGAGGTTTGTGAAAGCTGCTCCGATTGATGTTTCTGCTGGATTGGTTCGGTCTTCGGGGTGCGTCTTGTTTCCAGCTAATTCATGTTTCATGAGGGTATCCAAACCGCAAGCACGCTGGGGTCGATAGGGGCGATCTGGTGGGGAGTCTGGAGATGGGCTGCCTCGCCCTTGCGCAGGTGCAGGTAGCTGTGGTCGGGCAGGTCAATGACCACCTCACCCTCGAGCACAATGTACAGGCGTGGTTCCTGAACCTGCTCCGGCTGGGTTAGCAGGTAGGTGAAGAAACCCTCGAGGCCAGGGAAACGGGCCTGTCCCTGACGCTTGGCGAGCCGCACGAGGTGCAGTTTCATACCGAAGACGACCCGCTATGCTCCGACGGCTTCCTTGCGGGATTTGCCGTACTCCATGCGCAGTTTGAACATCGCCTGGCGGAAGAGCTTAAGCACAACCTGCTCGGGCTGATTGAGGGCTTTAGCCACCTCTGGCACGGCCTTTTGCTGGCCCTGGGTGCGCCTTGCCACCTCGGCCTGCTCGGGGGTCAGGCCCACCCGGGCGATGAGGGGCTCGAGGTCAGCCCAGGTTGCACCTGAGCGGGAGGCGCTTTTGCCTTTGGATTTGGTTTTACCCTTGCTGCGGCGCTGGTTAAGGGCTTGCAGGTCAGGCCCGCCGTAGCGAGAGCAGCCGGGGTTGGAGCAGGCCTGTTTGCCGGAACGGCCCTTGGCTACCTCGTTCCAGCCACATAGGGGGCATTTTTCAGGTACCAGTGGGTCGAAGGACAGGAAGTCGCAGGCCTGGTTGTTGCAGCGGTAGTAGGGCTTGCCCCGCTTGCTGGTTTTTTGCACCACCTCGCCCGCGTGACACCTGGGGCATTCGATTCCGGTAGAAGGGGCTTCGTCGCGGGTGTACTTGCACAGGGGATAGCGGTTACAGCTGATGAAGGTGCCATAGCGTCCGTGCCGCCGCAACAGCTGGCCCTCCTGGCAGGCCGGGCAGGCTTCACCGATAGGCTCGGGTTCTTTTTTCTGCTCGAGCCGCTCGGTGTATTTGCACTCAGGGTAGCCGGTGCAACCCAGAAACTGCCCAAACCTGGATACCTTCAGCTCCAGGGGCCGCCCGCACTGGGGGCAAAGCTTCTGGGGAACCTTGGCGAACTCCTTGAGGAAGGGTTCGTAGAACTCGCGTACCACCTTGGGCCAGGCGGCCTTGCCTTCCTCTATTTCGTCGAGACGCGACTCGAGCTGAGCGGTGAATTCGTAGGCTACCACGTCGGGGAAGGTCTTGAGCAGGTACCCGGTCACTTCGCGGCCCAGTGGGGTGGGCTTTAGCGCTTTACCAGCCCGCTCCAGATAACCCCGGCGCTCGAGGGTGTCTATGGTGGGGGCGTAGGTGGAGGGCCTCCCGATGCCCATCTCCTCGAGGGTCTTGACCAGGCTGGCATCGGTGTAGCGTGGGGGTGGCTCGGTAAAGTGCTGTTCGGGGGTAACCTCAAGCAGCCTGGCCGCGGCGTTCTCTCGCAAGGGGGGTAGCTGGTTCTCGGCATCGTCGCCCTCTTCGCGCCCATACACCCGCAAATAACCATCGAACTTCAGCACCGAGCCCACCGCCCGGAAGACCATCTCATCGCCAGCGATGTTCACGGTGGTCTGGTCAAAGACGGCGGGGGTCATCTGGGAGGCCACAAAACGCTGCCAGATAAGCTGATAAAGCTTGTGCTCTTCCTCGCTCAAGTGTTTGCGCACGGCCTCGGGGGTGCGCAGGGTGGAGGTCGGGCGGATGGCCTCGTGGGCATCCTGGGCGTTGGCGGCCTTTTTGCTGGCAAAAAAGTTAGGTTTCTCCGGCAGGTAAGCTGGGCCAAAGTGGCTCGGAATGAACTCGCGCACTTCGGCCAGGGCCTCCTGTGAGACCCTGGTGGAATCGGTTCGCATGTAGGTGATGAGACCTACTGTACCTTCAGGCAAATCTATGCCCTCATAGAGCTTCTGGGCAATTCGCATGGTGCGGCTGGCGGTCCAGCCCAGGCGGCTGCTGGCTGCTTGCTGCAGGGTAGAGGTGATGAAAGGCGGGGGGGCGTTGCGGCGGCGTTCGCGGCGCTCGATGCTGCTGATGCGGTAGTTTTGTATGCTTTCTGCCCAGCGGGTGATGTCTTTAGCCTGGCCCTCACTGGTAATGAGGAACCTCTCGCTGGTCTGGACCCGCTCCTGGCCCACACTATGGAGCATGGCCCTGAACTGCTGGCCCTCCGACTCAAACTGCCCCTCAACCGTCCAGTATTCCTGTGGAACAAAAGCCTCTATCTCTTGTTCGCGCTCCACCAGCAGCCTTAGCGCAACCGACTGCACCCGGCCTGCCGATAGTGCCCTGCGCCGAAACTCCATGCTAAGGACCGGCGAAAGCTGGTAGCCCACCAGCCGATCCAGCACCCTGCGGGCTTGCTGGGCGTCCACCAGGCTCTGGTCTATGGGGCGTGGTTTTTGCACGGCTGCACGCACCACCTTGGGGGTGATTTCGTGAAACTCCACCCGTAGGGGGGTTTTTGGATCAAGTTCCAGAAGGCGGGCCACGTGCCAGCCAATCGCCTCGCCTTCACGGTCGGGGTCGGTGGCGATCAATACCCGTTTTCCCTTAGCAGCCTGCTTGAGCTCATTCACCACAGGCTGCTTGTCTTTTTTGACTTCATACTGCGGTGCAAAATCGGCCTGGGTGTCCACGCCCAGCTCGTGCTCGGGTAGGTCGGCCACATGACCCTTACTAGCCCGCACCTCGTACCCGGCACCCAGCATTTTTTGGATGCTTTTTGCCTTGGCGGGGGATTCCACGATAATTAAGGTTGAATCCGGCATACGGCTAAGTATATGGACAAGGCGCGGGCGGTTTGTCAAGGGCGTGCTCAATACGAGACCTCGAGGTCAGGCTGCTAAAGCTTTGCCCCAATAGGTTCGTTCCTCGCCCACCCGGCCTCGCGGGTAATGCCTGCCTGAGGGGCCTGCGGGCGGATCTGGGTTGGCGCTAGAGGTTGGGTGGAACCGCGCCGCCTTCGATAAGCGGCCTAGCCCGGTTGTTGGGTAAGATGAATCCGGCTGAAACCACGTATTTGAGGGCTTCTTCGATGCTGATATCTAAGGGGATGACGTCCGTTGTGGGAACGATGATGGCCATTCCAGAGGCGGGAACTGGGCTGGTAGGTACCAGCACCACCGTGTAGCCTTCGGGTAGCGGGTATAGGTTCTTACCAACCTGAGGGGTGGCAATGAAGCATAGGGTGTAAAGGCCTTTGCGAGGGTACTCAATCAGCGCGGCGCGCTGAAACTGCATCTCGGGCTGGCCCAGCAGGGTATGGGCTATCTGCTGCACCGCATTATAGATATCGCGCACCAAGGGTATGGTCTTGATACTCTGGTCAATTGCTCCCAAGATCAATCGCCCCACATAGTTGTTGGCTAGTGCACCTACCAGAACCACTAGACCGAGCGTGGCCAGGATACCCAAAATGGGTAGAAACGGTAAAAGCCAGCGGGAAGGCTCAGCATCTATGGCCTGCAGGATGCTTCCGATCATGCCGTTAGACCAGTTGTAAACTGACCACAAGAAGTATAGGGTAACTGCAATCGGCAGCGTGGTTAGCAAACCAGTCAGGAAGTAGCGACGGATTCGCAGGGCCATATATCTCAAGAGTCTATTGTTCCAGCCGGCTTTGAAAAGAGCCTTTTTAGCAGCTTACCACATGCGTTGCTACACTTAGAGCTTGTGAATGCTTTGGCCGACTGGGTGTTTGTAGCGCTGTGGCTGTTAGCGCTGCTCGCCACCTTTGTCCCGGTGGTGCCATCTGGGTTTGTCATACTAGGTGCGGCTTTACTGCACCAGTTGCTAGCAGGATTCAGTGAAATTTCACTCGCCATCTGGATCGCTTTGGTGCTCTTGGCGGCTCTGTCTTCGCTGATGGACAACATCGCAGGGGTATTGGGTGTCAGACGCTTTGGCGGAAGCCGTCAGGGGATCTGGGGGGCTTTTTTAGGTAGCCTTGTGGGGGTTTTTGTGCTGCCTCCGCTGGGGCTATTTCTGATGCCGTTTTTGGGGGCCTATGTGGGGGAGCTAGTTGCCGGTCGCTCGGCTGAGAACGCGCTGCGGGGGGCCTGGGGGGCTTTGTTGGGTCTTCTGGGAGGTTTGCTAGGTAAGACGCCAATTCGGAAAAGGACTTGACACCAAGTAGAAAATAAGGGACGGGGGTTAGTTATGCGACATTACCCGTCCCTACCAGAGATTGTAGCAGCCG
>Ga0308390_1002533_pt1 | contig 10948 bp, 7 predicted proteins | sample Hotspr2Sample149_FD_202358 | JGI IMG/M metagenome (GOLD analysis project Ga0308390, IMG submission 202358) | Hot spring phototrophic mat microbial communities from Mushroom Spring, Yellowstone National Park, Wyoming, United States - 20040719_149 ...
GAAATACTTGCGGTCAGGAAAAAGCTGCGAAAGCGTTGGCGATTTAACCGTAACGCCGTAGCCACCGCGTAGCCAGATGCCGTCAAGAATTTCCAGTGTCAGGTTCAGGCGTGGCGAAAGTGCACTGCCAAAAGCTCCATCAAACAACCCACGCGGTTGAATGTTGTCAAAACGCACGCCAGCTTGTGCCAAAAAATTCTTGCCTAAAATCTCTGCGGCAATACGGTCTTCAAGGTAAAATCCAAGTTGCGTGAGTGCAGGTACATCGCTGAACGGACGGGGACGTTCACCTACAGAATAATTCTGCCGCGGCGGTTCAAAGATATTGAACACGCGACCTTCGCCCCGATTTTGGTCAAGGCGAAATTCTGTGCCAACAAAAAATTGATTTGAAATCCCAGAGAGAAGGGCTTTGTAAGTGAGTTCCAAGCGCGAGTAAAGATTCAGCGGCAAGCCTTGCACGCGGGTGCGGTTAAGGTATTCGATATCACCGAAAATGCCGGGCTTGGTGGTGTCGGTGGTGGCATCGGAAAGTGGAAAGCGCCCATCGGCACGTGTGATAAGTTCCTGAAATCGCCCCAGTTGTTCGGCATAGTTCAAGCTGGTCGTCCAAGTCAGTTTGGCGCGTGCCTCATCATCAAAGCGCAAAATTGAGGAAAGATTTAGTCGCAAGCCTCGATCTTGTGCCAAGCGCTCAATTTGCTGGCGGTCTTGTGCAAACACTTGGCGTTCATCAATCGTGGTGAAAAGGTTGGTGCGCAAGGTGGTGGTCAGCCGGGCGGCGTTATCCCATTGCTGCGACCAAGCCAAGTTGGCAATAAGGCGTGAGAAGGTCTCTTCGGTGCGACGCGGGTCATCTTGTGAGCGTGTAAAGTTGAGTTCGGCAGTGAGACTGGTGCGTTTCTCGAAGAGATTCCAGCCGGCGCCTAAGGTGCTTTCAAAAGTTTGCGGATTGAGCCGAAGGCGAACTTGCGGGGCGTAAGCCGTGGCGCGAGTTTGAACCAAGATGGCGCCCACGGTAAGGTCGCCATGCCGCGCAGAAGGAATGCCGCGAATGACTTCAATCGACTCAATATTGTCGGCAGAAAACTGTCGCAAGTCCAGTCCGCGTCCTTCCGAAGAAGCAAAGGGTGGAAGAGTGCCCGGTGCAGAGTTCAAAATGGTCAGATTGGTTTGCAGATTCGCATTGTTCGATAGCGGAACACCATCCAGAACAACGGCTGTGCCTAAGGCATTAGCGCGGTCAGCAGCAGAAGGATTGGAGGCGCTCACCGAGAGCGGGGCTTGCCGAAGCAGACTTTGCCTTACACCAGAGAGCGTTGGATTTTGTGCAAGCTGTCCGGGCAGAAGTTGTAGCACATCAGCAAGGCTGGAGGCTTGAACATGCTCAATGGCGCTGCGCTCAATGCGTGAAGTGGTGCCCAGTTCGCCGCCTTGCGCATTTTCCTTTGCCGTAACCACGACTTCCGCAGATTTGAACGACACATACCGCAGTGAGACATCAAGCGTATTTTCAAGCTCGGTAAGTTCAACCGATACGACCTCACGAACGACGCCAATACGCTCAAAGACCACATTGACTTTAGTTTGGGGCAAGCGCTCTAATCGGTAAAACCCTCTGGCATCTGTCAAGGCAAAAGCGCTTGAGCCAACCACACGCACAAACACATCTTGCAGGGGCTGATTATCTTCAGCCGCTCGCACAAAACCTGAAAGAACTGCATGACGCTCTTGTGCAAAAGCAATGCAAGCCATTTGCATCAACGATGCAAAAATGATGAGTTGCAAAAAAATCAACTGCATTTAATGTGTCTAATTCGCCTTGCAAATCATTTGCAAGCAAAAATACAACATTCAGAGTTGATTTCTCGATAAGCGGAATCGAGCAGAAAAAGAGAGTGTTTTACAAAGCAAGGAATAGCGTTATCTTTAGGCGACCGCCAAGTCTATCCAATTCAAATTTGTGAAGTATGTCCAATACACTTGCCTACGAAAGCAATGCCGATATCATACACTTCCTAAGCCATGTATCGCCATTTCAGCGACTGACAACGGATGAGCTGCGCGATGTAGCAAATTTGCTCTGGCGTCAGCATTTCGAGCAAGGCGAACAGGTGTTTGCACAAGGTGACCACAGTTCGGAAGCCTACATCATTGAGTCGGGCAAAATTTCATTTGAAAAGCAGGGACATATCATTCGCTTCTTTGAAGTCGGCGAGGTCTGCGGTCGCTCGGCGATGGTCAACGATATGCCAAGAAGTGGCTCTGCATTTGCGGTTGAGCCGACCACAGCGCTGGTGATTGACCGCCGAAAGCTGGAAGATGCACGCTGTCTCAATCCGCGCATTTATGGCAAAATCTGCATGGAGTTTGCTCGCATGCTGACAAACCCCACGACCGAAGAAGAAGCCATGTATCGCGAAATTGACGTGTTGCTGTTGCAAGATGGGGGCTGTGCGCCGGGCTATAATCCTGTGACCGCATTTATCACGGAGTATCTTGAAAATGAAAAGCGTCGTGTCTTCATCACAAAAGAAGGCTTCATCTCTCTTGTAAAGGCACATACGGAAGACTATCGACGGCTGGTCTATAGTGTAGCGCTCTATCGTCAGTTGGAGCGGATTCCGGGCGTCATTTTCTCACCGCCGTTGCGCGAGGCGCGTGGAGCAGATTTTCGCACCGAGCGCTACGGCGATTTCAAGAAACCGGAAATTCAAGAAAAAGCTGTCGAAGAAATTCTGCGGCGCAAGGTCAAAGTGCTGGTGGGCATTGGCGGCAACGGCACCTTTGCGGGCATCAATGCCTTAGCCAAAAAGTTGCCAAAAACGGTGCAAACATTCTTCATCCCCGTCACAATTGACAGCGATGTCTATGGCACCGAGTGTATTGGTCAGCACACAGGCGTAGAGGTCGGTGCCGAAAAAATTCGTTGCTACATGGCCGATGCACGCACGCATCATCGTTGCTACATCATTGAAATGATGGGCGCCGCAGGTGGCTATCATGCCTTGCACTCTTGCTTGGGTGCAGGTGCGCATCTGGCGGTATTGCCGCAGTCTAAGTTTGATATGAAAAAGCTTGCGGAAGCCATTAGCCAGCGCACCTCGACCGTAATTGTCGTTGCCGAAGGCTACAAAGCCGAAGAACGCAAAGCCAAGGGGCTCAAACAAAATGCCGCTGAATACTTCCGTGATGAACTCTTGGCAGCCGGATTGCAAACCAGTCAACGCATCGTCTGTGAAGCCTTCTCACGCGACATTCGCGGCGCAAAACCTAACAACATGGATATTACACTGGCACAACGCATGGCACGCAAACTGGCTGAACTCATTCGAACTGGTGAAACACAAATGATGCCGGCTGTGCTGGCTGATAGAGAATACGCCATTCCCTTCGACGAAATTCGTACCGAAAATTCTGTCGACTCCGACCTTGCACAACTGGCAAATCGATTGGGCGTGCAAAACTCTGAACCAGTAAAAGCTTGAGTGTAACTGCTCAAACTGATACACCAAGATGATTTTGTAAAACTTTTTAGTAAAATGTGATGACTTTGAAGACTTAAACACATTTGTGAAGTATGCCAACAAAAATGAAACCCGCCGCAAAAAAAACGCTGCAAGTAAAAGTATCCGCACAAGCCGCTGCAAACGGGCATAGCAAAACCAATAACAGCACAAAAACAAAACAGGCACCCAAAGCAAGTAAAAAGAAATTCATCTACTTCTTCGGAGCTGGCAAGGCCGAAGGCGATGCAAAGATGAAAGATTTGCTCGGTGGCAAAGGTGCAAATTTGGCAGAGATGACCAACATCGGCTTGCCTGTCCCGCCCGGCTTTACCATCACGACCGAAGTGTGCACCTACTTCTACGAAAACCACCGCACCTACCCAAAAGGGCTCTTTGAAAAAGAGCTCCCAGAGAACTTAGCAAAGGTGGAAAAACTGATGGGCAAAAAGTTTGGCGATGCCAAAAACCCTTTGCTGGTCTCCGTGCGCTCCGGTGCCAGAGCCTCAATGCCGGGCATGATGGATACCATTCTCAACTTGGGCTTAAATGACCAAACCGTGGAAGGACTGGCAAAACTGACGGGCAATCCACGCTTTGCTTACGACTGCTACCGGCGCTTCGTGCAAATGTATGGCGACGTGGTCATGGGCTTGAAACCCAAAGACAAAAAAGAATCTGACCCGTTTGAAGCCATTATCGAAAAGAAAAAGCTCGAGCGTGGCATCAAGCTCGATGTGGAACTCAATACGGATGACCTCAAAGACCTCGTGGTGAGTTTTAAGCAAGCTATCAAAGCGCGAACAGGAAAAACTTTCCCCGAGGACCCCTTCGAGCAACTGCGTGGGGCAATTGGTGCCGTGTTCGAAAGCTGGAACAACGAGCGCGCACAAGTCTATCGCAAGCTGCATAACATTCCTTCTTCGTGGGGAACGGCGTGCAATGTGCAAGCGATGGTCTTTGGCAATCTCGGAGAAGACTCTGGTACAGGCGTGGCTTTTACGCGTGACCCCGCAACAGGTGAAAACGTCTTCTATGGTGAATTTTTGATGAATGCTCAAGGTGAAGATGTCGTCGCTGGCATTCGCACCCCACTCAAAATTGCCGATTTACAAAAGCAAAATCCTACCATCTATGCCCAGCTCGAAAAAATCCGCAAAATCCTTGAAAAGCACTACAAGGATATGATGGATATTGAATTTACTATTGAGCAGGGCAAGCTCTACATGCTGCAGTGCCGCGTTGGCAAACGCACAGGATTAGCCGCCATCAAAATCGCCTTAGACATGAAAGATGAACGGCTCATCAACGAAAAAGAAGCACTTCTGCGCATTGAGCCCGAACAGCTCAACCAATTGCTCCGACCTATCTTTGACGCTAAACAAAAAAGAGAAGCCATCGACAAAGGACGCATGGTTGCAAAAGGACTGAATGCTGGACCCGGAGCTGCCACGGGAAGAATCTACTTCAACGCTGCCGATGCTGAAGCGGCGGCTAAACGAGGTGAGCGCGTCATTTTGGTGCGCATAGAAACTTCACCTGAAGACATTCGCGGCATGGCAGCAGCAGAGGGCATTCTCACCGCACGTGGCGGCATGACTTCCCACGCCGCCTTGGTCGCCCGCCAAATGGGCAAAGTCTGTGTCGCCGGCTGCGAAGACTTGGAAATCAACTACGAAGAAGCTCGCATGAAAATCAAAGGAAAAGAATTGGTGTTCAAAGAAGGCGATTTTCTCTCCATTGATGGTGCAACTGGTGAAGTCATTGAAGGCGAAATTCAGACCAAACCTTCAGAAGTCTTGCAAGTCTTGTTTAGCAAAACCATAAAGCCAGAAGAGTCGGAAACCTACCAGATGTATGAGCGGCTGATGCAGTGGGCAGACAAATATCGCAAACTGCGTATTCGTGCCAATGCCGACCAGCCCGACCAAGCCTATAATGCCATCGTACTTGGTGCAGAAGGCATTGGACTATGCCGCACTGAACACATGTTCTTCGGTGGAGAACGCATCGATGAAGTGCGCCGCATGATTTTGGCAAATACCCCCGAAGAACGGCGTGCCGCACTGCAGCAAATTTTGCCCTATCAGCGCGTCGACTTCTATGGTATCTTCAAGGTCATGGATGGGCACCCGGTCACCATTCGCTTACTGGACCCACCACTGCATGAATTTTTGCCACACACTGAAAAAGAGCAGCGCGAACTGGCTGAAAAATTACACAAGCCCTACGAAGAAGTGCACCGACGTGTAGAAGCACTGGCTGAAATCAATCCAATGCTCGGCTTTAGAGGATGCCGCTTAGGAATTATCTATCCAGAAATTACGCAAATGCAAGCCAGAGCAATTCTCGAAGCCGCATGCAATGCGCACAAAGATGGCATTAAAGTCTTCCCAGAAATTATGATTCCACTCGTCGGTGATGTCAAAGAACTCAAATTGCAAGCCGAAATCATTCGTGAAGTCGCAGAAAAAGTATTTGCGGAAAAAAATACCCGCATTGACTACCACATCGGCACCATGATTGAAGTGCCACGTGCAGCACTCACGGCAGACCAGATTGCAGAAGTAGCTGACTTTTTCAGCTATGGCACAAATGACCTGACGCAAATGACACTGGGGCTAAGCCGGGATGATGCCGGACGGTTTCTGCCACTATACGTGGAAAAAGAAATCTATCCGCGAGACCCCTTCGAAGCAATTGACCAGACAGGCGTCGGACGGCTGATGCAAATCGGTACCGAGAGTGGGCGACGTGTCAAACCTAAACTGAAAGTAGGAATTTGTGGCGAACACGGTGGCGAGCCCAGTTCGGTAGAGTTCTGCCATTATCTGGGGTTCGACTATGTCTCATGCAGTCCTTTCCGCATTCCGATTGCACGATTAGCCGCCGCACAAGCGGTCTTGAAGCGTCAGTAAATGACAACCAAAAGCACAGGATAACAAACAAAAAAGCCTCGAGGAGCTCGAGGCTTTTTGCATTCGGCAAATGATTCAAATGATTAGCCACGCTCTTCAAGCGGAATGAACTTCTCATCAAGCGGACCAGTGTACTCGGCAGTCGGACGAATCAAGCGGTTATTTGCATATTGCTCTAAAATGTGCGCAATCCATCCTGATGTGCGAGCAATCGCAAAAATCGGCGTGAAGAGATCGATAGAAATGCCCATTAAGTGATAAACAGAGGCAGAATAGAAATCTACATTCGGATAAAGTCCCTTTTCTTGCATAACTAATGCCTCAATGCGGCGCGAAATTTCATACCACCTCAAATTGCCCGTGCGCTGACCTAAAAGCTCTGACATTTTGCGCAAATGTGTGGCACGTGGGTCTTCGGTCTTATAGACGCGATGCCCAAAGCCCATGATTTTCTTCTTTTCAGAAAGAAGTTTCTTGACATACCCTTCAGCACGGCTAGGGTCGCCAATCTCCAACAGCATGCGCATGACTTGTTCATTCGCACCGCCATGCAATGGTCCCTTCAGAGCGCCAATTGCGCCGGCAATTGCCGAATACATGTCTGAAAGTGTAGCCGCAATCACACGCGCCGTAAATGTGGAAGCATTCAGCTCATGGTCAGCATGCAAAATCAAGCAAATATCAAAGAGTCGTGTAAGCTCGGCATCGGGCAATTTGCCTGTGAGCATGTAGAGAAAATTCGCCGAGAATGAAAGACTGGGGTCAGGTTGAATCAAATCTTTCTCATTGCGAATACGCTCATCGAAGGCGACAATAGTGGCAACCTGCGACATGAGCTTGAAGGCACGCTCAAAGTGGGCTTCAGTGGTCATGCGCTCATCATCGTCGTAGAGCGCCAGTTCAGAGACCGCTGAACGAAGCGCTTCCATAGGCGGCGCTGAAGTAGGAATCGTGTAAAGATGAGCGACTACTTCACGCGGCAACCGGCGATGTTGTGCCAAGCGCTTTTTGAAATCATTGAGCTCGCGCAAATTCGGCAGCTTTCCATACCACAAAAGGTAGATGACTTCCTCAAAAGTCGCGCCGCCATTGACAAGGTCATGCACATCGTAACCGCGATAGACCAAACGCCCTTTTTTCCCATCAATGAAGCAAATTTCAGATGTAGCCGCAACAATATCTTCAAGCCCAGCCTTCTGCGGAACGATTTTCTGAGAGCCTTCTTCCATTTTGACGTCTGAATTTTTAGCGGGGCTGCCGTTGGTGAGAACTTCTGCCATAGTTACCTCTCCTTTCTTCGAGTTGTGACAAATTTGTATCTGCCTAAGCAAAAGCTAAGACAGTGTAGAAAACTGCTCGAAGATAACTATTTTCCCAGACGAAACAAATCAGGGCAAGGCAATTTATCCCGAAATCGTCTCAGCATGCCAGCGCGACATACCGCCGACCATGTTAAAGACATGTTCAAAACCAAGTTGCATAAGTATCCCGCTCGCCGTGATGCTACGAATCCCATGTTCGCACAGCACAACAATTTCACGACTTGCATCCAATTCAGTATGGCGAGCATAGAGCTCATCCAAAGGGATATTGATGGCTTGCGGAATGCGACGCGCCACAAATTCAGCAGGCGTACGCACATCTAAAAGAATAAGCTCGGAAGAGCCATGTAGCTTTGTGGCAACCTCCTCAGGTGAGAGATGAATAACCATAGCCGTGTGTTTTAGCGTTTTGACTCACTAACCAAAACAGCAAGCAGAAAAATTCAATGCTGAAAGTTCGCCGAAGCGCACTCTACACATTCTGGTTTCGCCACTACTCACGCGCACAACTGCGAAAGCACTTCGACAAAGTGCGCATCATCGGTGTCAGAGCACTGCAAACCATGCGCCTCGACATCCCAATCATCTTCTACTGCAATCATGCCTACTGGTGGGATGGTTTCTGGACACAACTCTGCACAGAAGCCTACTTCAAACAAAATCTCTATATCATCATTGAATACAAACAACTGGTGCGCTATCAATTCTTTACACGATTAGGTGCATTTTCCATCGTGCGAGAAAATCCACGCGAAGCCTTAGAGACCATCAACTACGCCGTCGAGAAACTCACCGAACCTTCAGAAAAACAAAATGCTCTTTGGATTTTCCCACAAGGCATAATTGAACATGTCGATAAGCGACCGATTGTGTTTTTCAATGGCGCTGCAAAAATCGCCGAGCGCGTCTTAGAAAAATTACCTGCCGTTTATGTATGCTCTATGGTCTCGCGTATCGACTACATCGAAGAGCAAAAGCCAGAGCTTTTCCTATCGTTCAAGCCGCCGATGTGCCTGACCAAAGAAAACTTTGTGAGTTCAAAAGCACTGACCGCATCTATGCAGTGCCAGACGGAAGCGCATCTTGATGAACTCAAACGCTTGATTGTGGAGCGAGATTTTAAGCATGCGGAGATTTTGGTCGAGGGCGCACCATCTATCAACCGGCGTTGGGATGCGTTCAGAGCCTATTTCAGCTCAAAGCAGAAATCGGTCAGCACAAAAGAAGGCTAATGGGCAACACATTAGCCTTCCATATCACGTTTGTATCAAAAATCAGGGTTTGGCTTTGCGGACTGTCCGCTTTACATCGCGCCGTTCCTGACGCACTTCTCGATTGGCTTGACGCACATCGCGCCGTTCCTCTCGAACCTCACGGTTGGCGGCATTGCGGTCCCGACGAGCCTCGCGCAAATCTTGACGCGCATCTTTGACGGCATCTTTATCGCCAGATTGAATTGCCTCGCGTAAGTCCCGCTTTTCTTGACGAACTTCACGCTGCGCATCACGGCGGTCTTCTTTGGCATCGCAAAGCTCGCGCGCCTCTTCTCGGCGTTCCTGTTTGGCATCACGCAAGTCTTGAACTTCTTTGCGAAGCCGTGAAGAATCTTGAGCTGACACAAGTTGAGCGTCTATGCTGAAACACAAGGCAGCAAAAGCAAGAGAGATGAAAATGGTCTTCATAATTGTAACAGTTTAAGTTGATGAAGCTAAAAACCAGTGTCATGACACACAGGCGTAGGACAGTGGAGAAGAGACACAAGTTTAAAGCCCTAGCGAAAAAGTGTGTACTAAGTCATATAGAAACCAACGGCATGCACAAGCCGGTGCAAATGTTTGCAAACGTATGAACAATGCGTAACTTCCGAGTCCTGAAGCAAAAAGGGACTTTTTCAAAAAGTTTTCGCAAAGACTGCCATGTGGTATGAAAGCATTCTTGATACCATTGGACACACGCCAATGGTCAGGCTCAATCGCATCACCAAATCTCTGAAGCCGACAATCTTGGCAAAATTAGAGTTTATGAATCCGGGCGGGAGCATTAAGGACCGCATTGCACTGAGCATGATTGAACATGCCGAGAAAAACGGACTCATTAAGCCGGGCGGCACAATTATCGAGTGGACGGCTGGCAACACTGGCATTGGGTTGGCACTTGTCGCCTCCGTGAAAGGCTACAAATGCATCATGGTCATGCCTGATAAAGTATCGCAAGAAAAAATAGACCTGCTGCGTGCGCTGGGCTCTGAAGTCGTCATTACGCCGACAGCCGTCAAGCCAGAAGACCCAAGAAGTTGCTACAGCGTGGCGGAGCATTTGGCAAAGACCATTCCAAATTCTTACTACCCGAATCAATTTACCAATGAAGCCAATCCAGAGGTGCACTATCGTGTAACGGCGCAGGAAATTTGGGAACAAACTGACGGCAAAGTGACGCATGTATTTGCCGCAATGGGCACAGGTGGCACAGTATCTGGCATTGCGAAACGATTGAAAGAGTATAACCCCAAAGTGAAGGTGATTGCAGTAGATGCTGTGGGATCAGCTTACACAAGCTATTTCAAGACACGGGAGATGCCTGCAGAAATTGGATTGTGGAAGCTCGAAGGCATGGGTGGCTCTCGAATTCCCAAAACAGCGGACTTTGATGTGCTCGATGATGTTATTGCTGTCAGCGATAGCGATGCCTTTGTAACAGGGCGGCTGCTCTCAAAGCATGAGGCAATTTTTGCAGGCGGGTCATCGGGTGCTGCACTGCATGCGGCACTCGACTGTGCCAAGCAATTGAGCGAAACTGACGTGATAGTAGTCATGATAACAGATACGGGCGCACGATACCTAAGCAAGATGTATAACGACATGTGGATGAAAGAAAACAACTTTATGCAATCATTGAACAACGATAAATCCAAAATGACCGCTGCCGATGTCTTGGCAACCAAGAAAAGTCATAAGCTCATCTTTGCCACGCCTGAGACCCCGCTGTATGAAGCCTTTGAGTTGATGAAAAAGTATGAGATTTCACAAGCTCCAATTATCTCCGACGGAGCAGAGATTGGCAGCATCAGTGATAACAAAATCCTCAGCATCTTGCTGGCGGAAGCCGATGCCAAAGACAACAAAGTAATTGGCTACATGGAAAAACCTTTCCCGATTCTGCCGCTAGATACGCCAATTTCAAAACTATCGGAAGAACTTACACG
>Ga0308390_1002535_pt1 | contig 10944 bp, 10 predicted proteins | sample Hotspr2Sample149_FD_202358 | JGI IMG/M metagenome (GOLD analysis project Ga0308390, IMG submission 202358) | Hot spring phototrophic mat microbial communities from Mushroom Spring, Yellowstone National Park, Wyoming, United States - 20040719_149 ...
CTTTGGCTACCATGTTGGCAGACTCAAAAGTAAACAGAAAGATCAACTGGTAGTAATCCGTACTGAACATATTATACATTATTTTCAGTATAGTTGAGCTTATTATTGACTAGAGTCATGCTCTCCTAGGGCTGGGATCCCCTGTTTTGATGGCTGGAGTCAAGCTCTCCAGCCCAGGAAAGAAAGCCCCCCGGCCAGCTCCAGGGGGCAAGAAGGGAAAGGTTGGATCCTTCAGGGCAACAACTCTTCGATGGCCTCTTCTTTGGTGTTGGTGCGGCGGGAGAGGGTGCGGCGGTCGAAGGTCATGTGGATCTCCCGGTTTTGCTCGCCATCGGCAGCCACCGCAAAGATGGGGAAGTCGATGTTGCCGTCTGGGAAAGCCATGTGGAAGCGGAAGGTGCCATCGGGGTTGAGCTGGATCTTGCGCCCGCCAATGGTAACGGTGGCATCCGGCTCTGTGGCCCCATAGACAATCAGCTCGGCATCGGCCACCAACCAGAACTTGCGAGAGCGCTGCGGCAGCACTTCGGAAGCCCCCGAGAACAGGCCCAGGCCGGATCCTGAAGCCATCCAGGGAGCAGCGGGCACCTCCGCCATGGCCATCCCCATCATGCCCACACCCGAGGGGATGATAAACGAGCTGATGGCCTGCTCGGGCACCAATTGGCGGCTGCCCATCTGGTGGCTGCCAAACAGGGATCCCGCCACCCGCATCGCCTCAAAGCCACCCACCATTTCCAGGAAGGGATCGACCGTGGCACCCTGCTGCGGCTCATCGCCTTTGTAGTCCACCACGCCCATGCCGGTGGCGCTGCGCTTGTAGGGCTCGCTGAGCTGGTAAAGGGTGCGGCCCTGCAGAGCCATGTCGAAGGGCACTGTCAGGAAGTGCTCTTCAAACCAGTCGGAGGGAAAGACTGGCGGCACCATCACCGCCGCCGAGCGGGCCAACATCAGCCAGCGGCCATCTGCCGTCCGGTAGCCAATTTCCACAATGTAGGAACGATCGCTCACCGGGATCGGCAAATACCACTCCCGCGCCAACTCATCACAGGGGTACTCCTGCATGCTGTGGGCCGGCTGGTAGCTGAAATCGATATCCGTCACATCGTAGAGGCGCAGCGCCAACTGTTGGCCGCCCTCGCGGCGCTTGCTTTCTTTAGCCTCGTTGGGCACATCCCAATAGGCGTAGGCCCACTGGGGATCCCGCGGCAGCAAAACGATGCGGCTTTCCCCATAGCCCTCCGGCAGATCCCCCAGCCCTTTGTCCACATCGGCCAGATCCGTCTTGCCGGCAACCTCTTGACCCCTAAACTTCGTTTGGGTGACCGATTCTTGCCCCTTGGGCTCCGGCATGGCATCGACAGGGCGGCCAGCTTTGACTTGGGCCTCTCGAATGGCCTCAATCAGCTGGTCTTTGGTCATGCGGCTGTACTTGGGGATCTGATAGCGGGCAGCTTCTTCCCGCAACTGCCGGATGGTCATTTCTTCCAACGGGATCCGCTCTTGTGGCATGGTCGGGGTCTCCTGTCTTCGACAAATCGGGCTTCGTGCAATGCTCCAGCTTTTGTCCTATGGGCCGATCCCAGCTTGTGGTTCTGAGGACAACCTTGAACCTGCTGATGTATCGGCTTGCCTCGGGCTCTCCAGCCGCTGATGACCACAGGTGGGGATCAACGGGGATCATCAAGAATGATGAACCCATGTTTGCGTATTTTTGCCTGTCGGTCAAGACCCTGGGGATCGCTGGGGATCAATCTCTTGTTCTCCGACCCACCTTTAGGGAGAGGCCAGGAGCCCCAGCTGCTCTCAAGCCAAGGGGAAGACTGCGCGGGATCCCCTGCCGAACCGGCCCTGCCTGGGTAGCATGGGGGAGGATGAGCGGTTGCCGAGCGGGCCGCAGGTTTTGAGGCCAAGAGGTGTGGGCATGAGGTGGTGGAAGTATAGGATTCAAGGCATACGGATCCAAGTGAGCTGGGCAGCACTGGGGATCCTGCTGGCGGGGCCGGTCTTGCCGGTGGAAGCTGTGGATGCCCAAACGCTGTTTCCTCCCCTTTACCGCTTGCAAGGGGGATCCCCTACCCTGCCCGCTTCTGAAGCAACGCCCTGGCGTCCAGTAACCCAGGATTCTGTTCCGCTCCCACAAACAGATCAAGCCGATCCAAAAGTCCAGCCGGCCCAACCCGGCCATGGAGAAGTGGCAGAAGGCCCGGTTTTCGATCTGGATCTGTTGCGGCAGTTCGGCACCAGCCCTGGCGGCAGTGGCTCTGGATCCCGGCAGGGGGAAGTGATCGGGCCGGGCAGCGGCCAGAGTGGGGTGCGCGGAGCCAGTCCTGGCTCAGGGGTGGGCACAGGCCAAGGGCCAGGGGGCGGAACGGGTCTGGAGGCGGGATCCCAGCGGCGGGAACCGCAAGTGACAGGGTTGATTGTGGATGCACGAGGCTTGGATTTCTTGCCTAGCCAGTCAATGCGCTTGTTTGATCCCGATGGCAATCAAGTCTATACCCCCGTTACTCTTGGCCAAGACCTCAACGCGGCCTTTGTGGGCAGCGAGGGCACAGCTGCCTATGCCACCTCGGAAGAGCAGGCCCGCTCACTGGTGAACCGCATCGGGGAACGGCCTCACCGCATTCGTGCCATCCGCACCCTGGGCTACGACCTGGTGATTTCCGCCGAAGATGCTTTTAGTCTGCGCCAGATGAATGCGACAGATGGCTTTCTGGATCGCTTTGCTGTGGTGGTCATCTGGGATGGCAGCCAAGCCAGTCTCCCCTGAGGCCCAGGGATCCCAGCATGGCCATCAAAGCACAGGACAGAGGAATGCTAGCCTAGCAAAAGTGCTCTGTCTGCACCACCCGCACCACCTCCAGCGGGGTTGATATCTTCCTGGGGATCCCAGCCTTATGCAACGGTTTGCCAACCAACCTCTGCGGGAACATCCCCACCTGGCGGTGTTTTCCTCCAGCAAGGTGGGCAATTTTGTGGTTACCATCCCGCTGTTGCGGGGCCTCAAGGAAAAATACCCCGGCTGTGTGCTGGATTTTTTTGGCAGCGAGATTACCCGCGACTTTGAGCTCCACTGCCCCTACATCGACTTCAGCTTTCCTCTCTACAGCCGTCGTCCCGATTACCTCGAGGCCCTGACCGCTGCTGTGCGAGAACGGGTGACCCAGGCCGGCCCCTACGACTTGGCCATCAATTGCGACGAGTTTAGCGAGCTCAACCTGGTGGCGGTAACGGCCCTGCGCCCCCAGTACATTGCCGGGGCCGGCTTGACTCTGGATTTTCGCCGCAAGTTGGACCCCGGCTCCGACCCGGTACAGCGCATGCTCCAGGATGACGACTGGAACGGCCTGGAGTTTCTGCAGCGCTACAAAGGGATCCTCACCAGCAACTACATCGCCGAAATCTTCTGTCGCCTGGCGTACGTGGAGACGGATTTTTTCCGCCTGGAGCTGCCCAGCCGGGATCCCGGTTTTCCGGTGCCAGAGGTCTTGGTGCACATCACCACTACCCGCCGCGCCAAGATGTGGCCTCTGGAGTACTGGCGGCAGGTGATCCAGTGGTGCCAAGGCCAGGGCCTGCAGGTGGGGCTAATCGGCAGCGCGCCGGAGCTGCAGCGATCCCTCTACCACGGCGGCAGCAGCGAAGACGAACTGCTGGCGCAAACGGGAATGGTTGACCTGCGGGGCAAAACCAGCCTCATGGAGCTGGCGGGGGCCCTGAAGCGGGCGCGGGTGTGTATCTCCGTGGATGCGGGGCCGATGCACATCGCGGCGGCAGTGGGCTGTCCCACCATTGCCCTGTTTGGCAACGATGCCGATGGGGATGGGGCCAGCCCGGTGCGACTGTGGGCTCCTCGTCTGCCCCACGTCTATCTCACCCAAACCGCCTACAAGTGCCGGGTCTGCGCAGAGAACAAGTTCAAAAACGAAACCTGCCTGGTGGAGGGTCATCCCTGTATGGCCCATCTCAAGCCGGAAACGGTCATCGGCTACTTGAAAGAGATTCTCAAGCAAACCTAGAGGTTCCACGCCCTCACCCCCAGCCCCTCTCCCAAAGAGAGAGGGGAGCTATGGAGCGACGGGGTGAGTTGTTTCATGGCTACTTGAAATGGCCATGTCTTGGGATCCCCATCTTTTTCCCCCTGGGAATCAGGGGGGCCGGTGGGCAGCAAGGAGTGCCCAGGGGCGCAGTTCGGATCCCTGGAAGTCCGTTTAAGCTGAGAGTTCAAGGCTGAAAACTTAGTGCCTAAACCATTTGGGTGTGAGCTGTGACTTTGGAGATGTGGTATCGCCACCAGCTGAGCCGCTTTGCAGAGTGGGGAAAAATAAGGCTCTGGCAAGGAGTTGCCCTGAAGCTGCTGGCCACTGCTTGCTTTGCCTGTTTAGGCGCGATCATCCGGCTCAACACTCCCGCCCTTCACCCCTTTCAGATTGTGTTTTTGCGCAACCTATTCGGGTTTCTCGCCCTGTCGCCGCTGGTGTTGCGGGCTGGGATCCAGTCTCTGCACACCGCCAAGATGGAGTTTTACCTCCTGCGCTCGGCGATCAGCACGGTGGGGATGTTGCTCTCCTTTTGGGCAGCCAGCCTGTTGCCTCTGGCAGAAGCTACGGCGCTGAGCTTTGTTCAACTTTTGTTTGCCGGCACGATGGCGGTATGGGTGTTGGGCGAGCAGATGCGCTCGTCCCGCTGGCTGGGATTGGGCCTGGGGTTTGCCGGGGCTTTGGTGATGTTGAGGCCAGGCTTCCGAGAGTTTTCTCTGGGAACAGGGCTGGCCTTGGGGGCGGCAGCACTCTTTGCCTGGGTGACCATCGTGCTCAAGATCCTCTCCCGCACCGAGTCCAGCCTCACGATTACGGCCTACATGGGCCTGCTGCAGACCCCCCTTTCCTTTCTGGCTGCCGTCTGGGTTTGGACCTGGCCTTCTCCTGAGCAGTGGCTGTGGATGGTGGCCATGGGGCTACTGGGCAGCATTGGCCAGGTGGCCCTCGCCCAGGCCTACAAGCTGGCTGAGGTGACGATGCTGCTGCCTCTGGATTTCTCCCGTCTGCTCTGGGCCAGCCTAATCGGGTTTTGGGTGTTTGCCGAGATCCCGGATGGGTGGACTTGGATGGGCGGAGCCTTGATCTTGGTGGGCGCCACCTCTGGAGCCTACGGCGAAGCCCGCCTGCCCACAATGCCGACCCAGGCCCGTACCGGCGGAGTTGGATAGCAGACAGATATCCTCTGCCAGGACTTACAGCCGAGGGAGAACAGGGCTGGAGCTGGTCAGGTCTGTGGTGGTAAGGGCCACCAACAGGGCTTCTGGACTGACGGGGAAGGGCAGGTGGTGGATGTCGGATCCTGGCTGGCAGGCCACTTGGGCAGCATGCAGCAGGTCGGCGGATCCCAAGTGACCTAGCTTGAGATCCCGCAAGTTGAGGGGCAGCCCCACCTGGCGGTAGAACTCCAGCAACTGGGTACGTGCTGCCAGCGCCAACTGGCTTCCCTGCAGGATCTCTTCTAGGCGGAGCTGGGCCAAAATGCCGAAAGCCACCTTCTCGCCGTGCAGGGTGGCCCGGTGCCCCGACAAGTGGGTTAGCCCGTTGTGGACAGCGTGGGCGGCCACGGTGCGACACTTAGCCCCACCCATGCCGCCGACGATCCCCGCCAGGCAGATGCAGGCATCCACCACCTGCTTCCAAGCGGTTCCGCCCGGCTCCCTCAAGGCCGCCGCCGATTGCTGGAGGAGCAAATCCCGCAGGACGCGGGCCTGCTGCACAGCGCCAATCACCAGGGCATCTTCTGAACTGCCGCTGCTGACGGAAGACTCGTACCACTTAGCCAAGGCATCTCCGATCCCAGCTACCAAGGTGCGAGGGGGAGCCTGACGAATGAGGTCGTAGTCCAAGATCAAGGCGGCTGGGGCCTGATCCAAGGCCACATCCCGCTGAAAAGCGCCGCTGTCGGAGTAGATATTGGATAGGGCGCTCCAGGCGGCACAGGTGGCCGCAGAGGTGGGCACGGTAACCACCGGGATCCCCAATCTGTGGGCCACTAGCTTGGCCGTATCCAGTGCCTTGCCACCCCCCACTCCTAAGATGCCGGTTACCGATTCCGCCGTGGCCAGCGCCTGCAAACGCGCCAGCTCCGACTCGCTGCAGTCTACCCCGTAGGTAGTCCAGTGAACTTGGAGGGCGGGATCCCGGGCGAAATTGCGCTGCAGGGGGGCCTCAACTACAGCCAAGGAGCGTTCCCCCCCGATCACCAGCACACGGGATCCCAGTACCGCAAGGGGCACAGCTTCCAGAATGCCGCTGCCGCGGTACAGCCGACCTGGGGCCGGAATGGCAAGATCCAATTGGCAAGGAGAGGCGCTCAGCATTGCAAGAAAGGGCGAGAAAAAGGACTCCGTCCCGCTATCGCGAATAGCTCAGTGTTCGTAATACAGATAACGATCCTAGCCGAAAAAAGGGCTCCGCGCTGCTGACGCGAACGCAGATGGCTCACCCAAGGTCTGGCTATAGTTAAGCTGTTCATCCCCTCAACTCTGCAGCCTCTAAGGTCTCTGGCCCCCTGACACGTTCGCAGAAGTGTCGCGTAGCGACAACAGTTCTCAGCAAGGGATCCCACCATGAACCCCACAACTCAACATCAGCTCATGCTCAAAATTGTGGCCGGCTCTGCTTGGGCCGATGGGCATTTGGAACCCCAGGAATTGGCCTACTTGGGATCCCTGCTGCGCCGCTATGGTTTGGAGCACGATACCGAGCTGCGAGAAGTAAACTACCCGACCCTGACCTTCGCAGTACAGGGCGGGCTTTCGGTAGCCCTGCAGTTGGCAAGCCAACCACGAGCCTCTGGGGTGGTTTACAGCACCCCCAATCGACCGTTACCAGTGCCTTAAACAACCGTTTCTGGTGTCCGCAGTACAATTATAACCATGGAGGCGGACTTTCCTCTCGACACCGACCCTACGGGTACAGTGCGGGGCTCCCGCGATTTCTAGCTGATCCAAGAGCCCATCCCGATGGAGCAAACCGAGCGCTGGATGGCCGATTATCTTGCCCAGGCCAGCGAAACCGAGCGCATGCAACTTTTGGGAGCAATCGGCAACCTGATGATCGCGGACAACACGGTCTCTCCAGAAGAGCACACCCTCTTGGATGACTACTACACCCTCATGGCCGGGATCCCGGCTCGTCCAGAAGCTGCACCCAACCTGGTGAAGGGCGTTGGGCAATTTTTCCGGCGCATGGCTAAGGCTGTGGGGAGCAGGTGACGCGAGAGTGCATCAGTCTGTGCAGTTGCTCCCCAATAATCTGGATGCCGCTGACAATGCGCTCTTCTGGTTGGTAGCTAAAGGCGAGGCGCAGGGCGTGCTCCCCTTGGCCATCGGCAAAGCAGTGGGTGCCCGGTAGGAAGGTGACCCCCAGGGCACGGGTAGCCTGCAACAAGGTGCTGGCGCTTAGGAAAGGGGGCAGCTCACACCAGACGAAAAATCCACCCCCAGGGGCCTCCACCTTGACTTCGGGCGGAAAATATTGAGCGATGGCCTCCAGCATCACCTGGCACTTTTCTCGGTAGCGACGGGTGAGGAGTTGAATGTGGCTTTGCAGACGGCCCTCCCCGCAATAGCGGGCCACCACCCGGCCCAAAAAGGGCCCCAGGGATCCCTCGCTGCGAAACATCTCCAGGCGGCGGATGATCTCAGGGTGACCACAGGCCCAGCCCACCCGTACTCCCGGCACCACAATCTTGGAGAAGGTGCCCACGTGCAGAACCCAGCCTTCCCGATCCAGGGAAGCCAAGCTGGGCAAGGGATCCCCGGCAAAGCGCAGGTCGTAGTAGGCCTCGTCCTCCACCACCACCACACCGTACTCAGCTGCCAACTGCACCAATTTCTGCCGCCGTGGCCCAGAGAGGGTGCAGCCTTTGGGGTTTTGGAAGGTGGGAATGGTATAGACAAATCGGGGGCGGATCCCTTGGCGAGCCAGATCGCGCAGCACCTCTTCCAGGCGATCCACCACCATGCCTTCCCCATCCACCGGGATCGAGATCAGACGCGCTCCTGCCGCCGCAAAACGGCTGACAGCCCCCATGAAGGTGGGCCCTTCCACAATGACCACATCCCCCGGCTCCACAAAGACCTGAGGCAGCAGGCCGAGGATCTGCCCAGAGCCATAGCCGATCAGTAGGTTTTCCGGCTGGGCCTCTACCCCTCTATCCCGCATCAACTGCAGCACCACGTCGATCAGCCCGGCAAACGTGCCGCCGTAATTGAGGGCATTGTCCCCATCCTCTGCCAACACCTCCGCCGTGGCCCGCGCCAAGTCGGCCTTGGGAAACAGGCGCGGATCCGCCAGCCCAAAGGTAAAACTGGTAACCACCGGCGCTGCACCTGGGATCTCCGCCCCGAAAGGAGAAGGGATCACAGCCTGAGCCCGTTGGGCAAAAAGGGTTTGCAACAAGGGCCGCGAAGTGCTACGCGGTGCCGATGCGGACGAGGTCTGGGTCATGGCAAGCAAGAGAAAGAATACCTTAGGCCAATGCCTGCCACGATAACAAGAAAGAACTGCCCAGGAGTAGGGATCCCAAAACCCGCCGCCAGCTCCGGTAGGGGATCTCAGCCAAGACGCCGCCGGCGCTCAGGCATAGGAAGGGGAGCACCACCAAACCCCAGCGAGCACTTTGCTGCAGGGTGTTCACTTGGGGATCCCAAAACCATGTCGCCAGCGCCCCCATCCAGAGGACATGGCCCAAACCGGCCAAGCTGAGCAGGGCTTGCTGCCGTTCTGCCCAGGGCCAGCCCAACCGCACCAAGCTCAACCCCAAGGGCAGCATCAAAGTAGCCAAAACGGCCAAGCCACCTTGGGAGCTGAGAGGATGGGGAATCACCTCAGCAGAGGTAGCTGGCCAATCAATCCGTCCCAACCAGGAAAAACCCATCACCAGCAGCAGCAAAAGCAGTCCTGATGCCCCGCACTGCTGACGCGAACGCAACGGTTGCCGTGGCCACTGCTGGCTCGTCCACAGCCCCGCCCAGAGCAGAGCCAAGGGCCAAACCTTATAAGACAGGGCACAAGCTAAGGCCAGACCCCACCAGCGCAAGGTGGATCCCGGCCCAACACCACAACTGCAAAGCAAAACCAGGCTGCCCAAAATCTCGCTGCCTGGCTCCAACCCTTGGGTCAACACCCAGGGGCTGAGTCCCCATAGACCGGCACTCCAGAAGTTGCCCCAGCTCCAGCACAACAGCAGAATGGCCAAGCAGGCCATAGCTGAGAAGATGTGCAGGATCCCTTCAGCCGAGATCCCGGTTCCCTGAGCCAACCAGGGCAGTAGCCCGTCTGCAAAAGCGCTCCGCACCACTGACGCGAACGAGTGGTAGAGAGGCAGTTCCGGTTGGACAAAAGTCAGGGATCCCTCAGAACTGCTCACCGGCAAAACGCGCCACCACTGCAGAGGAGCCGGTTGCCCCCAAGAGCGGAGTCGCTGCCCCAAAAGAAGGCCCATCCCTCCCCATAGCAGCCAGTGGCCCATGAAACCAAAACCAACCAAACGCCGACGGCGATGGTTGTCCCTGTTGGAGGAGCTCAGGCGGGGAAATGAGCCGCGGGGCAGCCGCTTGCCCGGGCGGGGTGTGGCGGGGGGAAACTTCATGGGTAAACCCTAGCCTGTTCGCATGAGCAGTGCAGAACACTATCCCTACACGGGGTGGGCCCTCGACCGGCAGCAGAACATCCAACGCCCTCTACTCTTGGCCGGTTGGGGAGAAAAAGTGCCCCTTCGTTACTTCCAAAAGAGAATCTCCCCGCGTGACATACTCCCGCACTCATGCTGACGCAAAGCGCTCCGCGCCGCTAGAGAGAAGGTCTAGTCAACTCTAGATCGCCCGTCAAGGGGCAACCCGACTGTTGCCAGCGGCGGATGGCCTGGGCAGTGAGTCCATTCGTTACATCGCGAATGGGGATCCCCGATCCGGTTACCTGCAGACGCACCAACCGCCAGGGATCCCCAGGAGCAGCCCGCAGAACATAAGCCTCGTAGGCCAGTTGCAGGGTTTCGCTGCGCCGACCGGCCAAGGAGTTGCCCTCCTTTTGGGGGTGTTGGGGCAAGACCAAGCGGCGCTCCAGCGTGGTGAAATACAGCCGAAAAGCTTCTGGCGAAACAGCAGTTGCGGTGTCCGGCAAAACCGGAGCCAGCTCCTGTTGGCGTAAGCGGGCCGGAGACCCTGGAGAGAGCATTTCAACCTCCGGCTTCCCCACCAGCACAACCTGAAACTCAGAGCGGGAGCGGCTCAAGGCCAGATTGAGAAACAAAGGCAACTGCTCCGTTAGAGCCTCAGCCCAAACCTGAGGAGCAGCCAGGCAAGTTTCCCCTCTTGCCGGAACGAAATGCTCCGCACCCCTAACGCGCCCAGGAGTGCTGACCAGGCCCAAAACCACCGACAAACCGACTCCTAGCCAACATCTCCTGCCGGATCCAGCCGGCCTTTTTTCAGGGATCCACTGCACAAGCCTACGGCGTCGTTGCATTACAGAACTACCCCAATAACATCGGGCATCTCCCCACACCCTCACCCGGCAGCATCCCATGAGGCTTGGAAGCGCCGCAAGGCGGCCACGGGATCGGGAGAAGCGGTGATGGGGCGGCCCACCACCAGATAATCGGCTCCTGCCCGCAGAGCTTCGTCGGGCGTGCAGATGCGCTGTTGATCCTCCTCTCCATCCCCCGCCTTGGCTTGGCCCAGACGGATCCCGGGAGTAACCAGCAAAACCTCCGGCCCCAAAGCTTGGCGCAACCGCGAGACCTCCTGAGGAGAGCAAACCAGTCCAGTAAAGCCTTGAGCTTGAGCCAGCCGGGCCAAATGCAACACGTAGTCGGCGGGATCCATCTCGATGCCCAGTTCCTGTCGCACCTGCGGGGGGCTGATGCTGGTTAAGAGGGTAACCGCCAATAGTC
>Ga0308390_1002540_pt1 | contig 10936 bp, 7 predicted proteins | sample Hotspr2Sample149_FD_202358 | JGI IMG/M metagenome (GOLD analysis project Ga0308390, IMG submission 202358) | Hot spring phototrophic mat microbial communities from Mushroom Spring, Yellowstone National Park, Wyoming, United States - 20040719_149 ...
AATACCCTATTGTAACGCCTCGACCGGCATGATTGCTTTTCGGCAATCCGGCGGCGGTGCTACCAGGCTGCTGGGATACCATGACCATATGCCCTACCGGAGGATCATGTACCCACCTATATGGGGGGTTATATACCTAGAGGCTCTAGCAAGCTAAGGGGGCATGGCTCCCCCCCTGATGGGGTAGAGATTGGCCCCTGCTTTTGGGGGAAGTAGTTGATTCTTTTCGTTTGGCCCGGCACAATGAAGGTACCATAGAGGGGCGGGCTAGGCTTCCGGGGCCGAACCCGCCAACCGTCCAGGCGGTGCCCGCCCCTTTGCTTTTTTTGTGGACGTTTCTTTTTTATCACGTGGAGGGCGGCACGTGTCCAACGACAACGACCTGTATGTGCTTGTCGAACAACTTCATCGGGTGGCTGATCGGTTCGCCAAAGAATCGCAGCCTACCCATTTTTTGTTTTGGTTTGCCCCAAGTTTGGCCAATCCGGTTTCTTCATTAAAAGATCGGTGCTTTGCCTCGCTGCCGCTTGATCCAGCAACGAAATTGGTCTTGGCTACCCGGTTCGGCGATCAGCAGTTTCAGTTTGAGTTGCCAGGCGTCTATTTTGGTTTGGCCCAAGACAACATTCCTGTATTTGCGTATCTAGTATGGATTGGCCCAAGAGGGTTATGGCAGGAGCTATTCTCTTTGGCTGCGGGAGTCTTCACTCAGGGTCGACAACATGATCCGGAGTTTTGGCTCAGGCGTTTGGTCGAAGAGGCCTTTTTCAACCCCAGCGATCCGATGGTTCGGTTTTCCTCTGGCCCTTCGATCATGGACAACGATCAGATGTTCGACTTATGGGCGGTGCTGGAAGGCCTGTCGGGTGCCATAAACATTCCGGAAGACTTGGCGGCGCAGATCGGTGCTTTGCCGATCCCGTGGATATTGCGTGCTGAACACGCAAGGCCTTTTATGGCCTCCGAGTTTTTGTGCCGACGGTATGCTGATCGCCTCCAACAGAAGGCGGCTAGCCAAGGCGGCGGTGCTGCGGAACCGAAGAGGCCTGAGGCCGCTTTTGTGTTTCGCAAAGAGGGTTCTCTTTGGTTTATACGGGCCTTTGGCAAAGAGGGGCACTTTCCAGACATGAGGGGCTTCCAGTACATTGCAAGGCTAATTGAACAAAGGGGGGCAAGGCTGCCCCTGCCCCATCTGCTTTTGCCCCCAAGGCATGCGACCTTGGCCGAAATCGGTACGGTTTTGGAGGCCCCAGACGAAGACGATCCAACCGGCAAACCCCGCATCGTACTGTATCCGCAAACTAAACCATACCAAGACCAATTGGCCGACGGGAAAACCATTCAGGGGTATATCAAGGCCCTCAAAGAATATGACGCCATGATCCAAGACGCCCAACGACGCTGCGACGAAACAGTGATTCAAAACTTGCGCAAGGAAGCCAAAATGGTGCAACAGTTCCTCCGGGAGGCCGTCAGTCCAAAAAAACAACGAAGGTTTTTTAGGGGATCGTTCACCAGCGCCAGAACCTCCGTTGCCAACGCATTGGCGAGGGCCTACAAAAAGCTTCGACAAGCAGGTATGTCCGAACTTGCCTCCCATTTTCAGGCCTTCATCACCTGGGAGCGTTACAGCTACTCCTACCGCCCAAACCCACCAATTGTGTGGGATTGCCAATAGTTGTCACGCCAAATGTAACGTACGTTACGCCAAATGTGACCCCTTGTTATAGGTGAGGGAGGATTGCACGGAGCAGTCCTTGCAAGCAACCACTTACTGGAGGGGTCATATGCAAAACAAGTTGCTCTTGTCTACTAAAGAGGCGGCGGGTGCCCTGGGCATTTCGGTTCGGCACCTTTACAATCTGTCCGCCCCCAAGGGGCCGATTCCGGTTGTCCGTCTTGGCAAGCGGGTTCTTTATCGGCCTCAAGACTTGGAAGCATTTCTTCAACGGGCGGTCCAAAATGAGTTGGGGCGGTCTTCTAAGCGTGAAGTGGATCAAGCCGCTCCAGCCTCTGATGGGTAGTCTCTAGCCCAAACGTTGATCGGCTTTTGTCGGCAGCGGGGGCCGGTGGTGGTTTGACAACCGGCCAACCGTCGGGGGTGTTTTTGTGCTTTGTTGCGGCGGCGTTGGTCTTGTCGGCCCCATCGGCCCCCTGCCCTGGGCTATCTTCGACAGTTTTCACGGAAGGAATCGACCATGCCTAGTCGGCTTGTTTCAAAACCAACACCAACCCAGCAGAAAACCATCCGGCCCCAGGAGCGGGTGGACGTAGTTGTTTGGGTTGCGCATTCAGACAGCGGCACGTTTATCGAAGTGTACGCCAATCGGGAACGGGTTCGGGTTCATTTTGCCGAAGAGCTTTATTGCCCCGGAGACAGGCTAGAAGCGGCCAAACAATGCCGAGAGTTGGCGGAGCTTCGGCTCCCTACCTATTGGAAAACGTTTCTCCGACGGGAAGATGTTCGGGTGATTGCTACCCATTTTGTGGAAAGGCGCAAACCATCCGAAGAAGCGTATAGGCTTTGGCGGGAGTTGGCTCTTCGGTTTATCGAAGACCTGCCAAAACGGTTCCCGACTCTTTATCCGCCCAAGACCAAAGAGAAGGAGCGTGAACGTGTTTGAATACGTCTATTCCCGGAACGGCCAATCGGATGGGTTCCTGTTGGTCAAAGACCAGGCTGGACTCCCGGTTTTTGCGGATCGGGCCGACTTGGGTAGGCTGGAAGTTCGATCCCGGTTGGCGGCCCAATTAGCCGGTATCACCAAGGAACCGCCAAGCCTAATTGAGCAAAACCTGTTGCAATTGGCGGCAAGCGAAGAAGAACGGCATTGGCAGGAGCGGCAATCCCGTCGGAAGGCGAAGGAAGAAGCCCAGGCCCAGGCCCCAGCCCAGGCGGTTTGGGAACCTTCGGCCCAGGCCCGGCAAGAAGCGGAGAAGCTTCTGGAACGGCCCGACTTGTTGGCCCAGATCGTCAACGTGATTGGTGATCTTGGCGTAGTCGGGGAAAGAGCGTTGACGGCTTTGGCGTACTTGGTATGTACTTCCAGGCTTACCCCAAAGCCATTGTATTTGCTATGCCAAGGAGAACCTGCCAGTGGAAAAAGTTTCATTCTGGAAACCGTTGCTCAGACAATGCCCCCTGGCGTGGTGGAAGCTATTACTGATCTTACTCCCCAAGCTTTGTTCTACTTGCAGGGAGTTAGTTTACGGAACCGGGTGTTGTTGTTGGGCGAAAGGAAACGGCAAACCACAGAAGAATCGGTTGACTCCACCAGAGCCGTTAGGGAGTTAATTGAAACCGGACGGCTTGCCAAGCTGCTTCCGGCCAAAGAAAGTGGACGGCTTCAAACCGTAAAGATCACCATAGAGGGCTGCCCGGCTATTCTTGAATCATGTTCCCACGGGGCAATTGCCCCAGAAGACTTGACTAGGGCGATCACGGTTTGGACGGACGAATCGGAAGAGCAAACCCGGCGGGTGATCATGGAGTTCGCAGAGCGGAAGGCCCAAGACACCCAAGCAGTTGGCCCGGAGCGGCTAGAAGCAATTTGGGCAGTCCAGGCGGCCCTGGAACCCTACGAAGTGGTGATACCGTTTTTGCCAAAGGTTGCCGAAAAGTTTCCGGCGGCCCTACCTGAAGCTAGGCGGGCCTTTGTTCGGCTGGCGGCTTTGACCGAAGCAAGCGCCCTACTCCATCAGCGCCAAAGGAAAGCGACCGAAAGCCGACTTTGGGCCGATCCAGACGATTTCCGATTGGCTTGGCGGCTTTTGCGCCCTTGGCTTCGCCATAGATTAGTCGAAGCTCCGCCCCCCTCCGTGGAACGAGTGTGGGCAGTGATCCGGCAACGGGCAGGTAGTTTTACTCGTGAAAGCCTTGCCAAAGAAGGCTTGGCTAACAAGGCAACCATCGGGCGGGCGTTAAGGTACCTTGAGCAAGTGGGAGCTATCCAGGCCCAAGAGACCGGCCCACGAGGGCAACGCCCCTACCGGGTGGTTAACCCTAGCTGGGAACCCGGAGACCTACCTGCCTTTGACCTAGATGAACATTGTGTTTCTGCTTCCCCATGATCCGGTGAACCGGTCGCCATAAGTCCTTGAAAAATAAGGACTTAGACCGGTTCATGGGGGTTTGAACCGGTCATGATCCGGTGAACCGGTCCTTCTGGGGGAGTTGGCAATCCCCTAAAACGACCGGTTCAGTGGTTCATGACCGGTTCATCTGGGGATGATCCGGTCCTAAACGGAACCGGATTGCACGGAAATGCAAGTGGAAGCGTCCAATACAACCGGTTCAGTGGTTCACGGGAGAACAGAGATATGGCAATCGACTTTGTCGCTTTGTTTGATCCGCTCCCTAAAAGGCGGCAGGCCCCGGCGGCGGGGGCGGTTTCTACCGACGTCCAGGCCCCGGTGGTACCAGGGAACGCCCCCCCATCGGCCCGTTGGGGGCAAGGGAAGGAAGCCCAAGCGGCGGGCGGCACGGCCCTGTCTGTCCAGCAATCCCGGCCCGACTGCCCGGAAGCAATCCCAGACGCCCCGCCCCCGGAAACCCAAGCTATGGACGTTGGTGGTCTATCGGGAGAACCGGTGTTCCCCTTGCGGGCTTCGGCCCGTCCAGGCCCAGCGGCGGGGCAGGTAGTCCAGGAAAGCCCGGTGGATGATCCATCGGGAAAACCGGCCCCAACAGAAAGCCCATCGGCCCCAGGCCCCCGTGGGGATTTTCACTCTGTTTGGCTTTCCATCCCAGTCACGTCCAGGATTTACGCCTTCGACCGGCGGGATCGGCTTTGCTTTGGGCCGGATTGCTACCTTTGGACGTTTGAACGATCCCCGATATGGTACTACCAATCGGAAACGCCCCTTCCGCCCCTTCGACGGCAAGGCGAAGATTACTACGTGGATACCCAGGCGGTTCTGGAGATAGCCAAAACACCACGGGAAGGCGGCTTCCAGGAACAGAACAGGCCTAAAACCTTCGCTTGTAGGTAGAATGCCGGAGGACCGAACGCCCCTTGGGGGGCCTGCCCCCCTGACGGTACACCCCCCTAGTGGGCGGTAGGCTTTCTTGTCGTGTATATATTAGATTAGGCGATAGAACCCTAACGAAAGGAGGCTGTATGGCAAGTGTGGTGAATGATCCGAACGGGAAAAAGCGGATTCTTTTTGTTGGCCCGGATGGGGTTCGGCGGGCGATTTACTTGGGCCGGTGTGATCAGAAGACGGCCCTAGCGGTGAAGGTTCGGGTGGAAGCCCTGTTGGCGGCCAAGCTAGCCGGAACCCCGATCCCCCAGGATACAGCGGCTTGGCTTGGAGAGATTAGCCCGGAGCTTTATGAGAAATTGGCCAAGGTGGACTTGGTACCCCCGAAGTCCAAAACCACCCTAGCCGAGTTTTTGGATCGGTGGATTCAACACAAAGCCGCTCAGGGGGCCAGCAAGGAATCCTTAATATCCTGGGGGTTGGTGATCAACGAACTGAAACGGCTTTTCGGGGGCATGTCTTTGAAGGATATATCTCCTGTCCACGGGGAGCAGTATCGGCAAGCTATGCTAGACCGTGGACTTCGGGCCAGTACGATTTCCAAACGATTGGGGCATGCCCGTGGAATGCTGGAAGATGGTGTTCGATGGGGAGAGCTTCCGGCCAATCCCTGGAGGCACGTCCAACATCGTAAAGGGGATATTTCGGAGCGGCGGGCCTATGTTCCGGCTTTGGTGATCGACCGGGCCATAGAATACGCCCCGAACGTTTGGTGGAAATTGCTCCTAGCCCTTAGCCGGTATGCGGGCTTACGGATACCAAGCGAAGCCTTCCGACTTCGGTGGGATGGGGTAAACTGGGAGCGTGGAACGTTGACGGTTCCCAGTCAAAAGACGGCGGGGCAGGGCAAACCCTTTCGTGTAATCCCCATCTTCCCGAAACTTAGACCCTACCTAGAAGCGGCATGGGAAGCGGCAGAAGTTGGCCAAGAGTATGTTTTCCCAGAATCGTTTCGGCGGCGGGCGATGGGGCCTAGGGGTTGGGTAGGGTGCAACCTACGGCAAGGGTTTTTCCGGATACTCCAGCGGGCCGGGATCGAACCTTGGCCAAGGTTGTTTCATTCTTTGCGGGCTTCTCTGGAATCCGACTTGGCCCAATCGTTTCCGTTGGCAACGGTAGCAAAATGGCTTGGCAACACCCCGTCGATTGCTCTACAGCACTACGTTGATCCAACGGATGTAGCTTTCCAGCGGGCCAAAACCTGGACGCCCCCAGAAATCGAACCTAGTGAACATGCGCCCTACAGCGCAAAACAGAGCGCAGTAAAAGCGCAAAATCCAGCGCAGCAGGCAGAAGCAACGGAAAGCGAAGAGCAGAAGTTTTTGACGCAAAGCCTTGTGGATTTCCAGGTTACGCCAAGCTTTGCCAATCTTTTCGGGATAGTGCAAAATTGTCCAGTGGAGGATAGGGGACTCGAACCCCTGACCTTCTGGATGCCATCCAGACGCTCTCCCAACTGAGCTAATCCCCCAGCGATGGAAGAACTTTGGGAATACTTTAGTTTGCCTGTATCTGCCCGGCCAGGCTGCTCAACTTGTAGGGGGAAAAATTGTGCCTCGAAGCCCACCGGTTATGATAATTATCTCCGGTGGAGGCAGTCAACGGAACCGTAACATTTTAGTTGGTCTGGATATGCCCGGCCAGGCTCCTCAACTTGTAGGGGGAAAAATTGGCTCGACCCCCACCGATTGTGGTAATTACTTCCGGTGGATACAGTCAAATGAGCCGTAACATTTTAGCTTGACTGTATCTACATCTACCGGGAACTATGACCACAATTTGTGGTGTTCGATTCGATTTTTAGCCCCTCCCTCGGGTAGGGGGGCGGGCGGGTAGATACAGTCAAACTAAATTGGTACGCCTTTTTTGTGTTCCAGGTGTGTTGAATTTTTATTCGTCTCGGAGAGCCTGTCAAGGCCAGGTGCCCAAAAGAGGGGGGCCAGGGGGCGAGATTTCCGCTGGAGGCCCTCCGGAAAGGGCCTATCCCCCCGGCAGTGCAATTCCGATATCCTCTCAGGAGGGGGCCCCTTTGATCTTTGCCGGGGTTGGGGGGATTTAGGAGGAACTGCACTTTCCGTAACCCTTTCGTTTGACTGGATCCACCGGAAGTAATTACCACAATCTGTGGGGTTCGGGCCAATTTTTACCCCCTACAAATTGAGGGGCTTGGCCGGGTGGATACAGTCAAATTGGCCGAAGGATGCACAGGGATGACACATAGCTTTTCTTTGATTTGGCTAAAGTATTACCGTAACTCTTTGTTTTATCCAAACTTAGACCCCCTTATTGGGGGCTGTTTTCATAACTCCAGGATTTAGAAAGAGGTGGGGTATTCCCCCAATTGGCGGGGGACCTAAAGGGGCAAAAGTCCGACTTAGGGCTGGGCATTAGCAGAAAAAGGGTGCCTGAATTTCATACTTTCGGGGGGTCTTATATACTTTTGGAAGGGGTGCAGAGGATTGGAACGAGTTGGGTCCCGGGGCGGAAATAATCGGGGGGATGGGGGTTTGCTGTACTTTTCGGAAAGGGGCTGTAAGATGAGAAGAGGTGCCGGATTGGAGGGCAGATGGCTGGGGCATTCGGGAGGTTGGTCGGCTGGAAGTTTTCTTGCTGGCAAAGGTGGGTGAGCGGTTCCCGGTTTTCCCATGGGGGCATATCCAACAGTTGGAGGCACCTGGTGCATGACCAACGCGGAAATTGCCGGTGTGTTTGATCAGATTGCCGATCTTCTGGAGTTTCAAGGGGCCAATCCGTTTCGGGTGCGGGCCTACCGGAATGCCGCCCGCACGTTGCGGGAGATGACCGAATCCCTGGAGCAGATGGTGTACAACAATCCAGATGGCCTAATGGAAATCAGCGGCATCGGGGCCGATCTGGCAGAAAAAATCAGCACTTTGGTGAAAACTGGCACCTTGCCGCTTTTGGAAGAATTGCGGGAGCAGGTGCCGATCGGGGTGTTGGAGGTGATGCGTGTGCCCGGGCTGGGGCCGAAACGAGCGGCCGCCTTGTATCGGGAACTTGGCATTACCTCGCTGGAGCAATTGCGAGAAGCCTGCCTAGAGCAGAAGGTGCGGGACTTGCCCGGTTTTGGCGCCAAAACGGAGGAAAAAATCTTGCAGGGCATCGAACTGGCTGCCGAAGCCGGTCGGCGAACCCTCTGGGCCGTGGCCGACCAGTTGGTCCAAAAAATTCTGGCCCACATGAAGCAGTGTCAAGAAATACGTACCATTGAACCGGCCGGCAGTTATCGCCGAGGCAAAGAAACCGTCGGCGATCTGGACTTTTTGGTCATTACCGGCCAACCGGCCGTGGTGATGGAGCATTTTAGTCGGTTGGACGGCATCGCTCAGGAATTGGCCCGGGGTGAGACTAAGATGTCGGTCCGGTTGGGAATCGGTGTCCAGGTGGATATTCGTGTCGTACCGGAAGAATCGTTCGGGGCGGCGTTGCAGTATTTCACCGGCTCCAAATCCCACAATGTGGTGCTCCGGGGCATGGCGAAGGACCGTGGGCTAAAGATCAACGAATATGGCGTGTTTCGGGGCCAGAAGCGAATTGCTGGCCGAACGGAAGAAGAGGTGTACGGGGCGTTGGATTTGCCCTGGTTTCCGCCGGAATTGCGCGAGGCCAGGGAGGAGTTCAAGTGGGCGGCAGAGGGCCAATTGCCGGTGCTGGTGGAGCTGGCCGACATCCAAGGCGATCTCCATGTGCACACGGATTGGACGGATGGGCAGAACACGTTGGAGGAAATGGCCGAGGCGGCACGCCAACGGGGGCTCCGGTATCTGGCCATCGCCGACCATTCCAAACGGGTTACCATGGCCCGGGGCCTGGATGTGGATCGGCTGCGTCGGCAATGGGAGCAGATCGATCGGCTCAACGAGAAATGGAAAGATTTTCAGCTTCTCAAAAGTATCGAGGTGGATATTTTGGAGAAAGGTGGTCTGGATTTGCCGGACAAGGTGTTGGCCGAGGCGGATTGGGTGGTGGCCAGCGTGCATTACGGCCAAAGTCAGGCCAGGGAGCAGATTACCAAGCGGGTGGTGGATGCGCTGGCGCATCCGGCGGTTTGTGTGTTTGCCCATCCGACGGGACGGCTTCTGAACGAAAGACCACCCTATCCGATTGATCTGGAGGCAGTTCTGGAGGCGGCCAAAGAGTACGGAAAGATGATTGAGCTGAACGCCCATCCGGCCCGGCTGGATTTGGACGATGTGGGATGTGCGGCCGCCCGAAAGCTCGGCGTCCCGGTGGTCATTTCTACCGATGCCCATTCGATCACCGGCCTGGATGCGATGCGCTACGGCGTGTTGCAGGCCCGGCGCGGCGGTCTGACGAAAAAGGATGTGGCCAACACCCGCCCCTGGCCAGAACTCCAACGCCTGCTCCGCCGAACCTAAACGCCCCGGCAGCCGAACGGCACTTTCCTTCCCCAGACCGGTGATTATTCCAGTGGGGATCCCCAAGGGGCTACCGGCCGCCGACCGGCAATTTCCTTCCCTAGACCGGATGATGCATTTTTTATCGGCTGTGCCGGAATTCCTGTTTAGAAGCTGTTTTAGAGGCTGTCTCGAAAATCTGTTTTTCGTTTGACTGTAGCCACCGGAAGTAACTGCTACAATCTGTGGGGTTTAAGTCGAGTTTCCCATCCAAGTGGGAGGGGCCTAGCCGGGTGGATACCGTCCCACCGAACGCCCCGGTTTTCTATTTTGACTGTATCTGTCCGGCCCCGCTCCTACCCGTTGTGGGGGCTAAGAATCGGATTGCATACCACGGAGTGGGGGCATCGTTCCGGCGGGATACAGTCAAGCGATGAGGTTTGTGTGCCTTGATGTTGCGAAGAGGCATCGGAACGGGCGTAGGGATTAGGGGGGACCGGCTGGCCATACACGCCGGCACGGGTCCAAGGGATGGCATTTTGGCCGGTGCGGCTGAAAACGATCTGAAACAGTTGCAAGGTGCCGGTAATAAAGGCGGTTCGCGCCCCGGTCAAATACAACCGCCACATCCGCACGAATCGCTCGTCGAACATCTGGGCTACCTGGTCCCGGGCCTTTTCAAACCGGTCCAGCCAATGCTGAAGCGTCAACGCATAATGAAGCCGAAGATTTTCCACGTCCAGCACTGAAAAGCCATGGGGTTCCAGCACATCGAGCATTTCCTGTAGGCTGGGGGCGTAGGCGCCGGGGAAGATACGTCGGCTGATCCAGCGATCGCCTTCCATGGGGCGGTCTCGACCGATGGAGTGCAAGATGCCTCGGCCGTCGGGTTTGAGAGACCGGTCGATCACCTTGGCCAGGGTGGTGTAATGAGCCGGGCCGACGTGTTCGAGCATCCCAATAGAAACAAACACGTCGAACTCTCCCCGGATATTGCGGTAATCGTCTTCGATGAATTGGACGCGGTCGTCCAGACCTTCGGCTTTGGCCCGGCGTCGGGCGTAGGCGATTTGGTTTCGAGAGATGTTGTAGGCATGGACGCGGACGCCGTAGTGGCGGGCCATGTAGAGGGCCAGTGCGCCCCAACCGCAGCCGGCCTCCACGACCGTTTCCCCCGGCCGGAGCCAAACCTTTCGGCAGACATGTTCCATTTTGGCCTGCTGGGCCTGTTCGAGATCGGCATCCGGATGGGGGAAATAAGCACAGGTATATAAAAGTTCCTTATCCAGCCAAAGCTCGTAGAACGCATCGCCGATGTCATAATGATGTGCCACGTTCCGGCGAGAGCGTTCCAACGTGTTGGAGGCACTGCGGCGCAGGAGGCGCAACAGTCGGGTGGCCAACCCGGCCGGGCGTTTGTCCTCCAAAGCCAACCGCTGAAAGACCATCTCCAACAAGCGCCCCAAATCGCCTTCGACGTCCAGGCGCCCCTCCATGTAACAATCGCCGAAATA
>Ga0308390_1002542_pt1 | contig 10934 bp, 12 predicted proteins | sample Hotspr2Sample149_FD_202358 | JGI IMG/M metagenome (GOLD analysis project Ga0308390, IMG submission 202358) | Hot spring phototrophic mat microbial communities from Mushroom Spring, Yellowstone National Park, Wyoming, United States - 20040719_149 ...
CCTGTACCCGTTCCGCCTTCAGGCTGGAAAGAATGCGGCTCTCCACCGCCAGCGAAAGCGTCGGCACGGGTGCGCCAACATCCAGAGCGTTCTGGCTGGTCCATTTACCAGTGCCTTTCTGTTCAGCTTCATCCAGAATCAGCTCGACCAGCGGTTTACCCGTATCCGGGTCTATTTTGCGAAAAATGTTGGCTGTGATTTCAATCAAATAGGATTGCAATACCCCTTCGTTCCACTCGGAGAAAATCTCTGCCAGTTCGGGCGCCTGCAACCCCAGCGCACGCTGCAAGAGGTCGTAACTTTCAGCGATCAATTGCATGTCACCGTATTCAATACCGTTGTGCACCATTTTGACATAGTGACCGGCGCCGCGCGGGCCGATATACGCCACACATGGCTCGCCGTCCGGCGCTCTGGCGGCAATGGCACGCAGGATGGACGCAAGCGATTCCCATGCCTCGCGCGAGCCGCCGGGCATCAGGCTCGGACCCCACAGAGCGCCCGTTTCACCACCGGAGACGCCCATGCCAACGAAGTGTAACCCGGCGGCAGCAAGTTCCTTACTGCGGCGTTCGCTATCCATAAAGTACGAATTGCCGCCATCTATTAAAACGTCACCTGCTTCGAGGAATGGTTTCAGATTTTCGATGATGTCATCCACTGCTGCTCCAGCAGTAACCATTAAAACAATGCGGCGGGGTTTTTCCAGCGCAGCAGCCAGTTCTTCCACCGAGCTGGTACCTTGAATAGTGGTGCCTGAAGCAGGTCCTTCTAAAAAGGCGCGCACTTTGTCCGGGTTGCGCCCGTAACTGATCACAGGGAAACCATGACGTTCAATGTTGCGGGCTAAATTGCCGCCCATCACACCGATTCCGACAACTCCGATGACAGCCTTTTTCATAACGATTACCTCCAGTACATGATTACCAGATAATATAATAAGGGCAGAATTCCCTTACCAAGTATAGCATTATTAACAGATACTGTGCCGGACTGGTGTATAATCCGGCTATGCCCGAAATCGAACAGGCGCGTCGCTGGTACAGCCAGACAGATGCGGTACATAACTTTGAGCATGTCTTACGCGTCTATTCCATGGCGGAGCGGCTGGCAAAATCTGAAGGCGCAGATATAGAAATTGTGCGCGCTGCAGCCCTGTTGCACGATGTAATGGATACTCAGCCGGGCAGTGCAGAACGCTCCAATCATCATTTGACATCCGCCGAGTTTGCGGGACAGGTCCTGCGCACAGAAGGCTGGGCTGAGGAACGCATCGCCGCCGTTCTGCATTGTATCCGTGCCCACCGCTTCCGCGATGACCACGAACCGCCGCGCACAATGGAAGCGAAAGTTTTATTTGATGCTGATAAGCTGGATGTACTGGGTGCAACAGGGATTGAACGGGCAATTGCTTATGCTATTCTGGCAGGTCAGCCTGTATATGCAGAACCTTCACAAACTTTTCTGACAACTGGCAGAAAAGAACCCGGCGAACCGCACAGCGCCTATCACGAATTTCTCTTCAAGTTACAAAACATCAAAGACCGCCTCTTCACGCCAACGGCACGGCGTATTGCCGAAGAGCGTCACGCCTATCTGGCAGGCTTTTTTGCACGCCTGATTGCCGAACGCAAAGGTGAATGTTGAAGGCTTACAATCTCCTTACGAAATGAATTTTGCATATTGCCTTCTATTCACAAACCTCTTAAAATGAGCATATGAACATTCCCTATGGTCCTATCCTTGTTGTTGAAGATATTCCCAACGTTCTGGAGCTGCTAGAGGTCACCCTGCGCTTCAAAGGCTATCCGGTCGTCACAGCGAAGAACGGGCAGGAAGCGCTGGAACAGATTCAAAAAGAACGTCCCGCATTAATTATCACCGATATTTTAATGCCCAAGATGGACGGCTACGCGCTGGTGCATAAATTGCGCAACGATCCAACCACGCGCGATATTCCGGTGATTTTTGTGTCGGCGACCTACGTGACACCCGAGGACAAGAAGTTTGCTCTCAGTTTGGGCGGTGTGCGTTTTGTCGAAAAACCAATTGACACAGAAGATTTTCTGTTAACAGTAGCTGAGATTCTCACACAGGGGATCATTACGCAGCCGCGCCCCCTGCCTGATGAAGACTTCTACCGCGGTTACCGCGAACGTCTGGAAGCCAAACTGCGTCATAAGAACACCCAGATTGCCCGCACCGAACGTCTGTTGCAGACGCTGCCAGATGAACAAAAGCCGGCTTTTCAAGCACTGCTGGAGCAGGCGATTCGCGACCGCGATGAAATTCAGACAGAACTGGATGAGCTTTACCGCATCCTGGACGAATATAACGGCAAGAGGCAATAGTCGTAGAATCACCAGCTCACAAGAGGCTTGACCGGCAGAAGGAAAAGCCTCTTGTTTGTTTTAACCTTGCGATTGTGACAAGGGATGTGGTACATTTGAATCGGTTTTGCATCTCCATCTATCCGCGAGTCATCCAAACCATGCAACCCACGCTGGATTTCCTTGTCTTGCTGGCACGCCGCTCGGGCGAGATTCTGCGCGCCGGCTTTGGTCAGCCGCACCAGATCACCATGAAAAGCGAAACCGATCTAGTCACCGAGATAGACCATCGCTCAGAAGCGTACCTGATCAACGAAATCCAGCAGCACTTTCCAGAACATTACATCGTTACTGAAGAAAGTGGTCATCTGGAAGGAAGTCCACAAGCCTGTTGGTATCTCGATCCACTCGATGGCACGATTAATTATGCTCATGGACTGCCTTTTTTTGCCGTTTCGGTAGCGTATGCACAGGGTGAACATGTTATGCTGGCGGCAGTGTACGATCCTCTGCGCGACGAGATGTTCAGCGCCGAGCGCGGGCGAGGTGCATGGTTGAATAACGCCCCAATTCGGGTTTCTCAACGAGATGAACTGATCGAGAGCCTGCTGGTCAGTAGTTTTCCCAAAGATGATCCTGCTGCATTACAGGAGAGTCTGCGCTATTTTGCTTATTTCCTGCCGCGCGTCCGCTCGCTTCGCCGCATGGGTTCGGCAGTGCTGGATATTTGCTATGTCGCCTGCGGACGGCTGGATGGAATGTGGGCAATGCAACTGGAAGCCTGGGATGCGGCTGCGGGCGTCTTGCTGGTGGAGGAAGCAGGAGGCGTAGTCACCAACCTGGATGGCAGCCCCTATGCCCTGCGTGCTCCGCATGATTTGATTGCTGCCAACCCGCGCTTGCATCCCAAGCTAGCGGCAGGTGTAAACGCAGTCAGGAAGGGCACCTTCAAAAATGCCCCCTTCTAAACGATTTACAAGGCGAGCAATTGTGCAGCAAGCGTGACCCCTTCCAATTGGCTGAGCTTTTGGCGCTGGCTGTAAATGATACAGCGCACGACATCGCCAATCGAAATAATGCCCACCATGCGCTCACCTTCCATCACCACCAAATGGCGGCAGCGTCGTTTGCTCATCAGCTCCATACATTCTTCGACCGTCTGGTCGGGATGGACAACTGGAAAATCCGTTTCCATCACGTCTTGAACGGGAGTGTCTTTGGATGATTTTCCGCGCAGGAACACTTTGCGGGCATAGTCGCGTTCGGAGATCAGTCCAATCACCCTTTCACCCTGGACAACCGGCAGGGCGCCAACATCTTTGTCGGACATTAAGCGCAAAGCCTCATAAACACTGCTCTGCGGGTCAATTGTCCAGGTGAAGCCACCACGCAACTCCAGGATATGTCTGACTGTGTTCATCTTGCACCTCTATTTTGTCCAAACTGTGGATTGAATTCTATTTGTGAGGTTAATCAGGACAGGCTCTCAAATGCTATCGGGTTTGAAAAAAGACAACACCGTCTGTGTGCGATGGTTGCGCGAAATTAGAGCTCTTCCTTATCGTTTCCTGGAGAAAAAACAAAAAGTTGGACAAAATCAACCGTCCAACTTTTTGTGCTGCGATTTTTGAACACGCTTATTGTTTGAGTCTCTCTGTACCAGCGGCAGTCAGGCGATAGCTCCCGTCAGTCTCTTCCACCAGCAAGGCGGCTTCAACCAGTTCACGCAGACTGCTGCGGACCCGAAAAAGCGGTAAACCAACCTTGCGGGCGACCTCTGTGGGCGTTGCGCTCTCCGCAAGCACCTGTAAAACCGCCTTCGCTGAAGTAGTCAGCGTTCCATCCGGGTTGATGCAAGCCATGTTTCACTCCAACGTGCGTTTGCACAGGTACCAGTCCACCACTTCATCCGCTGTCTTCAGATTTTCTTCTACCATCTCGATCGTTTTGGGAGCTGGGATGATCACTTTTTCACCGGGCTGCCAATTGGCTGGCGTGGCGACATTATATTTGTCGCTGGTTTGCAGAGCATCAATTAGGCGCACAAATTCCTGCATATTGCGCCCGGTAGTCAGCGGGTAGTAAACCATTGCCCGCAGGATGCCTTTCGGGTCAATGACGAACACGGCACGCACAGCCTCAGTTTTGCTTGCGCCGGGCTGAATCATGCCATATTTGGTCGCAACAGCGCGGTCGAGATCGGCAATAATGGGAAATGGAATCTTGACACCTGTTTTTTCTTCAATATTGCGCACCCAGGCAATATGGGAATAAACGCTGTCAATGCTTAACCCCAGCAATTCCACGCCGCGCTTCTGTAACTCAGGATAGATTTCGGCAAAGGCGATGAACTCGGTCGTGCAGACAGGAGTAAAATCTGCCGGGTGAGAAAATAAGATCAGCCATGAATCGCGAAAATCGGAAAGACGCACCACGCCATGCGTTGTTACCGCCTCAAAATCCGGGGCAGGTTCGTTCAGGCGAGGCAACCAGTTTGTTGAGGTAATCTCTTCAGCCATTTTTTCATCTCCTAATGTTCGTTGGTATTTTATGGATCAAACTATTTAGTTAGATGTAATTTTCTTTGATAGGTTACATCGCTTGTGATTCGAAACACCTATGCGGATTCAGTGACAAAACACACTTTTTGTCTGACAATAAATCTTTTATACTATAACAGTTATCCCCATTCATATTCGTAAGTGAGGCATGGGGTTGGTTTTGAAGAGGTGCTGTGATGGATTGGTCTATCGTTGCAATTATCCTGCAGTTAATTTTCCTGGAAGGCATTCTGTCTATTGACAATGCCGCCGTATTGGGAGCGATGGTCACCCACCTCCCGGATGACCGGGCAATTATCTGGCCCAAGGCATTGCAACAGTTGGGTGACCGCCTGCATCCCGTGCTGGGCAATCAGCGCAAGGCGGCGCTGCGCGTGGGATTACTGGGTGCTTACTTAGGGCGCGGACTGATGCTGACGATTGCCAGTCTGGTGGCAACAAGTGTCTGGTTGAAGGTGATAGGGGCAGTGTATCTGGTCAAACTGGCTTTTGATAATCTGGGCGCATCAGCGCCAGCCGAAGGCGAGGAAGTCGTCCGGCCCTTTGATAACAGCACGTTCTGGAGGGTCGTTTTAAGCGTTGAGATTGCTGATTTGGTTTTCAGCCTGGACAACGTGGTAGCTGCGGTTTCACTATCCGATAAATTGTGGGTAGTGATGCTTGGCGTCGCCATTGGTATTCTGTTGATGCGTTTTGCGGCGGGCTGGTTCAGCTATGCCGTAGAGCGGGCACCGGTGCTGAAGGTAGCGGCTTATCTACTGGTGTTCAATATTGGGGTAGAGATTTTTCTTGAGGAATTTGCCGGGATAGAAATCTCTGACCTGCTGCGATTTGCGATCTCAGTCTCCACAGTGTTCATCACGCTGATCTACAGCTACACGCGCCCGCTGCACATTTTGCGCCCAATACTTAGCTGGGTGGCAAGGGGCTTTTCGCGTTTCAATGCGGTGCTGGATTGGGCGCTGGAGCCGCTCTTTGCGGTCCTGCGTGTGTTCTGGAAGGCATTCATCTGGATCATTTCCCTGCTGCGACCCGTAAAAGAGTCAGTTTGATCATCATTTTCAGGATCGCCTGGCAATCGGACTAGCCGGCGCGGCGGGCAGGGGCACGGATGTGCCAGATCACCTTGCCCAGCACCTGATCACTGGAAATGGAGCCGAATTCTCGACTGTCCACACTTTCAGGGTTCGTTCCAGTGACATAAATCTGTCCAGCGGCGTCCAGCCGCTGGACTTTTTTAACCATGGTACCATACACACGATGGCGAAAGACAATGATCTCACCGGCACGAACAGTACGCAGACGGAAGGGAATATCGGAAATAAGGACAAAATCCCCTTCCCGAATCTCGGGCATCAGGCTGTTGCCAGTGACCTTGAGCAGCCGCAATATCACAGTACCGGATAGACCACCTCTTCGGATGGTTTGTAGGGCGCTTTGACGCGTTTTGTAGCAATACCTTTGGTTTCCCAATAGATTTCGGCAAAACGGTTGACCGCTTCCAACAACTGCATGGCAACCTCGCGGTCGGCAGTCTGGCGGGCTTTGGAACCAAGCTGGAAGATTTTATGCGTCAGGTTGGGCAGTTCAGGGAATTTATCCACGTGTTCCTGCTTGAAGTAATCGCCCCAGATGACACGTACTTCGCGCTTGCACAACTCAGCATGTTCTTCTTTGATAGCGATGTAGCGCGTCATGCTATTGTGATAAGCAACTTTGTCAGTTGTTTCAGCTTTGGCAAGATCGGCAATCAGGTCATCCATGCGGATGACAGTAAGCACCGCCAACTGCGCTAGATGGGGATCGTAGATGCCGCAGGGGATATCACAATGGGCGCGGGCGCGGGGAAAATGGAAGATTCGATCAAGTTTGGTCAAAAACGTATAGAGCATGGTTTCCTCCTTGGTTTGTATTTTTTATTGGACGAACAAAAAACCGCTTACTTAACATAACCTGAGTAAACGAAATGGTTAATTATAAGGATATGTGCTTAAACAGGCTCTGTCAAGCGCTTTGGAACCTATGTTCAGTGCTGTGCATGTTGGCTCAAATGTCCAGTGTCAAATCTTCCAGAAAACGGATGGTCTCGCTTTGCTGGCGCATGATCTCATTCACCACATCGCCGATGGAAATCACGCCAACCACTTTACCCTGGTCAACCACCGGTAAGTGCCGGATATGTTTGCTGGACATGAGCTGCATACACTCGCGAATAGTCTGTTCTGGACCAACCGAATAGACCGGGCTGGACATAATCTCGCGGACACGAGTTTGTTTGGATGTCTTGCCATGCAGGATGACCTTGCGGGCATAGTCCCGTTCAGAAATCATCCCCACCAGTTGCTCTCCTTCACACACGACCAGGGCGCCCACATTTTTCTCCGCCATCATCTCGAGGGCTGCGTACACGGTTGCATCCGGCGAGATGGACCAGACCTGATAGCCTTTGACGTCCAATAGCTGTCGGACCGTATTCAGCATGGTGCGCCTCCTCTCGTTCTTGTCTAAACATTTCTGAATCCATTATAAGGATTCACTCATTAAAGTTCAATGAGAAACCGGTTACAAACCAGTGTCAAACCATTGCGCGACGATAGGATACGCCCTAAATATCAAAAAGCCCGGCATTGAAACGCGGGCTTTTGAAAACATCATGGAAAACGTTAGTTCCTGCTACTTACGGAAAGATTTGACTTTATTCATAAAGGTCTTGACGCGTTCGCCATCTACATGATTTTCGAATATTCCTTCATACTTAAAAGTCGTCCCAACAACAGCACCATCAGCAATGGCAAGTTGTTCTTCCACATTGTCCAGGCGTACGCCAGTATTAACGAAGACCGGTGTTTGCGGAACTGACTCCTTCACTTTGCGCAGGGTGCTAACATCTGTTTGCGCGCCAGCGGTTAACCCGGAGACACATAGGGCATCCGGACGGTGATTAAAAACGGTTGATTTGGCAATTTCGACCACATCTCGATTCGCCAGATACTGTGCTGCTTCAGGAACGATATTGAATAACAGTCTGACGTTTTCCGCCCCAATGTAACGCTGATGACGGATAACTTCACCGCAATTAGGGTTCCATAGCCCTAAATCGCTGGCATAGACTCCGGAAAACACTTCACGCACAAACCTGGCACCAGTTGCAACAGCTAAATCAAGCGAAGCAACCGGATCCCAGAGGACATCCACACCAAACGGCACGCGAATCTCTTTCATCAATTCGCCAATGATACGCGCCATGCAAGCCACCGTAACAGCGGGCACTTTTGTCAGATACGGCAGGCTGAACTCATTAGAAAACATAATCGCATCCACTCCACCATTTTGTAAGGCATTCAGGTCTTTCCTTGCCCATTCAATCACTTCCCGCAGACTGCCGTCTCCTTTGTAATAAGGATCTCCCGGTAATGCTCCAAGATGACACATGGCAATGATGGGCTTCTTTACCCCAAAAGTATCCTCAACCCAATGGGAAGTCACCTGCTTGATGGTTGTAAATTGATTTTCGTCACTCATTTTTGCCCTCGCTTCATCAGAACAAGTAAGCACTGAAGCATACTGCTTAAGTTATATCGTCATTCGTCATTGATTCTTTGTCAGGTGATCGCTGAGCCGATGCATGAGCGGTTTGGTGCGCGTATAGAGGTCACGGAAAATCTGATAATAGATTTCGTATGCTGCCTGATTTTCCGGATTGGGTTTGATAGTATCCTTAATCCTGATCCAGCGCCTGATTTCTGAAAGGTTTTGAAATAAACCGATGCCTGTTGCAGCCAAGAAAGCATCTCCGTAACTAGCGCCAATTTGTTGTTCGGGCACTTCCAGTTGAATATCACTCACATCAGCAATAATTTGCAGCCAGAGCGGATTCTTTGTCCCGCCGCCGACTGCCAGGATGCGTTGAGGGTGTACTCCCTCTACTTTCATTACCTCAAAATTGTGGCGAAGACCGTAAGCAACCCCTTCAAGAATGGCTCGATACACGTCACCCCTGGTATGTTCTAGGCTCAACCCAAACCAGACACCTTTAGCTTTGGGATCGTGAATCGGCGTGCGTTCGCCTTCAAAATAGGGCAGAGTAATCAGTCCTCTGGCACCAATGGGTGAACCCAAAGCCAACTCCGCCAACCGTGCGTAAGCATCCTTGCCGCCTCTACGTTCCCCTTCCAGTTCCACTTGAGCGATCTGGTCACGGAACCAGGTGGTCAGGCTCCCGCTAGTGGACATCCCACCTAGAAAAGCAAAGGCACCTTCTTCCAGAAAGTTGGCGCTCCAAAAACAGCGCGTTTGGATCAGCTCGGCAGTTTTCATAATGAAAAATGCGCTACTCCCCAACATCAGCATCATGTCGCCAAAGTCTGCCACGCCCGCGCTGATCGCCTCAGCGGCAGCATCGGTGGTGCCGGCGACGACCGGCGTACCCTCTGCCAGCCCGGTTTCGCTCGCCGCTTCAGCTGTCACATTTCCAACGACCTCATAGCTCCAATACAATTTGGGCAGGCGGTCCAATGGCGTGATGAATTGCGCAGCCTGTTCATCCCAGTCCCGCTTGAAAACGTCAAAAAGTGGGGCATAGCCAGCGGCGGTATAGATGTCTATGGAAGCTTTGCCGGTCAATTTGTACACCAGATAAGCCTCACTGGTCAGAAACCAGCGGGCTTTTTTGTATATTTCCGGCTCATGATTGCGTATCCACAGGATTTTTGGTCCGGAAGCCTGTGAACTTAAGTGCGAACCGCTAATCTTGAAGATGGTGTCCCGGCCCAGCCGCCGCTCAAGGTATTTGATTTCCTGCATGGCGCGGGTATCAATTCCATAGAGGATTGCCGGGCGCAACGGCTTGCCCTGGTCATCTATCGGCAACACGCAGGAACCAATGGCGCTGGTGCCGATGCCCAGAATCTGCTTCGGCTCTATGCCGGTTTTCTGCAATAAATTACGGACTATGGTAACAAAATCATGCCACCAGACGCCATCAGCATCATGTTCCACAAACCCCGGTCTAGGCATGTCCAGTCCATGCGGCTGGGTATCACTCGCCACTAGGCTGCCATCTGGTTTTACAATGACGCCTTTAGAAGAGTAAGTGCCAATGTCGACCCCGATCAGATAACCCTGCGTCATTTCCGTTTCCCTCGATCACTTTCAAAGAAGTATTTTCCCATTTTTGAAAATGAGTCTGTCATCCAGATAGATTTCACCCTTCTGTCTGGTATCCTTGACAATGTCCCAGTGGATGGCAGATTGGTTAACACCACCAACTTTCGGATATGCCCTACCTAGGGCAATATGAACCGTGCCGCCGATCTTTTCATCCAAAAGAATATCCTGACAGAACAGATTGACCTCGGGGTTTGTGCCAATGGCAAATTCACCAATCAAGCTGGCGCCCGCATCAGTATTAAGGATCGAACGCAGATAATCCTGATTGGTCGAAGATGTCGCCTCAATCAGCTTTCCCCGTTGCCACCTCAGTCGAATATCATACATCAGTCGTCCACCCAGAACACCAGGGAATTCAAAGTAAATATATCCGTCAATGGTGTTTTCGACAGGTGCGGTGGCAATTTCACCATCCGGCATATTGATATGACCGTCGCCAACATCCCAAGTGCGCCCTTCGATGGAAAAGCTTAAGTCCGTTTCTCTGCCAACCAAACGGATTCTTTTGCCCTGATTGAGCATTTTTGCCCAACTGCGCCATTGCTCCCCAACCTTTTGCCAGTCCAAAAAACAGGCGTTGAAGAACATATCAGTGATTGTTTCTTCATCCACCCTCGCCTGCTGGGCAAGGGCAGAATTTGGCACTCGCACCAGACACCAGCGAGTTTTTTGCCAGCGGAGGGCGGAGATTTTACCCATTGCCCGGCGCAAAAGAGAAAGCTTATCTGCGGGAATATCCCAAAACACATCCAGATTGTGTGCACCGCGCAGTCCAAAGTAAACATCTGCCCAGGACATGCCATAGGCTTCAATTTCAGGCTCCCAACCAATTTGTTCATCGTTGCCGTACTTGAGAAGCAGGCGGTTCAGCTCT
>Ga0308390_1002544_pt1 | contig 10931 bp, 6 predicted proteins | sample Hotspr2Sample149_FD_202358 | JGI IMG/M metagenome (GOLD analysis project Ga0308390, IMG submission 202358) | Hot spring phototrophic mat microbial communities from Mushroom Spring, Yellowstone National Park, Wyoming, United States - 20040719_149 ...
GCAGCGACACAGGCTCGCCACACACGGCGCGAATCAAATCGCGCTCATAGGCGTCCAGTTGCGCGCGGATGCTCTCGGGTGAGCTGTGCGCGTCGGGGCAGTCCACCCACTGGTCGGGGTAGCGCACAAATCCGTAAAGTGCGTGCACGGCGCGGCGTGTTTCAGGCGGGAAAAACCGCGTCGCAAAGTAGTAGCTGACCCCATGCGCCCGCTGCACCGCTTGGCAGTGCGCGTAGTCCTGCTCCAGCGTCGGTTCCTCCCCGCGGCGCGCCATCAGCGAACGCATCGGCAGTAGGATACCCTCTGGCGTGAAGGCGTGCAGGCACCCGCAAAATTGTGGTATACTATATTCAGGTTTGGCACTGTAGGAGGGTTCCGATGAAGCGCATCGAGGTGGTTGTATGGGCAAAGGATGTGGTATGCAAGTCACACATCTGTGAAGTCTTGCAGTCGTCTCCCGCGATAGCGGTTGTATCCCAGCCTTCCAGTTCGGAACACGCGATTGTCTCGGATGCAGGGGCACTCACCCCTGCTGAGAAGCGCGTGTTGCGAGCATTTCTTAAGTACGACGGCGCCAAGGAGGTCGCCGCTGCACTTGGAGTCAGCTATGCAACCGTGAAGAAGCATCTGGAGCGCATCTATGACAAGCTCGGCGTGCGGAGCTTACACCGCGCGCTTGTGCGTGCGATTTCCCTGCGGCTAATAGAAGCGGACGATATTAGCCAAAAGCGGTATTCATCAAATACGACTTAGGGCGTAAAGACTGCTTCTCCAGCCAATTTTCTGGGATATACTTCATGCGTAGGAGGACAGCGTGAACCGTTCGACTGTCGCCGTCTCTGGCAGTGAGGTGTGCATAGTCAGGGAGAAGAGTGTGCGGCTCTACCAGTGGGGCAATTCGCGCCCGCAGTGGAGCAAAGCGCTCAAGGAGTCGGTAGTAGCGCTTGCGTTCACGCAAGGCGTCGTCTATGTCGCCACGAAGACCGCACTTCATCGCTTCCCACGCCGCCCCTTTGAGCCGCCTCAACGCTACGACCTACCCCTGCGCACGGGCGCGGCGACCTGCCTCTGGGCGCGCGAGGCGCAGGTGGGGCTTCTGACCGAGCGCGGCGGACTGTGGCATGCGACCTACCCCGACATGCGTTGGCAGTTGCTGGAGCTAAGCAAAGCCGCGCTCACTTCGGTCGCACTCTGGAAAAGCCAAGCGGTGGTTGCCGACTCGGCAGGTCAGGTCTATCGCCTGGAACTGGCGCCGATGCGGGTTGTGCAGCGTTGGGAAGGCGGGTTGGGCGGGGTGAACAGCTGGGCGTGGCATCCCGATGGGCGTTGGGTCGCGGCGGCGTGCGCCGACGGACTCATCAAACTGTGGTCGCCTCAGAGCGGTAAGTTGGCGCAAGCGTTCGCTTCCCACCGCCTACCGCCGCAGCTGCTGGCGGTTAATCCTGAAGGGAGCCAGTTGGTCTCCTATGGGATGGACGGCTTACTGTTCTTTTACGATGTCGCGCAGGGGCGCGCGCGGCTGGACGCCCCCCTGTATGCGCCTGACAGTGCAGAACACGCGCTTGCCCTCCACTGGGAATCGACAAGGCAGTTGTGGCTTCTGACCGAGTCGGGGTTCTATTCCTGTGCGCTGCCTGAGGGACGCTGGCGCGCGCAGCCGTTCCAGCCAGAGCGTCCCAGAACAAGCGATGACGAAGGAGGCTGATTGACGATGAGAAACCGACACGACAGTAATCGGCAACGCAGTGGGCTTCTGTGCCTGCTGATATTCGCGATAGTCAACGCCGCGCTTGCCCAGAACCCGCCTGAGCGACCGAATATCCTGTGGCATATGGGCACTTTCAACTCGCGCGCTCTCGAATATCCATCTTACCTGTCTTTTACTGAGGATGGCGAATACTTCGCGCAGGGATATACAAGTCTTCAGGTATTCAGAACGGACTGGGCGCGAGACCCATCCATTCCATGCGGTCGCACAGTGGTCAGCTACGCGATAAACTTCGGACTCACCGCCTCATTCACCGACCGAGACGGACAGAACAGAGAATATGTGGTCACAGCAACAAGGCTTGCGGAGTGGGTGCGCAACGCAGGCGCGTATGGCGGCGGGTATTTACGACCGTCCAAAACTTTCGCTGCTCCAGGAGCGTCCGTTTGGCAACCGCTGCGCGGGAACTCTGAACGTCGCTTCAACCGCCTGTTTGCCGTGGGGCAATCCAACGGGCAAGTGACCTTAATCCTGCTGGACTACGATAATCCCAGCACGATGAACACTAACCGTGTCAGCGCGCCCGCGCATGCGGGAAGAATCACGGCGCTGGCGTATGACCCCGCGACGCGCACGCTCTTCACAGGCGGCGAGGACGGTCTGATACGGAGCTGGACTGTCGGACTGAGCGGCAGCACGCCGTCGTTGACCGCGCGCCAGACCATCGCAGCGCACCGCGCCCCCATCACAGGCTTGGCGTATGAGTTCGGCGTGCTAATATCCACTGCCTTCCTCGAGCCGTCTATCAAGGGTTGGTCTGTGAACGGCGGCAACCTTTCAACGACGCCAACCTGGCAAACTTCGCCGCCGCTCACGCGCACAGACAACTACCTGTCTGTGGCGTCCACAGGACACCCCACTTTTGCAAGTGTCTTTGTCTATGACGGCAATTTATACGGCTACTGGGGCGGGCGATCAAGCTACTTCTTCATACGCCGCAGCAACGGCGAGCTGGTCGCTCAGATGGTGTCTGGAGGTGAAGGCGGTCCGCCCCTCTACAACTCGTCTAAGCGCGTCTGGGTGCTGAATCACAGCCTCATAACGACTGCGGAAATTCCGACCGCTGCATCGATTACTGGATTAGCCTCCTCGCACCCCGTCACGGCGCTGCTTGCGATTGGAAGCGCCATTGTGGCGGGGTATGCCAACGGCGAGCTGCGCTCGCACAATCCGAACGGAAGCTCTTCCACGCTTCATCCGAATAGCCGAGTGATTGGGCTTGTGGATGTCTCTCGCGGGGGCACGCCCTATGTGCTTTCCGCCGATGTGGAGGGACGCCTCGTGATTGCGCCCGTGCCGATTGGCGCAGCGATTCGGTCTGAACCCTCTGGGTTGACCTCCGCGCTCTCTCTGGCGGCGGGCGCGGACGCGACGAGCCAGCGCATCGCTATCTCAGGGCACAGAGACGGTCAAGCGGAGATTAGGGTCTTTCGTCTGACCTGGAGCGGCAGCACGCCCTCACTGACGCTGCTGGCAAGCATCACCCCGCCCCGCAGCGACCTATCGCAGCAGATGATTCGCTTCGCCGCTGCCAATAGTCCCGACCTCATCGTGTTATCGGGCGGCACGCTGTCGCGCTGGAACTGGAATGCTTCCAGCAACAGCTACCAAAACGCTTACACGGTCAACCTTCCAGGATACCCGTCCGCGACGATTTCAGTTACCTCCAACAGGGTTTGGATTCGATACCAAGACGGCGGCTTCGAGCTACGCGATGCGCTCACAGGCGCACGCTTGCTGGAGCATTACTCCCATGCGCCCAGTAGATACGCTCCTGCGTCCCCATTTATAGCGCACCGCACAGACAGCGATATGCTGGCGTTTGCGGACTCGGTGACTGATGCGCTGGAGTATAGTCCCTATGTTGTGACCAACGCGAAGGAGGTTGCGGATACTGACTTGGACAATCCATATCGCACCCCCCGATTGGTGTTCGGATTGAGGGCAATCGTGTCGGATCTGCCCACAGCCCTCACGGCGTTGGGGCGCGGCTATATCGTTGGGTGTCGCGATGGTCGGGTGTACGCCGTTGCTCTGCCCAGCCCCACGATGCGTGCGTTCGCCTACGACGCTCGTCTAGGCGGCTACAGCGGGTATTTTGGGCTTATCGGCGATCGGCTCCTGCATAGCGTGGCGTCCAAACTACCCCAGCCTGCGTCCTACTGGGAGGCGACGCTCAGGCTTGGCTTATGGAGCGTGTCCGCAGGCGCGCCCCTATGGGAGTCGCGCATCTGTTCAACGACGTACTGTGGCACAAGTGTTTATGACCTACCCACTACTTTTACGCGCCTCTCGCCCAGCAACACCTATCTTTATACCTTTGAAACCGATAGAGGCTTCTCCCGATTCATTGTGTGGAGCAATCTTGGGGGCACACCCTCGCAAGTTTATTACTTAGCGGAGGACTCAAGCGCTTCCAGTCCGTTGATCTTCAGGCGGTGGTGGATGATCCCTGTGGATGACCAGCGCGTGGGGTTTCTCTATGCATGGCCTGTGGGCGCGCCTACAGGTGGTTACCAATTCTTCGAGACTCGACTTCGTTTCCTGCAGTGGTCGCCCACGCCAAACGCTGTAGATGTACCAATTCCAGTTAACGATCTGCGTCTCTATGATGTTACGAGATACTGTGGCTCGTCGAGCGCCCCAACCTGCCCGCAGTGGAGCGACGCGGTAGTCAGCCTGCGCTGGGATTTGAACGCGAACCGACGAGTGGCAGCATTATTGGGCGTGCATCGCCCCGATCCAGGAAATCCCAGTACAGCACGGTGGCGCGTGGTGCTGCTCTATCGCACGAACGCTGCCAGCTGGTCAAACTGGACGACGGCAAGTATCTTAGATGCGGGCGTCGACTTCCCCTCGGGCGTCATCCCGACGATGATACGGTTCCACCCGACGACGCCGAATCTCCTGTATGTGGGATTGAGTAACGGACGGCTGCGCATCTATCGACTGGACGCTCGAGGCAACATTACCAACCGAGCAGCCCCAGATGAATTAGCGCCGACGCTCGGTAATCCTGGAGCCGTAGCCGCGATGGATATCGCGAACTTCGTACAGAATGGCATAAACTACACGGCGATTGTATTCGGCGGTGCAAATGGGCTGTCCGTATGGGCGGGCCTCGTGTGCCAGCCAGGGTGGATCAACGAGGTTCACTTCTACACGATGGATGTGGGCTTTTCTCCATCCCTACAGAACCAAATCCAGGTTCAGCAGCCGAACCCGAGCCAACCACCCATCATGGTCTACAGTAACCAACTGGTGATGTCCGCGGCAAAGTTAGACAACCTCCCGAACCTCCCATGCCCCGCCGATGTGAACCGCAACGGCATCGTCAACGACGAAGACCTATTGATTGTGCTGTTCGCTTTTGGCGGTGAAGGGTTCAACAACGCTGATGTGAACTGCGACGGGATCGTCGACGACGCTGACCTGCTGAGTGTGCTGTTCGAGTTTGGCAGCAGTTGCCCATAGGCTCATAAGAGCCAAGCAATTCACGAAGGAGGTACACCAATGAAACAGATGCGAGTATTGCACGGGATGATGAACGCGATTGTGCTCCTGTCGATGATGGCAGTTGCCAGCACGCAGGTATCGCTGCGTAATCGTGTAGACAGCAATCGCACCTTTCAAGGCGTCTTTGCCAACTGCGTGTTGGAGTTCTTGAACGCTGGCGGATATACCTATGTCGCTTTCGGGGGCGTAGGCGTAGCGTTCTACCGTTACCAGACTGGGAACCAACCCCAACGCATCGGCTACCATTGCTCCGCGGCGCTCAGCAGTGTCGTAGACCTTGCGTCGGGTCCGTTTGGCTCGCTTGCGTGTGTGAACGGTAACGGGGATGTCTACCTGCTCTCGTTGCGTACAAGCGATTTGAGCCTTGTCCCGCACGGCGTAGCGGTCAGCGGCGGCGTGGGTCTAAACGCGGCGCGCGCCCGCGCGTTGAGAGACCTTGACATCGGCAATTCGGCGTACCTGATTGTCGGCACACGAACAGGACGACTGCGCGTGTACCGTTTATCATCATCTGACGGGAGACTGCCCACTGCGCCTGAACTGAATGCGCGTCTCAATGTGGGGAGCCCCCTTGTAGACCTTCCCTTGTTCTCTGACGCCGTGCGCGCTCTCACAGCGTGGGAGTCTGCGGGGCAGCAGTATATCGCCGTTGGCGGTGCAGACGGGATGGTCTACCTGTATCGCTTTGTCAGTGGCTCTGTCACCTTAGTGGGCAAGGCGATGTATCATCCCGCTCCTGTGGAAGAGATGGTGGTGAACGGGAACCGCCTCATCGTCGGTCTGCGTAGCGGGCTTGTCTATGTGTGGAACTACACTTCCAGTTCGGTGACGCATCATCTGACGCTGAAGGAGCCGTGGTCGCCGCTGACGGCGTACAGCCTCTGTGCGCTGCCAGGCGATCGCGTGGCGGTAGCAACGGGCAGTGTGCGGGTCTACTCGCTCGCCAACGGCGCGCAGGTCGGAGAATACGGCGTGCAGACTGGAAAAGTGGTGGATTGCCCCGACTACTACTACGGCTGGTACGGCTTAGCGACTCCTTACAGCATTATGTCGCGAGTTGTGACCTCGACCCAATCGATGCTTAGGCTCGCGCCTTTTGTGGGCGCCGCCAACAGTTATCTGTATGTGGCGGGCGTCTCTGCCCATATGCCCACATCGTTCCTCCCGCCTCCATCGGGGCTCCAGTATCAAGCGACTCTGACGAGCGCCCCTGTGTACGCTGTTGCGTCTCTGCCCACAGGCGCGCCCCCTATCGCTTATGGGAGCGCGAACGGAGAGGTCAGGGTACCGTGGGGCACGCGCAATGTGGGCGAGCCTGTCTATGCCTTAGTGGGTACTGGCAGCGCCAGTCAGCCGTGGGTTCTGGGCAGCTACGGAGTGGGCAAAATGTTCGCATGGAACTCCAGCGGAACCTTCGCGCCCAACATTCTCCCTGCGTCGGGGGCGCCGCGCATCCTGTACGGATTGCGCGTCATCGCCTACAACGCCAGCACTAACCGTGTCACCTTCGCAACCACGGGCGGTGACGGGAAGGTAGAGACCTGGGAATGGAATGCCAGCGCCCCGACCACCCCCGCAACCTTGCTGAGCAGCCAATCGCTGTCGCACCCGCTGCACTCTCTGACTGTGAATGCATCGCGCGACCGATTGGCGGTCGCGTCAGTAAGCGCGCCATTTAGTAGCACAGCGCGGTGTGCTTGGACGCTCCCGCTCTCAGGCAGTTCGATTGGCGCTCCGACGCCGATCAATCTCGAGGCGCGCGTTGTTGCCTACCATCCGACCACCGCTGACCTGCTCGCGTGGGCAGGGAAGCAAGGGTGGAACGGCGTGATTGCGCTCTGGCGTTCCAGCGCCGCGCAACCTCACTTCTTGTATCGCACCTTCAACGGCAGCTACATCACCTGGTTGGACTGGACGCAGAACGGCGCACTGCTGGCGTCCGACTCGCGCGGGATGGTGTACGCATTGTCGCCCAACGGCGCGCTTAACCACCCCAAAAATCGCGACGGAACAACAAACAATTTGTATTACGGGAATCCTAGTGACGCGCTCCGCGTTGCCTATCAGCCCCATCGCGGGTTTATCTACGCGGTCAGCGCCGTCGGCGGCAACATCCTAACGGCTGGGGCGGACGGAAGAGCAATCCTCTTCAGCAACAGTGGTCTCCCCGTCTACAGCTCCGACAAAGTGAACGCAGCGGATTACGAAGGAATGGGACTATACTCAATAGACTACCTTCCGAACGGCGGCGTGGTCACGAATCAGGAGGTCGTTTACCCAGCCAGCGGCGTCCGATATGCCCTCTTCCCGTCTCCTCCTGCCTATGCCGCATTTTGGATTCCCAATACCTCGGCGGCTGTCTACACGAACCCCGTGACGCAGGAGATTGTCAGCAACCAGTTGAGAGTCGCCCAAGCCTTTGTTTCTTCTAATAACCCATCGCAGCATATTTATGGTGATTTTGGATACCGCGTAGAGCTTGCGGAGAGCGGTTCGTATGCGCTCGCAGTGCGGTTGGAGGGCAGAGGCGGCGGAGCACCCGGGCTCGCGCGGGCGTGGATTCTCGCACGCTCTACCAGCTTCCCGTACTTTTCAGGCAATCGCTACATTCTCTACGAATACACCAGTACGAGCGACCCAGCCTTGTACGCACTTTCGCCGTCGGGCGACTGGATTGCACTGACAGCAAGCACTACGACTATCAACATCTATCAACGCAGCGAGGTTGTAGCCGACAACCCGCGCCGCCATTCCTTCCTCAGCTATAGCAGCGCGATAAACTTCCGCGCCCTGAAGTTCCTCGCGGACGATGTGCTGGCAGTGGCGCATCAGTCGGGCGGCACGATTGTGTTGGATGTATGGCAGCGCAGCGGCGCTACTTGGACACAGCGGCAGTCCATCAACACAGGGATTAGTGTGGTAGACACTGCATACTTCTTTGGGTATGTACTGGACGCTGTGCCATCGGGTTCGATTGTGCGCGTGGCGCTGGGCGGCGCGAACGCAATCGTCTTCTACCGAATGGATCGTCCCGCAGGCGCGCCAAGCCTGACGGAAGTCGGACGCGCAACCGCCGCCAGCAACGGGTACTTGGACATCCCGTTCATTACTTGGGTGCGCTTCTCCCGTCAGAACCCGAATGTCTTGGGCGTGGTGCAAAGCAGGCAAGTCGCAATCACCTATGACCTGACGGGCTTGTTCAGCTGGTAATTCCAACTCCTGCCTCGCGTGTATCCTCGCGCGGGGCAGGGGACTACTGTCTAATACCAATCGCAAGGGCAGAGTTTACAATTGCCCCCCTCCTTTAGGTTCCCCCCGCTTCGCGAGGGGAACCGCGTGGGGCGCGTGGGTTCGGTTCCCCCTGCTTGCAGGGGGAACCTTAAGGAGGGGGTTATCGGGCATACTCGTTTTTGTGAACTTTGGCTGCGCGATTGGTATAAAACCGCTCGTGAATGGAGAGCGCGCCCCGCAGTAGCACTTGGAAGCCACGCGCCGTATGTTCGTCGTCGGTGAGCGCGGCGCGGGCGTCGATGCGGGTCTGGCGCAGGAGCGTCTCCAGCGCGCCCGCCGCCTCCGCAAGCCACGCGGTCTCGTCGGTCGATGCGCTCTGGAACGGCGCGCCCACGCTCAGATAGGCGCGCGGGTACTGATGATAGCTCGGCTCGATGTGGATTGCCAGCGGCAGCAGCGTCGCTTGCGGGACGCGACACGCCAGCCAGTGCAGCGACCGCTGGAACGGCAGCAGCCGCTCCGTGTCGCCGTGCAGCGTGCCTTCGGGGAAGAGCAGCAGCGCGGTCGCAGGCTCGGTGCGCAGGGCGTGCACCGTGCGCCTGACCGTGCGGGCGCGTACCTGCGGGTCGTCAGGCGGGAAAGGCAGCGCGCCAATCGCCCCGAACGGCGGGAAGCGACGATACGCCTCCATCCACACCACCATCCGCCGCCCCCACGCGCGGATGAGCCAGTAGCCCAAGTAGCCGTCCCACCAGTAGTGGTGGTTCGCGAATAGAATCACAGGGCAACTGGGGTCGTACAAACCGCCGATTCTGACCCCCTCCTTAAGGTTCCCCCTGCCAGCAGGGGGAACCGAGCGGGTGCGCCCTTCGCGGTTCTCCTCGCGAAGCGGGGTCTCCCCACTCCCCGCGCGGTTCCCCTCGCGAAGCGGGGGAGCCTGCCCCACTTCGCGGTTCCCCTCGCGAAGCGGGGGAGCCTGCCCCACTTCGCGGTTCCCCTCGCGAAGCGGGGGGAACCTTAAGGAGGGGGGCGAATCAACAACCTCTGGCACTGCAAAGCGCACATAGATAGCCCGAAAATGCGTGCGTAAGCTGCGTCCAATCAGCCAGTCCACGAACCGCGCCTGCAGCCTCACGAGCGCGCCTGATAGACCCGTCCCTTCCATCGCACCCAGCCTCGCCGATACCACACAATCGAGCGCGCGAGCGTCAGCAGCCCAATCAGCACGCTGCCCGCATAGCCCAGCCCCATCGCAAGCGGCATCCCGACCACCCGCGCCGACAGCCCGAACACTGCGACCGCGCCCGCAATTGCCCCCGACGCCTGCGCGTACTGCCCCAGCGCAATCGCCGCGCTCAGCGGGTAGAGGTAGACCAGCGTAAGCATGACGCCGACCAGCACTGCCGTTGGCGTCGCGCGGCAGATGGCGACGGCGTTTTTGGCGAAGCCGTCCATCGCCGCCCGCAGCGTCGGGTACATCGACACGCGCAGCCACGCCCGCGCATCCAGCAGATGCACCGTCCCGCGCTGCCGCTTCACCAGCGCGGCGAGCGCGACATCCTCCAGCACTGCACTGCGCACCGCCTGATGGGGCTGCCATCGCAAATAGTCGTCCCTGCGGAAGGCGATGACCTGCCCATTCGCGAAGGCAAACGCAGGGTTCGGATGCCGCTCTGCCAGCGGCAACGGCAGCAGCGTGAACACCGAGAAGGGCACCATCAGTTTCAGCAGTGCGACGGGCAGGCTCGCGGGCGCGAACGCGGGGATGGCACTCACCAAGTGCGCGTCAGTCGTCTGCAGGTATGCCCGTAGCGCGTCGATGAAACCCGCCTCGCAGCGCAGGTCGGCGTCCAGAAACAGCAGCCAGTCGCCCTGCGCCCGTTCCGCCAGCTGATGGCACGCCCAGTTCTTGCCGACCCAGCCGTCGGGGCGCGGCGCGCTCTTGAACCAGCGCACCCTTAGCGACTCGGCATGATGCGCCAGCCACTCGGTCGTGCCGTCGTCGGAGCCGTCGTCGCACACCCAGCACTCCACCCCCGCGCCCAGCTGGGGCGCAAGGCTTGTTAGCAGCGCGGGCAGGTTCTCCACCTCGTTCCGCGCAGGAATCAGCACCGAGAGCGTCGGCGGGTTCGTCGCAGTGCCTGCCCGCAGCCGCCGCCTGCGCCAATAGGCAAGGTTATACAGTAGGATGCCCAGCTGCACCGCCAGCACACTGTAGATGATGAGCCACACTGGATGTAAGGATACCATGCCCTCACCCCCTTTGTCCCCCTCTCCCGCAAGCGGGCGAGGAGGTTATGGAGTGCGGAAGCGGAGCTTCCGCCTGATGCTGAAGCTGCGCTTCAGCACTCCAAAGGGTTTGCCCTCGCCCACCGCGTGGGCGCTGGGCTGGGGGTGAGGGCGAATCACCCGCCCA
>Ga0308390_1002557_pt1 | contig 10884 bp, 6 predicted proteins | sample Hotspr2Sample149_FD_202358 | JGI IMG/M metagenome (GOLD analysis project Ga0308390, IMG submission 202358) | Hot spring phototrophic mat microbial communities from Mushroom Spring, Yellowstone National Park, Wyoming, United States - 20040719_149 ...
CCACCGATACAGCAACAGGTCGGAACCGCTGCTCCAGCCGCAGAACCCGCCGACAAACCGAAAGACGTTGCCGTGGCCGTGCGGGGAGGCGTAATCCGGGAAGGATTGTATCGTCTGCCGCCCGACAGCCGAGTGGCTGACCTGATAGAAAAAGCCGGTGGTACCCGAGGGGGGGCAAACCTGTCCATGATTAATCTGGCGGCTCCCCTGGTGGATGGCACTACGCTGACCATTCCCTTGTATCCGGGCGCGGCTCGTGAGCGGGGCACGGAGACGCCGGAAGAATTGGTGTCGCTGACCAATCCGGTAAATCCGACCTGTTACCTGATTACCGCCCAGCCGGACAGAGCAAGTCAGACAAACGTTTCGGGAAACGGTGTGAACCTGGAACGGCACGAAGCCGGGATGCAGAAGGCTGCGGATCCTGTTTCAGCCTCCGCATCTTCTGGTTCATCACCGGAGCCGAAATCGGGGGGAAAGGACCGGCTTAACCTCAACACAGCAACTCAGGCGGAACTTGAACAGTTGCCTGGGATTGGCCCGAAACTGGCCCAGCAGATCATCCTGTTTCGCTCGCAGCGGCCCTTTACGAGCGTGGAAGACCTGGATGCCGTGCCGGGATTCGGCCCCAAGCGTATTGAAGCCATCCGGGATCTGGTGACCGTTCAGTGAAAAGAGGTCTTCCCCCATCTGGAAAGGGGGAAGGGGTGGATGATCGGGCCTGTAAGCCGGGTTCTGTAGGGGTAATCCCCGTGGCGGCCATTCCTCTGGGACGCACGTCACCGCGCGCCTCAAGCGTCCTACCCGGAACCGGCGCGGGCCACGCCATAGGTTCCCTATTTGGACTTGCTCCGGGCGGGGTTTAGCCAGCCGCCATGTCACCATGACGCTGGTGCGCTCTTACCGCACCTTTTCACCCTTACCGGCATATGCCGGCGGTATGGTTTCTGTGCCACTTTCCGTCGGATCGCTCCGCCTTCGTGTTACGAAGCGCCCTGCCCTGTGGAGCCCGGACTTTCCTCGACGCGAATATCGCGCCGCGGCCGCCCGGCCCGGTCATCCATCATAATCATACCACAGGGTTTGGTACCGGGGCCGCGGGCGGGTTGCATCAGAACGTCCTCTGTGTCAAAATGTCTTCCGATGCCGGCTGGCGGCAGTGACAGGAACCAACCGGAGAACGGCAGAGGGAAGATGCTGGCACGGGTGACATCCGCGGCCATTCTGGGCATTGATGCCCTGCCTGTGTCCATCGAGGTGGACAACCGTCCCGGCATGTTTTCCATCAAGATGGTCGGACTGCCGGATGCTGCAGTCCGGGAGAGTCAGGAACGGATTCTGCCCGCCCTGCGCAACTCCGGTTTTCGTGAGCCCAGAGGGGCAGTCACGGTGAATCTTGCTCCAGCCGACATGCGCAAGCAGGGAGCGGCGCTGGACCTTCCTATAGCGATAGGGATCCTGGCAGCGACAGGCCAACTCGCCGGGGACCGGCTGAGCGCGTATCTCATCGCGGGTGAATTGGCTCTGGATGGTATGGTGCGGCCTATACCTGGAGCGTTGCCCATGGCGATTGCCGCGCGGGATCTGGGACTGAAGGGGATCGTGCTGCCCGCCGCCAACGCAGCCGAAGCCGGGGTGACGGATCGGATTGACGTAATTCCCGTGCAGTCCCTGCATGAAGCCCACGCGTTTTTAGCGGGAGCTCTGGACATTCCGCCTAGAGTGACGGATACGCGCAACCTGTTTTCCGGAAACGGCCGACAAATACCGGATCTCAGCGACGTCAAAGGTCAGGCTCATGTGAAACGCGCGCTTGTGGTGGCTGCTGCGGGGGGCCATAACCTGCTGATGATCGGTCCGCCGGGCACGGGCAAGACCATGCTTGCTTCCCGGCTGCCCGGTATCCTGCCGGGAATGACTTTCGAGGAAGCGCTGGAAACCACCCGAATTTACAGCGTGACAGGGCTGATACCCAGGGAAGAAGGCCTCATAGTAACCCGTCCTTTTCGAAGCCCTCACCACACGGCCACTACGGTATCCATCTCCGGAGGTGGCAGCGGTTCCATGCCTTTCCCCGGCGAGTTAAGTTTGGCCCATAACGGCGTGCTGTTTCTGGATGAACTGCCGGAATTTAACCGGCCTGCCCTGGAAGTGTTGCGTCAGCCGCTTGAGGAAGGGGTGGTCCATATCCGCCGCGCGAATTACTCGGTTACCTATCCCTGCCGGTTTATGCTGGTGGTCGCGATGAATCCCTGCCCCTGCGGATGCCGCACGGACCCCAGAAAACAGTGCCGGTGCAGTCCCGCCGAGGTGCAGCGATATCTGAGCCGGGTGTCCGGTCCCCTGCTCGATCGGATCGACATCCATATCGAAGTAGCGGCTTTATCCTTTGAGGAAATGATGTGTCATCAGCCGATGGGACTGACCAGCATGGAAGCACGTCAAATGGTGATCCGGGCACGGGAACGTCAGCGGGAACGTTTCGGCAGCGCGCTGATAACCAATGCCCGGATGGACAGCCGGCAGTTGCGCCGGTACTGCGAACTGACCTCAGGTCCGAGGTCCCTGCTTGAAGCCGCATTGCGCCGCCTGGGACTTAGCGCGCGGGCCTATGACAAAGTATTGCGGGTAGCCAGAACCCTTGCGGACCTGGATGAACAGGAGTTCATTCAGGAAAAACATGTGGCGGAAGCCGTACAGTACCGGTCCCTGGATCGGGAAATGTTTGCTTACTGAGCCGTATTGTTTGTTCGAGGCGGGAAAATGTTTGCATGATGGTGCGGATGCTTTCATAATAAGAGGCAAGCGGAGAAAACCGGCCCCCCTGCGGCAGGCCGGAGCCGCAAAGGATTCACCCCGTGAGCGTAGCAGCAGATCGCAGAGATATTCGCAGTGTGTTTCAGGGTGATCACGACGCGTGGCGCAGACTGGTGGAACGCTATCAGCCGATTGTTTACGCGGTGGCCCTGGCCCAGACAGGGAACGTGGTGGCGGCGGACGCGGTCGTGGCCAAGACCTTTCAGGAAGCCTATGAACGTCTGGCATCCCTCACGGACCCCAAGAAATTGGGGCACTGGCTGTGCGCTCACGCTCACCGAGAGGCGGAAGCGCTCAACCCCGCCCGCCGGGGCCAGGCATTCCGTCCCCGGGCCCGGGACATGGCCGCCGTTCAGGTGGATCTGAAGTGGTTACAGTCGGATCTGGTGGATCCACTGATGGAAGAACTGTCGCCATTCCGACTTGAGGAGCGCAAGGGACTGCTGCTGCATGTGCTGTGCGGCGCGAATGCCCGGACTATTGCCGACCTGCTGAAAATTGAACCCAAAGATGCCGCGGAACAACTCGCCCGCACTCGGGAAAATGTGGACAAACAACTGCTAAAGGAACTGGCAGCGGCAGCTCAGCCGGAGATGTACTGTAAGGAGCGGATGGTACACATTATCCGGATGACCATGGGTGAGGACGCCGCAATCGAGGCGGCCCGACGCACGAGGCTGGGACGTCCGCGGCGCAGCCGGCTCCCGCTGCTGGTGGGATGCGCGGTGGTTCTTGTACTGGGCGTAGGGGGGTATTTCGGTTATCGCGCATTTCTGGTGCCGCCCCCGGAAACCCCTCCACCTGACCAGCAGCCTGCGCAGGCCCCATCGTCTCCCGAAGCGCGGACGTCAGACACTCCGGCCGCGTCTGCTCCCCCGCCAGAACAGCAGGTTGTGCTACAGAACCTCAAAGGACGGGTGATCGACGACCGATTTGCCGACGGTGTGCCAGGTTTGCTAATCGAAGCAGCGGGTAAAACAACCGAGACAGATCCATACGGCGTGTTTGAAATCAAAGATGTACCCAAAGGGCGGTATAACGTGACCGTTCGCTGTGCTGACCGGGTACTGGTGGAAAATTACCCGCTCGATACCGCAAAAACGGTATTGATGAACATTACCAGTCCTGAACTGAATGTCAATTCGGCGGAAAGCAATCCCTGTATCGTTGTGCCGATCACTGAGGATATACCCACTCCCTTCCGCTTCTGTTTTCGGGTTGTGGATGCTCAGACCCAATTGGCCATTCCAAAGTTTCAGACAGCTGCCTACAAAGGAGCACCCCTTTGTATTCCTCCCTATATCTATGATGAGTTCCGCGACCGTGAGACGGCGGACGGCCAATACTGTGAGCACGTGGTGGCTATCGCCACGTACACCTTTTACGTTCGCGCCCGGGGCTATTCGCCCACGCCCGTAACCATCACCATCAATGAAAACTGGGACAACGACGCGGTGACCAAGGTGGCATTGCACCGTGCAGCCTCCATCCAGGGAAAACTGGTTGCGCCGAACGGCATGACCATCGGCAGTGCCTCCGTGCATCCCCGGTACGGGGTGCCGGAAAGCGTGATAAAGGGCGGAGGAAAACTCCAATATACTCGCACGGATGCCCGAGGAGAATTCACCATTTTCGACGTGCCCATAGGCCCAAACTGGCTCCTGTTTGATCATCGGGATTATGGTGTAGCCCGTGCCATCGTGGATGTGCAGCCCGGACAGATAAACACCATCAAGGTGCAGGTCCCTAATAAGGGATCTCTGACGGGAGATATTACCGTGAATGGCCGCCCCGCCCGATTCGAAGAACTGCGTATTTCTTCCGCCTACGCGGGCAGCCGCGTGGTGTCACCTGAGTATCCCTCCCCGGGCCAGTATGAAGTGGCGAAACTGCCGCCGGGGGATATCACGGTTATTGGCCGGGTGATCCCGGGAGCCGAGGACGCCTGGATAGGCCGGATTTATGATCAGCCTGTTAAAGTGAGCATCAATGAACCCAACTGGGTAGATTTCAATTTCATCACAGGCAGTCATAAACTGGACATACAGTTTTCGACGGAGGGTAAAGTTTCCGCGTATCTGGAGGTGGCGGTCAGCAGAGATGACGCGGGCCGCAGTACGGAACGGATTTTTTTTGAGGTTACCGGAAAAAACAGTTTGACCGTGGAAGGACTTCCGGAATGTCGGGGTGAAGTGACGTTGTACGCTTCTCCGACCGCCGTGCCTAAAGAGAAATTTCTGGTGGACCGTAAAGCGATGAATAAAGTTTCCAAACCTTTCGAGATCCTCGAAGGACTGGAAGCTCCGGTGCAACTCTGAGATGACCGAAAACCCCAAGGTGCCGGGCCGCCCGGATGGGAAAGCAACAGCCGGGCCGCGAAATAATCCGGAACAGTTGAGTTTCCACGCGCTGATCGGGGAACTGGGGGATGTTCCGCCCCTTTCATCTCCCGAAAAAGATGAACTGGTTCCGTTCATTTCCGAAAAACGGCCGATCCACATGGATTCAGACGAACTCCTTCAGGGTCTTCCGGAAGAAAGCGAGTGGTTTGGTACCGTTTCGGGCGATATGCCCGCGCGTCCTGCCCGTCGGAAACGGGAAGAAAATCCGCTGAACGCCCGGGTATTGACGGAAAGCGGGGCGCGGAAAACACCGCTGTGGGTCAAATCCTTCTACATGGCCGTTGCAGCGTGGCTGCTTCTGATTCCGATCTGGACTGGCGCGCTTGCCTCAGTGGTGCAGCCGTGGTATTCCTACAGCGTGATGGCTCTGGGCGGGGGAGCGGTGTTCTGGGCCGCCTACGGTATGTATCACGAGGAGTCCTCCGCTCTGAGGGCCAACTGCCTGGGAGGTTTAGTGTTGGGTTTTGGCGCGGCTGTGATGGCTTTCCTTCTGCGGACGCGCGGCATTGTGCTTTAACGTGAGGGATCGTGACCGAAAAGCAGGATTAACCGTGAAAGAGACACCCTTCATGCTGTTGGCCGGGCCTTGTGTAATCGAAAATGAGCCGCTAACCCTGCGTGTGGCTGAACGATTGAGCGCAATCGCCCGCAACCTTGGTCTGGCCTTCTGGTTCAAGGCCAGCTTTGACAAAGCCAACCGGACTTCACCAGATGCCTACCGGGGACCTGGTCTCGAAGAGGGTCTGAGAGTTCTGTCCCGAGTACGTGAGAAGACCGGAGTGTCCATTGTGACTGATATCCATGAACCACCTCAAGCCAAACCAGTTGCCGAGGTGGCCGACATGTTGCAGATTCCGGCGTTTCTTTGCCGGCAGACAGATCTGCTGATGGCCGCCGGGCGGACCGGTCGGATCGTAAACCTTAAAAAACCTCAATTTGCCGCACCGGAAGACATGGCTTATGCCGCAGAAAAGGTACGGCTTGCCGGCAGTGAACGAATTTTGCTGACCGAGCGGGGAACATTTTTTGGGTACCACAATCTTGTGGTCGATTTCCGGTCTCTGGATATTATGGCGGACCTTGGATTCCCGGTGATCTTTGACGCGACGCATTCAGTGCAGCGTCCTTCCAGCGGCAGAAGTTCGGGCGGAGACCGGCGGTTTGTGGAATCCCTTGCACGGGCGGCGGCGGCGTGGGGTGTGGATGGCCTGTTTTTGGAGACTCATCCGGATCCTGACCACGCGCTGTGTGACGGACCCAACAGCCTGCCCTTGGACCGGGTAGAGCCGCTGCTGCGGCGGGTACTGGCCATTCGGGAAGCGGCGTTGTCCTGAGGGAAGATTTTTTGAGAAAGGCAAAATATGCTGGACGCAGAGATTATTTCTACTAAATCAACAACTAACCAGGAAGTCCCGGATGAAACGTTACTCGCCTGGGCCCGGGAAGTGCTCGACACGGAGATGGAGGGGTTGGCGTTCGTGCGCGCCGCTCTGGATCACCGGCTGGCTGAAGCGGTTCGAGGGATCGACCAATGTTCCGGGAAGATTGTGTTTACCGGCATGGGCAAGGCCGGCATTATCGCTCAGAAAGCCGCGGCAACCTTTTCCTCCCTGGGAATCCCCGCCACGTGGATGCATCTGGCCGATGCGGTACACGGTGATCTGGGAAGAGTGGAAAGCCGCGATGTGGTGGTGGTGTTGTCCTACAGCGGCGCGACCGATGAGTTGTCCGCGGTACTGCCTGTGATCCGGATGATCGGCGCGTCGGTCATCGCCATCACCGGCAACAGCGCGTCACCCCTGGCGGCGGCGGATCTGGTTCTGGATGCGGCCGTGCCCCGGGAGGCGTGTTCGCTGGGCATGGCGCCAACCGCTTCCACTACCGCGATGCTGGCCCTGTGTGACGCGTTGGCGGTGACGGTGGCCCGTGCCCGGGGGGTTACCCAGGAACTGTTCGCGCGGTTTCATCCTCATGGCAGTCTGGGCCGGCGTATGCTCCTGCGCGCGCGGGACTGCATGCGCACCGGTACGCAATGTCCCGTGGTACCGCCCGACGCCACAGTAGCCGAGGCCATTCTGGAAGCAACCCGGACCCGAAATGGAGCCTGTCTGATCGCGGATGATACCGGACGGCTGCTGGGCATTTTCACCGACGGTGATCTGCGCCGGGGATTGCAGCAGGATTCCGGACTTTTGGGACGCCTGATCCGGGATTGGATGACCCCACATCCTGTCGTGATCGACGAGGCCATGATGGCGGTGGAAGCCCTCGGACTGCTCAAGGCGCGGCAGATCGATGAGGCTCCGGTAGTCGACCCCTCAGGACGAATCCTTGGTCTGCTGGATATTCAGGACCTAGTAGCCCGCGGCATTTTCTGAGGGCAAGACCGGAGAACGTGGTATGCGGCTGGTGATTATCGGTGCGGGGGCTTTGGGCTCATCGATAGGCGGGTTCATGGCCCGGGCAGGACATGATGTGGCACTGGTGGGGCGGGATCCCCATATGCGGGCGATCCGTGAGCAGGGACTTCGGATTGTGGGCATTTGGGGTGATTACCATGTCCGGGAGCGGCTTACAGCCCTGACGCCGGACCATGCGCATCAGTTGAGCGGAATTGCGTGGGACGCAGTGTTCATTACGGTGAAATCCTTCGACACCCCTGCCGCTTTGGATCTGGCCGCGCGGATTGCCGATCCGGAAAGCGTGATCATCCATGCCCAGAATGGCCTGGGAAACGTGGAGCAGTCCGCTGAACGCTTCGGGCGAACGCGGGTGCTGGGCGCGCGGGTTATCTTCGGATCCCGTATCAACGAGCCGGGTGTGGTAGAAATTACGGTGATTGCCGCGCCAACGGCCGTGGGCGCGCCATGGCCGGATAGTCCTGCAAGGCTGGCCCGGCTGTGGGCGGAAACGCTGGATGCCTCGGGATTGCCCGCGGAGTTTACGGACTGCCTCCAGCAATTGCTGTGGGCCAAAACAGCATACAATGCCGCGCTGAATCCCCTGTCCGCGCTGCTGGACGTGCCCTATGGCCAGCTTCCCGGGATACCGGAGGCGCGCCAGATCATGGATGCGGTGATTGACGAAGTATATCTTGCGGCGAATGTCCGGGGAATCGCTCTGGATCCGCCGGATCCGGCGGCCTACCGAACCCTGTTTTATGAGAAACTGGTGCCCCCAACGGCCGCCCATTATGCAAGCATGCACGCGGATCTCCACCGGGGACGTCCCACGGAAATCGAGGCAATCAACGGAGCCATTGCCCGGTTCGCGGAGGCGGCTGGCTGCTCCGCGCCGGTAAACCGTCTTCTGACCAGCATTATTCACGCCCGGGAAATGGCACTTGGCATTCATCCCCGGTACGCTTGACTGGGAGGCAGAAGTCCGTCATACTGTTACCGTGTTTCTGAAAGGACCAAGCCATATGTTTGCAGACAAGAGTTATCGATGGCAGGCTGTTGTGGGGATCATGGTACTCCTGACCGTAGCCTTATTCATGGCCGGCTGTGTGCGAGGCCATACTGGTGCCGTGGGAAAGAAGTTTGGTAAAGAAGCGGTAAGAACCATTCTTCTGGCGGAGCGCGGTAAAACGGATGCCGTCATCGTGGTGGCCCCCGACGCTCCTCCGGCGACCCGTCATGCGGCGGAGGAACTCCAGCGGTTTCTCGGCGAAATGACGGGTGCCGACTTTCCGATTGTTCCCGACACAGATCCCGTGCGTGAGACGGAACTCATTGTAGGACACAACCGTCATGCCTATACACTCAATATTTCCGTTGACTATTCCAGGCTTGGCGCGGACGGGTATGTGCTGATCAGCAAAGGATCCCGGATTCTTCTGGCCGGTGGTGAACCCCGGGGAACGCTTTACGCCGTCTACGGCCTGCTCGAGGATCACCTCGGATGCCGGTGGTTTACCCCTGAGGTCAGCCGGATTCCGAAAGCTGAGATTCTCACGCTGGACCCCTTAAACGAAGTCCGGATCCCGCCGCTGGAATACCGGGAACCCTTTGTGAACGAATGTTTCGATCCCGACTGGTGTGCCCGGAACCGGATGAACAGTAGCAATGCCGATCTGAAAGACATTCACGGGGGCAAAATCATATACTGCGGCTTTGTACACACCTTTAACAGTCTTCTGCCCCCCGAAAAATGGTTCGATGCTCACCCCGAATACTTTTCACTGGTCAAAGGGCAGCGGCTTCGGGAACGAACCCAGTTGTGCTGTACCAATCCGGATGTCATCCGCCTGGTGACAGAGGAGGTGAAGCGTCGGATGCGGGAACATCCGGAAGCCAAGGTGTTTTCCGTATCTCAGAATGACTGGTTCAACTATTGCGAATGCGAAAACTGTCAGGCCCTGGCTCAGGCGGAAGGGACACAGGCTGCTCCGTTGCTGTATCTGGTCAATGAAGTGGCCCGGGCGGTGCGGGATGAATTCCCCGACAAAATCATCGACACCCTCGCCTACCAGTACACCCGGAAACCTCCGCAGACCATGCGGCCCGAACCCAATGTGGTTGTGCGGCTGTGCAGTATCGAATGTGATTTTTCCCATCCTTTCGAAGCACGGCTGACACCGGAAAACAAAAGTTTCTGCGAAGACCTGGAAGGCTGGAACCGCCTGACGGACCGGCTGTGGATATGGAATTACAACACTTCCTTCAGTCATTACCTGGTACCTTTCCCGAACCTGCGGGTCCGGGGTCCCAACATCCGCTACCTGGTTCGGCATGGCGTGACAGGCATCTTCGAACAGGATGTCTACAACACGCCGCACGGGGAGTTTTCCACCCTTAGCGGATACCTCGGCGCGAAACTCCTCTGGAATCCGGACTACGATGAAAACAAGGCCATCAACGAGTTCCTGGAAGGGGTTTATGGCGCGGCCGCGCCCTATTTGCGCCGTTATCTGGACCTGATTCATGACGCGGTAGCCGACCCGAAAACCAATATGGTCATCTGGATTGGTCCCACCGCCAGTTTCATTACGGATGATCTGATCGCCCGGGCGGATATGCTATTTGACGCTGCCGAACGGGCGGTGGCGGATGAACCGGATACCCTGGCACGGGTGCGTGTTGCCCGTATGACTGTCGATTACACGGCGATTGAACGTCAGAGGCAGTCCTTAGGCATGCGTTCCGCATTCAAACTGGATCACCGGAATTTCGCGGTGTTGGTGCAGCCCGAATTGCAGGCGCGAATTGACCGATTTCTCCAGACCGCCGAACGATCGGGACTGACACTTCTGGGTGAAAGCGGCCCGCTGCTGGCGGATTATAAGAATGATTTGCTCAAAGCGTTGCCGGAAAGCGGCCGATACGATGCGATGGATGCTGTGAAGGGAGTGCAGCCGAAACCCGGATTGCGCTGCGAATACTACGAAGCCACCTTTGAAAAACTTCCGGATTTTGCCACACTGACGCCCGCGGCGGTCAGTGTGACGGACCAGATTTCTCTGGCGCCCGCGCTCCGGCAGGACGGATACGCGCTGCGGTTTACCGGCCTGATTCGAGCGCCCCGCGATGGCGTGTATGCCTTCACCCTCCGGTCCAATGACGGAAGCCGGCTGAAGATTCATGACAAGGTGATTGTGGATAACGATGGTCTGCACAAGACCGAATCCCGTCTCGGTTTTGCAGCACTTCGGGCTGGATGGCAT
>Ga0308390_1002558_pt1 | contig 10883 bp, 9 predicted proteins | sample Hotspr2Sample149_FD_202358 | JGI IMG/M metagenome (GOLD analysis project Ga0308390, IMG submission 202358) | Hot spring phototrophic mat microbial communities from Mushroom Spring, Yellowstone National Park, Wyoming, United States - 20040719_149 ...
TCCAGGTAGCAAGGTGTTTGAGAAACGCGAGGGCGTCCTCACGATTGCTCGCCCCACGTGCAATCGCATAGCAGTCTCCACTGAGGATACTCGCTCCAGTAGTTCCAGGGAGGTGCGGGATGGTGGGAAGAACACGATACTGCGAGCACACTGCCGAATCTGCAAGCAGCCAAACTCCTGAGAGCACCGCACCGAGCTGGCCACGTCGCACACGTGCATCGAGTTGCCGTGATTGCTCGTTGATAGAAGCTGGAAGAAGCATCTCAATCTGTGCGAGCGCTGCAACAAGTGTGCTATCTGCAGCTGCGCTCCATGGAACAGTGGCAAAAAGATGTCCTCCTGCAGCCCACACCCATGGTAGTACACGCTTGAGGACGTTATGTGGATCACTGACACAGAAGCCAATGCCGTAACGATTCGGTGGTGAATGGAACGTTCGAATTCGTGCAAGAAAATCGCCCCAAGACACCGTTGAATCAATGCCAAGCGCGGTGTGGACAAAGAGCACGCGTGCATTGACCGTCCAAGGGATAGCATAGCGTATGCCATCGTCACAAACGCCAAGCGATGCGAATGCTGAATCAAGAAATGGATCAAACTGCGCGCGATTGATCGGTAGAAGTGCTGGCGCAAAGTCTGCCACCCATTCTGCTCCTATGTGAACAACATCAGGGGGAGCATTACTTGCAAGCGCTATCTGAAGCTTTGCTTTCCCATCGCTCCACAGGAGAGGCACAAGTTCGATTCGAACGTTCGGGTACTTCCGCTCAAACGAATCAACGAGTGAGCGAAAGGCTCGCTCTTGCGCTGGTTCACTCCAAAAGTGCCATACTCGCACGACGCGTTGTTCACGCTCTGTGGTACAGCTTCCCAGACTACTTGCAATGACAATGCTGACAAGTAACTCCCATCTGGCAATCATTGTGGACGATGGTTCGGTTGAGGGCTCGTCGTTGCCAGAGTGCTGGTTGTGGTCGAATCACGGTACCGCTCTGGATGGAAGTACGCTTCGAGGATCGTTCGCGCAATTGGCGCAGCACGTGTAGCACCAAACCCAGCGTTTTCGACCATAACGCACATTGCTATTGTTGGATGCTCTGCAGGTGCATAGCAGATAAACCACGAATGATCCTTACCGTGTGGATTCTGTGCTGTTCCTGTTTTCCCACACACTGCAACACTATCTACGCGGACATTCGTTGCTGTACCGCCGGGGATGTTACACACAGCGTACATGCCTTCTTGGACGATACGCACCAGCCGTGGGTTGAGTGGTAGTTTGACATTACCATAAGCGACTTTTTCAAGCCGTCCAGTTTCCTTATTGTAAATCGCTCGAACGACATGCGGTTGATAGAGCGTACCGCCGTTGGCGATCGCTGCTGCATAGACAGCCATTTGCAATGGTGTCACTCCGAGTTCTCCTTGCCCAATTCCTAAGTTGACCATTCTGCCATCGAGCAAGCTACCGGTGATCCCGCGGCGCGCAAACCACGCACGTGACGGAAGAAGTCCCGGACGTTCACCAGCGATGTCAATCCCAGTGAGCTGACCGAAACCGAACATTGTGCCGTATTTGTAAAGGTTGTCAATCCCAATCCGCTGCCCAAGCCGATAGAAAAACACGTTACAGGAGACCTGAATTGCTCTACGCACATCCACGGTACCGTGAGCGCCGTGGCATTTGAAACTTCGCCCGCCGTACGTAAAACTACCGGGACAGTGGATAGTTGTGCGCTCATCAAGGAGACCTTCGTGCAGTGCAGCTATTGCAATGAGCATTTTCCACGTCGATCCGGGTGGATACTGCGTTTGCATGGCACGGTTGAACAGTGGCTTTGCTGGATCGCGTGCAAGGAACGCGAAATACTCTCCCGCCGCCGGTGTCTCCATCGGGTGGAGATCGTAGTCGGGCTTGCTCACAAATGCGAGCACTTCACCATTACGTGGGTCGAGTACAACCACCGCGCCATGGTCGTTGCCCATCTGCTGTTCTGCGATCTCCTGCAAGCGAGCATCAATGCTCAAATAGAGGTCGGCACCTTCAATTGCAGCGATGTCGCTCCGCCCATTGTTGAAACGTTCGATTGGTTGACCAGCAGCATTGACTGCAACGAACTGCACACCCTTTCTGCCACGGAGGAATGTTTCGTACGCTGCTTCAATGCCGGTTTTGCCAATGTAGTCGTTGAGCGTGTAATAATCACCTTTCGTGGAAAGATCGCGTTCATCCACCATCGCTCGGTAACCAAACAGGTGGCTGGCATGAGCGCGAAGGAGGTATCTCCGTTTGACATCTGTCCGGATTTCGATGCCAGGAAGCTCAGCGTAGTGCTCCTCGATTGCCGCAACAATCGCCACTGGTGCATCGCGGATGATCGGCACTTCCTGAAAACGATATGGTAAGGCTCTGGTATAAATCGATTTGAGCTGTTCGACCGGCATGCGGAGCAGGCGTGTCAGAAATGGAAAGGTACTAGTATCAACATCGCTCGGAGTGAGCGTAATGGTAAATGCCGGTTCATTGCGTACGATCATGGTACCATTTCGATCGTACATACAGCCACGCGATGGGATTCTTGCTCGCTGTTTGATTGCTTGCGTTTCGCTCCGCTGCAAGTATTCCGCACCGCGAATCACTTGCAAATACACTAATCGCAGTACAAAGATACCAAGGACAGTAAAAATAGCAATGCGAAGGATATTACCTGCGCGCTCAAATCGTTCGATGGGCTCTCGAGACATTGATTATAGGCTACAACCGTTGTGCATAGTCCTGGAGGAACTGGCGTTCCTGCTCAGTCAAGGACGCAACACCATGCTGGTGAATTTTCTCAAGTAACGCATCAGCGTACTGTTCCTCCGTGGAGAACGACAGTGGAATCTGTTGCTCTTCAACGCGGTGTGCTGGTTGATACACGTTCGTAGTATGGAGTATGGGATGGCGCATTTGGCTCTGTTGAAATGCAGCAAATTGTCGCAGAAGTGCTCGATGATGTAGGACACCAGCGGCAACTAGAGCAACAGCTGCTGCAAGACACAACAGGCTGACCAGAATGAATGCATCGAATGGTCGGAACGAAAAAGACCCGATCCAACCAACGAGCACTGCACAGACGATCGTTGCAGCTCCAAAGAGTTGGGAACGAATACGCAGACCTCCAATTTTGAGCACATTCGATGGTAGGAACAGATTCGCAAAACCAACCATCAAAACCAGTGGCGGGAGTGGAAATTGAAAGCGTGAGTATCCTGCAGCGACAAGTGCCATGAGCACCGCGACTGCGCTGGCTAACGTCAAAAGAACAAGCAGGAACCAGAAAAGTCCTCGCCCACAGACTCTGACAAGACGAGGGATACTGGTAACGATGACCGCCAGCGAGAAGAGCGCACTCACGTTGTTCGGAACAATCCACTGAGCAGTTGCAATACGCCAGAACTCCCCACCAAGGATTGCTGGAACATCAAAATCTGCCCACCGAGTCGCCCCAATCGTGGTAAGAAACCAACCGCTTACTATTGCTATCGCAATCACGCTTGCGTCGAGCAGCCCGTTATGGGAGCGTTTCCAGTATTCGTTCAACATCTTCAATGGTGACGTTTTCGTAATACTCTTCGTTGATTGCGATCATTGGCGCACCACCGCATGCGCCCATACACTCGACTTCCTCGATCGAGAAGCGACCATCCGGTGTACGTTCACCGTGACCGATACCGAGCTTGTTACACAAGCGTTCGAAGAGCTCATCACCCCCGCGGAGCATACACGAAACGTTCGTACAAACCTGGATGTGATATGTGCCCATTGGTTTTTTAAAGTACATCGTGTAGAAACGTGCAACGCCGAGCACGTGCGCATAAGGCAAGTCCATAACATCTGCCACCGTGCGCATGACATCGTCTGAGAGCCAGCCCCACTTTTTCTGCGCCATCCACAAAACTGGCATCAGTGCTGCCTTTGGATGCGGATAACGCTGTTTGAGGCGCTCAATCTCGGCGCGTTCCTCTGGACTAAACGTCAGTGTCTGTTCCATCTGCTCACAGTTTTTACGATTGACACGTACAAAACTACTAGCGTCGGCGACTGAAGAGCATTGCATAGAGCCAAATCTTTCCTGCAAGCCAAAGCTTGTGAACCGCATGGACTGAGAAGCGACGATGGAAAACATCGAAGTTACCCAGCTCGATTTTCTCCAAAAGGCGGTAATAGATTGCATCCATGATCTCGGCTGGATAAAGCGTTCGGCGTTCATCTGGGTGGAGAGCGGCACGAGCACGGTTGTAGTATAAACGTGATCGCTGTGCCTGAAAGCGCATGAGCTCGATAAAACGTTCGTTATACACTTCGGCGATCAAGTCGTGCTCGCTATAATGAAACCGCTCCAAATCCTCTAACGGAAGGTAAATGTAGCCGCGGTCTTTGTCCTCCTTAACGTCACGAATGATGTTCGTAAGTTGTAATGCATAGCCGAGATTGATAGCATACTGTTCAGTCTCGTCATAGCGATAACCGAACACGTGAATGCTCATCAGCCCTACGACGCTTGCGACACTGTAGCAGTAGCTCTTGAGCTCTTCGAACGTGTGATACCGACGTTGGACAAGGTCACGCTCACATCCATCGATGAGGGTCAACAGGTATTGCGGAGGGATTGCAAAGCGTTCGACGACAAGTGCCAATGGACGTACCAGTGGCGAGAGAGTTCCGTGCCCACTTATTGCCTCGACTTGTTGGCGCCACCATTGGAGTTGTTTTCGCCGCATAAGGAGGTCATCACCGACCAACACTGGTGAGCGATCAACGATGTGGTCAATCGTCCGGCAGAATGCGTAGAGCGTCGTAATCGCTTGCCGTATCTCGCGAGGCAGCAGCGAAAACGAGTAGTAAAAGCTCGTCATCGAACTGGACACAAGCGCTTCCATCGCTAACGGCAAAGCTACGACGACGGTCGTGCCGCAATGACTCCCCACACGAGCGACGGCGCGTGCCACCACTGAAGACGTGGTCGGTGCTCAATACGGATCCCGCGACGCTGACATGCACGCCAAACACACGATGCAGCAGCCCACGTCGTACGGACTTGGAGCACCAGCCGCACGCTTCGAAGATGGGAGCTGAGTGTCAATCCTGCTGTTAATAATCGAGCAACTAAACGATCGTAGTGCGTAACAACTAATTGGAGCAATTGTGGCGATGCGATCAGTGTTTCCCACGACGCGGCTGTATCACCGAGCCACTCCTGTGGAATTGTCGAGCGCCCTCGACGAAGGTCGTGCGCAATGTCTTGCCAAAAGTTGAGCACCTGGAGCCCTGAACAAAACGCATCAGAATGTACTGATGTACGTTCGTTCCATTCACCAGCCAAACGTAAGAGGAGTTCACCAATCGGAGCTGCAGAATTGCGACAATACGCAAGGATGGAATCTTCAGTCACAAATGGGCTTCTTGCTGCATCAAAGCGGAAGGCAGTCAGTAAGCGGTGGAAGGGCTCCAGCGGTAAGCGATTCCGTTCGATTGTACGCCAGAGGGCTCGTAAAACAGGATGCTCCGACGGAGGTTGTTCAAGCCATTGTGTAAGCGTGTCAAGGATAGAGAGCTTCTGATCTACAGGAACAGACAACTCATCGGCGATATCGTCAGCCAAGCGAGCAAAGGCATAGATTGCCGCGATGTCATCACGCACACTACCAAGTGCAAGCTGCGTGACGGGGAAATTTTCGTAGTGCCCAAACGCAACTGTGCGGCAGAGACGATATGCATCCTGATCTGAGTCAACTGCAAGAGACTGAGCATCTCGATAGATGAGTGCATCCCGAAGTGAGGAAGAAAGTGCCACGGGAATGCACGGAGAAATTATCGGCTGAATATCTCTGCTCGGTAATCTTCAATCTCCGCTTGCTGGCGAAGATTGCTCAACCAAGTAAAGAAGGCATTCTGCATTGCTTCCTGTCGCTTCCGACGAGCAATCGATTCCATTCCAGCCTGGCGGTTCTTGGGATCTGCATCGTGCTTTTCACGCACCAAAACGATGTAGTAACCTGCCTCTCCACGGAGCGCAGGGGATATCTTACCAACAGGTTGTTTGAATGCCTCAACAGCAAGGACAACGTCTGCCCCTGTAGGAAGCTGACCTTGCTCTGTGACGCGCGCAGCTGTAACGACACGGAGTGTCGAATCAATCGAACGCACTGCTTCGAGAGACCCTGCTTGCTGCAACTGCTGAGCAAGTTTCTCTGCGCGATCCTTGAGTTGTGCAACGCGTTTCCAGCTCATCAAACGCTGCCGAATGTCATCGCGAACATCCTCCAAAGGCTTAATCCCTTTTTCACGAATTGCCGAGACTTGAACGATCGTGTAACCGTAGAACCTCAACTCGAATGGACGGGACACTTCTCCGAGCTTGTGTCCAAATGCAAACTGTGTTACCTCCATCGAGCCTAAGAATGGCTGTGTATTGTCGAAAAAGACCGACTCAATGGCTCGTTTCCCCATGCGTTTTGCCAGTGAATCAATATTCTCACCGTTTTGGAGCTGTTGTGTTACGCTGTATGCTTGACGGAGGAGTGCTTTCTTCGTTTGAGGGGATACTGTGTAGGCAAGTTCAAGTTCACTGTACTCGAGTGACTCAGTTTTCTTGTCAGTGACTTTAATGATGTGGTAACCAAACTGTGATTCGACCGGACCAACGATAGTCCCAACCGTCGCAGCGAATGCCGCATCTTCAAACGGCTTGACCATTCTCCCTCTTGTGAAGTAGTCTAAATCGCCACCACGTGACGCAGAGCCTTTGTCTTCGGAGACTTCCTGAGCAACCTTCGCAAAATCTTCTCCGGCACGAACACGGGCAAGAACTTGTTCTGCAACTTTTCGTGCACTATCCTTATTATTTCCAAAACCAATGAGAATATGGCTCGCACGAACGGCAGTGTCCGCAGACGGACCTCGATTGTCTAAACGGAAAAAGTATGTTTTATTATTGAGTGTAATAGGTCCTGCAATGCCTCGAACAGGAAGCCCAGTGATGAACGCCTGCTTGGCTGGATCAAGTTCTGATGGTTTCGTCACTTTCTGCGTGTGGCCACCGAGTGTAGCAAAGTAATGGGAGAAAACCGAATCGCGTTTGGCGGGATCTGCGTGAGCAGCAAGATCAGTCGAAATTTGCTCGATGAGTTTCTGCGTACGAGCGGTATCAGTGCTCGATGGTGTGATTGGGAAATTAATGTACTTAATTTTTCGCATCGCGCGCGTCTTGTAATACTGCTTATGCGTTTCGTAGTACGACCGCACTTCCTCATCGGTAACAGCGTTCGGCGGTAAGCTAACCGAGAGCGCATTAAGGAACACATAGTCCATCGTAAGATAGGCATTTTCTGCTACATATCGGCGTTCTAAGTATGCAGGCGAAACGATCGCAGCCGACCAGCCTGCTAGGTTCTGCAGCTTCTGCTGCATTTTTTGGAGCAAGATGGAATTTTCAATTTCTATGAGGTTGCGCTTCCATTTGGCAACCTCCGCCTCCTTGTCAATACTGGGGTCGTCAGGAAGGAGATCGGCGTAACTGTCGGGATTGGTAACAAGCTGGATGTAACGGTCACGATAGAAAACCCCCGCAGAATCGGTAAACGCCTGCTTAAGATAGCTCGGTGGGTCAACCAGTAATGCATCGGCAATTTCACCAGCAGTTACGAAGACACCTGCACGCTCGGCTTCCTTGCGCATCAGGATTTCGTTTACGTACTGGTTCCACACCTGTTCGCGGATCAGATTTTCATCAACATCCTGTTCGATACCTTGTTGCTGCATTTGCTTGCGCTGTTGCTCCGCAGTTTGGCGTAGGCGTTCTTCGAAATCTTTGTAGAGGATCTCCTCCCCTTCAACAACACCGACGACTGTTGTAGGACGGACTGTTCCGCCGATATTGAATATCTCCGGCAGATTCACATCGCCTAAAACCATCAACAGCAAAAACGTCACGATCACACCCCCAATTAACCATGGGGAAAGCGATCGCATGCGCTCCATCATACCCATAGACTTAGTCTGCAAGAAAAACGTACAGGTAGCAAAATTACGTTGCAGTGCTTAGCATAGACGTTGGGTGCAACTATTCCCGTAGTTTTGCCTGCGGTAAATGAACACATTCGCATTTGATGAAACTCGGCAAGTATTCAGTCAAGGTGCTCGAAGCAGGACGATTTGGTCTGGATGGTGGTGCAATGTTCGGTGTTGTGCCTAAACCACTGTGGAGCAAAGCATATCACCCAGGCGACGAGGTCAACCGTATCCCAATGTCAACGCGTCTGCTTATCATCGAGTGGGATGATCGCTGCATGCTTGTTGATACCGGCAATGGTACAAAGCTCTCACCGAAGCTACAGGAAATCTACGCAATTGATCCGAGCTATCCTCCGTTACATGTTGCTCTCGCTGGTGTCGGAATCACTCCCGATGCAATTACTGACGTTGTGTTAACTCATCTCCACTTTGACCATGCCGGTGGTGCAACGATGCTCGATGGTTCAACCGTTGTCCCAACATTTCCTAATGCACGTTACTACGTTCAAGCTGACCAGCTTGCGTGGGCACGAAATCCCACCGAGAAGGATCGAGCGTCATTTATGCCAGAGAACTTCGAGCCATTGGTCGAGGCTGGTGTACTCGATCTTGTCGAGGGAAGCGTTCACCTTTCGACCGAGCTTAGTCTTCATCCACTGTTTGGCCACACACAAGCAATGCAGGCACTTCTTCTCCAAACAGATGAGGGGACACTCTTCTATCCAGCCGATCTAATACCAACACATGCGCATATCCCGATTCCATACGTGATGGGGTATGATAACTACCCACTGACGACAATCACTGAGAAAAAAAGGTGGCTCGAGCATGCAGCACGAGAGGAATGGATTGTCGTCTTTGAGCACGACACTTTCGTTGCTGCAGGAACCGTTGTTCAAACTGAAAAAGGCTATGCACTTGGCAAACGCGTTGAACTGGTGACGGCGGAACAAGATGTCCTCTGATGAACTCAACGAAAGCTCTTTTCTCCCTACGTGTACCCTTGCGGAACTCCAACGCCAGGGACGAATGGTTTTGACAATCGATGATCGCCAGCTGTTGCTGATTTGGACCGATGAGGGTGTCGTTGCACTCGATCCACAGTGCCTGCATCAACACGTCCAGTCACTCGATCGCGGTACAGTTGCATGTGGTGAGATTACCTGTCCCAATCACGGCTGGACGTTCTCACTTCGTACCGGCCGTGCACGAATCGGTTCAGGACGAATTAAGCTCTACCCCACTCGAATCACGGACGAGACAATTGAAGTTGCAATTCCGAAGCAGCGTCCACAATGGATGCAGGATTAAACGTATCCACACTCACTAAACGGCTCAAAGATTACTGCCTCTCTGTGGGATTTGATGCGGTCGGCATCGCACGTGCTGAGCCACTCGAGGACGAACGTCCACACCTCGATACATGGCTTGCGCGTGGCTACGCAGCGACAATGCACTACATGGAACGAACTCGTGACAAACGACTTAACCCACAGCTTGTGTTGCCGTCGGTCCGCAGCATCATCGTCGTAGCACTGAGCTACGATACACCGCACCGTCATACAGAGGATACAAGTGTTGGTAAAGTGAGTCGTTACGCATGGGGCGATGACTATCACGACATATTGCACCCGAAGCTCAGCGCCATTCAAACATGGCTTACCACCTGCGTTCCAAACGCAGAATGTAAACTCTACGTTGATACTGGACCGGTGATGGAGAAACAATGGGCACGGCGCGCTGGGATCGGTTGGCAGGGTAAGAACACAAACATCATTTCACGTTCGATGGGGTCGTTCTTCTTTCTTGGGGTGATTCTTACCAGCATCGAACTCGAACCAGATAGCCCCATCCCGGATTATTGCGGTAGCTGTACTGCATGTCTGGATGCATGCCCAACGGGAGCACTTGTTGAACCGTACGTCCTCGATGCTTCGCGGTGCATCTCCTATTGGACAATCGAGACAAAACCAGACGTCGAATTTTCTCAATCAATCCGTCAGAACCTCGACGGATGGCTCTTTGGATGCGACACATGCCAGGATGTTTGCCCGTGGAATCGCTTTCGAAAAGTAACTCACGACGCCTCATTCTTCCCTCGTGATGGAGTGACCGCACTCGCGCTCGAGTATGTCCTGACGATGACTACTGAAGAATTCCGCCAACGTTTTCGCCACAGCCCATTGAAACGCGCTAAACTCAGTGGTTTGCAGCGTAATGCACGGATGCTCCTAACCGCTGCCGAATGCTCGCAAGAATCGGCCGCGCATGCGCACGACCATTCTCAATGAAGATGTTCCAGGTTTCGCATCCACACATCACTGAACCTGCGACGTAGAGGCCAGCTACATTCGTTTCAAAGGTTGTCGGATCATAGTTCGGTATCAAAGTCCGATCGTCCACTTCGATCCCGCAACGGCGCAAAAATGATTCATTGGGGCGGTAGCCGATCTGAAGCAAGACGAAATCACACTCATGCCACCACCGCATGCCATCGGTCGTCCGCTCCAGAAGCACAGCCCCTGGAATGACTTTGCGGATTTCCGTTGAAAAGAATGCATGGATCTCACCATTGCGTATGCGATTTTCAATGTCGGGTTTGAGCCAGTACTTCACACTCTCCCCAAGGGAAGGACGACGGTGGACGAGCGTGACATCTACCCCATGACGCCACAAGTCGAGAGCAGTTTCCACTGCTGAATTTTTCCCACCAACGACGAGCACCCGCGTGCCGCAGTACTCATACGGCTCGGTGTAGTAGTGCCGGACATGAGGGAGATGTTCACCCTCGACTCCGAGTTGATTTGTGTGGTCAAAGTAGCCGGTT
>Ga0308390_1002564_pt1 | contig 10861 bp, 6 predicted proteins | sample Hotspr2Sample149_FD_202358 | JGI IMG/M metagenome (GOLD analysis project Ga0308390, IMG submission 202358) | Hot spring phototrophic mat microbial communities from Mushroom Spring, Yellowstone National Park, Wyoming, United States - 20040719_149 ...
ACGTCCAGTTCTCCGGACACCACCGCCGCCAGGGAACGGGGGATCGGCGTCGCGCTCAGTTGCAACAGGTCCGGCCGCGCGCCTTTCGAGGCCAGCCGAAGCCGTTGAAGCACGCCAAATCGATGCTGTTCATCCACCACCACCAGTCCGAGGTTCCGGAAAACAGTACTTTCCTGCAGGAGGGCGTGGGTACCGATGGCCACGTCTATCCGACCGGCATAGAGCAGCCGGCGTGCCTCGCCGTAGGGATCGGTGCCGGCGGTAAGAAGGGTTGCCCGAATTCCCAGGCGCTCAAAATACGGTTCCAGGGACAACGCGTGCTGTTCCGCCAGCGTTTCCGTCGGAGCCAGAAAGGCCGCCTGAAAACCGCTGTCTACCGTGGCCGCGATGGCATGCAGGGCCACTACGGTTTTCCCGCTCCCTACATCTCCCTGGACCATCCGGGTCATAGGGCAGGGCGCGGCCTGGTCATTCAGTATTTCCAGAATGGTCCGTTCCTGCGACTCCGTAAGCGCGTAGGGCAGCAAGGTCGGCAGGAAAGCCAGGCGGCTCCCCCGGATATTCCGGGGGACTTTGGCATAGTCCCGGTATCGCTCCCGCCGGAGCACCAGCCGAACCTGAAACCGTACCGCTTCCTCGAACCGAAACCGTTTCAGGGCCGCCTCCGTGTCGGCCATGGTTTCCGGACAGTGCAGAAACCGGACTGCTTCGGTCCGTCCGGGAAACCCGTATTTCCGCAGAAGGAATTCCGGAAGAGTCTCGGAGAGGTTCCGGCCGAAGCGGTCCAGAGCGGTCCGGACAAACCGGCGCAGTTCCCGCTGGCTGAGGCCTTCGGTCAGCGGATATACCGGCAGCGGCGTGCTGGTAACTCCGTTCTCCGGATCATGGTCCAGGATCTCATATTCAGGATGATCAAGACACCAGCCCCGGCGAAAGCGGGGAATACCGGTCAGGGCCAGCAGGGTCCCCGGTTTCATCTGGCCGGCCAGATATCCCCGCCCCCAGAACCAGACCATCAGTGGCCCCGAACCGTCGTCCACCGTGATCCGCGCCGCCGGAGAACGACCCGGAGGACGTATGACACCCGCGCGGATGACCGGCGCAATCACCGTCACCGATGCTTCACCCGCCTCAGATACCGCCCCGGTGGGGGTAAGTCGGGAACGGTCGATCCACCGCCGAGGGATCAGGGTCAGCAGATCCTCAATAGTTTGCACCCCCAGAGCGGCCAGTTTTCGCGCCCGGGCCGCACCCACTCCCGGAAGGCTGGTAACCGGCGCGTTCAGTTCTGACATGGCCCCCGGATCCGGAACTTCATCCTTTCGGGTCGGTGTACCGATCGGTCAGACAGTCAAACAGCGTGCGGTAATACCTCATGAACCGTTCCGGTTCCGGGTTATAGTCGATTTCGGCCAGACAGAAACCCGTGAACTGAATCTCCCGAAGCAAATCGAAAAGTTCGCGCCAGGGGTAGATCGGCCGGCCTATCTCGTTGATATGAACCTCGCCTATAAAATCCCGCACGTGATCGAATGCCGCCCGGATGCTGCCGGAGGCATCGGTTTCACCCTGGTTGGAATTCCAGCAGACTTTCGCGTTCGGATGATCGGCATGACGGATGATCGTGGCGATGTTGGCGGTGTTTTTGGTCTGGTCATTTCCGTGCACTTCAAGCCGGACCTGCACCCCCAGGTCCGCGGCATAACGGGCCACCTCCCCCAGCGCCCGGCCGATCCGTTCAAAAGCCTTCTGAGGATCATCCCCCCGTTCCACGCCATTCGGTCGGACTTTGATCCCTGAAGCGCCCACATCAGCGGCAAGTTTCGCGTAGGCTTTCGCGCCCTCGATGTTTTCCCTGACCTTTTTCTCATTCTGGCTGTGGAACTCAAACGCCGTGCCCAGGCCGGCGATGGCCACCCCGGCATCGCTGAATTTGGCCCGGATTTCGGCCCGTTCCGCGGCGGACAGATTGTCTTCCACGCCATGGGCATGGGTAGTACGCAACTCCACCCCGGCCAGTCCCGCCTTCCGGCATAAATCGATCAACTGGTCACAGGTCATATCCTTGCCCATCTGATACGTAACCATTCCCAGTTTGTACCCAGCGGGAGGCAGCGGCTTATGCCCTCCCCCGGCCGGTGTATCCTCCGCGCCCAATGAGCCGGAAGCCAGCCATCCTGCCATGCCCGTCGTCCCTGCGGTGAGGACCAGCCAGCCCCGTCGTGTCCATCTTGTATCCATGTTCAGTTCCTCGTTCCACGCAATAAAACTGCCGGTTGCAAACATCTGGTATCAATATACGTCTATCAATATACGTCGCCGACTTCCTTCCGGACAACCTTTCGCTTCCCCGTACTTTTGGGGAACAGACCGGACCTGTCTATTGTTTTGATATCTCGGACAGTCAGTATTGAATTCAAGCGATTCAACCAATTAAAATGCCCCGTTGGGGACCGTGGAGTCATGAGCGTGAGCGCGACCAGAAGAAAAGCCAAAACCATCGTGGAAACCGTAGGCGGCGACTCTTTGCAGTTGTTGCTTGAGTTCCGTCAGCGTGTACGTTCCTGTTGCGAAGAAGCCCGTAAAGTCAACGGTAAACCAAAAGTCATCTACCTTTGGCTGTGTGTGTCTGAACGGGGGATCGGCCACGGCCCGGGACCGGTAAAGCGTACTTCCCCCCGAAAGCCGTTGGCGCTGGATGAATGGCTGACCGTGGTGGATGAAGCGGCCGCGATGGGGGCTTCTTGGCTGGTGCTGACCTTGCTGACCGAACTGGGCCGTCATCCTGAAGTCTTCCGGATTGCCGAATGGGCTCAGAAAACCCATGGCATGACCATCGGGTTTCATTTGGGTATTCCGGTCCTGACTCCCGCGGAGTGCGCCGCCCTCGACCGTTTTGACCGGGCAAAAACCCGCCTGCTGATCCGACGGCAGGATCTCGATAAGGTTCGGGATCTGGAACAGGACGGTTTCGTGATCTGGACAGCCAATCCCCAGGAAGACGGTGGAAAACCGGACTGTCAGGGTCCTGCCAAAATGATCTATGTCAACGCTGAAGGTGATCTGTACACCTGCGGTCTGGTTGATGGAAATCCGGACTATCACATGGGACATGCCCTGGAACGCCCCCTGAAAACCATCATTACCGATCCATCCGTTCCCCACGCTGTGGATGAATCCATTCATACGGTATCCCCCGCCTGCGACGGATGCCCGTCCCTGGTAGCCAACTTTTTCCGGGACAATCTGTAATCTGCCGCGCTCAGCAGGATGGAAAACCGGTCTGTGATGCGTTACACGTTCGCGGCCTGATAGGCGTAACGGCTGACCTGTTCCGGGGTCATGCCAATCCATTCGCAATACGTCCGGGCCTCAGGCGAAAGACTCTCGATCACCTCACCATCCGGTGAAAGACTGCATACCGCCAGGTGGATCAGTCCCGCAAAATCCGAATAATCGCCCGCCGAGGGCGGGTTCAGATACTGGGCTGCTCCCAAGGCCAGACTCTTAGGGAGCCGCCATTCCTTGAACAGCCGGTCTGCCACGTCACCGTGATGCAGGCCGAACACCTGTTTTTCAGCAGCCGCCCGTGCCGGCCCCCACAGATTCCGGTCTATTTTTTTATACTCCTCGGGATCCGCGGCCGCCAGCACGAAGGAGCCCACCGAATACAGTACCGCGGCTGCCTGGGCAACATTCCCGATAATATGCCCGGTTTTGCCCGCCAGATTGGCGGCCATCACACTTACCCGCCGCGCGTGATGGAACAGGGGAGAAAGCATCCGCTCCATTATCGGATTCATCTGGGGAGCGTTGGCCACGACCACCTTGGCACCTTCCAACCCCAGCAGGGTCAAAGCCATTGACAGACTCTCCACCTTACCCTCCAGACCATAGGCCCGGGAATTGGTCGTCGCCAGGATGACCGCGGCCAGCGTGGGTGCGGAAGACACCACGGCCAGCAATTGACGCAGGGTGGCCGTGCTGGTCTGATCGAGCGCGGCAACCGCCGCCGCGTGACGCGCGGAAACTTCCAGATAATCCATCTCCCGGATACGGGCCAGATACCGCTCCGTGAGATCCTTTTCCACGCCCGTCACAGCGGTAGCCCCGTCACCGCCCGCGGAAGCGGTCTGTGCCGATACCTGTCCGCCTACCGCCGCTTTGATGCCACCCCCCGTGCCCACCCCAAAGGCTCCCGGCATGGCCTTCGGCTCCTGATCCGGGGTGCGGTAATATTTCTGCACAAAGGCCTGATAATCCGTGTACGAGCAGAGAACCGGCCGGATTTTCATACTGGTCGCCGTCCGGACGGCATCGACTGCCTCCATATCCAAAGGGCAGACCATGGCCACCGTGAGCAACTGACCCAGCCGCGTAACCGGGATCACCATGTGCTGCTGCGCCAGTTCCCGGGGAATCATCTGCAGCACATCCCGGTCCACCGAGTATCCTTCCATTTTGAACGGGGTAATGCCGGGGTGCTTGGAAAGAAACTCATGCAGTCGTTCCCAGGTAATAAAATTCAGACGTACCAGCGCTTCATAGATTTTGCACCCATTCTCTTTCGCGAACGTGACCGCCTGCTGAATCTGCTCGGCTTCGACCACTTTGGCATCACGCAGTTCAGCAGAAAAGGAATCCAGTCCGGATGCCGATGGACTGCTTGACGGTCCGGTACGTTCCCTTCGGGTGACGATGCCCGGCCGGTTTGCCTGAAAAGGATTGGCAAACTGATTCTTGCAGCGCGGACAGATGAAGTTGGGCGCGTTCAGTTGCGGAGGCACCCTGAATTTGGACCCGCACTTCGGACACGCCACAATCCGTTGTTCAGCGTCGATAATCACGATTGCGCCCTGTTTTCTCGTACGGTTATGCTGTTATATCCGACTGCCGGTTCGTATAAAACTGTACGCGCGCACGGCCCTTTCAGTCAAATCCCCCTGGGGGTACCCGCCGGTATGATGAACAACCATGGAATAAAGGCTGCCGATGAACTGCATGAGCACCAACCTTAACACACAACCTCTGATTCTGGTCACCAACGATGATGGAATTTACGCCGCCGGTCTGCGTGTGCTGGCGGATACCCTTTCCGTCCTCGGCCGGGTGGTGGTATATGCCCCGGACAGCCAGCAGAGCGCCGTGGGACATGGCGTCACCCTGCGGCGTCCCCTCCGGGTAACCCAGGTAGCCCCAGACCGCTTCATGGTCGACGGAACTCCTACCGATTGTGTCATGCTGGCCGTACGCGGCCTGCTGGAACGCCGTCCGGACCTGGTGGTCTCTGGCATCAACGCCGGCGCTAACCTCGGCGATGATGTCACCTATTCGGGTACGGTAGCCGGAGCGTTCGAAGGTATGCTGCTGGGCATCCCATCCGTCGCGGTCTCTCTGGTGGGCACCGAAGAACTGCATTTTGACACGGCCGCCCGGGTGGCCTGCGAAATCTGTCGGAATATTCTGACCGATGGTCTTCCGCCGGATGTCATGCTGAACGTGAATGTTCCCGATGTCCCGTGGGACCAACTGAATGGTGTCTCGGTAACGTCTTTGGGACGTCGCAACTACCAGGATGAGATTGTCATCCGGACCGATCCCCGCGGGATTCCCTATTACTGGATCGGCGGTGCGGATCCGGATCACTACCCTATGCCTGGCAGTGATTTCGAGGCCATCGGACAGCAGCGCATCAGTATCACGCCACTCAGCCGCGATCTCACGGCTCGGGACGTCCTTTCCTGTCTGGCAGACCGCTTTTCCTCCCGCGGGAAGTAACCAGGCTGACCGGACATTTTCCGTGGGGACGCCAAGTTATGGCGGACCTCAGGTTGTTGTAACGCCACATACATTTCCTCTATGATGAGGCAATGATAAAATTGCCAAAAGGGAGGAAGCAGACATGAAAAGACTCGCCGTGGAACTGTCAGCGGTATGCATCTGGGTGGGGTTGCTGACTTGCGGAACCCTGTGGGGAGAACTGGTCCAGCCGGATATCAGCGGTCGGGACGTCCGCATTATCCGGGATGAGTGGGGATCCCCCCACGTATTCGGTAAAACAGACGCCGATGCCGCCTTTGGCCTGGCCTACGCGGTCTGTGAAGATGATTTCGCCACCATGGAAGAGGCGTTCTGGATGATGCGCTGCCGACTGGCCGAGCAGTTGGGACCTCAATACGCCTTTATCGATCTCCTCACCTGGATGTTCCGCCATCGGGAAATCGTTACTGAAAAATATGAAACGGACCTTTCCCCCGAAATCCGCGCGGTCATCCAGGCCTACGCTGACGGATTCAACCTCTACGCCTACGAACACCCCGAAAAGGTCAAACGTCCGGACCTGTTTCCCGTCACCGCCCAGGACCTGGTGGTCGGGTTCGTGCAGAAAACCCCGTTTTTTTTCCTTACGGACAAACACATCCGAAAACTCCTGAGGGAAGAATGTTTTGAAAAAATGAACCTGCTTGAAGTGGCCGCCCTGCCATTCAACCCGGCGGATATCCTGACCGAAAAACTCACCCGCGGGGCCATGCTGGGTTCAAATGCCTTTGCCATAGGTCCGAAACGTTCGGCGGACGGCAGCACTTTCCTGGCGATCAACTCCCATCAGCCCTGGGAAGGCCAGGTGGCCTGGTACGAAGCCCACACCGCCAGTGAAGAAGGCCTCAACCTGATGGGCGGAACTTTCCCCGGGGCGCCGATCGTACTCCACGGTTTTACCCCCGATCACGGCTGGGCCCATACCGTCAACCTGCCCGATCAGATTGACATATACCGGCTGGAAATCAATCCTGAAAACCCGAATCAGTACCGGTTTGACGGCGCGTGGCGCGATTTCGAAACCGGTCAGGCGGAAATCCCCATTAAACTCGGCCCCTTCAGGCTGATGTGGCGACCGTCGCTGTGCTGGTCCGTTCACGGGGCGGTATTACGCCTCCCCGGCGGGGTGTTCGCCCTGCGCTATGGCGGACACGGCGACATTCGCGCCGTGGAACAGTGGTACCGAATGGGCAAAGCCCGCAGTCTGGAGGAATTCACCGCCGCAATGCAGTTGCGCGGCATCCCGTCGTTCAACTGTGTATACGCGGACCGGAGCGGAAACGTGGCATATTTCTACAACGCCCTGCTTCCCGTCCGCGCCCGGGGCTATGACTGGAACTGGATCGTTCCCGGAGACACCTCGGTCACTCTCTGGTCGGAAAACTGGCCGTGGGACCGTCTGCCCAAAGCCGTCAACCCAGCCGCGGGTTTCGTGGTCAGTTGCAACCACACACCGTTCCGCTGCACCACTTCGGATGACCGTCCAAAACTTGAAGACTACGCGGACCTGGATTACGTCGGCATTGAGACGGACATGACCAACCGCGGTCTGCGCGCGCTGGAACTGTACGGGGGAGACAAATCAATCACCGAATCGGAATTTTACGCGTACAAGATGGACCGAAAATATTCTGATGAAAGTGAGGTCATTGACCTGGTCAAACAACTCCTTGCCCTGAAACTGGATCCGTCAGACCCCACGCTGGCCGAAGCCAGAAAGGTGCTTGCGGCATGGAAACCCAACGCCGACGCCGATAACCCCGGTACGGCCCTGGTGGCCAAAGCCCTGGAACCTTACATCTGGGCACGGTACATGCTCGAAAAGCAGCCGCCGCTGGATCAGTTGCTGACGGAAGCCGCTCATTATCTGTACAACCACTGGGGCAAGGTGGCCATCCCCTGGTCCGAAGTCTGCCGCCTGAGACGGGGAAACCTGGATCTGCCCCTCTGGGGAGGACCGGACACCCTGCGGGCCATCCAGGGAAAGTGGGATGATTCAGGGCATTACATCGCCAACCATGGCGACTGCCACATCCTGATGGTATCTTGGGCCAAAGACGGCACGGTACGGGCAAAAGGCATTCACCAGTACGGTGCAGCCGCAACGGTTCCGGATTCCCCCCACTACGCGGATCAGGCGCCTCTTTTCGCCCGGGGCGATTACCGGGACGCCCTGCTGGATGAATCGGCCATCAAAGCCCGACCCCACCGGGAATACAGGCCCGGTCAACCAGCGGCACAGTAATCGTCATCCGCTGTTTCTCATTGTATGCGATAATATCCGGGATGGCGGCAGGCGGGACGCCTGCCGTTTTCTTTGAAAGCCTGGAGAGTATCGGATGACACGTTCCCCCGGTGGCCTGGTCGGACTGATCACCCTAGGCTGCGATAAAAACACGGTGGACATGGAGTATATCGCCGGTGCGCTGGAAGCCGCGGGCCTGCGCTGGCGCGTATTGGATCCCCCCAATGACTCGGACGGTCCGGGTCCGGATGCCGTGGTGGTGCTGACCTGTGGCTTTGTGGGTGATGCCAAAAAGCAGTCTGTCGAAACTCTGGTGCACTGGGCCGAACGCAAAAAACAGTCGCGGGTCCCTATGATTCTGGCGGCGGCCGGTTGCCTCTCCCAGCGGTATGGCAACGAACTGGCCGCCGAACTGCCGGAACTGGATATCGTGACCGGCGTCGGCGATCCGGAGGGACTGGCCGCCCGGCTGAAAACCATGCTGGATGCCCGCAATGGCCGCCAGATGCCGGCCTCAGAAGCAACGACACGCCCATCGGGACGTCCGGATCTCTGCTGGACCGGTGGACAGCGCCGCCGCGCGCCGCTGGGTTCCTCACCAGTGGCCTTTCTGAAAATTTCGGATGGCTGCGACCACAACTGCGCCTTCTGCTCGATCCCCATGATGAAAGGGCCGCACCGCTCCGTGCCCAGGGACATTCTGCTGGCCGAGGCCCGCGCGCTGCTGCGCCGGGGCGCCCGGGAGTTGGTTCTGGTGGCCCAGGATACCACCGCTTACGGTCGCGATCTGTATCCCGATTACGGCCTCCCGGAACTGCTGGCGGATCTTGATGCCCTTCCCGGACAGTTCTGGATCCGGATCCTGTATGCCTATCCCACCGGTATCCGTACCCGTCTGCTGGACGCCATGGCTTCCCTGCGGCACATAGCGCCATACCTCGACATTCCCTTCCAGCATCTGGACCCCGATGTGCTGCGCCGGATGCGGCGGCCCGTGCGGGCCGCGGATCCCACCGAAGTCATCGGAAAACTGCGCCGCGCCATTCCCGGCATCACGCTGAGAACGACCTTCATCGTGGGGCATCCCGGCGAATCCCGACAGGCTTTCACCCGGCTCCTGCGGGGGCTGGAAACCCTGCGTTTCAACTGGGCGGGGGCTTTCGCATGGTCACCGGAAGAGGGTACCGATTCCACGGGTCAGGATGAACGTCCCGACCCCCGCACCGCCCGGCGCCGGGTCGGACAGCTCATGGCCCGGCAGGCGGAAATCACCGCCGTGTGGAACACGGAACGGGTCGGCGGTGTGGAGGAGGTGCTCATCGAATCGGTGGATCCCGAAACGGGCACCGCTGTCGGGCGAACGGTCCGCGAAGCCCCTGAAGTGGACGGATCGGTTTATTTGCGCGGCGTCCGGGATTGGGTCGCGGGGCAGGTGCTGCCGGCCCGGATCATCAGCGCTTCAATCTACGATCTGGAGGCAGAACCCCTGTGAGCCCGTACCGGTCATGGTGGGAGGTATGGGGCGGCAGGCGGACGCGTGCCCCGGGTGGAGGTTACCGCCATGTGTCGGCCTGATCATCCCCGGCCAACACCGGCTGTGCTGGTAACCGTGGGGCTGATCCTCCTGACCGCCACCGGTGTGCGCGTTGCCTGGCTCCAGCACCTGCGGCAGGCGCCCGACTTTGCCGCGCCCGTGCTGGATCCGCAGTTGAATGATTACTGGGCCAGGGCCCTGGTCACCGGAGACTGGACACCGCCTCCCGGCGCCAACGATCCCATGATCCGGACCACGCCCTATGGCCGTCCCCCGGGGTATCCCTGGTTCCTGGCAGCCGTGTACTGGCTGTGCGGACTGAATCCCCTGGTGCCGCGTCTGGCACAGATGACGCTGGGGATATTGACCATTCTGCTGGTCTGGCTGATCGGATGGCGGCATTATGGTCCGTGGGGTGCAGGCACAGCGGCCCTGCTGCTGACCATCACGTGGCCGCTGCCCTTTTTCGAGGGGGAACTGAATTCCCCCGCCCTGGAGTGCGCCTGCCTGACTGTTCTGATCGCGGGCGCCACCGGCATCCCGGGCAACAGACACTGCTTCGTCGCTGCCGCGGGAGCCGGACTGGCGGCTGGCTGGCTCGTGATCACCCGTCCCAACGCACTGGTACCCGTAATCCTCACCGCGGTATGGATGGTTGGGACCCGCGCGGATCATCCCGAATCTCCGGAACTGACCTGTTCAGGACGGCGGAACCGGATTTTGCCCGCGGCGACATTTTGCGCGGTGGTCCTGTTATGCGTGGCTCCCGTAATCCTGCGCAACCGTCTGGTCGGCGGCGAATGGGTCCCCATTTCCTATTACGGCGGGGTCAATCTCTACATCGGAAACCATCCCGATTCCACCGGGGACGCCCCGCGGATTCCTGACATTCTGCAGATCTCGGGCTGGGAAGGCTGGAACTGTTTCGACTATCCCCACATGATTCGGGGGCTGGCCGACCGGCAGGGGCTGGACGGTTCTTTCAGAGCGGCGTCGCGCTGGTTTACCGCCCGGGCCATGGAAAACTGGTGGCGCTATCCCGGCAGCATGCTTCGGTTAACCTGGCGGAAATTACGGCTGTTCTGGGGACCGGCCATCGTGTCGGACAGCAAGGAAGTGGCTCTGGAGCGCCGGCAGCATCCGCTGTTGTCCATCCTGCCCGGATTCCCGCTGGCCGCCGGAGCGGGTCTTGCCGCGGCAATACTGTTCCTGGCGGGCCGGTGGTTTCGGCTGAGCCTGGGAACACCGGCTGCCGCAAGGTT
>Ga0308390_1002565_pt1 | contig 10856 bp, 7 predicted proteins | sample Hotspr2Sample149_FD_202358 | JGI IMG/M metagenome (GOLD analysis project Ga0308390, IMG submission 202358) | Hot spring phototrophic mat microbial communities from Mushroom Spring, Yellowstone National Park, Wyoming, United States - 20040719_149 ...
TACGGCTTACATATCCCGTAATTTCAGTGTTTCGCAAATTCTCAAAGCTTACCTGTGCTTTTTGTTTCTTTTTAACATTTATTATGGATTCCTGATCAAGCGAAAGGCGCACATACATTCTATGCGGATCAACGATGGTCATAATGGATTCCTGTGCGGTTACTATCTCATTTTCCTTACGGTCGAGTTTGGCGATAGTTCCTGTAAAAGGTGCCCGCAGTATAATACCGCCATCAAGCTGCACTAAGGGGCTACCTGCAACCACTGCATCGCCCTCCCACACAAAAAGGCGCTCAATCTTTGTACTCATCCCAACACGCAGGCTGTATTCTTTATACGGTGTCACAATCCCTAATGCATAAATAGCCTCAACAACAGGTGCAACTTTTGGCTTTACTGTTTTCCCATTGCGCGAGCAAATGACACCACTACCCACTGCAACAAAAAATATCACGATAATTATCCAGATATACCATCGTTTATTCATCACTGCCCTCTAACCTGTTTTATAAAAAATTATTACCTTCAAAAGAATAGCATTTGATAAACTACTGTCCCTTAGACCCAACACACTATAATTGAGTTCCCGAAATATTTCATTATAAATTGATACAATTAAATATATGAATATAATAACAAATAACATATGTGCCGTCAGCGATGGGCTATATACTCATGTTACATGAATTTTTTTTAAAATAATGATTGAGAAAACAGCACTATGCAAATACAATTTTAAAAAAAGAAAGTTTTAAAATAATTGTACCATGTTGTATTTATGTTCTTATACAAAGGAAGGATGGGGGGCGATAGTTACCAGGAATAAATAATATGCCCAAGGCCGGACTTGAACCGGCACGGACTTGAAAGTCCAAGGGATTTTAAGTCCCTTGTGTCTACCTATTCCACCACTTGGGCTCTTAGGCGCCGAGCGGATTCGAACCGCTGCATAAAGGTTTTGCAGACCTCTCCCTTAGCCACTTGGGTACGGCGCCGCTATGTCTTACATAATAATATACACATTCACCTATAGAAATTCATAGTTTTATTGTCAACAGAAAATTTTTTGAAAATGCTAAGATGCACGGCAATTTCTGATTACAGGAACTATCGCCACTTAAAAAATTTTTACAAGGGACAACCTGCACATCTGGTGGTTAATGCAGTATTAACATATTACAATTATTGTTTATATTAATAAAAATAAATTAAATTTTATATACTGAAAATATTAAATTAATCCTCGATTTTTAATAATAAATATTGACAATTTAATTTGATATTTCATCATTGGACTTAGTTGTATATTTATGTAGGAGTATGCAAATTTTTATTTAATTATTACATCTCAGTAGGAGGTTCTTATGGTTAGAAGAATCGAAAAGGTAGCCGTCATAGGCTCCGGTATCATGGGTGGTGGTATCGCGGCTCTATTGGCTGACGCAGGTGTGGAAACTCTCCTCTTCGACATCGTTCCATTCAATTTAACAGATGAAGAGAAGAAGGATCCAAAAGCACGGTACCGCATTGTTCAGGCTGGTTTTGACAACATGATGAAGGCTAAACCAGCTCTTATTATGGACAAGAGCAACGCATCGCGAATCAGTCTATGCAATCTTGAGGATGATTTTGACAAGTTAAAAGACTGTGATTTAATTGTAGAAGTCGTTGTTGAAAACCTTAAGATTAAGCAGGACTTATTTGAAAAAATTGACAAGATTCGCAAACCAACTGCTATTGTAACATCAAATACTTCAGGATTGCCCTTAAAAGAAATGTCTAAAAATTGCAGCGATGCATTCAAGGAACATTTCATGGGTACCCACTTCTTTAACCCTGTTCGCTACATGCATCTTTTAGAGCTTATCCCTGGCGAAAAGACTAAGAAGGAAGTTCTTGATTTTATTGCAGAATTTGGTGAAAAACGCTTGGGTAAAGGTATTGTTTGGGCAAAGGATACTCCAAACTTTATTGGCAATCGTATTGGCGTACACGAAATTATGACTGTAATGCAGCTCTTAGAATCTGAAGGCATCACAATTGACGAAGTTGATGCAATCATGGGACCTGCAATGGGCCGTCCAAAGACTGCCGTATTTAAACTTTCTGACATGGTTGGCCTTGACACAATTCATCACCTTGCAGAAAACTCATACGAACTACTCAAAAACGATGAGCGCCGTGACGTATATAAGGTTCCTGCATGGTTCAACAAGATGATTGAAAACAAATGGCTTGGCGACAAGACCAAACAGGGTTTTTACAAAAAGGAAAAAACTCCAGATGGCAAAAAACTTTCATTAGTACTTGACCCTGCTAAATTAGAATACCGCGAAGCTGAAAAACCAGAATTTGAATCAATATCAGCTGCAAAGAAGCTCCCAACTGCTGCACAAAAGATTAAAGCCATTGTATGGGGCAATGACAAGGCAGCAAAATTTGCATGGAAGCTTACAGCATTAGGCGCAATCTATGCAGCCAACCGTATCCCTGAAATAGCAGATTCTATCGTTGAAATAGACAATGCTATGACATGGGGTTACAACTTAGAATTAGGTCCATTCCAGGCCTGGGACGCTATTGGCGTAAAAGAGTCTGTTGAAAGAATGGAAAAAGAAGGAATGAAGGTTCCTGAAAACGTTAAGAAGATGTTGGCATCAGGTGCAACTTCATTCTACAAAGTTGAGAATGGCAAAGAATTTTACTATGATTTAGTAAACGGTGGCTACAAAGAAGTTAAGAAGAGCGCCGCAGCTATTTCTCTGTTCAACCTCAAAGGTGCTGGAAAAGAAATCAAGAAGAATGAATCAGTATCACTTGTTGACTTAGGTGATGATGTATTCTGTATTGAATTCCACACCAAGATGAATGCAATCAACGGCCAGATAGTTGACTTTATGGCCGAAGCCATTGATTATGTATTAAAGAATGGCGCTGGTGTAGTAATAGGTAATCAGGCTGGTGGCATGCCTGGCGCATTCTCAGCTGGTGGCGACTTGGCGTATATGGGTAGCCTTGCAAAAGATAAGAAATGGTCCGAAATTGACAAATTTATTGCTAATGTACATGCTGCCTTGATGAAAGCTAAATACGCTCCAATACCTGTTGTTGCAGCTCCGTATGGCATGACACTGGGTGGCGGTTGTGAAGTGTGCTTAAATGCTGACCGCATTGTAGCACATGCTGAACTTTACATGGGCCTTGTTGAAATAGGTGCAGGATTGCTTCCTGGCGGATTAGGTATGCTTAACCTTTGGAAGAAATACGTCAAGTCAGTACCAAAAGCTGCCAAGATAACTGACCTTGCAGGATTGTTCCTGCCATGCTTCATGGCAGTTGCACAGGCTCAGGTAACAATGTCAGCGTTTGAAGCTCAAAAGAAAGGTTTCTTAAGTGCTACTGACCGTGTAGTATTCAACCGTGATCTATTAATTGGTGAAGCTAAGAAAGAAGTTCTCAGAATGGTAGATGAAGGATATGCTCCACCTAAGAAAGAAAAGTTTGTAGTAATTGGCCGTGAAGCATTGGGTATGGTAGAAGCAGAAATGCTCAACATGAGGATAGGTATGTACATTACTCCTCATATGGAATTCATTGCCAAGAAGATAGCGTTTGTCATGTCAGGTGGCGATGTTCCAAGCGGTACCGAAATTACCGAAGAACAGTGGATGAAGCAAGAGCGTGAAGCCTTTGTTGAACTGTGGCAGACTGAAAATACCCAGAAGATGGCAGAGCATATCTTACAAACTGGTAAACCATTATTTATTTAGTCATAGAAAATCTATGCAAACAGGAGGAAAATTTTTATGAGAAATGTATATATTGTACAGGCTGTCAGAACACCTGGGTGCCGTAGAGGCAAAGGTGCTTTTGCTCAGACCCGTCCTGAAGACCTGCTTGTCACCGCTCTTCAGGGCTTAATGGAAAGAGCAAAGGTTGACAAGAAGGTCGTTGAAGACATTATGGTGGGTTGTGCTTTCCCCGAAGCTGAGCAGGGATTAAACGTTGGCCGTATTGCCGCATTGATGGCAGGCTTCCCAATTGAAACCTGCGGCGCTACCGTTAATAGATTCTGCTCGTCTGGTTTGGAATCAATTGCAATATCAGCTGCAAGAATTCAAGCAGGATGGGCTGATGTAGCCATTGGCGCAGGACTTGAGTCCATGTCAATAGTTCCAATGGGTGGCAACATGCCACGTCCTCATCCATATTGGGCAAAACAGAAACCTGATGTATATATTTCAATGGGTATTACTGCTGAGAATGTAGCAAACCGCTATAAGATTTCCCGTCAGGATCAGGATGAATTTGCATATCATTCACAGATGAAAGCAGCTGAAGCTCAGAAGAATAAAATGTTTGATGAGATAGTTCCTACAAAAGCTGTTCGCTATGTGCCACAGCCTGATGGAACACTTAAGAAAGAAGAATTTATACAGGACTTTGATGATGGTGTAAGAGCTGACACAACAATAGAAGGGCTTGCCAAATTAAAACCTGCATTTGCAGCATTTGGCTCGGTCACTGCTGGTAACTCTTCTCAGACAACTGACGGTGCTGCAGCTGTATTATTGATGAGCGAAGAAGCATGCAGAAAATATGGCGTAAAGCCATTGGTTAAATTAGTAGCCTATGTTGTTGCAGGATGCGAACCAGATGAAATGGGTATTGGGCCTGCAGTTGCTATACCTAAACTTCTGAAACTGACTGGCAAAGACATTAAGGATATTGGCCTGTTTGAAATTAACGAAGCGTTTGCATCACAGGCTATCTACTGTGTCCGCCAGTTAGGTATTGGCGATAAGAAAGAGTGGGCAGTTGACAGCAAAGACCGCCGCATCAATGTTAATGGTGGAGCAATTGCATTAGGCCATCCACTAGGATGTACAGGTTCCAAATTAGCTTCACAGCTTGTTAACATGATGGTTAAAAAAGGCGTAAAATACGGAGTTGAATCAATGTGTATCGGTGGTGGTATGGGCGCTGCAGCATTGTTCGAACTGGTTGAAAAGTGGTAAAACACTATACAATGTAACAAAAAAGGCTGTTCTTTATGGGCAGCCTTTTTTATTGCTTTACAATTTTTATACATTCTAATTTCCTTGACATTTTGTAAAATATGTTATTACATATATGTAATACGTTGCATTAAAATTAATTCAAGCAACTATCAGGAACATGCTGTTTTATATGGATAGTATAGCAAAAATATTAAAAAAAATATTCCCCTTTGAAATAATAGGACTTGTTACAGCAGTATTTATCATCAATATTATTAAATATCCTAACGATATTGGGTTTCTATCTATAAACTACAACCCGTATCTTTTTATTATTATCTTTTTTACATCGTTCTATGGTAAAAAATCAGGCCTTCTTACATTCTTCATAGCAACGATAATCATAGCATCATATAGTATAATTAGTGATCTTTATTTTTCAACTGACATTTTGTATGCAACTATCACCACAGTAGCTATTTACGATCATCTATCGTCATTATTGTTTCTATCGTTTATTGCCATCATCATTTTAGGTGAGATACGTGATAATTTAGGTCGCATTATTTAAAACCAAAAAAATATTATCAAAGAACTTGATGAGCAAACCTCAAAGCTCAAACGAGAACTTGAAGCCGTATCAATGGTTAATCAGGAATATCAGGACCGCATTTTAGGCCAGCAAAATTCACTCATCTCATTGTATTCAACCATTATTGCATTAAATACATTGAATTTAGAAAATATTTATCCTAATATCTTAACCGCTGTAGTGCAATTTACAGGAGCTCAGTAATGCTCATTATGGCAATATGACCGTGACAATAATTCTATTCATCTGCTTGCATACAATGGCTGGACTCAGGACACCATTGAAAGCATACCCTCCAATCTTGATACGGAAAACCTGATAGGCTGGTCAGTTAGAAATAATACCATGTTTTCCATTAAAATGCTTCAAAAATATCAAAACTTAAAGGCACTTGATAATGGCAATTCAATTATAACTGTCCCAATTACTATCGATAATCAGGTATGGGGAGCACTTAATATTGAAAAAATCCCATTTATTAAATACAACCTTTATACCGAGCAACTATTGCTCATGATTGCAGATCTGGCTGCTCCTATTATACGCAACGCAATCCGGTACAGCTCACTTGTTCATAAAGAGGTTGACCCAATAACAGGCTTTAATTCAATCAGCGAGTTTTATGAAGTACTTAAAGAAGAGTATGTGAATGCTGTACATAATAAATTAAACCTGTCATTACTGATAGTTGAATGTGTCAATAGTGCTGAGATAGTTGAAAAATTTTCAATGCGTGATGCATTGTTTGTTTTAAAAGAGATAGCAAAGTTAGTCCAGCAATTAGCAAAAGGGAAAGTATTAATATTCCAGTATAAGGAAACGTTCCAGTTTGCGGCCATTTTACCCAACATGGATTTTGATGGCACTGCCATGTTCAGCTTATCCCTTATAGAACAAAACAGTAAAAAAGCCTACTATATAAAAGGCCAAACAGTTAATCCCGAAATTGTTATTGGATATAGCAGCTTGAGGCCAAACCATAAATCTGAGGATGATCTGATTTTGTTGGCTGATAATCTATTACTAATGCAAAAAATATAGGTGACGCCATGAGTACTTTTCTTCCTCATGAAGATTTTATCTTTGATTACGATTCATCAAAAGCGAACCAAGATACAAGTAAGCTGTTTTCATTTGAAGACCCATTTGACTTTTTCAGACATGATGTTGTTGAAAATCCCTATATTATAAAGACCCAACATAAATTGCGTAAAGCATTTTCCGAAGGGTTGCTTGGGATTGAGCATTATCTTATGGCAGCAACTTCTTTGCGCCCCCTCATTGATGAAGCACAGGATTTAGATGAGATTACCCGGTTATTCTCGCAGCAAAAGCTGGCTATGCGGCCTAACCCACATTCAGTAAAAATATTACGAACCATGATTAAAGACCCAAATCCTGAAATTGCCCTGTATGCTGCTGAAGGATTAAACACAATTGAAAACTCATTTTTAACAAAAATTGAAAAAGTAAAGAAAAAGCTCTCTTCATCAAATAAAAATCATTTTATTTATTATTATCTGCTCGGTTGCCTCTATACACAATTTGCTACTCTTTTGGAAAGCCAGAAGCTTATTCAAAAATTTTATATTAAGCAAGCTATCGATAACTTAAAAAAAGCTTATGCAGAACGCCCTGCAAACAAAAGGATAAAAATAGCTTTAGCCGATAGTTACTTGTTAAATGAGAACTTTGAATATGCACTATCGCTCTATGCTTTTTGTTTTTCAATACACTATAAACCAGTGTATTGCCTGCTCAAGATGGCTGAATGCCATTATAATTTAAAAAATCATGACCGTATTAAAACAATTGCTGCAATCATATCTCAATACGATGTCAGTGACATAGAATATGCCGAGGTGTTAATCTATCAATGGATTTTGTAGCGCTCAATAAACCTGATCCATCAAAGCCAACAATATGTATTATTGCTGAAGGGTCATACCCATATATAACAGGTGGCGTTTCAGCCTGGATACAGGATATTATTTCAGGGCTTACCAACTATAATTTTATTATATTTGCCATCTCAGCAGAAGAAGCTGAACCAAAATATACATTTCCACCCAATGTTATCGGTTTAGTCAATAAACTCTTAACCGCACCTGTTGAAAAGCCTAAGAAAACAATTCCTCAGCAATTCTTTACAGCTATTGAATCATTTCACAATGACATGATGCAAAAGAAAGATTTTACAAAATTTAAGGATATATTTTCATTTATAAATGATAATCGCTATGAACCATCAGTGTTGCAGCGGCATATAACAAGCTTTAACATTGTTACCCAGTATAATTCTATACGAAACCCTTTATACCAGTTTTCAGACTATTACTGGGCATGGCGGTCATCCCATGAATATATGATGAAGATTATGACATGGGATTTGCCTAAAGCTGATTTGTATCATACCATTTCAACAGGCTATGCGGGACTGTGTGCTGCATGCGCCAAGATTAAATACAACAGGCCAGTTCTCTTGACAGAACATGGTTTATATAATAAAGAACGCGAGATTGACATAAAACGCGCAACATGGGTTAAGGGATATCAGCGGGATATGTGGATTAACATATTTAACGATTTAAGCACAATAACGTATGATTACTCGGATTGCATAATTTCACTTTTTGAGGTTAACCGCAATATTCAGATAGCACAGGGTGCAAAGCGTGAAAAAACACTGGTAATTCCTAACGGTATTGAAATTGACAGGTATTTAGATTTAAAAACAGAAACACGCAAGGAATTCAGCATTGGAATTATAGCACGGGTTGTACCTATAAAAGATGTTAAAAATTTTATTATCATGGCAAAGATTGTTGCAGAATCAATTCATGATGTTAAATTTTATATCATTGGCCCCACTGATGAAGATGAAAGCTACTACGAAGATTGTGTCAAGCTGGTTGAAAATTTCCAAATTCAGGATAAAGTAATATTTACCGGCAAGGCTGATGTGCGCCGGTATTACAAATTTTTAGATGTGGTAGTGCTATCAAGTATCCGTGAAGCGCAACCGCTGGTAATACTTGAAGCGTATGCTGCAGGCATCCCGGTTGTTTCTACACGCGTTGGCAATGTCCCTGAAATGCTTGATTATGATGATATTCTTTTAGCTGACCCAAAGGATTCTGAAAAATTAGCTCAAGGCGTTATTTACCTGTATAATAATCCTGATTACCGTAACAAACTGGTAGCTGCAAACAGGAATAAGGTTATCCAGTTTTACAATAAAAAGGACCTTATTGCAACATATGACAATCTTTATGCAAAATATATCAGTATGTACAAACAATGAGGATATATGGCCGGGATAGGATTTGAATTATATAAAATATTGCACAAGGGGACTTTATCTTCAATTATACAGGCTTTCTTTTTAGGGATTATCATCGTTGCAGGGCCATGGATATTGTCAGTGCTCACAATATATATTATTCAAACTTATGCATTTAGTGCTATTGCCGGCAATCCTTCACTGTTTACTGTTTCGATAGTATATGTATATGCATTTTCCCTTTTTTTATCAGGCGGTTTCCATTATGTATTTTCACGCTATATAGCTGACCAGCTTTATATTGAAAACTATGAAACTATACCTTCTGCCCTGTTAACAGCAATAATGCTAATAACCATACTGTCAATTATGCCTGCCATTGGATTTGTCTTAATTAATGATTTCTCATTTGTATCCTTTCACACTCTTTATATACTATCACTACTATCGCTCTTTGTTGTGGTTAATATGCTCTGGATTATGCTTGTATATATTGCTCTGCTCAAAGCGTACTATAAAATTTTCTTTAGCTATTTAACAGGAACTATCGCCAGTATTTATGGTGTCCTATATTTAGGGAAGTTGTATGGTGTTGCAGGTGCATTGTGCGGATATACCGTTGGCCAGGCCGTCATAGTGTTGCTCCTGGTAACTATCTCACAATTTTCATATCCTCTTAAAAAATTTACAATTAATAAAGAATTTATTGCATCATTCAAAGAACACAAACGGATTTTTTTGATGGGCTGGCTCTTCAATATGGCAATATGGTCAGACAAGATGCTGTACTGGTTTTTAAAGGGTGAACATATTCCTGACACTTTGTATTACTACTACATCCCCTATGATATTCCTGTGTTTTTAGCATACCTCACCATGATTCCTGGGCTGGTGTATTTTTTAATTATCGCTGAAACAGACTTCCACAAAAATTTCTTTGAATTTATATCACATATATTAGAAGATCCATTCCGTTATATACAGTTGAAAAAACAAAAAATGCTGATTTCACTAAAAAATGGCATAAAGGGTTTGGTATTTTTTCAATCGATATGGACTGTTGGGATTCTTGTTAAGTTACCCCAGATTTTGGATTTCTTGGGGTATTCACATTCCATTAACATTGCCATTATGAGGATTTTGCTTATAGCTGTATTCTTTCATATGCTGACACTCAATCTGATGATTTATCTTTTATATATGGAATTACAATTTGAAGCCGCTATGGCTGCATGTATATATCTATTGTTGAATATTGTAGCTACTTTATTTTCAATATTTCATGTTCAATGGCTACCAGGTACCAGCTATATGTTAGCATCAGTAGCTACAACTCTATACTGTAGCTACCATCTGTATAAAAAGGCACCTCTTATTGATTTTATTATTTTTAGCAGGACCTAAAAATATAAGTTAGCCAATCAGTGATGTACTCATCTTGTATAATTCATCATTTTGCAATGTATTAACAATCTCCCCTGTCAGACAGCTATAATCTTCTTGAGTGATATTTAATGCCTTGCTGAAGGCAGCAAGCAATTCCTTATCATTTTCTGACAGATTTTCATTTTCGATGATTTTTGCAAATATATTTGCCAATCCTACAATCTGGACAGTGGTTTTGTATTTTGAGTCAACTTGTACTACATGATGCTGGGCAGCTGCATCTATTAATTCATTAGGGAAATTCCATTTTTCCAAAACTATCTTTCCAATTTCCTGATGATTAATTTCAAATATTTTTTCTTCAATTTCACGTATGTCCTTATACTGCATCTGGTTGAGATATGCGATGTATTGTTCATATTTTTCCTTAAATTTTATCATCATGATAAGCCTTCCTATATCATGAAGCAAGCCAGCAACAAATACATCTTCTTTCTTATCTTCTTGTTTGATGCGGGTAGCAACATACTTTGAGATAAATGCCGTAACAACTGAATGCCGCCAGATCATGGCTGTGGATGTTTTAGTAACTGTT
>Ga0308390_1002569_pt1 | contig 10845 bp, 10 predicted proteins | sample Hotspr2Sample149_FD_202358 | JGI IMG/M metagenome (GOLD analysis project Ga0308390, IMG submission 202358) | Hot spring phototrophic mat microbial communities from Mushroom Spring, Yellowstone National Park, Wyoming, United States - 20040719_149 ...
TCCTAGCTGGAGAGGAGATTAGGGCTATAGGCTAAATGATTAAGTTTGTAATTGATGAAGATATGCCTAGATCCACAGCAAGGGCTTTAGCTGAAAGGGGATTTGAGTGCTTAGATATAAGAGATTATGGATTAAGAGGAAAATCTGACAAAGAGATATTTGAGTTTGCTCAGAGAGAAAAGGCTATCCTTTTAACTGGAGATATGGGCTTCGGCAATACACTCTTTTTCTCCCCTGGTAGTCATTATGGCATTTTTATTGCTCACTTTCCTAATGAGATATCTACGAAAGAGTTAAACAAACAGATATTAGAAGCACTTGACGAACTTAGCGAAGACGATCTTAGAGGTAATTTAGTAATCCTTGAACCAGGGAAAATCCGAATTAGACGAGGATAATTGATTAAAGCTTGCCTATTAGAAATAAATTGTCACAGATAAATGCATTCGTATGACATATTTATACAGATAAAAAATATTAAGAATCTCTCTTAATCTACCTCTTTAAAATACTAATTGTTGCAAAATTGGTTGATAAATCAGCATAAATGTTGATATTTACTTGATTAGAATAGCTCATAACCAAAAATGTCATAAAAGTAAGTATTCGACTGCAAAAACGGAATTTTATCAACCATTTCTGCAAGAATCACTATGTAACTTATACACCCTTATAGGTAAGCTACAAACGAGATTGAAACTTTTTATGCGTATAATAGTTATTATATGAATGCAAATAGCCGTTTTATTCGTAATAGTAAGGACTAAAACGGTAAACCTCAATTGCTATACGAATATAAGATTTAATAGGGTATCTTTTACCTATTACTGAGTAAAATCTATATACTTCGGCGATTCTTGTCCAAATGGTTAATAGATTCCAAGGGAGATGTATTAGGGAGATGGCTAACAGTAAAAATAAGTAAGGCGGGAAGACTTGGTCTTGTGGTTAGAGGTATATTAGAGATGATTACACTTTAGGAGTTTCCAAGAGACTACGGCATTTGTGAGAGAGTTAAGAGTTTAAGAGGTTTTATGACGCTAAAATTATTAGAATCCTTTAAACAGTGTGAAAGGGTTAGGCGTAATGGGACTACCTTTTACTGAATGGAATTATATTCTTAAGAAAGGCTACCGTTACTTAACATGGTTATCATTTTTTATAAGTCCTGCTGATTTTAAGATTCTATAAATTGGATGTATGGAAATATAGATATTATGCTCAGATTCAAGTATCTTCTTTATTTTTCTTATCCCATACTCTCGATATTTCAGTTTGATAGCTATTATAAGATCTTCTACATCTTTAGGAACTTTTCTGGGGCAACTTTTAGGAGATTTAGGAGCATTATTTAATCCTTCTATACCTCTCTCATAATATCGAGCTTCCCATTTTTTAATAGTTTTTCTAGACACTCCAAACTTTCTTGCTGCTTCAGATACATTCTTACATTCGAAAAGATATTCTAAGATCTTAAGCCTTATCTTAGCTGGATTTTTAGAATCTTTTATCCTTTCGAAGTATGTCTCCCCAGCAAAATTAAAAGAATTACTTTTACCGTCGTAACTCATATTCCTCCTCCTCTTATCGTGCTATATGGATACTATGCATAGTAACGCATTCAAGATATTTCCATCTCCAAGCTGTCTGTATTATAATTTAATCGATATGTATACGATACCATATAAGAAAAAACTTAATCAAGTAAAACATCCTACAATAAAGGATGTGGCAGAGAAAGCAGGAGTTTCAACTACCACTGTCCTTAGGGTTCTTCATAATAATGGATATGTATCTAAGGAAACTCGAGCCAAGGTATTAGAAGCAATTGACTTAACTGGCTATCGCTATAATATGGTCGCTCATAATTTGAAAAAAGGAAATACAGGTATTTTAGGTCATATAAGTTTTGGGAATTATCCTAATCCCTTTTTCGCTAGGGTAGCTTTAGGAATAGAGAAAGCAGCTGGTAAAGAGGGGTATCATGTAATTACTTCTTACTCAGATGGGAATGCAGATAAAGAGGTGCAAGCGACTGAGTTACTTATTAGTAGACAGGTCGATGGAATAATATTTACCACGCCAATCAGAGAAGAAAATATATATAAAGTTGTAACAGCTGGTATTCCAGTAGTAATGTTAGAACGTCCACTAGATGTTCCTATTGGGGACTATATTATAGTAGATAATTTTGAAGGAGCTTATAGTGCAGTTAAATATTTGGTATCGATGGGACATAAGAAGATAGCTTTTATAGGAGCCTCTTCACAGATAAGTACTATAAGAAATAATAGTGTAGAGATAGGCCGTTATGAAGGATACAGAAAGGCATTATTTGATTTTGAGATAACATTCGATCCTAATATAGTAAGATTTTCTTCTGATTATACTGTAGAATGGGGATTTATCTTAGGAAAGGAATTGCTGAGTAAAGTAGATGACTTTACTGCTATTTTTGCCTCAAGTGATATATTAGCTGTAGGAGTAATGCAAGCCCTCTATCAGAGAAGATTAAGAGTTCCAGAAGACATTTCAATAATAGGTTTTGATGATTCATTAGCCATTTATACTTCTCCTCCACTTACAACTGTTGCCCAACCTGTAGAGGAATTAGGGGAAGAGGCTGTGAAGGTGCTTTTAGAAAGACTTATAGGAAAAGTCGATATTCCACAGAAAAAGATTATTTTACATCCTAAGCTAATTATTAGAGACTCTGTATGTATCTGCAAAGAAGAGATTAGTATGAGAAGTAGATAAAGATGTTTTTTGGTACAGAAATAAATCTTTATTCAATCATATAGCAGCTAAGTTAATTTATAGGATATATAAAACTTTGGAAAGGAGGTGATAGTAAAGGAGGATTAAAAAATATAGGCTACTTTTAGTTAAAGGGGAAAGGTTGAGGAAATAGGAAAGAAGAAAGTATTGAAAATTGTAAAAGGAGGGAAAATTAATGAAACGAACAGTAAGTTTAGGGTTAGTAATAAGCCTGGTATTTAGTCTACTTATATGGGGGACAAACAATGCTGCCTCAGTAAAGATCACATTTTCAAGGCATGGAACAGAAACTGACTTAGAGACAGAGAATAAACTGGTAAAGATTTTCAAAAGTAAACATCCTGATATTGATGTTGAAGTATTAGTCCTTCCTTGGAATGATTATAATACTAAAATTCCCGTAATGGTTGCTGGAGGTTCCGCTCCTGACGTAATATCAGCTCATCCAGCTTTACTTTTCCAGATCTATGCTGCAAAAGGCCTTTACTCTATTAACAGTATGGTAAAGACTGACACTACTATCAATTATGATGATATTGTTTTCCCTGGGGATGCAAAATTTAGTGGACAGATAGTAGGACTACCTCAGAAGTCTTGTACTCATATCCTAAGATACAATGAAGACCTGTTTAAGAAGGCAGGGCTTACTACTCCAAGTGATTTGTATTATAAAGGTAAAGAAAAAGCATGGAACTGGGATAGTCTTATAGAAGCGGCTAAAAAACTTACAGTGGACGAAAATGGAGATGGACAACCTGAGCAATATGGGGTAAGCCTAGATGATAACTGCATAAAGTTCTCGACTATTCGATCTGCCGGAGGAGATGTCTTAGATAAAGCTCTTACCAAGTGTGTCTTAAACTCTCCTGGAGGTAAAAAAGCATTTCAGTTTTTCGTAGATTTGGTAAGGAAGTATAAAGTCGCACCTCCTCCAGAATTACAAGTAGGGCAATTAGGAATTCAATTTAAAACTGGGAAGATCGCCATAGAAGCAGCTACCTCTTGCGATAGCGTAAGAGATCTTAGAAAAGGTTATGAGCTTCCTTTTAGTTGGAAATTTGTTGTTCCTCCAGCTGGGCCAGCTGGGTTCAGAGTATGGGGGGATACCGATCAGATGATAATTTCTATTACTTCCAAGAATAAAAAAGCCGCTTACGAATGGATGAAATTTAGATCTAGTAAGGAAGCTTGGGTAGAACTCTATAAAGAAGGAATGACACTAGCATTTACAGACGGACCTACTCGTTTTTCTATATTTGATATTCCTGCATTTAAAGAACCTCTGAAAGCTGTAGATGTTAACATGATCAAGGAAGCCTATAAATATGTAATTCCAAATCCTTTTCTCCCAAGGACTCCTTACGCTGATCGAATATTCTTTACAATAGTTCCTACAGAGTTAGATAATGCTATGAGGGGAACAAAATCTGTAGAACAAGCTATTAATGATGCAGTAAAGCTTATAAATGATGTGCTAGCAGGAAAAGCTTAATGCTATTTTCTAAAAGGGGGTAGTAGCTACTACCCCCTTTTAGAATAAGTAACGTTAAAACTTATTATGGAGGGGAAATGGCAAAAAAATCTAAAACATATTGGAAAAGAGCTTTAGAGGGGTATTTATTTATCTCGCCATGGATTGTTGGATTTGCCATATTTACGGCTGGAGCAATTGGTGCTTCATTTGTGATAAGTTTGACCAACTGGAGTATGATTGGAAATCCTCGGTTTATAGGAGTTGAGAACTATAAAAGGATAGTGAATGACAAGTTCTTTTGGCAATCTTTGAAGGTCACTTCTATCTACTTATTAAATGTCCCATTAAATCTTATTATTGGATTATTATTAGCTATCCTGCTGAATCAAAAAATAAAGGGATTATCTATCTATAGAAGTATTTATTATCTTCCAAGTGTAACTGCAGGGGTTGCTGTTTCTTTATTATGGTTGTGGATATTTAATCCTCGCTTTGGAATCATCAACCTTTTACTGAGTTATATAGGGATAAAAGGTCCTGCATGGTTGTCTGATGAACATTGGGCATTACCTGCACTTATTATAATGAGCACCTGGGGGGTAGGAGGAAGTATGTTAACATATCTCGGAGCACTTCAAGGTATACCTACTCAGCTTTATGAAGCAGCTATTTTAGATGGAGCAGGAATATGGGATAGATTTAAATATATAACTATTCCAATGATAACACCTGTAATATTACTAAATCTTATAATGGGAATAATAAATTCTTTCCAAACATTTACTCAGGCATTTGTTATGACAAATGGGGGACCCAATTATGCTACGTTATTTTATGTACTTTATTTATATCAACAGGCATTTCGATGGTTTAATATGGGGTATGCTGCAGCATTAGCGTGGATTCTCTTTTTAATAATCCTAGTATGTACTATAGTTATATTTAAAACTTCTGCTAGATGGGTATACTATGAAAGAAGTTAAATTCCTAGGAAAGGAGGAGAATAAATAATGAATAACCAGCTAGGTCTGTGGCTTCATCGTAAGAATACTCAAGAAATATTAGGAAAGGTTGTCGTACATTTTCTACTTATATTAGGGGCAGTTTTAGTTAGTCTGCCATTTTTCTGGATGATTTCTACAGCCTTAAAAAGACCTGGGACAGAGTTTACATGGCCTATTGAATGGATTCCTAAACCTCCTCATTGGGAGAATTTTCATACAGCATGGACCATGTTACCATTTAATCGTTGGCTCATAAATACTTTAATTATTACTGTATCTACTATTATAGGTAATTTACTATCATGTTCCCTCGTAGCCTATGGGTTTGCTAGAATAGACTTCCCAGGAAGAGATATTCTATTCATCATAGTATTAAGCACTATGATGCTTCCCTACCCGGTTACAATGGTACCGCTTTTCCTCTTGTTTAAAGCTTTAAAATGGATAGATACATTTAAGCCACTTGTAGTCCCATCTTTCTTTGGGGTAGGAGCTTTCTATATATTCCTATTAAGACAATTCTTTGCCACAATTCCTAAAGAATATGACGACGCGGCAAGAATAGATGGATGTGGAAGTTTCGGCATCTATAGATATATAGCTCTTCCCACAATAAAACCAGCCTTAGGGATTGTTGCTATTTTTTCTTTTATGGGTAGCTGGAATGATTTCCTAGGACCTCTTATATATCTTTCTTCTACTAATAGATTTACTCTCGCGTTAGGGTTAAGATTTTTCCAGGGACAATGGCAGGTTGACTGGGTACATTTAATGGCTGCTTCCTTGTTAATGGTAATCCCTTGTATAATTTTGTTTTTTGTTGCTCAGAGATATTATATCCAGGGAGTAGTAGTTACAGGATTAAAAGGTTAATTATGAAGAAGAAATTTCTAGTAATCTACGGATTACTTAGTATTTTTATATTATCTTTAATCTTTCTACATTTACCTATTCAAGCTAGAGCCTCCTCTAAGGAGACTTGTGAAGGATGTGACACTGAAAAAAGATACACTAATGTACATATGCCTTCTAGAGAAGAAGCAGTAGAGCTTCTTAGGATTTCTTCCTCTAAAGGAATTATAATCTATTTTTATTCTCCAGGATGTGTTGCATGTTTAAAAGTAGAAAAGTTATTAGTGGATTTAAAGAACTCTCATCCTCAAATTTCTATTAAATATTACAACATTCTAGATAGTGATGTTCAATATATTAGAGGAATCTTTGATGAGGCGTATAATGTCCCTATAAATAAAGTACAAGTAGTGCCAGCTTTGTTTGTAGGAGAAAGAGCTTTCATCGGTGAGTATAGTATACAAGAAGCGATAAAATCTGGAGTTATTCTTAATGCTATTAAGGAAAAGTCAAAACTTACCTTAAATGATAAGGGAATTATATTAAATAAAGGAGCTAACAATGCAATAAATATCTTTCTTTCTCTAAATAAATTAACGATATTAACTGCTGGAATATTAGATGGGGTTAATCCTTGTGCCTTTGTTACTCTGATATTTTTTGCTTCTCTTCTTCTACTTTCCAGAAAAGCAAGAAGAACATATCTTCTTGTAGGTTTATCTTTTATTGTAGGAATTTTCATAGCCTATGTAGGAATAGGAGTAGGATTATCTAACATATTCTTAGTAATAAATTCTTATATCATAGCTAAATATATTTATTACATAGCAGGTATTGTATCTTTAGTGTTAGGAACACTAAACTTAGTAGATTATACAACTATAAAAAGGGGAAGAATAAACGATATGAAGCTCCAACTTCCTAGAAGCCTAAAAAAAGTAATCCATTACTTAATCCATAGAGAGATAAAGAGTCCTTACATTTTATTAGCAAGTTTTGGAACCGGGTTAATAGTATCTTCTTTGGAATTCTATTGTACAGGACAGATATACCTTCCTATCATAGCATATATTACTAGAACTACATCTTTAAGGACTGAGGCAATTTACTATCTTCTACTTTATAACTGTGCTTTTATTATTCCTTTATTAGGAGTTTTTATAGTGTCATATTACACTTCTAACTCTCAAACTTTAGGTATGATACTTAAGAAGCATCTATCTAAGATAAAACTTGTTACTGCAGGTTTATTTTTCTTATTAGGAGTTTATTTTTTAATTCTTTTAAATATTAAATAAAAAGGAGGACAAAAAGATGCCAAAAGAATTAATAGCAGTTGCTCCAAAACAGGCAATTTTAAAAGATTATACAGAGGAACCTTTAAAGCCAAATCAAGTAAGAGTAAAGAGTGAGATCTCGGCTGAGAAGCACGGTACTACTTTGGCTTTTTATAGGGGGCTTGTCCCACAGATGGAAAAGATATGGGATAATGAAATGGAACTTTTTCTCCCCTCTAAGGAAAAGCCTTCACTTTTCCCATTCCCACTAGGGAATATAACTATAGGGACTATAATAGAGGTAGGATCTAATGTTACTCAGTTTAAAAAGGGGGACAAAGTATGGGGATATCTCCCAATACGAGAGACTCATACTGTGGATGAAAAGAGAGTTCATCCTCTCCCATCTGGATTAAGCGATGAGGAGGTTCTCTGTATTGATCCTGCAGTTGTTGCTTTAATGTCCATACGGGAAGGGAGATTCAGCCTTGGAGATAAAGTAGCAATATTTGGTCTAGGAGCTATAGGTTTATTAACTGTGCAGATGGCAAAATTATGCGGAGCAACATTTATTATAGCCGTTGATCCAATTAAAGAGAGAAGAGACTTAGCTGAAAAATTTGGAGCAGATCTTACTATAGATCCAACTACTGTAGATGTTGGCTTAGAAGTAAAGCTAGCAACGCAAAAAAAAGGAGTTGATGTCGCTATAGAAACAAGTGCCTCATATAAAGCTCTTCACGAAGCTATTAGAGGAACAAGATATGGGGGTACAATAGTCCCTACATCATTTTATCACGGAGAGGCGAAAGGACTAAATCTAGGAGAAGAATGGCATCTTAATCGATATACGATGGTTTCTGGAGCAAGAGTGGAAAGTGAACCTTATAGAGATTATCCTCGGTGGGATAGACAGCGCATCTATGCTACAGTCATTGAGCTTTTTCAAAAGAAAAGGCTTTCTGTAGAGGGATTCCTTCACATGGTAAACTTTGAAGATGTCATTGATGCTTATAAGATGCTCGAAGAATTCCCTAATAAATGGATTAAACTAGGAGTGAAGTACAGGTAGAGAAATTAAACTAATAGAGGAGAAATTAATATTATGAGTGTAAGAGTCGGGATAATTGGTTGTGGTTCTATAACTAAATATAGACATGCCCCAGAATATCACTCTAATAAGGACTGCGAAATAGTAGCTTTTAGTGACCTTAACTTTGAAAGAGCTAGAGAACTAGCTAATCAGTATGGGGGAAAAGCCTATCAAAATTATCAAGATATACTTAACGATCCTACTATTGATGCAATAAGTGTATGTACTCCAAATTATACTCATGCTACTATTACTATTGAGGCTTTAAAGGCAGGCAAACACGTTCTATGTGAAAAACCTATGGCTACTAACCTAGAAGATGCAAGACTCATGATAAAAACGGCTAAGGAAAAAGGTAAAATCCTAATGATAGGTCACAATCAACGATTTACACCAGCTCATCAAAGAGTAAGGGAAATTTTAGAAAAAGGAGAGATGGGAAGAGTTCTCACATTTAGAACTTCCTTTAAACATCAGGGGCCTGAATTTTGGAGTGTTGAAGGACCCAATACTTGGTTCTTTACTAAAGACTTGGCTTTCTTCGGTGTATTAGGTGATTTAGGACTCCATAAAGTAGACCTTATTAGATGGTTATTGCAAGAAGAGATTACAGAGGTATGTGCAATTACTTCTACACTTGATAAGAAAGATAAAGAAGGTAATTTAATAAGAGTAGAAGATAATGCCTTCTGTATACTAAAGACTCAGGGAGAAAAGCTTGGTACTTTAGAAGTTAGCTGGACTAACTATGGCTCTGAAGAGAATAGTACTATCCTATACTGCGAAGATGGGGTTATAAAAGTCTATTCCCATCCCGAATATGATCTTATCATCGAAAAAAGAGACGGTGGCGAAATCTATTACAAGCTTGGAGGTATCTCTACCAATATAAGACAAATCAAATCAGGAGTTATCGATGCTTTTATAAGGTCTATTTTAGAAAATAAACCTCCTGAAGTATCTGGAGAAGATGGATATAAGGCATTAGCTATAATATTTGCTCTTATTCAGTCGGCACTGGAAGATAAGTGGATTCCAGTAAAAAATAATTACTAGATTAGAAAGAGAGGTTTAGACAAAATGAAATTATCGGTTTGTATTGATGCAGTATTTTACAGAAGAAACTTTATAGAGAGTATGAAAGATATAAAGGAAGTAGGAATTAATGCGTTCGAATTCTGGTCTTGGTGGGATAAAGATTTAGAGAAAATCCAACAAACCAAGAATGAGTTAGATCTAGAGATATCTGCCTTTTGTACTCGAATGATTAGTCTTGTAGACATCTCTAAAAGGAATCAGTACTTGAAAGGATTAGAAGAATCTATTGAAGTTGCAAAACGACTAAATTGCAAAAATCTAATCACTCAAGTAGGAAATGAACTTCCGAACATCTCAAGAGAAAAACAACATCAAACCTTAGTAGAGGGACTCAAAGAATGTGTCCCTCTACTTGAACGATCAAACATTACACTCTTAATAGAACCTCTTAATACTCTTATTGACCATAAAGGATACTATTTATTTAGCTCAGATGAGGCTTTCCAGATAATCGAAGAAGTCAACAGCCCCTGTATAAAAGTATTATATGACATTTATCACCAGCAAATTATGGAGGGGCATCTAATTTACAGAATAACTCATAATATAGAGAAAATAGGACATTTCCACGCGGCAGGAAATCCAGGGAGACACGAACTTACTACAGGAGAAATTCACTATAAAAATATTATCAAGGCAATTGAAGAAGCAGGATATAAAGGATATTTCGGACTTGAATATTTTCCGATAGAAGAGCCTATTAAAGGACTAAAAGAAGTACTTGAATGGACGTAAGTTTTGGAGAAACCTTCTTGACAGTTTTATAGGGGGGTAGAAGTGAGGCTAAAAGAAGCCCAAAAAATTACGTGAATGAAAGGAGAGTGATGCCTAGAGAGAATATACAAAGTTTTTGGAGATAATTCAGTCAAGTTAACCTGAAAAGGTAGCTTTAGATAGCACTCTTAGGAAATGCAGCTTGAAAGTTTAATAGAGAGGGGTTTAAACAGGTAGGGGTAGAGTATGAGATTGTTATTTAGAAAGTTGAGTATAGAAGAAGTTTTAGAGTTTTACAAAAATCTTAGTAAAAGGAGGGAATATAAGTTATGAAAAAGTATTTTGTGTTATTAATTTTGGCAGTTGTTTGAGGGTGTAAAATAATCTGTGTAAACTTCCTAGAACATATCAAGGAAAGGATGTGATAGGTATGCCAGTAATGAAAAGAGAAGAGTTAAAGAAGATCATAGAGGAGAATAATTTAAAAACTATGGAGGATGTTGGGGAGTTTATCACAAACCTGGAGAAAGAAATGATCGAGGCTATCCTTCAGGG
>Ga0308390_1002577_pt1 | contig 10824 bp, 7 predicted proteins | sample Hotspr2Sample149_FD_202358 | JGI IMG/M metagenome (GOLD analysis project Ga0308390, IMG submission 202358) | Hot spring phototrophic mat microbial communities from Mushroom Spring, Yellowstone National Park, Wyoming, United States - 20040719_149 ...
CACCGTCGCGCCTTCGGTCACCGGCGTCCCGCCTACCGGATTCTGACTGATCACACTCCCCGCAGGTACCGTGTCACTGCACACTTCCGTTACGTTCACTGTGAAGTTGTACACGCTCAGGGCCGCCTGCGCTGCCTCAAGTGTCAGGCCCACCACATCCGGAACAATTGCATTACATGGACCCGTCGAAACCGTCAGCGCCACCGTCGTTCCCTGCGGTACAGAGGACCCGCCCGCCGGCGACTGACTGATCACCTCTCCGGCCGGTGCACTGTCGTCACACACCTCCGTTACCGTGTACAGCAGACCCGCCGCCTGCAGCGCACCTAGGGCACTGGCCACCTGCACCCCCACCACATCCGGAACCGTTGTGAGCACAGCCATCTCTGCAAAAAGTTCAAATGTCCCAAAATCCCCGTGAGATCCTGCCACCCGGCTCCGGTAGGACTGACCGGACACCACCGGGAAAGTCACGCTGGATTGGCGGGAATTACACGTATCATCGTTACACACCAACTGTGTGCCACCGCAACCGTCAAACACCGCCAGTGTCGTGTCAAAATCCGCATAGCTGCACGTGCTTACCACCCCGGTCCCATCCGCCGCTGGCCTCCACACGTACCAGACATCGTTCCAGTCATCGCGGGCGCAACTCGTGATAGCCGATCCTGTCGCCCTCGTATTCGTACCAATCACCGGCATACCCGTACGGATTGTTAGCGCGTTCACGCATGCATCATTCGCCGGCTGAGCCCAATGAAACCCGACGCAACCAGCATCAACACCCCAAAACACATGGCTTACTTCATCGTAAGACCCTTTCTTGACCTTGGTTGGGATAACCACAACAAGTACTACCGATCCTGAATCAATCTGAACGGAGGGATCTCATGGGAATTCTGGCCGCTCTACCACCCCAGGCACAGCAATATGAGTAGGGGATAGCCCCCTAACTCATCTTCAGCAGAAGAGCACCGCTAGTTCGATGGGATATTCTGGGACCAGAAATTCATAATCCCCTTGTTGCCGCGTCCAGGACAAGCAGTTCCTGTCATCCGCCCATTCAAATGTTTTTACATCCTCTCACGTTACGCTCACCCGAAAGAAAGAACAACCCGTGAGATACTGTGTTTCCGACTCACTCCAAGGGTAACACAATTCCAATCCTCCATCAAGAAATAAAGTAAAATACGAAATAACCTCATTGGCTTCAAATTTAGTCGGAATTCTGTCTTCAGGACAGTCCGTACGAAGCGAAAAACACCTCAGGAACCTTTCCGAGACAGCCCCACAGGCATAAGGTTTTCCTGCCACCACAATATGTAAATAAAAAGGTAACGCCGGTCGCCCTGGATCAAAGCAGCCGGCGTGTACTGCTTCGGTCAGCCCGCAACGGAAAGATTAGACTTTAACTCGATCAGAACTTCAGCACAGCCATCCAGAACAGATAACCGGCGTCATTATCATCCGTGCCGCCGGAAAATTCCGTGCCGTTGTACTGAATAAACGCGCCTTTGGCCAGGCCTTCACCCGTCCAAAGGTAGTTCCCGTACAGCAGGAACCACAGATCCGCCGAATACTGATACTTGATCCAGGCCGCCGCTTCCCAGCCGAGGTCCCGACTGCCTTTCTCCGTCCAGAAGCTGAAGGGGGTATAGAACCGACGGTCACCGATCTCAAAGGAAACCGGCGGATCGAAGGGATCGTCCACCCAGTCCTTGGCCACATGCACATGGGTGCGGACCTTTTCGGTCATCTGCAGTTCCAGCCCCAACTGCACCTGGATCACGTTCGAAAGCCAGCCGTTGTCGTTGATGGTCGGGAACGCATTGGTAGACGAGAACAGCCGGTTGAAGGAAACCGACGCCTCCGGCCGGTAGAAGGGATTCAGCCATTCCCAGAACGTAATGTCCCGGTTGTCTTTTCCGTCGTACCACGTTGCCATGACAAAGGGCCGGGGCTGCCATTTCACGTCCGCGAAGGTGTACCCCAGAATGGCCTCCAGACCCCAGTTGTCATATTCCGCATCCGGATCGCCGTACGCGCCGGTTACCGGCCTGAAGTAAGACCCCACATGAGAAGCATCCCCGAACTGATACGCCAGTTCCAGGCTGTAATCAAATCCGTTGGATTTCCCGAACAGGTAGGTACCCACTGTATGCAGCCGCGTCGGATCATAGGAATCCCAGCCGAACAGGCTTTCGGCCCATTCCCCCGGAGCGCCCAACCGGGTGGTCTCCACGTGCTGGGCCGCCCGCAGGAAGAACCAGTATGCCGAAACCGTCAATTCCGGAATGCCCGTCCAGGTGCCGTACAGGGCGTAGAAATCCGCGTCCTCGTCGCCGATCTGCTGTTCGTTCAGTTTGGACGCGATCGCGTCGATGGACAGGTCATCCGCGGGTGTCCAGGTCAGTCGGATGGCGTCATGGGAGCTGTACTGGGACGGGGTCAGCATGTCGTCCACCAGCCAGCCTTTGCCCAGTTTGATCGCCTGCCGGCCCACGCGCAGTTTCAGCGGCGCCCCGAACATTTCCCGCATCTCCACGTAAGCCTGTTCGATTTCCACGTCATCCGAACTGTTCGCCCGCCGGTCTTCGCCCGTCAGATAATTCGACCGGAAATCCTCGCCCCAGATATGCCAGTCATACAGTTCAATGAATGCCGTCACGTTTTCCGTGAAATCCGCCTTGACGTTCAGGAGGACAGCGGTTTCATACCGCGTCCAGTCTGATCCGCGATTATCCCATTTGAAGAGGGACCTTGTTCCCTGGGGACCCAGCGGCCGCCAGCCCGTGTACTGGGGATCGATCCGCTCCCCCCGCGGAGAAAAGGTATTGATATACCACCGCCCGCGGATACGCAGTTCGCCGCCCACCGAGACCTGCTGCAGTTCCGCGAAGGCTGACGTCACCGTTACCAGCAGCATGGCCACGCTCACAAACAACACAACTCCCTTGATCCGACGTGTTTCTGAGGACATTTTCCCGCCTCCTTGTTGCGACAAAGGCCAATAAAACCTCCGCCGCACTCTGTTAATGTAAACCAAAACTAGCCCGTAACAACAGGAGGAAGTATACCAAAGTTTATTTCACTTTTCACAGTCTATCGCGGCAAATTTTATACGATTTTTTTCGCTTATTCCGGAAAAATACGATGCGGCCTCCGCTGGCCGGGCTGACAGGACAGATTATCCCGCATCTTCCGGTAAAATGTCCTACCGCGCAAGCCAGATTTTAACCGGAAGCCGCTGCCATCCCCATTTCAGCGCGTCCCCATGCTTATTAAAATATACGTCTATGTGGTCATCCCTCAGCGAACTGCCCCGGTCCTGAACCGTGCCGTAACCATAGCCGGGCACGTACATCACCGTCCCAAAGGGATAACGTGGGGGGGCGGCGATGGTTCCCGGGCGGGCTTTTTCCCCGCTGGCGGTCATGCCGACCTTTTTGGGTTTTCCCTTGTTGGGACCGGAAGCCACGACAGGCCGTCCCAGCCAGTTTCGGGTCCAGTTGGTGCATTTGCCGCAGGAGCAGTAGGCGGTGACCTCCATGGTCTGTTCCAGATCCGGACGTCGCCGCGGTTTTTCCCCGCCGCCGATACCGGTTACCCGCCGCACCGTGGCACAGGAGGACAAAAGTCCCAGCATGATGAGCCCGGCTGCCACCATATATAGTTTCTTCATCATGGCGTGGAAATCCTTTCCGCCAACATGATAGCAGTATTCCTGAATTTTGTCAACTGATTACTTGTGCTTCAGACGTGAAATAAAGAACTTGACACCGTATCTGGTATTTGATATGCTCTTTACATGCAGCCAAACCCAATATATCGTTTTAATACCATATATGCCCGGAGCGGACCCCGACACATGGGCTGTCTCCGTCCGGCAACCACGCAGGTGAAGGCCATGCGGTGTCCATTTTGCGGTTACCATGACAGTAAAGTGGTGGATTCCCGGGTGTCGAAGGAAGGTGACGCCATCCGCCGCCGCCGCGAATGCATTAACTGTTCCCGTCGCTTCACCACCTATGAACGGGTGGAGGAAGTGGCCCAGATGGTCATCAAGAAAGACGGCCGGCGCGAACTCTTTGACCGCTGGAAACTCAAGAGCGGCATTCTCAAGGCCACCGACAAACGCGCCATCAGTATGGAACAGATCGACGCGATGATCAACAGCATCGAACGCGAACTGTTCAATTCCACCGAGCATGAGGTCACCAGTCACGCCATCGGCGAGGCCGTAATGAAACGACTGCGCCAGCTGGATGAAGTGGCCTACGTGCGGTTCGCGTCGGTGTACCGTCAGTTCAAGGACATCAACGAGTTCATGAAGGAACTCAAGGACATGCTGGGCTGAGCCGTTCCCGCCCGGCATCCCCGCCATGATCCTCGTCGACGCCCATTGTCACCTGCACGCTCCGGAACTGGCCGGCATCATCGATGCCGCCCTGGAGCGGGCCCGGGCCGCCGGAGGCCGGGCCTGGATCACCTGCGCGGTCACGCCGGACGACTGGGCCGCGGCCGAAATCTTCGCGGCCAGCCATCCGGGCGTTGTTGCCGCGGCGGGGATCCATCCGTGGTACGGTTGTGCTGAGGACCTGCCCGCCCTTGATCGGCTTCCCGAGACCCTGGCCCGGGGCATGGCCGCCGTGGGGGAGTGCGGCCTGGACACCCGGATTGCTGACCCGCCCCTCGGGACCCAACTGCCTCTGTTCATCCGCCAGGTGGCCATCGCCCGCGAGGCGGGCCTGCCGCTGAACCTTCACTGCCGCGGCGCCTGGGCTGAACTGCTGACCGTTTTCCGCCGGGAACCGCCGCCCGATCCGCCGGGCGTGCTTCATAATTTCAACGGTTCCGCCGAAGCCGCCGCGCCGTTTCTTGACCTGGGGTTCTGTCTGTCTTTCGGGGGGGTGATCACCCGGCGGAACAGCCGGAAACTGACCGCGGCCCTGCGCCGCGCCTGGCCCCAGCACGTCATGCTGGAAACCGACGCGCCCGATCTGCCGCCGGTGGAGGCGCCCACCCGGCCCAACCTGCCTGAAAATATCGTCCACGTGGCCCGGGCCGTCGCTGAACTGCTCGAAACGGACGCGGCCACTGTGGCGGCACAGGCCGCCCGGAACGCCGCCCGGGTCTTCCGGCTGCCGCTGTCCGCAACGGAAATCTCCGCCCAGAATCCCCCGGGGGAGACCGCCCCGTGAGCCCACCCGGACATCCGCCTCAGCAAACCGACGCGCTGCCGGAACCGGAAGACCCTCACGCGCGCACCCGGCTCCTGATCGGCGTTACCGGTCTGGAGCGGTTGCGGCGCGCCCGGGTACTTGTGGCTGGACTGGGCGGTGTGGGCGGACACGCGGCCGAAGCCCTGGCGCGGGCGGGCCTCGGCACCCTGATCGTGGTGGATGCCGACCGTTTCGCGCCTTCCAACCTGAACCGGCAGATTCTGGCCACCCGCGCGAATCTTGGAGCCTTCAAGGCGGAAGCCGCCGCCGGGCGTTTCGCGGCGATTGACCCGAATCTCCGGGTAGAGGCCGTGGTGGAGCGGATCACTCCGGACCATGCCGCGGCGCTGCTGGACCGGTTTCTGCCGCTGGATGCCCTGGTCGACGCCATCGACGATGTTCCGGCCAAGGTGGCACTGCTGGCGGCGGCGGTGGCGCGGCAGGTACCCGCCGTATCCTGCATGGGGGCGGGGTCGCGATGGCGGACGGCCGCGCCCCGGGTGGCGGACCTTGCGGCCACGCGGGGGTGTCCCCTGGCCCGGGCGGTACGGCGGCAGCTGCGGGATCGGGGGATCTGTTCCGGTGTAACCTGCGTGTTTTTCGACACCCCGCCGGATGTTTTGTCCCGGCCGGGTGGGCACGGGAGCGGGGGAACGGTCGGATCGATCAGTTATCCCCCGGGGCTGATCGGTCTGACGGCGGCGGGCGCGGTCATTGAGCGGCTGATGACGGACGGGGCGCCGGCCTGAAGCAGTCTGTTCATGGCAGCACGGCCACCTGTTCGGGTGGCAGGTCCAGCAGAAATCCCCGCTTGGGAATGGCCCGGACCAGTGATGGTGGGGTGTCGGCCACGGCTTCCCGGAGTCGCCGGAGCAGCCGCGCCTTGGTGTGGTGCAACTGATTGGGTTCAACCACCAGGTCTCCCCACAGGTGGCGGTACACGGTTTCATGGGGCACGCATTCCCCCGGGTGGCGGGCCAGCAGCCGCAGCAGATCATACTGACGTTTCTGCAGGGAGACTGCCCTGCCGCGCCAGAGTACCCGATCCGGGCGGCGGTCATCGATAATCAGCGCGGCGGCGCGGTCCGCTTTCCCGGACGTGGCCGATATCCCGGCGACCCGCGGGTTTGTTTCCGGCTGCTTCCCGTCCGGCGCCTTTCCGGTGACAGTTTCGAGCCAGGCGCGGGGGACGACACCTTCCGCCGCGGCCCAGGCCAATTGTGCCCGGAAATCTCCTCGGGGTGCCCGGGCCCGCAGGGTCAGCAGCACCTCCCGATCTGGCTGGATCCCCGCGGTTTCCAGGGCCTCCGCCATCTCTTCCAGGTCCTCGGGGATTCCCAGCCGGAGGCGCCGTTCCAGTCCTCTCAGCCGTTCCCGGATCCCTTGCGGGAGGTTCAGGGCCTCGGCCAGGGCGGCTGTCGCGTCGGCGAGCCATGCCGCGGTGTCGCGCAGTTCCAGGACAGTGCCGGCGGTCAGTCCCGTGATGCTTTCGATTTCCGGCAGGGCGCGTCCGGCCATCCACAGGGCTGTGGCTTCGGCGGCCCGGGCGGCCCGGGCGGCCCGCAGTTCCTGTTCCCGGCAACGGGTGATGAGGTCGGCCAGGGGGTTCCGGTCGCTGACGGTCATGTATTCGATCATGCCCCGGAGGCGTTCGGCCAGTTCGGACCAGTCGGTTCCGGCCCGGCCGGCGGGTACCCGGGCCTGCTCCCCGTCTTCGGTGAGGAACAGCGCCGCCAGGGCTTCCACGGCAGACCAGGGTTCGCCGCCCCGTTCCTGGAGCCATGCCGTCAGGGCCGATGCCGTGGCGGGGGTGATGCCCCGGCTGGCGGCGGTCCTGCCGGCGGGTGTCAGCGCGAACACCGGTTCGGCGGGCGGCATGGTCTCGCCAGGCGCTGGAACCGGCGGCGCGGGGGTGATCAGTCCGTTTCGCAGGCAGGTTTCCAGGGCCCGATCCGCGGCGGGACTGCCGCCGTGCCGGCGTTCACCGGAGCCGGGAAACCACCGCGCGAAAAAGGCCTCGAGGTCTGGTTTGCCGCAGCGTCCGGCGGTGGCGGCCAGGGCCAGCAGCACCCCGGCTTCAGCGCCCGGTGCCGGACCGGCGCAGTGGGCCGCGTTGTCTTCCGGCGCGCGGGCGGCTTGCGGTGCCACGTACCGTTCCCACAGGCTTTCGGATTCGAACAGCGAGGCCGCCACGAACAGGGCGCGGCCGAAGCCTGGTCCGCCCGGGCGGGGTCTTCCGGCCCGGCCTGCCATGGCCATACGTTCCCACGGGGTCAGCGGTGTTTTCCAGGGCACGCCCGGTTCCGGTCCGGCCACCCATTTTTCCGCCGGCAGAAACACGTTGTCCGCCGGCAGGTTCACGCCCCAGGCGAGGGTGGCGGTGGCGCACACGGCCCGCAGGGCGCCCTGCCGGAAGGCCGATTCGACCAGTCGTCGTTCTTCGGGGGTCAGGTCGCCGCTGTGGAAGGCCACGCCGGCCGTAAGGGTCTGCAGGAGCAGGTCGCGGTGGCGGGTCGGGGGCAGAGCCACCGCCTGATCGAAGGCTTCCGTCGCGGCCGGCCACGAACACTGACCGGCCAGGCGCAGGGCCAGCCGGGCGGCCTCCATGCGACTGCGGGTGAAGATCAGACACCGTTCACCGCGGTCGCCCAGGGTCCGGACCGTTTCGATCAGGGCTTCTTCCGGGGAATCGAAACGGGCTCCGGCGGTTTCCGTGAGGATTTCCTCCCGGGGCACCGGATGCGGTGGAATCCGGTACCGGAACCGGCCGTTCCGCAGCACGCCCAGGCACAGGGGGACCGGCCGGATGTCCACCTGGATCAGCCGGGCGCCGAGGTTGCGGGCGAGTGCCTCGGCCCAGGGCAGCGCGCCGGCGAGTCCGACGATCCGGCAGTGGGCCCGGCGGGCGGTTTCCAGGGCCAGGGCGAGGGCGGGCCCCCGGTGGGGATCGGCCAGCAGATCGAGTTCATCGGCCACCACGGTACCCACCATCCGCGGCAGGGTCGGACAGGCGGCGGCCAGACCCAGAAATTTTTCGGTCACCGCCACAGCCAGATCGAACCGGCCCCGCCGGAAATCGCTGTCGTGGGCCCGCTGTTCCCGGGTGGCGATGATCACCCGACACCCCAGCGGCCCGTACCGTTCCCGCAGCCGTTCGAACTGTTCTTCCGCCAGGGACCGAAGCGGGGACAGCAGCACGGCACGTCGGCCCCGGAAGGCAGAGCAGGCGGCAGCCATTTCGCCGGCGAGGGACTTGCCCGAGGCGGTCGGGCCCCTCAGGATCAGGGACAGGCCGCTGAACAGCGCGCCGTCCCGGACGGCCAGTTCCTGGAGAGGCAGCAGTTCGCCGCCGGGATTCTGTTGCCACCATTCCACGAGGCTTCGCGGCGCCCCGTACCGGATCAGATCGGCTATACGCAGGCTCATACGGGTCCCCTTTCTTTCACAAATCATTTTTCCCGGCCGGGCGGCAGGCCCGGTCCCCTGGGATCTCATGCAAAGTATACCTGAAAATTATTTCAGTTGTCCACTCCATCCCTCCCACACGCCAAACCCATCAATCCACCCCCAAAAAAAAGAAAACCCGGGCATCCATCGGAAACCGAATACGGTAAGGATTCTTACCCTACCCCCGCGCGCGGATCAATGGACCCCACCCTTCCCACATGGAACTCCGGGACAACTGATTTTTGACCCCTGTGGGCGGGAAGGCGCGACAGGCATTCCTCTTGCTGGCAACGAGGACTTCTTTTTACCCCCCTGTGTGCCGCGAAAAGCATGGGGGGCACCACAACCCGCGGAAAAGTTGATTGTTGCCCCCGTGCGCGGGGAGGAGGAGACCTGGAAGCGGCAGCTCCTCCGCCGGTATCCTCCCACGCGGACGCCCGGATCCAAACAGCCACACCACCGCAAAGGCGGCAATCACAAACGGACGATCGGAGCCGAAGCGCAAATCGGTCAGCAAGAAACGGCAACCAGCGCTGAGGCGCGGGTGCCCCAGCGGAAACACATGAGCGCGAAAACCCTTGCGGCAACCGGCACCGGAAAGGGGACCCGGCATCGGGGTCTGTTCTCGCCGCCCGACCCCCTCCCAAGGACAAAGGCGGCGTGTTCCATGCGTCTTCACCGGGCAGGGCGTCGGCAGGAGGGCGAAAACAAGGAACCGGAAGGGCTGGGCGAAAACCAGTTTCGCCCCTACCGTTTCAGGGATTTAGACAGGGACCGTAGGGGCGATTCACGAATCGCCCCTACGGTTTGCATCCCTTCTTCTTCAGGGCAGCAATTCAGACTGTATAGCGCCGGCGTTTCATTCGTTTTTACCGCCGTCTTAATCCCTTCTTCATCAGGGCAGCAATTCAGACTTGCTGTTCGATGAGGCTTTCGTGTGTGTGTGTGTCAGTATAATCTCATGTATTCTTCTCCTTCTATGTAGACGATTGTTTCATGTTTTTTGCGTTTGAGTGTGATGGGAGGTTTTGCTTTATTTGTTTTGATGATTTCCCACATTGAGATCATTTTGCATTCTTTGCCGTCAATTCTGATGACGTAGTTGAGGTTTTCGTCGACGGTTTGTGTGAACTCTTCGTTAATGAACTTTTTTCTGTTTACTTTTTTCTCTCCGATGAGTATGTCGTGTGATGTGTATGCTATTGGGAATCCTCTGAATGTATAGTAATCTGCGTGCTTCATAGTTTGCCCTTTCCTGTTGTTCTGTTTCTTTGTTTCACCATTTTTCCAGCCCGCTGTTGTAGCGGACGTTTTTCCACCATTTTTCGGTTTTATTTTCGGAGCTGGTTTTTGTTGTCTTAATCCCTTCTTCATCAGGGCAGCAATTCAGACTTATGCGGGGACGACTCGTGCGGGTCCTCGCTGAGGCCGTCTTAATCCCTTCTTCATCAGGGCAGCAATTCAGACCGGCTTGCCGCGGTAGGGCGGTGGAGGTGGAGGAGGTGGGTCTTAATCCCTTCTTCATCAGGGCAGCAATTCAGACCAGGCCTCAGCGAAGGGGTCATCTGGTCCCACCCTACCGTCTTAATCCCTTCTTCATCAGGGCAGCAATTCAGACCCGTTGGGCTACCGTATCACGGATTTCTGATTCCACTGATCAGGTCTTAATCCCTTCTTCATCAGGGCAGCAATTCAGACGGTCGTAGAGGCCGTTTTAACCCTCCTGCGGCTGCCTCGGTCTTAATCCCTTCTTCATCAGGGCAGCAATTCAGACGCCGGCGAAGCCGGCGAAGCCGGCGGCGGATTCCGCGTCTTAATCCCTTCTTCATCAGGGCAGCAATTCAGACGTGGTGGAGGTGGAGGAGGCGGTCATCAACGGCAAGGGTCTTAATCCCTTCTTCATCAGGGCAGCAATTCAGACGAGTGGAGGTGGTGGTGGGGAAATCGACCAAACGCTGTGGTCTTAATCCCTTCTTCATCAGGGCAGCAATTCAGACGCGTGTTCTTCAAAGACGAATCCGGGAAGGAGCACTGCTGGTCTTAATCCCTTCTTCATCAGGGCAGCAATTCAGACCCCATGATGTGTATGGGTCACAGGCGCCCACTTTCTTCGTCTTAATCCCTTCTTCATCAGGGCAGCAATTCAGACTGACCG
>Ga0308390_1002578_pt1 | contig 10823 bp, 9 predicted proteins | sample Hotspr2Sample149_FD_202358 | JGI IMG/M metagenome (GOLD analysis project Ga0308390, IMG submission 202358) | Hot spring phototrophic mat microbial communities from Mushroom Spring, Yellowstone National Park, Wyoming, United States - 20040719_149 ...
CAGGTGCTCCCGGGCGAAAGCCACCGCGTTCCGGAACAACTGAAGTCCCGGGCCTTCCGAAGGCAGTACCTCCCTCCGAGTCCACAACGGATGATTCGTGGGATCCTGATGCGCCTCGGGATGCGGCATCAATCCGAAAATCCGGCCTGAAGGATCGCAGATTCCAGCGATATCATCGACCGAACCATTGGGATTCCACGGAAAAACGCCCCCTGCCGGTGAACCATCCGGACGGATATACCGCAGGGCGATCTGGCCCTGCGTTTTCAGCCGGTCAAATACCTCGGGTGACCCTGGAATGAATTTGCCCTCTCCGTGCCGAACCGGAAGATCCAGCCGGTCAATTCCCCGCAGCCACACGCAGGGCGTCGAGGGATCCACCTGCAGCGTCACCCACCGGTTTTCAAAACGGCACGAGTCGTTCCAGGCCAGGGTGGCCTCCTGACGGAATTCCCCGTCGAACATGGGAAGCAATCCCATCTTTACCATCACCTGAAAGCCATTGCAGATCCCGATGGCCAGTTTCCCGGCGCGCGCGAAAGCCCGCATGGGCTCACCGAGGGCTGACCGAAGCCGGTTCGCGAGAATCTTACCCGAAGCAATGTGGTCCCCGAAGGAAAAACCGCCTGGAATAGCCAGAATATGGGCGTCCAGCAATTGGTCGGGTGCGGCGGCGAGGTCCGTCAGGTGTATCTCCCGGGCGTCGGCGCCGGCCCGGCAGAGAGCCAGCAGCGTTTCCCGATTACAGTTGATGCCGAAACCGGTCAGTACAATCGCCTTAACAGTCATGACGCGGTTGATCTCCCTCATGCCCGGTCTCCGGGCCGTTATCCGTTACCAGTTGAGCGTCTGTTTCCAGGCGGTCCGCAGCGCGTCAATGTCTTCCCGTACGTGCAGATCGCCGGGGAATGCGATGTCCAGCCAGGGTTCTTCGGTCACCACTCCCAGGAACGTGCAGGGCAGCCCGTCCATCATGGCCCTGAACGCGGCAAAATGATCCGCGTGAACTGTTACCACGAACCTTCCCTGACTCTCACTGAACAGCATCACGGCAGGATTCTCCGGCATGTCCCTCAGGCCCGTGAAGTCCAGTTTCATACCGAATCCGCCCGCGAACGCTGACTCCGCCAGCGCCACGCCCAGCCCGCCATCCGAGCAGTCGTGGCAGGATGCCACCAGGCCGGCCCGCATGGCCTTGTGCAACTGTTCGTACAACCGCCGGAAGGACAGCGGCTGTACCCGCGGCGGTACCCCGCCCTTCAGGCCTTTCACAAGGAAATATTCACTGCCGCCCATTTCCTCCCGGGTTTCGCCCAGCACGAAGACCAGATCGCCCGGACGCTTCACGTCCATACTCACGCAATTCCGCACGTCATCTATAATCCCCGTGGCCGTAAACAGAACCGTCGGCGGAATGGAAATCTTGATGTCCCCCAGTTTGTAGTCGTTTTTCATGCTGTCCTTGCCGCTGATCAGGGGGATGCCATAAGCGACACACAGATCGTAGAGTGTCTCACAAGCGATCACCAGTTGGGCCAGTTTATGCCGCCCATCGGGCGTTTTTTCGCTCTGCACCGGGTCAGGCCAGCAGAAATTGTCCAGCCCCGCGATCCGTCCAAGCCCCGCCCCCACACACACGAGATTCCGCACCGCCTCGTCCACGGCACAGGCCATCATGCTGCCCGCGTCCAGGTCGGCATACTTGGGCGCAATACCGCAGGCTACCGCCAGCCCCCGCCAGGAATCCGCCACGGGCTTGATGACCGCGGCATCCCCCGGTCCGTCCTGAAGTTCACCCTGGAACTGCTTGAGCACGGACTGAGCAAGCACTTCACAGTCGTACATCCGAACGAAGGGTTCTTTGGAACAGACGTTCAGAGCGGCCAGCACCTGTTTCAGATCCGCGCCCAAGTCCTCCGAGACCACCTCAATCGAACCCGCCGGGGGCTGAGGATCCAGACGAGCCTCGAGTTCCATCCGAGGCAGTCCCTCATGCAGGAAGGTCATGTCCAGGGCCGCCACCCGTTTTCCGTTGTAGAAACATTCCAGCAGGCCTGAATCGGTGAACTCGCCCAGAACCGTTGCTTCCACCTCCCGACGTTTGGCCAGTTCCAGGAAGGCGTCGATATGTTCCGGCGGCACGGCCAGGGTCATGCGTTCCTGGGCCTCGGACAGGAAAATCTCCCAGGGTGCCAGGCCGGGATACTTCAATGGCGCGCGGTCCAGGTGGATCACCGCTCCGCCGGGCTTTCGAGCCATCTCTCCGACACTGGAGGACAGGCCGCCGGCACCATTATCCGTGATACAGGTAAAAAGTCCCAGATCGCGGGCTTCGAGCAGAAAATCCGCCATCTTCTTTTGCGTGATGGGATCGCCGATCTGTACGGCCGTGGCCGGAGAACCTTCATGCAGTTCCTCCGATGAAAACGTTGCGCCGTGAATCCCATCCTTTCCGATCCGGCCGCCCGTCATGACAATCAGGTCTCCGGGGCGGGCCGCTTTCTCATGGGCCGCACGGCCGGCCACGTTGACCGGGGCCAGACCGCCGGTTCCGCAAAACACCAGGGGCTTGCCCAGAAACCGCTCATGAAATACAATCGCGCCGTTAATATCCGGTATACCGCTCTGGTTTCCGCCGTCCCGCACGCCGGCATGCACGCCACGCAGCACCCTTCTGGGATGCAGCAGCCGCGGCGGCAGTTCTCCGTCGTAGAAAGGTGACGCGAAACAAAAGACATCCGTGTTAAAAATGCACTGGAACCCCAGTCCGGCGCCCAGTACGTCACGATTCACCCCCACAATGCCGGTCATCGCTCCGCCATAGGGATCCAGTGCCGACGGACTGTTGTGGGTCTCGCACTTGAGAGCAAACAGGTGGTTGTCGTCAAACCGGATGATGCCGGCATTATCCTCAAACACACTCACCAGCCAGTCGATGGCGGGAGCGACCGCCTCCGTGGCTCCCCGGATATACGTTTTGAATAATCCGTCAATTTCTCGGGTAGTACCGTCCGGTTCGGTATACCGTATCCACGCGCTGAAAATCTTGTGCTTGCAGTGTTCGGACCAGGTCTGGGCGATGCATTCGATCTCCACATCCGTGGGATCAGCGGGCATCCCGAGGGCCGCGCGCCGGGCCCGCGTGGCCGGGTCGGCGTAGTGTTCCCGGATGGCGCGCATTTCACGCAGGTCCAGGGCGAGCATCCGGTCCCGGCTGAGTGCCGTCAGCGCCGCGTCATCCAGATCCAGCGAAATGGTCTCCACCGCGGCCGTCGCCGGGATGTGCACCAGCGGCAGGGTCAGCAATGGACGGCCGCCGGACCGCGCCAGTTCCGCGCGGTCCAGCGTTCGCCACTGTTCGATGAGGGGATTGGCGAGGGCCGCCTCGGCGATCCGTTCAGCCGCGGCCTTATCGACACCCCGAAAGGCGTACAGCGTCGACTTGAAGACCCGCGCATCCGGTCCAAGGTCCCGTCCCAGCAGGTCCCGAAGGCCTTCCAGGGCGCTTTTCCCGACGTTGTCCGTCACGCCCGGCAGAAATCCCACCTCCACTACAGCATCCCATTCCTCGGCCAGGTGCCGGTTGAGCGCCGAGATTTGGATCACCGGATCGGTAAACAGTTCCAACCGCGCCCGTTCCAGTTCGTCGTCGGTGAAATCGCCACGCAGGGTATACACATCGAAGACCCGGGCGGCCGCGACGTTGATCCCAAGGTCTTCCCGCAACCGGGCAGCCAGCGACACCCCGGCAGGATCCGTCAGTTCCGGTTTCACGCCAACTTCAATCCGGTCAGTCCGCATAGCGCAGGGTTCCCTTGTAATGCACGCGGCCGTCGCCTTCAATCACCCGACCGACCACCGTGCCTTGCTGATTAGTGAGTTCCAACGTTTCCAGTGCTTTGTCCGCATGTTCCGGCGGCACCACGAACAACAGGCCCTGACCCATGTTGAAGGTCCGGAGCATCTCGTCCTGAGTCACGTTCCCTGTTTCGTGAAGAAACCGGAAAATCCCCGGCACGATCCAACTGCCCAGATCGATCTCAGCCGCCAGGCCTTTCGGCAGGATCCGCGGCAGGTTCTCGGTAATCCCGCCTCCGGTAATATGAGCCATGCCCCGGACCTGAACCACCTTCATCACCACCTGCATAAGCCGGGCGTAACTGACGTGGGGCTCCATCAGGGCATCCAGTACGGTCCGGCCCGTATAGGGCATGGGATCATCCAGTTTCAATCCCGCCACTTCAAAGGTCAGTTTCCGGGCAAGACTGTATCCGTTGGTATGCAACCCCGTGGAAGGCAGTCCGATGATCGCGTCTCCCGGCTGTATGGTCGAACCGTCAATAATCTTTTTCCGATCCACAATACCCACAATGGTCCCAGCCAGATCATATTCCCCCGGCTGATACATGTCGGGCATCTCAGCCGTCTCCCCGCCGATCAGGGCGCATCCCGCGTAACGGCAGCCATTGGAAAGCCCCCGAAGCACATCCACCACCACATCGGGGTTCAGTCGTCCCACCGCGAAATAATCCAGGAAAAACAGGGGCTTGGCGCCCTGCACCAGAATATCGTTCACGCAGTGGGAAACCAGGTCAATGCCCACCGTGTCGTGTTTGTTTGCCATGAAGGCGATTTTCAGTTTGGTACCCACACCGTCCACACTGGAAACCAGCACCGGCTCTTCCATACCGGCCAGATCCGGCTGAAACATGGCACCAAAGGTGCCGATATCGCACAGGACCTGATCGTTGTAGGTTTTCCGCACCAGTTCCTTGATCTGGGACAGGGCCACGTTCGCGGCATCAATATCCACGCCTGCGTCCCGGTAGGAATAGGACGGTCTGTCTGGGAGATGACTCATGGCGGAACCCTTTCCTGGTAACGCGCCGGAAGATCCGGCGACGGGTACAGGGTACACCCTCGGTGCCTATAAAATAAAATGAATTATAATGATATACGGATAAGAAAAACTTATAAGGAGCCTCCCGTGAATCTGGAGTGGCTGCGTTATTTCTGCGCGGTGGTGGAATCAGGCGGATTCAAACAGGCCGCCCGGAAAGTCTACAGGACCCAGCCGGCCGTCAGCATGGGTATCCGGTCCCTGGAAAAATCCGTAGGACAGATGCTTCTGGACCGCCGCACCGGCCGTCCCACACCTTCCGGGACGCTGTTGTACGATCGCGCAAAGGTCCTGCTGCGGCAACTGGATGACCTGAACCGGGAACTGGCTGACTTCGGCAGTGAGGAATCCAAGGCCCTGCGCGTCGGCGCGAGCGATACCACGGCCATCCATCTTCTGCCGGCTCTGCTCCGGCAGTTTCGGAATGCCTTCCCGGATACCGCGATCACCCTTGTCAGCCGCAGTTCGGACGCCGTTGCCGCGCTGGTCGCGGAGGGTACTCTCGATCTGGGATTGGTTACCCTCCCCGAATCCCGGCGGGACCTTGAAGCACGACCGGTGTTCACCCAGCGGCTCGTATGGGTCTCCCCGCCGGCGGAACGGCCCGGTGACAACCGCCCCATGGCCAAAATTCCTGCCGAGGATACCCCCCTGATTCTGCTGGACGAGCAGACCCGTGCGGGCCGGATTATCCGGAACTGGCTGGCCCGGCGCCAGTTCCCCCATCGGCCTTTTCTGACCTGCGGTTCCTTCGAGGTCATCCGGCAGTACATCGCGGAGGGCCTGGGCGCTGGGTTCCTGCCGGAAGACATGACCGCTGACGGTACCCTGCCGGCACTGCCATGTAACGCAATGGAAGACCCCCCGGTACTGACCATCGGAATCGTTTACCGTGAGGGCGGATACCTCACCCGCCGGGCCCGGGTTTTTCTGGAAATTCTGGAAACCTCCGACGCCCCGCCACTCCTTCGTTCATGGGAGTCTACCGCCGCGGCGGGTCCATCCCGCCGTCGCTCCCGGTAACCCGCTCCAGCCAGGATACCGCCGACTGAAAGGCCACATTACGCAGAATCCATGGAACCGTCACCGCGTCCATGAGCACCAGAGGAACGGCCAGAAATAACAGCCGCGGCAGCGGCGGCAAGTGAATCCCCTGACTGAAATCTTTGCGCTGAGCAATTGTGAGCACTGCCATCACCAGGAGGCAAGTCATCACCATGCTGCCGACGGTCAGTAGCAACACCCGACTTCGTGAGACTACTTTAAGAACCCATTTTCCGTCGACGTCCCGCTCCAGCCCCAGGACATCCCATCCCAGAAGAAGCGCTGAAACGAATCCCGAGGCCTGGATCCGCACACTGCTCTCCCCCTGATGGGTGACTGCCCAGTGGGCGCCTGATGAAGAACCTGCGTGTATTCGCGCGGGGTCAAAGTGATCAGGCATAACCCCACTTACCGATACCTCGAACCCCGTCATACGCCACCTCCGCGAAAACCGGTTTACGAGGCTTTGTGAATCTCTTTGACCAATTCTTTGCGGACCGGGTACACCCGATTGCCGAATTCGATGAACCAGTAAACGTCCTTGTCGATCACATTGTCGGCGGGCTGGGTCAGTCCGCTGTGAAACTCCACCATAAACTGTCCCCTGGCGGGCTTGTCCGACAGGGTATGGATCGGCCGTACCCCCGCCACGCGGACCAGTTTCCCGCCGGCGGACCGGCTGCCATTCCGGTATCCCTCTTCCAGTTGCTTCACGATGTGAACATACCGGATGGTTTCTTCGAACGGCGGAATGCCGTTATACTGCCGGACATTTTCCGGACCGGCGTTGTAGGCAGCCAGAGCCAGGTCTTTCTTGCCGAACAACTGCAGCATCTTCGAGAGGTACTGTACGCCTCCCGCGATATTTTGCACCGGATCGAAGATGTCGGTCACGCCCATTTCCGCGGCAGTACCCGGCATCAACTGCATCAGTCCGCAGGCCCCCGCGGGCGACACGGCTTTAGGGTTAAACCCGCTTTCGGCGTGGATTACCGCGTACACCAGGGATTCATCCACGCCATAATGCCGGGCGTACTGCCGAACGATATTGACGAGGTCGTCATCTTTGATCTGGATGGGGCGCGGTCTGGAAGCGGCAGACGGTTTGGGGGCAGGCTTATAGGAGGGGGGCAGCGAAATCCGCTCGTACTTGATGTCCACTTCGATAAAACCGGGCTTATACCGGTATTTGTCGGGACGGTTGGTAAACGTGACCATCCCGCTCTTGTCCTTAAACTGGTGGAGGGTCCGGCGCTGGGACCGTTCTGCTACTTTGAGCGGGGCGGTAACTGCCGGGGAAGCCGCAGCCGCGGCCGTTTCCTGCTCAGAGTCGCCGCGGGCTGGCAAGGCCCATCCCACCGCCAACAGGCCTGCCGCCACCACCAGCCGGCCCAGTCGAGCCCCTATGTCGCGAAAGCCTGTGTCCATACAGTCTCCCATTGTCAAGAGATTAGTATAGCACGCCGCAATCTCAATGGCAACCCCCCCTTTGCAAAGGCCGGCCCATTTAGAGCCGAAAGGTAATAATTAAAAAACAGAACGCTGTCGAAGAACACAACAACTGCCCAGGAAAAAATCTTTTATTTAACGCCTGCTGAAATCTTCCTCGAAAACCGCTTTTGCATGTACATCTTGACCTGGGGTAAAAATCGGCTGGAAGAGCGGCTTGCGCGTGGTCGTCTGAACGTGTTATGATTAGCATCCCTTTTCGGAAATCGGGAAGGGGATTTATCGTATTTTCGTCATGCAGCGGGAGCCGGCTGGAAGGCCGGAGCAGTTCCTGATGTCCCTGATTCGCCTGGGTCTGGTTGGATGTGGCAACATCGCTTCGGAAATCTGCGAAGCGGTGGCGGACAGGCGTATCCAGGCGGAAATCACCGGGCTGACGGATTGCGTTCCGGGCAGGGCCGAGAGCCTGCGGGAACGATTTCAGTTGAATGACGCGGTCGTGGGAGACCTGGACGCGGTGGCCGGGGTTTCGGACCTGCTGGTGGAAGCCGCATCGGGAAACGCGGTGAGACCCGTGCTCGAGGCGGCCCTGCGGTGGCAGATTGATTGCCTGATTATGAGCCTAGGCGGTCTGATGACCCAGGCGAACCTGATGGAACAGGCCCGGAACGCAGGCGTGCGGATCTGGATGCCTTCCGGAGCGGTGTGTGGACTGGACGGTATCCGGGCCGCCAGGGAAGGCGGACTGGATTCCGTAACGCTGACCACACGAAAGCCTCCACGGGGGCTGGCAGGCGCCCCCTGGGTAGTGCAGCAGGGCATCGACCTCAACGCCCTGACGGAAGCAACGATAATCTTCGATGGCAGCGCGCTGGAGGCAGTGCAGGCTTTTCCGGCCAACGTGAACGTGGCAGCGGCGCTAAGTCTGGCGGGGATCGGCCCTGAAAAAACCCGGGTTCGGGTGATCGCTGATCCGGCCGCCACGGAAAACTCCCACGAAATCGAGGCGAAGGGGCCGTTCGGTGAATTGCGGGCCATTACCCGCAACCGGCCCTCGCCGACCAATCCCAAAACCAGTTACCTGGCTTCCCTGTCTGCCATTCATGAACTGCGGCGGGCGGCGGAAATGTGGTGCCGCGTTTCCATGAAGGGCGGGCATTGATTCCTTAACGTCCGGCGCTGCCCGGCAGCGGCGACGTGAAACCAGACTGTTGAGGATGCAGAATATGTATGCAGTCGTGACAACCGGTGGCAAACAGTACAAGGTAGCGCCTGGAGCGCGGATTCGGGTGGAACTCATTCGGCAGGCGCGAGGTGAAATGGTCGAACTGGGTCCCGTGCGTCTGCTGGTCCGGGACGACGGCACGGTGGTTACCGCTCCGGCTGAACTGGCGAGCGCGCGGGTAATCGCCCAGGTGCGCGACCACGACCGGGCCAAGAAAATCCGCGTGTACACCTACCGGCGACGGAAGGATTCTGAACGAACCCTCGGTCATCGGCAGTGGTACACGGAACTGGAAATCAAGGAAATCCGCGGATAACGTTGAGGAGTACCTGCCATGGCACACAAGAAAGCGGGCGGCAGTTCACGTAACGGCCGGGACAGTCACTCTCAGCGGCTCGGCGTCAAGAAATTTGGCGGAGAGCAGGTTCGGGCTGGCAACATCATTGTTCGGCAGCGGGGTACCTATTGGCATCCCGGGAAAAATTGCGGCCTGGGCAAGGACCACACCCTGTTCGCCCTGAAGGACGGCATCGTGCAGTTCCGTTATGTCAAGCGGGGACGGCAGTGCGTGGACATCGTTCCCCAGTCCGCGTCTGAATAAGCGATTAACGCCTCCTCTGGTTACGCGGCACGCCCGGGTTTCCGGGCGTGCCGTATTCTTAAGCGCGGGCGCTTCCGTATAATTCGGGGGATGGTGTGCAAGTCCTCGCGCCGCGGACACGAGTTTTTATGTTCATAGATCGGGTCAAAATCTACGCTTTCGGCGGAGACGGCGGCAATGGCTGCGTGGCTTTCCGCCGTGAAGCCTTTGTTCCCCGGGGCGGTCCCAGTGGGGGCGATGGAGGCGACGGGGGTAACGTCGTTCTCCGGGCTACCGCCCGCCTGACTACCCTGCTCGACCTGTCATGGCATCCGCACATTAAGGCCGGTCGGGGCGGCCATGGCGAGGGAAGCCAGCGTCATGGAAAACGGGGTGAGGATCGGGTTGTGGAGGTTCCGCTGGGAACCATGGTCCGCTGTATTGAAACGGATGAACTGCTGGCCGATCTCGTACGGGAAGGTCAGACCTTCGTGGCCGCCCGGGGCGGACGGGGCGGACGGGGTAATGCCCGATTCGCCTCCTCGGTGAACCGCGCTCCCCGCTTCGCGGAAAAAGGTGAGCCCGGGGAATACCGGGAACTGCTGCTCGAACTCAAACTGATCGCCGAGGCCGGGCTGGTGGGCAAACCCAACGCCGGGAAGTCCACCCTGCTGGCGGCATCCTCCGCGGCCCGTCCGCGTATTGCGGACTATCCATTTACCACGCTGAAACCCAATCTTGGGGTGGTACACCTGTCGGGACACCGCGAATTCACGATGGCGGATATCCCGGGTATCATCGAGGGCGCCTCCGAGGGAAAAGGTCTGGGATTGGATTTTCTGCGGCACATAGAACGGACCCGGGTACTGCTGTTCGTAATTGATCTGGGCGATCCGGATCCCATAGAAACGCTGGCCGCGCTGGAACATGAACTGGCGGAATACGGGGCCGGCCTGGAACACCGTCCGCGGCTGCTGGTATGCAACAAGGCCGACATCCCGGAAAACCGGGAAAAATTTGCTCGCCTGGCCGCCGTAACAGGACCTGACACATTTCTGATTTCCGCGGTCACCGGCGAAGGGGTTCCCGATCTCCTCGAACGAACCTGGCGGCTGGTGGATGAAAACCGGCGTCACGAGGCGGATGCCGACGTCACGTCGGACAGCGGGGATCCTGTCTTTCGGGAGTATACTTACGAGGCCCCCTTCGAAATCTGTCGGATCACCGGCGGATTCCGGGTTCGGGGCAGACGGCCCGAACGAGCAGTCAGCATGACAGATTTTGACAACCCCGAGGCAGTGACTCACCTCCAGCAGGTACTCCGAAAAATGGGGCTGTTCAAGGCTCTCGCGCGCATGGGTGCCCGTGAGGGAGACACCGTGAAAATCGGCGGCGTATCGCTGGAGTATCTGCCGGACCTGGAGTAACTGGACCTCACGGAAACCGGATGACCGACCATGAATCGAGCGGAACACAACACCCCGCGACTCGTCGTGAAAATCGGAACCAACCTCCTGGCCGGGAAACAGGCCTTCGACGGCCACTATATGGAACAACTGGTCCGGGAACTGTGTACCCTGAAGCGGGAACGGAACTATGAAATCCTGGTGGTGAGTTCCGGAGCG
>Ga0308390_1002581_pt1 | contig 10818 bp, 9 predicted proteins | sample Hotspr2Sample149_FD_202358 | JGI IMG/M metagenome (GOLD analysis project Ga0308390, IMG submission 202358) | Hot spring phototrophic mat microbial communities from Mushroom Spring, Yellowstone National Park, Wyoming, United States - 20040719_149 ...
CGAGCCACTGAGCAATGGATGCGTGGCTCGGCGGCGCCAGAGCGGCGCTGGATTCGGGCAGGGTGAGGAAGATCGCCTCTGGGCAGGTCACGGCTGCGCTGGGTTTCACTGCTGTGCTCAATGTCTACGCTCACCTCGAGCACCTTCAGCGGCCGACCTTGCTCAGGCTCAGTTGTGCCGACTTCAGGTCGAGGATAGTGCCGTCACGGCGGATCGAGACGGCGATGACGGGGCGCTTCTGAACTGGTAGGGCCCGCTCCACTGTCTTGCGCGCGTAGCCATACCAGTGGCTATGACCGTTGGCATCGTAGTTGCTACCCTCTGGGTCAATCTTGTCGCAGGCGTTTTTGATCACCTCGCGCACTTCATCCCAGCAGATTGCGAGCCAAGATTAGCGCAGCGACGCCGGCCACGCTAGCGCTGGACGTGCCGCTGAAGCTATTCGTGTAATTGCCTGCCGCGTCACCGCGGCTCACCCAGCCGGGGTGATGCGCCGCTGCAGTCGGTGGTCCAGATGGCAGGTGTGAGCGAGGAATGGCCGTTGCTGCTGGGGAAGGCGCACCAGATCGCCTTGCTGTAATAGGCAGCGCGCGCGCCGCGATTGTTACAGGCAGCCACAGCGATCACCTTCTCGTAGCTGGCGTTGTCCACGCTCTCATTGCTGTTGCCAGCGGCGAAGAGGGTCACGCAGCCCTTGCCATTGCGGATCGCATAGTCAATCGCCGGCCGAGTGGAATCGCGGGCAAGAGCACGACCTGGTTATGCACAGGATCGCTTGGCTCCCACCAGCGACCATCAGGCAGCCCCCAGCTACAGGAGATCACGTCGTCCCGTTCTGGGCAGCCCAGACAAATGCCTTAGCTTCGTTCTGCGAACCCAGGGCAGAGACCGGGCGAATTGGCATCAGGTGCGCCTTGGGCACGACGCCCGAAGCGCCATTGGCGCAGGCTGTGTCGTGATTGTTCAGGTCGCTCGGGGGCGGGTCGTTGCTCTTGCGGGTGACATCGCGCGGGGCGACGATCTTGCCGACGGAACGGAACTTTTCATGATCAATATCCACGCCGTCGTCAATTGGATGGCCTGACGCAAAGTGAGCGGGGCGGCGGAGGATGAGGTGTGCGATGATGGGAGCAGTACCCAGGAGCGCCTTGCTGACCAGTTACTCGCGATTGAGCACTCGTGCCATTGTCAACTTTGTGGTCAACGTAGCGTAGGCCAACGCTCAATCTGGTTGCCTCATCCGAACTGACGCGATTTTAGGGGAGGCTAGGTTAAGGCAGGAGATGCTGGTTGAATTTGGCGGTGGTGTCGGTATAAGATAATGTACAGGCAAGGAGGATAGCGATGGTAAACATCGAGAATGCTCGGGAAACTATGCGGATTGTAAATTCGATCAATTCCGCATCAAGAGAGGCTGCATCGGATATACTTAAAAAATATGATTCAAGTCAAATAGAAAACATGGAAGAAATAATAGACAAAATCGTAGATTATTATTCAAATAAAATTTTTATGCTTGGGTATTGGACTTTAATTAAAAATAATAATAACACAGGCCCTAGCAATGAAGTGGTTAAGAATTTAGCAGGCGAACAATTGCATGAAAGCATCTTTAATATAAAAAAATCAATATTCATTGAGACTTACAGTAAGCTTTTATCTGGGAAAGAAGAGGAACGGGCGCAAGAAGAATTAACTAAAGAAATTGCAGAAATAATGAATTTTTACCTAACAAGGATTTTTATAACTGGATACATGGTCATACGTGAAGAAAATGTCGAAGAGAATGATCAGGAAGTTAGAAAGCATTTGAATTCTATCATTTTAGAATCCAGAGATGCTGCATCGGATATAATTAAAAAATGTAATTCAAGTCAAACAGAAAACATAATAGAAGTCATAGACACAGCCATAGATTATTATTTAAATAAAATGTTTATGCTTGGGTATTGGGTTGGAATTAAAGATAATAATAACACAGACTTTGGCAATGAAGTGGTTAAGAATTTAGCAGGCAAACAATACGGCAAAATCTTTAATATAAAAAAAGCAATATGCGTTACGACTTACAATAAACTTTTATCTGTAAAAGAAGAGGAACGGATAAAAGAAGAATTAATTGAAGAAATCGCAGAAAGAATTGATTTTCAACTAAAATTGATTTTTATAACTGGATGCACAGCCGGACTTGAAGAAAATGTCGAAAATAATGACAAAAATAAAGCATTAGGAATTTCAATTTAAGGCGGTTATTTTTTCAAAACATTCGTCCGGCGAAGTGCACATGCGCTTGAGGATCGCAAAAGCGACAGCATCCCTCTCTTCATCTCCTTGCGCCCGCCAGACCATTATCGTGGTATTCCTCCAACAGCTCAAAGTGTTGCAAGATGGACAGCGCCCTGGTTCGATTGCATCTCGACGAGGTTTGTGTGCCCATGGCGAGCAAGCCCTCGCTCTCCATCAGCGCGTAGGTCGTGCCCCATAATGCACGGTACAGGTGTTCATCGTGGTTGCCTTCTTTGTCTGGGCAGCGCTCGCACGCGAGCAAGATTCCTGCGAAGTGTGATAATAATAGGCAGACCCTATCAACTTGTAGGAGCTAACCCATGAGTTGCCTGACGCACTACCCAGCGCGCCTGTGCGCAAGCAGCAACTATCCGGAGCAGACCTACCAGCGCGCCGATAAGCTCTACGTTGTCAAAAGCACCTCCCACAGCCAGCCAAAAGGCGCAGCGCTGACGTTGGAGGACGACGGCGTGACCTATCTGGTGATGCGCGGTGAGCCGGCAGCAAACGCCGACGTCGGCGCTGTGTACATGGGCAACGGCGGGCTGATCTTCGTGCCCACTGGCCGCGTCTTCGTCCGGCTGGACGATGACATCCCCCTAGAGGCACGTGCCGAGGCATTCCGCCGGCTGGGCTACGTGATCGCCCAGACTTTACCCTATGCGCCGAACGCCGGCTGGCTGGAGCACGCCGACAAAGACGCCGCCGAGGCGCTGCGCGGCATCCCTGAATTGGCGCGCCTGCCCGGTGCCCAGAGCGTCGAGCCACAGTTGCTGACCGTGCGAGCGCAGCGGTGAACGATAACCCATTGCCAGGCCGCCGCGATGTCAGCAAGGCGGCGAAATCCTAGCCAGATGGTCTTGACACGGGGTTCGCCGTATGCACAAGAAGCCGCCTAAACGTGCAATCCAATGAATGGCCTGACGCAGGGTGAGTGGCGCGGCGGAGGATGAGGTATGCGATGATTAAAGCGCCTGCCAGTTACTCGCAATTGAGCAATCGCAGTCCTGTTAACTTTGTGGTCAACGTAGCGCAGGCCATCGCTCAATCTGGCTGCCTCATCCGAACTGACGTGATTTTAGAGGAGGCTAGGTTGGCGCGGCAAGCGAGAAGGTAGGATGAACCTGGGATGTCGGGCTGAATTTGGCGATGGCGTCGGTAAGATAACGTACAGGCAAGGAGGATAGCGATGCTAAAAGTCAAGAGTGTTTAGGAAATTATCGATATAGGCATGCCAGACTCCCCACCATCGGATTAACACAAAACCCCTAATATATTTTTAATTATATTTCCGCTTTCTTTGTTTATGTCCATTAACTTTAACATATATTCTTTATTAGATTCGCTATAAAATTCTAACTTAAACTTTGAGTACTTATTGTTATATATTAACATAAAGATTGGGAAAGCAATCTTTATATCCTGTCTTATTAACCAGCGCGTGATGTGTTGATATGTCTGCACGCTCTCGACGAGCATGATATCGCGCATTACTTTTATCATATCAAGCACTGCCCCCAGACCTTCTCGTCGCTCGGCCTTATATCGCCCAGTTATGACATTATATTCAGAATCACGCTTTAGCTTGTATATAGGTGACATGTTCACCCTCTTGAAAGGTCGGGCGTATCTTTCATCTGAAACATAGTGATGATTTAGAATTTCCCAAAAATTAAAATTAAAATTACCTTTAACTAGAAATTCTATATATTTATTTATCGCATCTTCAGATATAAATAATTTATTTTTAGCTATATTCTTTATTAACATCAACACGCACCTGGGATCTAGTTTATTTAATATTAAAAAAGTTTGCTCCGGATTGAACAATTTAAGTGGCTTATCTTTCAAGAAATCTTCAATATAATTGCTAATATATTTTTTATTCGCATTATCTTGAAAAAATTCTTCTATTTTTCTTAATGGGCTATATTCTTTAGATATACTTGATAAGTAAAGAATTTCTTTGAGAATTTTACATATTTTTTTATTATTTATAGATATAATATCTTTTTCTCTTACAAACTCAATGAAGTTGATTAGCCTTAAGTAATCTTCTAGTTTATTTTTATCTAGGATATTTTTTATGAAATTTACTTCATCCAACCGACGATAGTATAAATTATTAAACATAAGTCCAGCTATGTAAAATACACAAATCTCAGCGACTTCTTCGTCTAAATTACCGCCACCTAAAACATTATTCATTTTATCATTTATGTCGTAGCCAAGATAACCACATATAAATGCTTTTAAAACATTTTGTCCTATAATATTAAAAAATTCGCTCATACTAATACTGTACCAATTATCTATTATTACGCTAATTACTTTAATTGATATATTATAATTTTCTCTTTTAATTATTTCTAATATTAAATCTTTTTCTTTTTCTTTAAATAAATGATATCTGGATATTAAAAAAAATAAAACGTTTTCTGGAATTTTAGATGATATATTTTTTATTGAGCTAACATCTAGACCAAAATATTCATTTAAATCTTGATATGGCACAAAATGTAAGTAATTTAATATGACATCTGAGTTTTTATAATTTATGCCTGACATATTATATGATAAATAATCCACGTAGAACTCACCCGCTGGCGTGGCGAGCGCTTCCTGCGTTACCCTTTCAGGCCAATGGCGCAGCGCGAAGCGATAGGCCGGCGGGCATTGCGGCGCGACCGCCTCCAACCGGCCTAGCGCTGACTTGAAGATCTCCACGTCTATCGGCGCGCTGCTCATATACGGCCAGATCGCCCCTGCCATCGCCAACCAGCATGGCGCAAATGGCTCGTCTTCGCTGAGCTGGAACTTCGCAAGTTGCGGCCAAATTGCCACCTCCGGATCTGCCAAGAGGCGCATGCACCCATCCACGAGGATATGACAATCTGGCCCAATCCAACGGTTATATGTATTCATAAAAAATTTCTGAGCTATTTTTCTTAATTATTTCTTTAATCCGCGAAAGATATTTAATATTTTCATTATTATAGAAATTATTATTTAAATTAATATAATCTTTATTTTTGTATGCTATCATAAAAACAGGAAATGCTATTTCAATTCCATAATTTCTAAGCCATTTCTCTATTCTTTTATATATTTTACAATCATCAACTAGCATAATATCTCTTATTACCTTTATCATGTCTATTAAAGCCTCAATTCCTTCTTTTTGTTTAAACTCATAATTACCGCATAAAACGTTATACTTTGCCCTCTTATGAAAGCTAAAGGGCGACATGCTTTTTATATTTGACAACTCACCTGCACAACCATAGGAAACATATTCATGATGCAAAATCTCCCAATAATTTAATTTTAACCCTATTTTTTTAATATAATTTTCATATTTTATGATTTTTCTGTTATTTATTAAAACATGTGATTTTGCATTAGATTTTAACAGAGCCAATAACCTAACCCCAGATAACATTATTTCAAAATTTAAATCGTATAATTTACCATATTTATTTGTTGTTTTACAGAAGTAATCCACTGAGCATTCATCATATTCTTGATTAAAGAAAATTCTAATTCTAGATCCAATTGAATTTAACGAGCATATTACGCTTAAATAGTGCATGTCTTTTAATATATCAAGGACTCTTTCACTTTTAATTGAATTTAAATAAGAAAACTTGTTTTCGATTATAAATTTTAGTATTTTTGAGTGTTCGTTGTATCCTTTTCTTTCAATTTTAAAAGCAATTTCTAATGCCTTTTTAATTCTTTCTTCAATTATACACCTTTCTGCGCATAAAAAACCGAAAATATAAAACAAGAGCAATTCAACCTCATCCTCATCATGCGGCGATAAGTCAGCCTTGTATCCATAGTAGCCGGACAGAAATGCAGTTAACCGACTTGGTTGCGCAACCTTAAGAAACTCCTCCACCTGCAGTTGGTCCCCGTGCCCACCCAACAAGAACCAACGTACACTACACAGCGGAATATGCAGGCTGTCGCGCCTAATAATATTAATTAATATTGACTTGTCACCTAAAAATTTGTTGTATTTTTCTATAATAAAGTCGAGGACCTCAGGCTTCAGTGGTGGGGTTGCCCTCCCAATTAGATCGATTTTATTCAATATTATTTCTTCAAGGTCTTCTGCTTTATTCAAGGCTAAATAATTTAAAGCAACGCCTATTTCATCTTCTTTTATAAAATTAAAATTATAGGATGAATAATCTATATAAAATCTGCCGCTCGGAGATGCCAAGAAGTCCTTCGTCACCTCCGCTGGCCAATGGCGCAACGCAAAGCGATAGGCTGGGGGGCACTGTGGTGCGACTGCCTCCAACCGGCCTAACGCTGACTTGAAGATATCCACGTCTATCGGCGCGCTGCTCATATACGGCCAGATCGCCCCTGCCATCGCCAGCCAACACGGGGCAAATGGCTCGTCCTCACTGAGTTGGAATTGCGCAAGCTGTGGCCAGATCGCCGCCTCTGGCTGCTCTAATAGGCGCAGGCAGCCATCCACCAGGACCTGACAGTCCGGGCCGATCCAACGGTAATAGTCTGACCCTACCCGACGCAAATACGCATGCGACATCGCTTTCTATTTTAACGTCAGTTCGGACTTACATGGCGCAGCAGTTCTCGCGCAGAGAACGTAGGAGAAAGAATTTTTAGCTGCCTAATGTATAAATCTTCGCAACTCCACGCTTCCGCGCGAGGAGTGGAAGGCAAGGTTAATCCGAACTCACGTCGCGTTAACTATAAACAATAATACTATTAACATCCAGCTCGCACAAATCATGCGTGACATACATGACCAAATAAGCATACGCCCACGGCGAGTTGTCAGTAGCACTGACGAGGAAGATTTACTGCCAGCACATCATGCAACAAGGTGGACACAATAGTATATAATATATGCTCGTGGGAGGAATACATAACATGATATTAGCGCTGATTTTAGTAATTTAAATGCAATAAAATTTTTATTTATTAAATTATTATATTTTGTGATTTGCTATTTATGCCAAACAACTCAATTAACATTGAATTTCTAAGTTCGTCCCAGAATAAGTCAATATCAGACAATATTGCTTTTCTCGCAATTTCTAGTTTTTTCTTATCTTTAAAGTATTCTAATATTTTATCATAATTATTTTTCATAATATTTATTAATTCATATTTTATTTCTTTATAAGGCAAGTTATTACTTTCTATTTTATTTAAATATAAATTTAGTTTTACCTCTATATTGTCTATTGATTTTATATACAAATTTTCAATAACTTTCTTTTTTGTATATGAGTATAACTTACGGTCCCTTTTTTTAAATATAAAATACGCCATTTGCTCCCTAAACTGTGTTAAAATTTCATAATATAAACATAATCCAATGTGATCTGGTTCAAAAAATATATCTGCGCTTAAAACATGCATCCTGTTCGGATGCCAGATATACATAATTGTTGAGTAATCTTTTATAAATTTATAATTAAAATTTATTTTTAATTCTCTTTTTAATATATCATCTATAAAACTGCATATTTTATACGAACCCTTATCTTGATTAAAATATATTCTAGCTTGATCTACAAATAACTTTATTTTATCAATATATTTTATTTTGCCGTATATATCTTCTATTTTTTTATATACCTGTTCATTTTGCAATTCTTTGTTTATATTTATAATATAGTAATTTTTTGAATAATTTATTCTTTTAGCCATGTATGTGGCAAGCAATAAATCTTTAATTCGCAAATCGTCTGTCTGCTTTTCAAGCCATGATTCTACTTTTTCTTTTTCTTTTAGTATTAAGTCAAAAATTGAATCCCTAAAATTTTTTCCAATATAAAATATATCCTTTGTTCTTAGTCCAATTGACATATACTTGCTAAATATTTTAGTTGAATGATTATATAAAATTATAAGATAGTTTATATAATCTTTTATTAAATCATAGTCAATTTTTTCTATTTTATCAGTATTAAAATTTATTATATTAATATGCCTATCATCCAGCTTAAATAAATTTTGTTCTAATATATTAAAAAATTCTTTAATAGTTGTACTGTTGCCAGCGCATCTCTTCAAAGATAAATACAACAGCATTGCTGCCCCCTTCGTCTCCTCTGACCAACTCGGCGCAACAAGCGCTTCATAAATGCACTTCCTCAAGTCACGATCTAATTCTATTTCTGTCGGCCAAACTAACCCACAAATCGGGTGTGTAAAACCATGCCTCTTCATATACTGTTCTGGCAATTTCCAAGGATTTGGCACATCATCATATTCAAATGAGCCATATAAAGATGTCCTTGGCCCATAATACCCCCTCAACATCTCCGTCAAAATCAGGCGCTCCGCCTCCGCGTCAAGCTGACCCCGGTAAACCAGCCATGCCGCTGGACGGTATGTCACCTTCGCCATCAGGTCATGCGCTGGCCACAGGCTCGCCGCCAGATACGCCGCCTCGGCACTCCCAGCCACCAGCAAACTGTCCAGCCAGCGATGATACACCTCCTCCCCCCACGGTCGGTCATTCATGCACGTCCAGACCAATGCGGAATGATGGTGTCCTCAACCGGGTCACCGGTGATCGCGAAGCCATCGAAGGCGTTCGCAGGGACGATCTCCCCACTCCCTCCCCACTTATCTACGTACTCCTTGGTCTTCTCAATGAAATACATAGAATTTCGCCCTAGCGCAACTTCCAGCAGCCACGCGATGAGCCGCTCGCCTTTGGCGCTCAGCCAGCGCTTTGCAAAATATCGCGCCAGTGCCCCTGGCCTATCAAATCCTAGTTCGTTACTTTTTATGCACGTGCTCACTTGAAGTTATTTTAACGTCAGCGTAGCTGCCTGCAAGTACGCTGGCAGGCGAAGAGGTCGCGCAGCGTGGCGCAGACGTTTGTTTGCGGCAAGTAGAGATCACCGCCTGCAGGCGGGCATACACCACTGTCCCCTGGTTAGTGCGAAAACAGCCGCTCACTTTCTGTTTGACTGGTTCAGCCTGGTTATTGGTGAAGGGAACACCCTCTACCAGTGCAACGGCTTCCTCATGCGCCTTCAGCAAATTGCGCCCCGCTGTGTTTCTGGGGCGTTCCCGGCCTGCCTGCTGTTCAGGCGACGGGGCCGCCTCACTCACGAAGCGATTACAACCGCCTCCCCTCGCACCTGTTCATACACAGGAAGGCATGCATCACCCCTGCCCATTGCTCCACGCAGTTCGCGCAGGATGCGCGCCAGGCACGCCCCATGTCCTCAAACCGGTAGCAGGCCGGCTGGCAATCATGAATCGCTCATCCTTGAGGACCGACGTAGCGTTGCGCAAGACCTCGCCCCGCGCCTGGGATGCACAAACAGATGGGTACACAGGCTGTTGCCCACGGTGTGCAGCCAGCGTAGCCTCCCCGCTACCCTTCTCATCACAATGCGCCACCTTCGCTCGCTTCAACCGCTCCACCTTAGCTACTTCCACCGCCGTTGCCAGTTCATACCCCTGTTCCAGTACTGTTATCCAAACAAGTTCTCGAACAAGCAGCAGTCTGCTCCAGCGGCATTTGACCCACCGCCAACTGGGTGACCAGCGCCCGCACGACTGCATGCTGCTTGTCACATCAGCCGGGTATACGCTGCGCTCGCATGTGATTTCTCCCAGCCGATGTTCGGTCACTGCCAAGGGCACATCTCGTTTGCCCACCACCTCGTGCGATTGAGATGACCCGCCCACATACAGTGCAACGCGCTGGCAAATGTACCTGGTCGGGTTTCTCGTAACCCGTGTGCCCAGGCTGTCCGCCGCGCGGCTTCTTGTCTTATTCGCTTCTTCCGATACCCGTCGCTGCTGGGTAGCTTTCAGCCCCTACCGACGCCTCAACTCGATGTTCTCGGCGGGCGTGCTCCGCTCGCAGATTCCGCCTGCGGAAGGAGGATAAGAGCACTCAGTCGCTTGAGCATACTTCGCTCAGCGCAGCGATAATTTAACGCACTTCAACGTTGAGAGGACGAGTGATTCTGTGGCCATGAGTTTGATAGTACTGGCAAAAAAATGTAATTGTGGTGCGAAGGCGAAATAATACGTGTGGGCTGCGTTCTTTGGACGAATTACAAAAACGTCTCGCATGGGATGACGCAGTATGACGGAGCGCCAAACGCCGATCTATCCTGAACACTTGCTTGCAGGTCTTCCAATGTCACCTCTGTCATCGAATGGACTTCCTTCGTTCAGCGTTCTCAAAGTCGTATTGGATCCATTTTTCTACTGGCCAATCCTCCACCAGTTCAATTCTTCGGGCAGCCCATTGACAGTACTCAAAAGAGATGTCGCAACCTTTCCACTTTCGACCCAGTTGCTCAGCCACAACGGCGGTCGTTCCCGATCCGAGGAACGGGTCAATGACCAAATCACCGGCATTTGATGATGCCAGGACGATCTTTCGCAAGAGTTCTTCGGGTTTCTGAGTAGGATGGGGTGTCTTCTCGTGCATTCCATTGCACGTCGTGGGAATTTCGATCACATCTTTAGGCTTTGGGATGTGGCCGCCATAGCTTGTCGTTG
>Ga0308390_1002583_pt1 | contig 10818 bp, 7 predicted proteins | sample Hotspr2Sample149_FD_202358 | JGI IMG/M metagenome (GOLD analysis project Ga0308390, IMG submission 202358) | Hot spring phototrophic mat microbial communities from Mushroom Spring, Yellowstone National Park, Wyoming, United States - 20040719_149 ...
TTCTGACAGGACGAACGGCGGGCCGCTTCCCGGGCCCGGGCCAGCGCCGGCAGCAGAATCGCCGCCAGGATACCGATGATGGCAATCACCACCAGCAGTTCGATCAGCGTGAACCCTTTTCTGCGCATACCTTTGACTCCTTCTGTGGCGAAGCGTCCCAAAAACGCTCCGGTTAACCATGATTCCGTCCCGGATAAGAACCACCTTACCACGGAACTGTATTAATTGTAAACGATTCCCGGCAAATTTGCAACTCTTTTCTCCTGACCGCTACAAAAGACGGTTTTTCTTGATTTTTTCCCTTCTCTAATACTTAGGACGCAGGTGAAAACGGTTTTGGTTTTTTTGAACCATCGAGAAATCCGCTCCATCCCTGTGCTGCCTCCCCTGGTACGCTGTAAAAAACCGCCCCTGTCTCGTGACAGGGGCGGTGAATCATCTCAGGTTTGCAGTTGCCGCTTATTGCGGGAACGCGCCGATCAGGGCCGCCACGGTGGGCAGAACCGGCGCTTCACAGCCGTACATTTTCTGGGTGGCTGTTGCCGCGTCCATGGTCTCAATGCCCGGAACGGCGATGTACCGCTTGAACTCTACGTGACCATCCATGTAAAGCACGTTGCAACCGCCCGGCACGTGGTTGAACAGCACGGTGTTGTTGCCGGCGCTCAGAATGTCCAGCATGATCCAGACGGTGCTCTGGGCCATGTTGCTGGCAGCCGGATTGTTGATGTCGGTAATCAGGAAGCGTTCGATACCTTCACGCAGGTGATAGATCATATTGCCGCCGCCATTTCCATACCCCGCCCACTGCGCCGGCAGCTGGACATCACCCTCTGCAGCACGCAGAGCGGCAGACGGATCCGATGAACCACCCAGCAGGAACTGAATAATAGCTGTATTACCCGCAAGGCCATCCAGCGCCGCTCCGATCTGCACCGGAACCGGCTGATTCGGCTGAAGGGAGTTGGATCCCGTAAGCAGCGAGGTCACCGCGAAACTGCTGACCGGCGCGCTCAGCTCTGGACGATCGAAAACCCAGCCGAAATAGGCATAAGACGCGTCGATAATGGCCGGATCCCAAGCCAGCCGGGGCGCACCTTCCGGACCCGGCGCCTCACCCGCCTGGAAATACAGGTCCCGCTGGTGGGTGCTCAGTTGGGGGTCAGACGGGCAAAGGATAATGTTTGGATCGGTCAGGTATTCCGGATAAATAGCATACACCGAAGGTCCAGCGGCGATGGCTTGTGAAATAACCCCGTTCCGGTTACGGTACAGTTGCAACGGCGGGAAAGCGCCCCGGGCTTCGTTGTTGTACATCTTGAAGACGAGGCCCCACTGCTTCAGGTTGTTCTGACAGGACGAACGGCGGGCCGCTTCCCGGGCCCGGGCCAGCGCCGGCAGCAGAATCGCCGCCAGGATACCGATGATGGCAATCACCACCAGCAGTTCGATCAGGGTGAACCCTTTTCTACGCATACCTTTGACTCCTTTTGTTGATGTTTTGGGTCTTGGACCCATTTGAACTGAAATGGAACCAGCACAGGTCCGTCTCTGAGACATTCCATAACGTCTCCGATCCGAACAAGTGGGATTATACCACTCCGTCTATTCCATTTCAAGAAATAAATCTCCTTTTTTTTGTTTACTGTTTTTTGGTATGTCTTCAGTTAGTGCCTTGCAGCGCGGCGCAGACAAAAACGTAACCTGGGTTCGCAGGAACAAGATTTGCTGGGCTCCGGCAGCAGCGGTATCGAAAATCTGCTACTGCTGCATGATGCCGCGCTTCACGCCCTGCAGGGCCATCACGCAGTTGCCCACCTGACGGTTGACCGGGCCGGGTCCGTTTTCCTGGTACCGGCTGAAAGCCACGTGGCCGTCCAGATACAACACGTTGGACCCGCCTGGGACATGATTAAAATACTCGGGGGCAATACCGATCATGTCCCCTACGATCCAGATTTCACTCTGCGCCCGAGCCGACGCCGCGGGATTGTTGATGTCCGTAATGAGATACCGTTCGATTCCTTCCCGCAGGCGGAACACGGTATTTCCGGATCCGTTCCCCAGGGGTTGGGCGCCGTGGTACGTCACCGGATTGGTAATGGTGATGTCGGTGTCGGCCAGGCGATCCTCCCGGCTTGCCAGAAACGGCAGCGCCACCTGCAGCACCGTTTCGACTACCTGCGCGGGAGCGGTCCCGGTCAGGTTCAGGCCGGGAATCAGCGCATTCACGATGGTCAGGTTACTTTGCGGATCCTCCGGATCAATCTTTTCAAACAGCCAGCCCAGGTAGAGGTAACTCAGGTCCGCCGCCTGAAAACCCCGGTCCGGCTGCTGACAGGGCAGCCCGATATCGGTGGCGCCCGTCAGGGGATTGATGAGATCTTCGGGACGGTCCTGAGCGTCGGACGGACAGATCAGAATGGCGGGATCCGTCAGATATTCCGGATAGAGCGCGCCCAGAAACGGTCCGGCGGCCAGGACGCCCGTCTTGCCGGTGGCGGGAAATCCCGATATCAGGCAATCCACCGTGGCCACCCCCGCAAGACACACCTTGGGATAGACACTCCCTTGGCTCTCCCCGGCATACATCTTGAAAATGACGCCCAACTGTTTCAGGTTATTCTGGCAGGACGAACGGCGGGCCGCTTCCCGGGCCCGGGCCAATGCCGGCAGCAGAATCGCCGCCAGGATGCCGATGATGGCAATCACCACCAACAGTTCAATCAGGGTAAATCCGCAACGTTTCATGAAGATGACTCCTTAAAACATATTCCGGATCGGCAGTATGACAGGGCCGACAGAACACACCCGCCGGATTCAATAAAAAAAAACAGCCCGCGTGATTCTATCAGCCTGAATAAACGCCTATATCAGACAGGCGAAAGTACGGAATCGTTTCATGAAACGACGTAAAACGCCCACAGACAAAAAAATGGCGTGCCCAGCAGGACTTGAACCTGCGGCCTCTTGCTCCGGAGGCAAGCGCTCTATCCAACTGAGCTATGGGCACGCTCGCAGGTTGCATCATTATAACAGATTCGCCTGGCTGATTCCACCCGTCTGTTTTTTCCGAGAAACCCATTGACTACCCCGTCGGATGAGACATCCCGGCGGACGGAGTAGACAACCGCGCTCCGGAACACCAACGATAATTCACCCGCGCGCCTTTAGGATAACTGCCGCGATCACGAAGGGAATCAACGCGGCCAGCCACCACTTGTGGGCCACGAAAAACTGGAATATCGCGTCAATGTTCACCCAGTCCATCAGCATGCTTCGATCCTTGCGCCGTCCGGCAGTCCGCGCACACCCGCGGCACCCCGGACAGGATACGATATACTAGCTTAAAGGCTACCAGAATGATATCACGACCTTAGGGAGGACTGTCGTTGCGCGAAAGCAGACAAACACACCCGGCGGGTGGTTATGGTTTTGGCACATTTTCGGGTGTCTACGTGCCCAGCGTGCTGACTATCCTGGGTGTGGTGCTGTTTCTGCGGATAAACTACGTGACCGGTATGGTCGGTGCAGCCGTGATGGTCGTGCTGCTGGGTATCGCCCTGGGTATCGCCCTGTTGACCGTACTTTCGACCAGCGCGGTAGTCACCAACATGGAGATGCGTGGCGGGGGGGCTTATTTTCTGATTTCCCGGGTGCTGGGTCCGGAATTTGGCGGCGCCATTGGCCTCACGCTGTTTCTGGCGCAATCCGTGTCCGTGGCGTTTCACATTCTGGGTTTCGCGGAGTCGGTCGCACTCGATTTCCCGGCGCTGAGACCATGGTTCGCGGAGATCACGCTGGCTTCCGGCGTGGCAGTCTTTCTGATCACCTGGCTGGGCGCGGACTGGTCCATCCGGAGCCAGTACTTCATCCTGGCCGTGCTGGCTGGGTCCATTCTGCTGTTTCTCGGCGGCGCGCTGGCCCATTTTTCCCCGGCGACCTTGCTGAACAATCTTCCGCCTTCGCCGACTGCCACGGGCGGCGCATCGTTCTGGACCTGCTTCGTCATTCTTTTTCCGGCGGTAACGGGGTTCCTGGTCGGACTCAATATGTCCGGCGATCTGGCCGATCCGAAGCGGTCTATTCCGCGGGGTATGTTGTTCGCCGTAGGCACCGTGGCGCTGATTTATTTGTTCACCGTGCTGCTGTTCGCCGGTGCGTTTCCCCGTGAGCGGCTTATCGAAGAACCGTACCTTATCATACGGGAGGTATTGCCATCCGGATTACGCTGGACGGTCAGCGCTGGAATCATCACGGCCAGTATTTCCAGCGCCCTAGGCGCGCATCTGTCCGCGCCGCGGGTGCTCCAGGCGGTGGCCCGGGACGATCTGCTCCCCCTGGTCCGCTTTTTCGCCCGGGGCAGTACCGGCGATGAACCCCGCCGCGCCACTCTCCTGACGGGGACGATTATGATGAGCATTCTGTGCTGGGCAGCCTTTGCCCGGATGGGTCAATCCCTCAACCAGGTGGCCGGGATCCTTACGCTGTTTTTTCTTTCCACCTATTTCCTGCTGAACTTCGCGGCGTTTGTGGAATCCTATGCCCGGAATCCTTCTTTCCGCCCCCGATTCCGGTTTTTTCACTGGGGTACCGCTTTGGCGGGATGCACGCTGTGCGCCGGGGCGGGTGTGCTGATCAACCCCTGGGGTACTGTCATCGTGGTGGTCACCCTCTCGCTGCTGTACCGCTACCTGCGAGGACGCGGCCTGCAAACCGTGTACGGAGACGCGCGGCGGGGACTGTATTATCGAAACCTGCGGGCCAATCTGCTGGCCCTGGCGGCAGGTCAGGATGCCCCCCGAAACTGGCGTCCTGTCTGCCTCGTTTTTACGGGGTACCCCGAATCACGTCTCCATCTGGTCTCGTACGGTTGCTGGTTCGAAGCCGGCGCGGGATTGGTCTATCTGGTCCGTGTGCTGGAAGGCGATCCGGACCACCGCCTGGAACGCCGCGCGGAGGCCGAAGCCCAACTGAAAAAATTCTGCCGTGAGCGAGGCATCCAGGCTTTTCCGATCGTGATAGCCGCTGAAAACCTCGAGTCAGGCATACGGGCGGTCCTGCAGATCATGGCTTCTTCGCCGGCTGCTCCTAACCTCGCCCTGTTCGGGTGGTCCACCCGTCGGCCGGGAATGGGTTCGCTACGTCCGGAAATTCTGCGGTTCGCGCGGCGTCTGGACATGGGTATTCTGCTGCTGAAACCGGGCAGTTCAGAAATCCGTCCGGAATCCCCAAAACGTATTGACATCTGGTGGCGGGGGCTGAAAAACGGCGGACTGATGATGCTGCTGGCTCACCTGCTCACCTGGAACTGGGAGTGGAAGCAGTCCCGCATTCGCATCCTGCGCGTGGTCGCGGACGCGGCGGATCAGCCGGAGGCACTGGCGGAACTGCAGGAACTGATTCACCGTTCCCGCATGAACGTGGAACCGGTGATCATCGCGTCAGATGAAGCCATAGCGACAGTCGTACACCGAGAATCCGGAGACGCGTCGCTGGTGATGCTTGGATTTGAATTGCCGGAACCGTCCGCGTTCCCGCACTGGGCTGAGCGGCTGGCCGCCCTGATGCCGCCCCGGCCGGTTGTGGTGTTGGTCCACGGCACTGGAAAAGAAGACATCTTTTCATAACCTGGAGATCCATCATGGCCGGCATTGAACTACACATCGACGACCCTGTGTTGCGGGAGACTGCCCGTCGGCTGCTGGAGCGGGAAGGCCACCACGTGACAGACCGGGACGGAGACGTGCTGCTGGCCCAGTCTCCCGGCCGCGCGAAAAACCTGATGGACCGGAAGAAGCCGTTGCTCATGTTCGCGGGGCTGGCAGAAGTGGCCGAAGCCGTCGCCCTGATGCGCCAGGGCGCGTTCGGTTACGTGCTGCGGCCGCTGCAGCCGGGAGAACTGGAAGTGATGGTGTCCCGGGCCTGTGCTGCCACGATGCGGTATCGTTCGTCTTCTTCGAGTACCACACCAACCGATTCTGCCGCCGCGCTGCCCGCCAGCAACCCGTCAGATTCCCTGCGCGATCTGGAACGGGAGGCCATTCTGGCCGCTCTTCAGGCAAGCGGCGGAAACCGAAGCCGGGCTGCACGGCAACTGGGCATTGGCCGGAATACCCTTTGGCGGAAAATCCGGGCCTACGGCCTGAACGTGCCGTCCGGCCGGCAACGCGGTCACGGCACGGGCTCACCCTGATCCGGCTCAGAACCTGTCCTCCTCTGCTCCGTGTATATGCCGCTCCATCTCATCTCCCAGGACCGCGATGTGTTTCACGGCTGTCTTGACCAGTTGAGGGGTGGCATCCTTGCGGGGAATGGTGTGCAGCAGAACCAGTTGGCGGTCGCCGGAACGGGTTCGCACCAGGGCGAAAAAGCCCATCGTCATGCGTCCGTTCGCTTTCAGCGCCCATTCATACATTTCCGGAGACGCGGTCCCACAGGGGGTATAGATCCGGACCAGCCGGTTTTCCCGGGTATCGTAACTGGTCACCATGACCCGCTGCGCGCGGTCCTCACCGAGTTTTACCGTTACGGCAAACCCGTTTTCCCAGGGCTCCACGATCCGGACCGGCCGTTTTTCACAGGCATATGCCAACTCGCGAAGGGTGAATTCTCTGGTACCCACTGTAGGCGGCAACGCAATGGCCCGCAACCCCTCCAGCGACCGTTCCACCTGCAACTGGACATCCATATCGGGATCGGCCCGATGCGCCACCAGCACGGCGAGAGCCGCGTTGGCCACTTTTCCCAGGGCTTCGGCGGCATCCCGGCGGGCCACCCAGTTGTCTTCACGATTTTCCAGTTTTCGGATCAGGTCTTCCAGTTCGCCAAACATGACAGGCACCTCCGGTTACCAGTATATATAATTTTTTACTGTTTTTCAAGCAAATAATTTTAATTTGAAATACACGAAAAACAACCGGAATTCTGCCATCTCCATATAAAAAAGCGGGTCTGAAAAAACCGGGAATTACAGCAAACGGCCGAGCCCGACAACCATCGGACTCGGCCGCAAAGATTTTCCCCGCCGCCCCGCTGACATGGCCCCATATCCCGAAGTGGGCAATCCGGCAATCAGGCGGACATCCCGGAATTAAAATTTGTAACCGGTCGCCAGATGCAGGCGGCCGCTTGTACTCTGGTCATCATCCGGATTCAGCGGATAGCCGTAATCCACCCGGATGGGCCCGAGCATGGGAACGTTAAATCCGAGACCCACGCCCGCACTGTACCGCATGTCGCCGAAATCGAAATCTCCGGTATCGCCCCACACTCCGCCAGCATCCAGAAAGGCATACACCCGAAGGATGTCCGTGATTTTGTATTTGGCCTCCACCGTTCCCAGCAGGCGGGCATTGCCGCCCACGGCAAAGGTGTCTCCCCAGAACCAGTACTCACGGACCTTGGGCCCAATGTCCCGGTTCCGGTAACCGCGAACGGTATTCGAACCGCCGGCATAGAACCGGTCCTGCAGCGGCACATAATCGGAGTCTCCGTATGCGCCCATGACCCCTTCACGGACCCGAAGCGACAGCACCCATTTCTTCTTTTCACCCAGGGATTTGAACCACGTGCTGTCGTGCTCGGCCTTGATGAAGTTGTGATCTCCGCCGAAACCGGCCAGTTCCACGGTCAGCGCATGCACGGATCCCGATGCGGCGTCAATACGGCTGTCCAGCGTGTTGCGTTCGATACGCCACGAGGTGCTCAACGTGGTGGATTCGCCTTCCTGACGCTTGATCTCAGGATTGATAAATGTCGGCAAGTCACTGATATCCGTGTTCTGGGCGCGGAATCCCAACTGGGTAAACACATAAGGCGAAAGGTTCTTGCCGAGCCGCAACTGACCACCCGTGGCGTCTTCAGTGTAGTCGGCGCCCCCGCGAACCTCGTAGGTTTCGCGGTAGGCATCCACACCGAAGGCAATGGGATAACCCAGGAACTGTGGCTCAGTAAAACTGATGGCGTAATTGTCCCGGCGGGTAGCCGTGTTGACCCGCAGGCGCAACTGCTGACCGCCGCCGGAGAATTTTGGCCAGTTGCCGATATCAAAATTGTTCAGCCGCAGTTCCGTGTAAACTCCGACCCCGTCTTCCGTGCTGTAGCCGCCGCCGAAGTTGAAAGTACCGGTTTTACCTTCCTCGACATCCACGTTCAGATCGGTAAACAGATCCTTGCTGACCGAACCTGCGGAGGGATCCTCGAGGGTCACGCGGACCGTGTCGAAGAACTGGGTGTTCTGAATCCGCTGCCGGCTTTTTTCCACGGCCTCACCGTCATAGCGTTCGCCCGGAATGACCAGCATCTGACGACGGATAATCTCATCCTTCGTCACGGAATTGCCGGTCACACGGATTTCATGCAGGTATTTCAGATCCCCTTCCTGAACGCGGTAAGTGACACGGGTTACTTTACGGTCCCGGTCGAGCACCACCTGAGGCGTTACCGCGGCATCGACGTACCCGCTGTCCTGGTAGGTTTTCTGGAGATTTTCCACATCCTTGGCCACCTGTCCCTTGTTGTGAACGGCGCCAGGTTTCACCTTGACCCGGTCCATCAATTCGTCCGTGTCATACACCTGATTCCCGGCGACTTCCAGGCTGTCCATGGTGTACTCCGGACCTTCTTCAACATAGATTGTCACATTGATCCCCTTGCCGTTAGGGGTATACACCAGATCTGTTTTGGTTACCTGAGCCTCCAGGCGGCCGATGTTCCCGTATTCTTCGACGATTTTTTCGAGATCGGCTTCAAACTTTTCTTCTTCGTATTTGCCGCCCAGGAACCACCAGGCTTTTTTCGTCTTCATAGACTTGCGCAGACGGCGGTCCGAGAGTACCTCATTCCCTTCAATTTTGATGCTGCGGATGCGGGCCTTTTTCCCCTCTGTAATGGTGTAGATCAGCCGCACCCGGGACGCGCCGATGTTTTCGGCCACCGCGTCCACAATGGTATTGGCAAACCCTTTACTTTCATAAAGATTCAGGATAGCCTGCCGTTCCTGGTCATAGGCTTCCGGCAGGAACGAATCCCCTTCGCGCATGGAGAGCACCGCCCGAATGGCACGGTCCTTGATTTTCCGGTTTCCGATGATGCGTACCTCTTCAACGACCCGCTTTTCCTTGACATCCACCACCAGTATCAGTTTCCCGGCTTCCTCCTGCACCCCAATATTCACCGTGTCGAAATAATTGAGTTCATACAGCCGGCGGATATCCCGAGTCACCGCGCCGCGGCTGAATGGCGTGCCCGGTTTGAGTTCCATTTTGGACAAGACGGCCTGCTCGCTCACCCGCTCGAGGCCCGAAAACCGGACTTCATCCACGTTCCGGCCCTCGTAATCCTGAGCGGCCGCCACACCTGCCGCGACCAGAATCCACATCACCGCTCCGACCAGATGTTTCGCGTTCAATGCTGAACCCCTTCTGTAACCGTCTCCCGGACCTCGAACATCAGCCGATCGCCGATATCGCTGGGCCGGACCAGGATGGTCGATCCCTGCTTCGTTCCGCCGCGCAACAACAGTTCCGCCAGCGGATCTTCCACGTACTGCTGAACAGCCCGCCGCAACGGCCGCGCGCCATATTCCTCACTGGTGCCTTCCCGCACCAGGAAATCCTTGGCTTCCTCAGTCAGTTCGAGATGAATACCCCGTTCCCGCAACCGTCCGACAACCCCCGCTGTTTCGATATCCACAATCCTCAGCAGGTGTTCCCGATTCAGTCGGTGGAACACAACAACCTCATCGATCCGGTTCAGAAACTCCGGATTGAAAATTTTGCGGGCCTCTTCCAGTACCCGGTCCCGAAGACGACTGTGTTCTTCCCCTTCATCGTCCGTCCGGAATCCCAGTGGGGCGGTGCGGCCAATACGCTTAGCCCCCGCGTTGGACGTCATCATGATCACCGTGTTGCGGAAATCAACCTTGCGCCCCGACGCATCGGTCATGTGCCCTTCCTCCAGCACCTGCAGGAGGGCATTGAACACATCCGGATGGGCCTTTTCAATCTCATCGAACAGCACAACGGAATAGGGCCGGCGTCGGACCTGCTCGGTCAACTGGCCGCCTTCGTCGTAACCGATATACCCCGGCGGGGCGCCCATCAGCCGGGACACGGCAAATTTTTCCATGTACTCAGACATATCGATGGTAATCAGCGCCTCGCGGCTGCCGAACAGAAACTCCGCGAGCGCCTTGGCCAGGAGCGTCTTCCCCACGCCTGTGGGTCCGAGCAAGAGGAACGATCCCACCGGCCGGTTCCGGTCACGCAATCCTGCCCGGGAACGCTGAATCGCCCGGGTAATGGCATCCACCGCTTCTTCCTGTCCCACCACCACTTTGTGGAGTTCTTCGCGCATCCGCAACAACCGGGACGATTCCTCTTCCTCAATTTTGGTCAGCGGCACACCGGTCATCCGCGAGACGATATAAGCCACGTCCTCCGCAGTCACTTCTGTTTCGGAGGAATCCCGGCGTTTTTCCCACTCCCGGCGGGCTTCTTCCAGCCGGGCGATCAGACCGCGTTCCTTGTCGCGCAGACTGGCGGCCTTTTCGTATTCCTGCAGCCGGATCGCCTCTTCTTTGGCTTTGGTGGTCTGCTCGATTTCCTGTTCCAGCTGCTTGAGTTCCGGTGGGCGGGTGGTGATTTTCAGCCGGGCCCGCGCGCCCGCTTCATCGATCACATCCACCGCCTTATCCGGCAGAAACCGGTCGGTGATGTACTGATCAGCCAGGCGGGCCGCCGCCTCAATGGCCTCATCCGAGAATTTGACGCGGTGATGGGCCTCATATTTGTCCCGCAGTCCCTGGAGGATCCG
>Ga0308390_1002586_pt1 | contig 10804 bp, 9 predicted proteins | sample Hotspr2Sample149_FD_202358 | JGI IMG/M metagenome (GOLD analysis project Ga0308390, IMG submission 202358) | Hot spring phototrophic mat microbial communities from Mushroom Spring, Yellowstone National Park, Wyoming, United States - 20040719_149 ...
CGCGATGGCGAAGCACGGGGTGAAACACCTTGTATTCTCCTCTTCCGCTGCCGTGTATGGGGAGCCTGCCTACCTTCCCATAGACGAATCCCACCCTACCAAACCCGAGAACTACTATGGGTTCACCAAACTGGAAATCGAACGGTTTCTGGGCTGGTACGAAAAACTGAGGGGCATCCGTTTTGCCGCCCTGCGATACTTCAACGCGGCAGGCTATGATCCTCAGGGCAGGATTCAGGGTCTGGAAAAGAACCCCGCGAATCTATTACCCGTTATCATGGAAGTAGCCGCGGGATGGCGGGACAAGATTCAGGTGTTTGGCAACGACTACCCTACTCCCGATGGCACGGGGGTGAGAGATTACGTGCATGTAACCGATCTGGCTGAAGCGCACCTTCTATCCCTTCGCTATATGCGGGAAACCGGCAAGAGTCTCACGGTGAACCTGGGAAGCGAACAGGGGATCAGTGTCCTGCAGATGATCGAAGCGGCTCGAAGCATTACGGGAAAACCAATTCCCGCGGAAATAGTGGGACGGAGACCAGGGGATCCGGCAAAACTGGTTGCTTCGGCAGGCCTAGCAGGAAAACTGCTTGGGTGGAAGGCCCACCATAGCGATGTGGATACCTTAATTCGAACTGCCTGGGACGTGTACAGTAAGGTTAGTCAAAGGGTTGGAAAGCCTTCCTGATTCTTTGAAGAAACGATACACATCGTACACAACGAGGGGTTCTTCTTTCCCTCGGAACTGCATCTCCCGCTTGTATTCCCTAGGAATCACAATTCCAGCCTTATGCACCGCTGCTTCCGATGCCAGCACTTCTCCGGGTGTGGCTACTCCCTGGATTCTGGCTGCGGTGTTTACTGTATCGCCGATCAAGGTATTGTCGCTACGAAGATCGCTTCCTACGTTTCCCCGGATTACTGGGCCGTAATGGACACCCAGGCGAAACTTTACGGGTTTACTCTGCAACTTATCCTGAATTTCCAGGGAAAACTGGATAGCCTTTAAGGGATCCGTATGCACTGCAAGAAAGGCATCGCCAATGAACTTATCGATGTCCCCACCCTCTCTATAGACAACATCAGTCACCACGGAATACGCTTCATTCAATAGATCGATCACTTCCTTCGGCTGACGATGCTCTGCCATCCGGGTAAACCCCATGATATCCCCATACAGGATAGCTACCTCTTCCTCGTATTCGGGAATGAAAATCGTCTGTTCCTCCGCAAATGAACTGGCACGTTCCCATACTGTTCTAGGAATGTACCGTTTAATGAGATCGATCAAGAGATACTTGTTCATCAATTCATCCTGTAGAGTGGAGATCTTTTTCTCCAATTCATCTGTATACTCCTTCGCCCGCAGGAGAGGAAAGAGGTAGTCTACGATCGACTCTACAGGAGTGCTGATATCGAGAATAAGATCCGCAGAGGGAATATCTTCAAGTTTGGCTTTTTGTGTCGAGGAGGTAAACAATACAACGGGGAGATGCCTGAAAAGCTCGTCCGCCTTCAAAGCGTTGATGAAAGAAAGAGTTTCATCGGTTTGTACGCCCCCAAGGATGCAGGAGATGTAGGTTTCGAACAGGATCTTTTCTGCTTTCTCGATATCGTCCACCAGGTAGAATACAGGTTTTTCACTCAAGGAAAGTCTTTGGCTAAGATGCCGTGTGATGGTTTCTAACCAGAATGAGGCATCCCCTTTTGGTAAAGGAAGACGAAGTCCAAGTACTAGCAGCCGTTCCACAGCCTATGGATAATACATCGATTTTGGGAGAGATGGAAGATCATTAAGATAAGGGTAACGCATGGGCAGAGACGGCATTGAAGTCCATACCCACGAGTTCTCCCGGCTGGAAGAACCCTTCCTCGATGGGATTGTGGGTTACCGCCAATACCGGCTTCTCCAACCCCGCATCGATCTCGTACTCGCATACTGACCCGAGGTACACCACCTTATCGATCTTCCCTTCCAGAAAGGGCTGCCCACTGTTCGAACGGCTCTGTACTGTACTGCCTTCATATCTACCGTTGTAATTACTTCCCGCCAGTGTCGAATCCTTTGAATACAGTTTCAACGACTCGGGCCTCACCACTACCAAAACCCGTTCCCCAGGATGGAAGTCAGTCGAACAACTTCCAACTTCCCTTTCTATCCCATTGGAAAAACGAACGGATATTCCCTGTTCCGATCTCCCCGTCACACTGCCCTCGAAGAAGTTCACCCGACCGATGAAATCAGCTACGAACCTGTTCGCAGGCCGGGAATAGATTTCGAAGGGGGTTCCGATCTGCGTAACCTTCCCCTCGTTCATCACCACGATCCGATCCGATACGGTCATGGCTTCCCCCTGATCATGGGTGACATAGATACTGGTAATGCCAAAAGTTTTCTGGATCCTGCGGATCTCTAACCGCATCTGTTCCCGGAGCTTGGCGTCCAGATTGGAAAGGGGCTCATCGAAGAGGAGAACGCTCGGCTTGTTTACGATGGCTCGGGCAAGGGCGACCCTCTGCTGCTGCCCACCGGAAAGCTGATCCGGCCTACGGTTCGCCAGGTTAGTCAGGTTCATCACCGCCATGATCCGCTCCGTTTCGGCGCGGATCGTTTCCTTTGGCAATCCCTTCAACTCCAGCCCAAAGCCGATATTCTGAGCCACCGAAAGGTGGGGAAAGATAGCGTAACTCTGAAACACCATCGAAGTATCCCGTTTGTTGGGAGGATCGTCGTTCACCCGTTTTCCGGAAATCCATACCTCTCCTTCGGTGGGGTATTCGAATCCGGAAATGATCCGTAAGGTGGTAGTCTTGCCGCAGCCGGAAGGCCCCAGAAAGGTAACGAACTCACCCTCCCGCACGTCGATTGAAACGTCCCTCACAGCCACCACCTCTTTACCTGGATGATGCGGATCGGGAAAGATCTTGGTGATATGAACCAGTCTCACGCCCATGAAAGCGTCTCCTTTTATGCAAGTGCTAGATATTGAGGAGCTTTCCACCCATTCTGCCATAGCGGTACAGGAGGATAGCCCGGATTACGAAAATGGCCACGAGAATCAAGGCTACGAGGATTACGCTGAAAGCCGAGGCGGCACCCAATCGACCCGATTCCACCTGAGACATGATCTGTACCGTCATCAGATTCCAATGAGAAGAAACGAGAAAGATGGCAGCACTGATGGCGGTCATGGCCCGAACGAAGGCGAAGATTAGCCCGGAGAAGAAAGCGGGAACCATCAAAGGAAGGGTAACCCGAAGAAATGTCTTCTTGGCATCAGCGCCCAAATCGATGGCTGCTTCCTCGATCGCCGGATCGATCTGACGAAGAATGGCGATCCCCGATTGAATTCCTACGGGGATGTACCGGTAGATGAAGTTCAACAGGAGAATGGCGAGGGTACCGGTAAGAACCAGGGGGGGAGAATTGAATGCGAGGATATACCCGATACCGATTACCGTTCCCGGCACGGCAAAACTCAGCATACTGGTGAACTCCATGAACTGTTTTCCGGGAAACTGCTTCCGGACAACGAGAAAGGCGATCACCATTCCTAGGATGCCCGAAAGGGGAGTGGAAATCCCCGAAATCGTCAGTGTGTCGAGAACAGCCCTGAATCCTACTCCGAACACATACTGAAAATGCTTCAAAGTGAGGGAATTGTCCGTTCCCCACACATTGGCGAAAGCACCCCATAGAATCGTGAGGTAAACCAGGAGGATCAAAAACACCACAAAGAGGCAGAGCCCGAACAACACCCATTGAGCTACGGGGTGAACGGACTTGATCACCGAGGCGGTGGGTTTTCCCGTGATGGTGATGTACTGTTTCCGGGACACCCAGTACTTTTGGAGGATGTAGGCCGTAACCGAGGGAACCAGAAGCAGGAGAGCCAAGGCAGACCCTGTGGGAAGGTCGAACATACCGGTAATCTGGAGGTAGGCTTGCACGGAGAGGATGGGGAATTGGCTACCCGCTAGAATCAGAGGATTCCCGAAATCGGCCATGGTTTCGATGAACAGAACCAGCATGGCACTGGCAATTCCCGGGATGGAAAGGGGAAGGGTCACTTTCCGAAACACCTGCCACCGGGATCCTCCCAGATCCATCGCGGCATCTTCCAGAGTGGGACTGATGGATTCAAGCACTCCCCTTAAGGTGATGTAGGCGATGGGAAAGAAAGTAATGAGTTGGGCGAAGAGAAGGCCCCTGAATCCATAGATTGGATAGTTGTTGATTCCCAATAACGAGTAGGTGATGAGGCCATTGTTCCCAAAGAGCATGATGATAGACATGGCACCGATGAAAGGAGGACTCACCACGGGAATGATGGCAATCACGTGAAAGAACTTTTTGAAGGGTACGTTGGTTCTGGAAAGGGTATAGGCAAAGAGGAAGCCAATGAGGGATCCGCCCACCGCGGTAAGGATGCTCATCATGATGCTGTTCCAGAATCCCTGAAGGAGGTACCTTGATTGGAGCACCTCGAGGAATATTGTAAACCCGAATCCCTTCGGGGTCTTGAAACTGGTTGCCACCACTAAAGCCAGGGGATACAGGATGAAAAGGATCAAGCTTGAAAGAACGAAGAGCACCACGACGAATAGAAGAGGATCCCCCCACAAAAGACGCACTTCCCTACCCCAACGAGAAGATGAACCCATGCATTCCTCCCCTAAAAGAGCTCCGATGGAGCAATCCATCGGAGCCTGTTGTTCAATCGAAGTAGAATACATCTCTACTTTGCAGGTAAGACTTCTTTCACCCACCGATCTACCAGCCTCTTCTTGTTTTCCCCAGCCCACTTGGCGTCTACGTTGATCGTCTTGAGGCTTTCAAAGGGAGGCATCCCCTTGCCCAGTTTGGCGCCGGGAAGAATCGGGTAGAAGAAGGTTTTCGCATCGGTGAAAACATCCTGACCCTTCTTCGACACGAGCCAGTCAACAAGAGCCTGAGCCGCCTGCAAGTTCTTCGCTCCCTTCAGGATGGAAACAGCCGGAGCCTCGAACCACACCCCCTCCTTCGGGTAGATCACCTCCAAGGGATACCCGTTCTCGATGAACTCGAAGAAGGCAGGGGTGAACTGAATACCGATGGCACACTGCCCTACAGCTACCGCTTTGGAAGGTCCCGTACCCGAGGATGTGTAGGTCTGGATATTGGGATTGAGCCGTTTCATGTATTCGAAAGCCTTCTCTTCCCCGGCGATCACTACGAGGCTAGCAATAATGTTGTAGGCGGTACCCGAGGACTGGGGGTTGGGCATCTGGATCTGTCCCTTATAGACAGGATTGAGAAGGTCTTCCCAGCTCGTCGGCTTGGGTGCATTTAGCCGTTTCAATACCTCTGTATTCACCGCAAAGGCCATCGGATTCATGTAGAAACTCCTCCAGTACCCGTCGGGATCCTTAAACTGGGGGGCCAGAGTATCGAAGGGGCCTCCTTTGTAGGGAATGGTAAGTCCCTCTTCCTTCGCTACGATGTGGTTTTCACTGGGAGCTCCCATCCATACATCCGCCTGGGGATTGTTGATCTCTGCCTTGATCCGTGCCAGGGCGGGGCCGGAGGAAAGATGCACGAAGGACGCCTTGATCCCCGTATCGGCCGTGAAAGCGTCGAGAATCTTCTTGGCGTTCGCTTCATCCACACTGGAATACACCACCACCTTCTGTTCCTGCTTTTCCTTCGCCCCTGATGCAAATACAAGGGAAACCGACAGGAGCAAGAGTAGGCTAACTACGATCCATCGTTTCATAGGAACCTCCTGAGAGTAATATTGAGATATAGAAACTAAAATGCAATTTTCATTCCAACTTTATTTTCGAGGGGAATGGAGCTTTATTTGTGCAATAAAATGCATAAAACTTGCTCATTTTTGAGCAATGTGTGCAAACACTATCGGTATTCATTTTCCGATATCCCGTATCGTTTAAGTTTATAGTAGAGGGTTCTCCGGGGCATTTTCAGAAGCTTCGAGACCTCGGTTTTGTTCCCCCTGCACTGCCGCAATGCTCTAAGGATTGTAGCTCGCTCGTCTAGAGTTTCCTCCTCCCCCCTCCCGAATACCAGGGGAAGCTCTTTCCGAAGGAGTTCCTGTTCCAGGCTCCTGGGACGATAGAGGACCAGGATTCGTTCGATCAGGTTCTCCAACTCCCGAACGTTCCCGGGCCACCTATGAGTCGCAAGACCGTCGAGGAAGGGCTGGGTAATTTCCGGCCTCTCGAGGCCTTCCCTCTGGCAAATCCGATCGACGAAATGAGCTACCAACAAGCTGAGATCTGGAAGACGGTCCCGCAGGGGAGGCACCCAGAGGGGAACCACCGCTAACCTATAGAATAGATCCTGGCGGAACCGGCCTTCCCGTACCTCCTGCTCGAGGTCACGATTCGTGGCAGTGATCAAGCGAAACTCTGCTTTCACCAGATCTGTGCCTCCCACCCGTGTAAAGGCTCGTTCCTGGAGTACCCGGAGAAGTTTCACCTGAAGATCCACCGAGAGTTCGGATATCTCATCGAGAAAGAGGGTACCTCCCCTGGCAGTTTCGAAGAACCCGATCTTTCGACGATGGGCACCTGTGAAAGCACCTGCCTCGTACCCGAATAGTTCGGACTCCAGTAGATTCACATTGAATGCGGCACAGTTCACGGGGATAAAAGGACCTTCCCGAAATCGACTCTTCCTATGAATGGCCCTTGCTACCAATTCTTTTCCCGTCCCATTTTCGCCTCGAATCAGTACGGTGGCACCGGTGGGCGCTACGGCGTCTATCCGTTCATAGAGAGCCTGCATCACTGGGGTGGAGCCGATCAGGTACCGTTCTTCCGATAACTCGAACCGTTTCCGTTCGGCCGAAGCTGAAAGTAGCCGACGTATCAGGGCCTTCAATAACTTGTAATCCACCGGTTTTGTGAGGTAGTCCACTGCCCCTTCCCGAATCACCGAGACAGCCTCAGGAATCGATGCGTAGGCCGTGATGAAGATCAAAGGGATCTCTAACCCTCGGGTTCGCAAAGCATGGAACAATTCTACCCCATTCATCCCTGGCATCTGTACATCGGTGATAATGATATCAGGCTTCTTCTCCAGAGCGACTAGAAGGGCTGTCGAAGCATTGGAGGCGACCTCAACCGTGTATCCTTCCCGGTCAAGGACTGCACCCATCACTTTGAGAATGTTGGGTTTATCATCCACCAATAGGATCCGAGCCATTTTCCCTCCCTTCCTGTATGGGTAAACGCACCCAAACCTCGGTTCCCGAACCGACCCTCGACGAAATTCCCATCAATCCCCCATGACGCTCCACGATCTGCTTACTGAGGGACAACCCCAAGCCTGTACCCTCCTCTTTGGTGGTGAAGTATGGATCGAAGACCTTGGGAAGGATCTCCTCTGGAATGCCGCACCCAAAGTCCCTTACCCTCACCCAAACCCCTCCCTCCTTCTCCTCTACCCTCACCTGCACCTCCATTCCTTCCCGGGATGCCTCGATGGCATTGATGATGATGTTCAGAAAAACCCGCTTCAACTGAGATCGATCTACCCAACAGAGAGAAAGAGGGCTATGCGGTACCTCTAAAGAGAGGTTCACCCCCCGTTTTCGGACCATGGGGGAAACGAGGAGCAGGGTTTCCTGCACCAGCACGGAGAGATCGGTGAAAGAAGGCCGGGATAGTTCGGACTTTGCCACATCCAGTACTTCCTTCAGATAGTTATTCAGAATACCGATCTCTTCCCGTATTACCCCCAAATACTCCCTGGCAAGGGGGCTTCGAACTTCCGGGTCGATCAGTTCCACCGCCCCCGAGATCGCTTCCAATGGATTCCGGATCTCATGAGCCATGTGAGTGGCCAATTTTCCCATGACGGCGAACCGGGCTTCCACGAGTACCTCCCTCTGGAAGGTCACAAGCCGTTCTCGCATATCCTGCACTGCCCTTACCATCGCAACTATTTCAGGGGACGAGTGGGGAGGTGCTTCGATCTGAAAGGTTTCCAGTTCCGGAGGAAGTTCCACAATACGTCGCAGAACGATTCCGAGGGGACGAAACACCTGTGTATGGAGGAGAAGAAACATCGAGCCTCCTACTAGCAGTTGAACCCCAAAGATAAGGAGGAAGAGCTTTCGATTCCTGGCGATTTTGGCTTTCAAGGTTTCAAGGGAGAAGGCAATTTCTGCCATTCCCGCGATAGAACCGGCTACCAGGATGGGAGATCGCACGGTCAATGTGGATCCCTGAAACTCAGTTGTGAGTTTTTCCGGTAGAGAACCGGATAGGATCCACCCCTCCTCTTCCTTCCTTGTATCGGAAAGGATCCTGTAATTCTTGTCCGCCACCCGCGCCCAGACCACGTCCCGCTCCCTCCGTATGGACTGGAGCTGCTGATCGATTCTCCCAAGTTGCAAGGACACTAGCGGTTCTTTCGCCAGTTCGGCCAGCGTTCTCACCAATACACTCGCCCGCTCCTCCATCTCTTCCGTTAAAAGGCTCCGTTCCCGTTCCACGAAAAGGAACCCTTGCATGGTGAAGAGAGCTAGGAGGATGGAAAACACGAGGATCAGCTTACTTTGGAGGGCCATAGGAACCATCCACTTGCCGTACCACTTCTGCAAGACTTTCCAGAGTCGCTTTTCCTAATTCCGAAGCAATAAACCCCGATAGGGAGATCCCCTGCAACACCTGTCTGCCTTTTTCCAGCGTATGGAGGCTTGCAAAGGTATTCCGCAGGAACTGAAATCTAGCTTCATCCTCGGAAGCCCGCATCACCAAAAAAGGGGTCGGAACGGGAGGAAGAACTTCCAGGATCCTCAGGTATTCCAGGGTACGGCTACCTCGGTTCTGGTTCCATAGAGACTCAGGAATGGCTCCTATCTCGTTACCCTCTCCGTAGGCAACTCCTCGGAGGATACTTTCGAAGGTTTCAAGGTAGCGGATGGACCCCCGTTCCACGATGTGTCCGAGGAAGGCCAATGGCGCATAGAATCCCGCCATTTCCTCGTGGGGTTTTTTGAGAAACAGTTCGAATCTCCGCAAGTCGGCAGTACGGTAGAAGAGGGAGTTCCGCTGTACAATCAGGAGTACCCGGTATTCCGTGTCTCCTCCCATAACAGTTCGTAGAAGAGGCCTGATCCAGCTTTGTTCCCGAACGAACCAGGCAGCATCGAGGAGAGCTAAATCGATCCACCGTTCCTTCAGGGCTTTCAGCAAAGGCCGGTGTCCATCGAACACTTGGTACCGAAGCGTAAGCTCAAACTCCTCTTTCAAAAAACTCACCAGAGCGCTCCAGGCTTCCGATGTCTTTAGGGCACTTTCTCCCGTTACCACCCCGATCGTAGGGGGCACTCCATAGAGGAGATTTTGGCCACACAGGTAGGCCCCTAACGATAGAAGGAACACCAGTAGCCTCTGCCTAAACGCCCTCATTCTATCCGTACTGTATCCCTACCATGGGATCGATGCAATTGGCAATCAGGCAACGCAGTAGGCGAATCTACCGAAGGGATAGAAGCCCCATTGGGGGGGCACCTCTTCTTCAACCTGGTGCAGGAGCTTCCTTCGCACGGCGAGGTAGGATACGAGGAAGAAGGTATAGACAAGAACTGTCTGAAGCAGCCCAGCCATTGCGATGAGGGTCGGATCCTGCCCATCTATTTCAGCCAAAGCTACTAAAGTGGAACCTACCAGGTATCCCAGCGCATCTGCAGAAGCGATTCGCCGATCCCACCGGGCCCGGTTTCCCTCGTAGAGGACTTCCTTCACCCGCTGGAGAAGGTACAGAATCGATGTACTGAATACCCCAAAGATGAACATTCCCGCCAGGTATATCACTGCCGCATCCCCTTTTGAGGTGTAGATAACCAGGGCCGTCAGAAGCACCTCGCCTCCCATGAGCAGGGGAAGGAATCGAAACAATGTTTCGAACAACCGGCCATTCTCCAGAAGAATCCCCAGAAGGGCAGGAAAGGCAGAAGCCATAAAGGATCCTATGGAGATCAGTTTAGGTTCTATTTTCCCCAAAATTGCTGAAATATAGAGAGGATTGAGGAACCCGTTGAACATGTTGGAAACGAATCCCCCCAGCAACAGGGGGTCCTTGAAATGAACAAGCACTTTCATAACCGCCTCCTGTACCGTAATAGGTACGGCCCAGGAGTACGGCGCCCCTCCCGGGCCTAGTTGCAGCAACTCTTATGAGAGTCTAACGCTTGTGCCATCTTGTAGTTACCTTCTACGTAATAAGTTACTACATTTTGCCTGGTTCTGGCAAGTCTGCAGCTTACTATCCATCCTCATGATTCAGATGCCTATACATGCCCTATTGTCTTCAGACCAAACCGCTGTATTGTCACTGTTTAAATATCACATTAAATATCACAAAACCTTTGAAACAGATTTCCTTTCAGAACATAAGTCCATTCAGGATAGCATAAAACGTGCGGTCCGGAAGGGTCTTCCCGGAATCTACCTCCAATACGTCTCAGCTACGCATCTTATCGGAAACGGAGAGTATCTAAAGAACGGTTTGCCGCATAGGGAAGAAACCCAAGAGTTTTCGCTTCTCGAAAGTATTGATCGAGATTAGTGTTTGTTTGAGATAGGTATTCCAATGAACATACCACTTTTCCCCTGGAACGGATATCCTTGAAATATTCTACCAAATCAGATTGTGGAGCATAGGGATTGTCTATCAATTCTTCTCCCGGGAAAAAAATTTCCGGAGCGATCACTCCCTGGATCATACTGAGGTACGAATCTTTATCCGTTGTATCCGTAAGGAGCCTCGTGCGTCCCTGGGTAAATA
>Ga0308390_1002590_pt1 | contig 10796 bp, 9 predicted proteins | sample Hotspr2Sample149_FD_202358 | JGI IMG/M metagenome (GOLD analysis project Ga0308390, IMG submission 202358) | Hot spring phototrophic mat microbial communities from Mushroom Spring, Yellowstone National Park, Wyoming, United States - 20040719_149 ...
TAAATTTATAATTCACAAATTCCTTTTCTTTAAAAGGTTTATAAGGTGTTATTATTTTTGAAATCTTTTCAGAATAATCTTTAGCTGATAAAACATCTCTTACAGATTTATCTTCCCAGTTTTTATCAACTATAAAAAATTTTACCATTAAAATGTCATTTTTTACAGCATAATAGCCTGTTATAACAACATCTATTTTAAACTGCTCCATTTTTTTCTTAAGGTTTAAAATACGCTCCTGTTTTGACCTATCCATATCAGAATAAAAATAATCGTCCTGATAACCCATATATTCATTCAAAATGGAGGTATCTAAAAGTAGCCTTTCTTTTTTTCTAAAGATATCTAAAATCTGTTCTTTTATGATCTGCGAAAATTCTGTAATATTGTTTTTTTCATCATAAATATTGTGGATGTAAACTCTTATCTGTCTGTTAATTTCATACGGTTCAACGATTTCATTCAATGTTGTATAAATTAAAGGATATAGTTTGGGATCTGAATAATCTAATCTTTTTAAGATCACAAAATCGCCTCTACCTATTTCGATTTTCGACTTTATTATGTTACATATACTCATATTGTTTTCATTTTTAACAACAACACATCTTCCTATTTCATTGTCTATTGATGGTTTAGCATCTTTTTTAAATATTGAAAGCATATCACCTTTGATAATGCCAAAATTTTTACCACCATTTATAACTATATTTTCATCGGTGGCTACATAGAGTTTATCATTACTCGTTCCTATAATTTTTGCTTTTATATCCTGACAGAATGAGTCTGAAGCTAAACATACTGTAAAGATCAATATAATTACATATAAAATAACATTTTTTTTCACATTTACCCCCTATCTGTTATAAAAATTTTTAATTATCTTTGGGGTAACAAAAATCAATAATTCTGTTTTTTTATCTGTTTTTGATTCCTTTTTAAATAACCATCCAAAAAGAGGGACTTTACTAAAAAATGGTACCCCTGATTCAGAATCACCGTCTTCTATTTCATATATCCCGCCCAGCACAGCAGTCTCACCGTCTTTCACTATCAATTCAGTGGATGCCTCCTTTTTATCTATAGGTATGCCTGCTGCCACTGCTGCAAGGGGTCTGTCTTTTGTGGCCTTAATCTTTAGTTTTATGTTGTTGTCTTTTGTCACCTGAGGAGTTACTTCAAGGGATAATACTGCATCCTTTAATTCTGTCTGTGTGCCCTGTTGAGATACAGTTTGATACGGTATTTGTTGACCCTGTTTAATAATAGCCGGCTTATTATCTGATGTAATAATTTTTGGATTGGATATTATTTTGCCTTTTCCTGAACTTTCAAGGGCAGATAGCTGAACATCAAGTTTGAAAGAATCCCTTACCGAACCAATGAAAATACCAAATGTTCCGCCCGAACCTGTTGTTACTGCAGCAGGAAGATTTACATTATACGGAAAATCAGCCCTGCCGCTTGAATCCATCCTAACCCCTGTTTGACCTGTGGGTGATGTGTAAGAAGTTGCGCCTGAAGATGCTCCATAACTTTTGCTTGCACCTATTTCAACCTGTTTATTTCCCAATTCAGTGCTTGTCCAATTATATGCAGCGCCCCATTGAACGCCCAGTTCCTTTGAAAATTCTGAATATGCCTGAACAATTCTTGCCTCAATCTGAACCTGGGGTGGTGGAAAATCGTGCTCCTTTATCATCCTTTTAATCAATTCTACGTTCTCTTTTGTATCTTTGACTATTATTGCATTACTCCACGGCACAGGTGTAATTGTGCCATATTCTGAAAGAAGACCTTTTTGTTGAATCTGGCTTGCCACACCAGCTGCAGCACCTGTCAGCTCTCCCCTTATAACCTTTACAGCATCGGCTGCCGTTGTGTAATTCAGAAATATCGTTTCAGTGACGAACTCTTCACCTTGTTTTAATTTTTCCAGTCTTTCCTTTTGTATAGCTGCCCTATCTTCAGCCTCTCTTTTTTTTTCTTCAAGTGATTTTTTTAAAGTAATAATTCTTATAACATTACCTTCTTCAAATTTTACCAGTTCCTTATTTTTAACTATTACCTCCAGAGCCTCTTCCATAGAAACATTATCGAGCTTCATTGTGATTGTTTTATCCTTCAATTCTTTTACATCGTCACCTATTATAATATTCTTACCCATTACATCAGCCAGTCCCCTTAAAACATTCCTTACATCTGCATCCACAAAATCAAAAGACATCTTTTGATGTTTTTTTAAAGTGGACTGACCCATGGAAATCATGGGGCATATCAAAAAAATCATTAAAAACATTAGTAAAACGGCCTTTTTCATAATTACATCCCTTCCTTTTTTCTTGGGATATCTAAAGCAAAGGTTCTTATTTCGCCTTTCAACCTGTAACCCAGGATTACCTGCCCATCCCCAATGTCTACAACCCATAGGTTTTTATTGATATAGTCACCTTTTTTGAATAATATCCCCCTACCCTGCATATCCTCCATCATTGCAACCCGTTTATCCCCTGATTTTAAGATTCCTACAAGTTTAAGTTCTTCCAGTTCATACCCCTCTTTTATTGTTTTAAGCGCTTTTGCATTTTTTGATTTAAGAATCTTTGCATGAAACATGGATTCAAATGGATCTCTTCTATTTGTCGCAGAATAAGTAAAATCACCTAAATTAAATTTTAATACTTTCTCTTCAGGTTTTTTCTGTTCTGGTTTTAATTGTGGTTTTGCTTCAATACCATAAGCACAGGTTGAAACCATAAAAAATAAAATAATCATAAAATATAAAAATTGCTTTTTTTTCATTAGGTTATCAATGTTTTTATTTATCAATAACATTTTATTTCTTCATAAGGTTATGGCTTTCCCTTGGGTTTCTTTTCATCTTTCTTGGGCTGCTCTTTTAAATAAACATATGTTTTACCTAAACATTCACCGTTTATGGTCAATCTCCCTGGTATACTTTTTTGGTCTGGTGCCATTGTAAAGTTTGCTATTGTTACTATTCTTTCAAGTCTCCTTATACTGTCAAAAAAATATGCCACATTATGAAATGGAGCGCTATACCTCAACACAAAAGACAATTCTCCATAAAATTCTTTATCCTGAACTGATTTTGGCTCAAAATATGTTATTTTTACACGCGTTTCTGTTCCGAGATTGGATACATTTCTCAAAAGATTGGGAATATCTTTATGTTCTGGCAATTGTTTTAATAATTCCTGATAGAGTGCGTACAGGCGTCCAAACTCCTCTCTATATTTATTCATATTGTTTTTTATAGCCGTCAGCTTTGCTAATTCAGTCTTAAGTTCATCGTATTCTTTCTTCAATCTTTTCTTTTCTTCGAGTTGTGGATTTATAATCAAGAAAAAACATAAAACAAATATACCTATATTAAAAATAAGTGAAAATAAAAATTTATAGATCTTGGGAATCTTAACAATCTTCTTTTCTATGATTTTAAAATTTATATCTAATCCTTTCAAAACGAAATATCACCTTGTATAATAAATTTTTTAACCGTTATATTTGTCTGATTGTCCAATTCATCAGTAACGCTCAATAATTCAACATTTTTTAAATAAGGAATCTTTATCAATCTTTCCATTAAATCAGAAATAGATTCATTTTCAATAGATACACCTTCTATATTTAGCTTGTTATCTGCCTTTTTTAAGCTTCTCAACCATACATTTTCTTTTATTGTATTTGTCAGGTCATATAATATTCTGGCAGCAAGAGCCCTGCCCTCTTTTAAACTATCAATTACCTTCATTCTTCTTTCTATCTCTTTTTTTTGTTGCTCCATTGCAAGGTATTCTTTATAGATACTCTGAAGACTTGCTATCTCCTTTTTTGTATTATCAATCAATTTCTTTTGTTCTATAATATCTAAATGGTTTTTATAATAAAAACCACATACTGCTATTGCATTTAATAAAACAAAAAAGATAAAAAGATAGATATCTTCTTTGAACAATTTTTTTTCTTCTTGAGTGGGTACCAGGTTTATCTTAATCATCTTGCCACGTCATCAATCCTTGTTGATAAATGTAATGCCACAGAACATACATCTTTTAATTCTTTATATAGATTTTGTTTTACAACACCTTCACCGCCAACAAGTAAAAAGGGGTCAATCACTTCAATATCTATATTCGTATCATTATATATTTTATCCTTTATGCCCTCAAGGAGTGAAGTTCCACCTGTTAAATATATTTTGTTAATTCTTTGATTTGGTTTTGTTGAAAGATAGAAATTAATAGTTTTATTAATTTCAGTGGATACATTAAAAATAAAATCTTCAAAAAGATAGGTTACTTCAGGATCTGCCTTTATTTTCTTTTCTTCTGCCTCTTCGTAACTAATCTTCAATGCCTTCTGGATTTGCTCTGTAAGGTAACTGCCACCAAGCATTATTTCTCTTGTAAGTTCTATATCCTCACCCTTTACTATGGCCATATTCATAATTGAAGCGCCTAAATCAACAATCAATATAGGTGCACCCTGCAAACCGAATATCTGTTCAACTATATTTACAAGACAAATTAAATCTAAATCCAGTAAAACGAGTTTTAATCCTGCTATCTTAAATGTATTTATAAAACCGTCTACTATCTCTTTTTTTGATACTGTAAATAATATGTTTATAAAATTTTCGTCTTCTGGATCTAATCCCAAAACATAATAGCTATAATATACATCTTTTAATTGGAGCGGGATTGAATTCTCTATCTCCGTTTCTATCAAACTTGCATTATCAAATATAGATCCACTTTTTTTAATCTTTTCTATATCCATATCTTCTGTAAGGGGTAGCCTTATTTTTTTAGTTATTGCTCCGTAGCTTGAAAGCGCTGAAGCAGCAATTGTACTTTTTATCTTATTTTTTGATATCAAGTTTTTAATTTCATATGCCACAAATTCCTGATCAACAATGTGCCCTTCAGTTAAAAGGTTAGTATTATAGGTTTTTCTTCCAATATTCAATAATTCAAAACCAGTTTTGGTCTTTTTAACAGTGCATATCTTTATAGAAGAAGTTCCTATATCCACACCTATTAACTCCCCTGTCCTGCTTAGTCCAATCTTACTCAATATCTGAACCTTTGATGGGATTCTTAGACCTTTATACCCCTTTTTCTGTTTCTTATTGGCATCTGTTTCTATATCTTGATTACCAGCTGGCGTTGTAAAATCTGAAGTGGATTTTAATTTTTCCTGAAACATTTCCATATGTTTATTATTTGATATGCCTTTTCTTGTATCCCATCCAAATCTGATTGCTTCACTTCTATTAAATGTCATAATAGCCCTTGTTAAACCCTATAAACATCACATTTTTTATTTGATACATTTTATTTTAAAAAAATACAAGCATTTTTGTATAAAAAAGAAAATCTTCTATCAAAAAAATATTTATTAAAGTATCCTACAGGCAATGAAAATGGTCTTCCAGTGGTCTTATTAATTAATACGCACCCCTTCCAGTAAATAATGCTTTGAAAGTCTTAATTATTATTACAAAGTCAAGCCAGAGAGACCAGTTTAATATGTATAGTTGATCAAGTTTTACCCTTATATCGTATGTTAATTCACTTCTTCCGCTTACCTGCCATAAACCTGTCATGCCAGGTCTTACCATAGCATAAACATTTTTATACTCATCTAAAAAATTTTTAACAGCATCCATAGAGTCAGGACGTGGACCTATAATAGACATATCTCCTTTTAACACATTTAATAGCTGAGGCAATTCGTCAATGGAAGACCTTCTTAAAAATCTACCAAACCGGGTAATCCTTGGATCATCTTTAATTTTGTTGCGCTTTTCAAGGTCCTCTGTGACCTCGGGATGTTTTTTTAAATATTCTTTTAATGCAGGTTCGCTATCTATATACATTGTTCTAAACTTAAGCATAACAAATTCTTTAAAATCCTTGCCAATCCTTTTGTGTCTAAAAAAAATAGGGCCATGGGAATCAATCTTTATAATGATAGAAATTAAAGCGAACAAAGGAAGAAAAAGTAATATTAAACAGGATGAAAATAAAATATCGAAACATCTTTTAAAAATCATCTTCTGTGGAGAAAGAAGACCGCTTTCTGTGGTAATTAACATAATATTTTTACTTATAAATGTTTTTATCTGCGTATTCATAAAAGAAAATCCTGCAAGCTCTGAAACCATAATCAATCTTTTAAATTTAGTTTTAATATTTTTTATTAATTCTTCATTAGCGTAATGAAAAGGTATAAAACAGGTGTTATAATTCACTGCAATATTATCTGGTTTTATTATTTTTATAATCTTGTAACCAGAATACCAGTTACTATTAAAAATTTTTAAGAATTCAAATTCCTTATGTCCAGCCAATCCTAAAAGGCAAGCGTTTTCTCGAAGGTCAAAAATCTTAAAAATTATTATTTTTAGAATAAATCGAAAACTCGGGATAACGATTAACATATATACAAACATCGATGTAATGATGATCCTTGATACAGCTTCTGCTTCTTTTTGAAGAGATAGGATAACCCAAGTAATGAGAAAAGAAACAAATATGCTTTTAATTAAAATAAGAAGTTCATCCCAGAAATCAAAAAAATTTCCATAACCACCATTATAGGCAATCACCATCAAAATCATTATAAAAATCCACCATTTTTTCAGATAGAATAACAGTCCATGACCAAGGGGTACAAACGTAATCCACCCTTCAAGCAATGCCCTTGTGTAAAATGCAAAAATTAATGACAGATATATCGCAATAATATCAATAAATATAATAAGAGTGCTCTGAAAAGTTTTTTTAGCAATCACAAAAATAACTTAAATATTTAGTTTTGTTATAATTTCTTTAAATTTAATTATAAAGTTCTCCCGCGAAAATTTTTGTGCATGTTTTTTTATGTAAGATATATCAAATCTTTCCTTTTCAAATTTCATAACAGCTTCTATTATGGCATTTTCTGTCTGCTCATAAAAATAAAGACCTGTTTTACCATCTATAACAGTCTCCAATATCCCACCTTTTCCAAAGGCAATTACAGGCACACCACAAGCCTGAGCTTCCACAGGGGCTATACCAAAATCCTCCTCAGCAGCAAAAACAAAACCTTTTGCCTTACCAAGGATCTTTATTAGATTATTCCTATCAAGATAACCAGTAAAAATAATGTTGTCCTTTGCTATCTTTTTCAATCTTTTTTTATCAGGTCCATCTCCTATTACAAATAATTTTTTATCACCCATCATGGTAAATGCATTTATAATAATGTCTACTTTTTTATAGGGGACAAAACGAGCTATTGTAACATAGTAATCTTCTTTTTTTACTGAAGGAATTATGGGCACCTGGACTGGAGGATAAAGTACAATTGAATCTTTTCCATAATATTTCTTTATCCTTTTCTGCGTATGCTGTGAGTTAGCAATAAAAAGGTCAACCCTATCAGAACCTGCCTTATCCCATAGACGGATATAGTTCATAATAGGGGCAAAGACAAATTTTTTATAACCCATATTCTTCATGTATTCGAAATAAAGGTCCCACGCATAACGCATAGGGGTATGGCAGTAACATATATGAAACTGATGGGGAAAGGTAAGTATATTTTTTGCAACAGAATGAGAACTCGTTATAACGAGGTCATAGTCTCTTATATTGATTGTCTCAACAGCTAAAACAAACAGCGGTAACAGGTTTCTGAATATTGTTTGAATATACGGTATATTTTGAAGAAATGTTGTCTTTATTATTGCCTTCTCAAGCTGTGTCCCTTTCAAGGCGTGTGAATTATAAAATAATGTATATATTGGTGAAGGTATGACCTCATACATTGATTCCAGAACTATTTCAGAACCAGCAAATTCAGAAATCTTGTCATGGATAATTACACTTTTCATAACTATATTAACTTTCTAACGCTTTTTTAAAAACCTCTTGATGTTTATGAGCAGATTTTTCCCAGGTAAACAATTTTACTCTCTCCAATCCTTTTTGTATCATGTTTTTTCTTAAATCCTTATCTTCTATAACATTCATTATCCCTTCAGCGATGCTCTCTGTATTATATGGGTCAACATAATAAGCAGCATCACCACATACCTCAGGCAGGCTTGAGGTATTTGATACAACTACAGGGCACCCGCATGCCATGGCTTCAAGGGGAGGAAAACCAAATCCTTCATAAAAAGATGGGAAAACAAAAACAGATGCGTTTTTGTATAATTCTGCTAACTCATTATTATTACTAACAGAATCAAGAACACGGATATTCTTATTCTTTTTAATCATCCCATCTATTGCTTTATTATTCCACCCTTCGTAACCAACAATAAGTAATGGTAATTCTTTTTGAAATGATTGTGGTAAAATACTGTATGCTTCAATCAATCCCTTAATGTTTTTTCTTGGCTGTATGGCACCTACAAAAAGAATGTAATGCCCTAATTGTTGAATAGTTTCATATACTATACCTTTTCTTTCTTTGAAAGAACTATTTTGTTTAAATACTGTATGATCAATACCGTGGTGGATTGTAACAACTTTATCTTCAGGAAATTCCATTCTATTTATGAGTTCTTCTTTGATATACTCAGAGGGAACTATAATAATCTGTGATTTATATATATGTTTTGAAAAATTTTTTTTAAAAAACTCGTATCTCTCTTTTGATGCCCAATCCATTCGATAAAAAGAAAAATCGTGGACAGTAGTTACTGTTTGGGCCGTCACATTAAGATAGGGGATAAAATTAGGCTCAAAATAGATATCAAATCCTTTATATTTCTTTCGGTTCATAACAGCACTTACAAAATCTCTGACATAAGGTAAATTTTTTAATATCTTCTTACCAAAGACCGGAAATCTACCCTTGCCCGTATCTGAGGCCGTTATGAGTTTATTAGATGTATACCCATAAAAAAATGTATACCTATATTCCGGATAGAGTTCTAACAGTTTTTGAGAAATATTGAATATATAGTTTCCAACTCCTGTAAGTTTTGATAAAAGAGGCGTAGTATTAATTAAAAGATTCATATTTGGTCTCAATATCTATGTACATTTTACAATAACCTGTACTAAAAATTGTAGTAAAAGATATTATACCTCATGGATACTGTTCTTTTCATCAATCACACAATTAAAGATAGAAAAATTCACATACTGGTGGTATTATAAAATGACAAAAATAAAGATTTTCTAAGCATTATTAAATGATAAGTAAAATTTATATTACTGGAGATTTAATAAGACCAAACCCCGATGGTTCAGCAAATCAAATTAGCAATATCGATTGGTTATATAACCTAATTTCTTTTCAGATAGAAAAAGTAAGTCATATAAAACCTGAAAGATTAATTAGAACTACTGAAAAAACAACTATACAGGACTGGGTACAAACAGAAAATATTAATGTCCCTTGCTGGCATTTAATGCAAAAGGAATTCCAAAACATTAATCACTCAGAGGTACTGGTAATTGGGTTTGAACTCCCTAAAAATACCAAATACCAGTTTGAAAAGAAGGGAATTAGATATATTGATGTCATCATACATCCAATAAGGTATCTGGCAGACATTATTCCTGCAATAAAATCGTTTGGCATTCCAAAAATTCAAGAAAATTTTGTTATTAAAGATGACGCATTTTATGTTTATGCCAATATTTTAAAAACACAAATGCAAAGAGTTTCTATGCTTAACATTGAAAATGATACAGCTCTCATTGTCGGGCAAACCAGAATCGATCGTTCTCTTTTTACTGAGGAAGGTAAAATTTTGAATTTACTTGACTTTAAAAAAGAAATTCTAAAAATCTGTCAGAAACATGCTCATGTTGTCTTTAAACCCCACCCTTATGAGACTGATCCAGAGGTCTTTGATTTCATGGTCGAAAATAATATCGAAATTACTGATAAAAATATTTATGCTTTGCTGGCGAATAAAAATATTTCAACTGTATGTGGGATAAGCTCCAGCGTCCTTTATGAAGCAAAATATTTTAACAAAGAAGTTCAATGGTTTTTCCCAAGGAACATAGATGACTATCTTCCCATCCGTCCGGATTTATTTTTATCATTTGAATTTTGGTCTAATATTTTTGGAGGTCAAACCAATGAGGAATACTGGCTATTGCCATCTCCTCACCTTTTGAGAAAATCTCTTAATAGTTGGTGGGGACATTATGAATCACCACTTATTATAAAAAACGAAATTTCATCAGAAATCTCATCAGCAATAGATTTTATATCTGAAAATATTCTTCGGATAATAATCAGAAAAATTAAAAAAAAATTGAGTTCTCTTTTCTGGACTCCCATTCATAAAATAATTTCAGGTAAGGATTGGAAACCAAAAATAAATTGATATATTATAGACTTAACATACACCTAATTAATTTTTGAAGTACTATGTTGAACAGGCGGTTATTTTTCTTCTCACCAGTTCCTCCAGCAAAAACAGGTACCGCTACATATCTTTTTTCACTCCTGCCTCCTGATTGTTATCCACCACCAAATACATATTTCATAATCAACTGTGAGGATTATCAAAAACCGCCTCATGAATTTCTTGGTGTTCCATGCATCAATTACGATGATGTAAGGCTTAAACCTAATGATATATCGGTTTTTTTTATAGCGAATAATGGGTTCCACCAATATGGAGTTGCCCCCGTCAAACCGGACACCGCTCTAACTTATTTTGCATCATCTTGTATTCCCTTGGTGATCTCATCTTAAGCCCCTTATGGGGATGATGTATATTATAATCTTCAAACCACAAAGGC
>Ga0308390_1002593_pt1 | contig 10787 bp, 9 predicted proteins | sample Hotspr2Sample149_FD_202358 | JGI IMG/M metagenome (GOLD analysis project Ga0308390, IMG submission 202358) | Hot spring phototrophic mat microbial communities from Mushroom Spring, Yellowstone National Park, Wyoming, United States - 20040719_149 ...
AGATCCAGATCGTGGACTCGCTGATCGCGCGCCGTGTGGACGGGCTGGCGGTGGCGGCGGCCGAGCGCAAGGCGCTGGTGGCGCCCATCGAGCGCGCGATGGGGGCAGGCATTCCGGTAGTGGTGTTGGATTCGGGCGTGGATTCGAGCAACTACACCAGCTTCGTCGCCACGAACAACTACGAAGCCGGACAGATGGGCGCGCGCACCCTGGGAAAGTTGTTGGGCGGGCGAGGCAAGGTCGCCATCGTGTTGCATGCGCCCGGCAGCTATTCGACCATGGAGCGCGAGCGCGGCTTCGAGGACGTCATGCGCAGTGAATTTCCGGGCATACGCATCGTTGCCCGGCAGTTCGGCATGGCGGATCGGGCCAAAGCGCGGGCCGCGACGGAAAACATGCTGGCCGCGCACCCGGATCTGCACGGGCTGTTTGCCTCCACGGAACCCTCATCGTCCGGAGCCGCGCTGGCTTTGAAGGGCCGCAAGCTGGCGGGCAAAGTGCGCTTCGTGGGCTTCGATTTTTCGGCAGGCATGGTGGAAGACCTCAAGGAGGGCGTGCTGGACGCCATGGTCGTGCAAGACCCGTACCGCATGGGCTACGAAGTGGTGCGCCTGTTGGCGGAAAAACTCGAGGGCAGGAGCGTACCGCATCGCGTGGACCTGCACGCGCAGGTGGTGACGCGGGCGGACTGGGAACGCCCCGAGATTCAGCGGCTGCTCGTGCCGCAGTTGGAGGCGATGGAGCAACGATGAAAGTCGGGGGACCGCCGACTGCGGTCGTGGTGCAGGCTGAAGATCTGAAGGCGTTCATCGAGCGGATCCTGGTGGCGGCGGGCGTACCGCCGGAGAGGGCGGAACTGGTGGCGGACCCGCTGGTGGCGTCGAGCCTCCGCGGCGTGGATTCGCATGGGGTGCAGCTCCTGCCGCATTACGTGGGCCAGATCGAACGGGGCGAGGTCAACCCTCACGCCGACGGGCATGTAGTGTCGCAGAACGGCGCGTGCATGCTTTACGACGCCGAGCACGGTCTGGCGCAGGTCACGGCTCGCATCTGTTGCCGGCACGCCGTGCGGCTGGTGGAGCGCTACGGTCTCTCGATGGTGGTGGCGCGCGAGGCCAACCATTTCGGCGCCGCCGCGTACTGGGGCGAGTTGATCTCGCGGGAGGGCCTGATCGGCATCGTCATGTGCGACGCTTCGATGCAAGTGCCGCCCTGGCAGGGTCGCGAGGCGCGACTGGGAACGAACCCGATCTGCATGTCGGTGCCGCATCCCGAGGGAAAAGGCTGGCTGCTGGATATGGCGACGACCACCGCCGCTTACGGAAAACTCGAGCAGGCGCTGCTCCGCGGGGAGAAGACGATCCCCTACGGGTGGGCGGTGGATCGCGAGGGCGTGCCGACCACGGATCTGCAAGAGGCGCTGAAGGGCCTGCTCATGCCGCTGGGAGGATACAAAGGCACGGGCCTGGCCATGATGGTGGAGATCTTGACGGGCGTCATCGCGGGTGGGCCGGTTTACGGCACGCAGGTCACGGGAGTGCGCCATCGCGGTCGTCCCATGCGGTGCAATCACACCTTCATCGCGATTGACGTCCGGCGTTTCCTTCCACTGGAACAATTCTACGCGCGCATGGAGAGCTGGATCCGAGAGGTCAAGTCCGCCCGCCCCGCCAAGGGATATGACGAGGTGCTCGTGGCGGGTGACCCGGAGTGGCGGATGGAAGAGCGGCGCCGGCGAGAGGGCATTCCCATCATGCCGGGCCATTGGGAATCGGTCGTGCGGCTGGCGACCCGTTACGGCGTCGCTCTGCCCGGAACGACCCCTGCCGGAGGCCAGGGGCATCTCTGAAACGGGTCGCTCCCGTTCTATACTGACTTGGGTTCCTCGCGCGCGAGGAAGAAAGGAGTCCAGCGGACCATGACGTTCGGATTGATCGTTGGCAATCGGGGATTCTTTCCCGACCATCTGGCTCGCAGCGGGCGCGAGCAGATGATCGCGGCACTGGAGGCTGCCGGTCACCGGGTCGTCGTGCCCGGTCCGGAAGACACCAAGTACGGGGCAGTGGAGACGCGATCGGAGGCCAAAAAGTGTGCGGAGATTTTCCGCGCACACGCCGCCGAGATTGACGGGATCATCGTCACGCTACCCAATTTCGGGGACGAGAAGACGGTGGCGGAAACGATCCGGCTCTCGGGGTTGCAGGTGCCGGTGCTGGTGCACGCGTTCCCGGACGAGGCGGGCCGGATGACGGTGGCGGACCGTCGGGACAGTTTCTGCGGGAAGATGAGCGTGTGCAACAACCTGCGGCAGTACGGGATTCCGTACTCGCTGACCACGCTGCACACGGAATCGCCCGACTCGGACGTGTTTCGCCGCGATATCGAGCGGTTCGCTGCGGTATGCCGGGTGGTCCGCGGCCTGCGCGGGTTGCGCGTGGGAGCAATCGGCGCCCGCCCGGCCGCCTTCAACACGGTGCGTTTCAGCGAGAAGATCCTGGAGAGTTACGGGATCACCGTGGAGCCGGTGGACTTGTCGGAAATCTTCGGGCGCGCCTGGCGCCTGGCGGATGAGGCCGAGCCGGTCCGCAACAAGCTCGAGGAGATCCGCAACTACGTAACCACGGGCGGCACGCCGGAGGAAGCGCTGCTGCGGATGGCCAAGCTCGGGGTGGCAATTGACGAGTGGATGGCGGCGGCCGAAGTCACGATCAGCGCGATCCAATGCTGGACTTCGCTCGAGCAGTACTACGGCGTGGTGCCGTGCACGCTGATGAGCATGATGAGCGACCGTCTGATGTCGAGCGCCTGCGAGGTGGACATCCCGGGCGCCATCGCCATGCACGCGCTGCGGCTGGCTTCGGGAACGCCGAGCGCGTTGCTGGACTGGAACAACAATTACGGCGACGAGCCCGACAAGGCGGTGTGCTTCCACTGCTCGAATCTGCCGAAACATTTCTTTGCCGACGTACGCATGGATTTCCAGGAAATCATCGCCGGATCGGTGGGCAAGGAAAACACCTTCGGCACGGTGGTGGGACGCGTGAAAACCGGGCCGGTGACCTTTGCCCGCTTCTCCACGGACGATCGCGCAGGGCGCATGCGCGGCTACGTCGGGCAGGGCCGCTTCACGGACGATCCGCTGGAGACCTTCGGCGGCGCCGGCGTGATCGAAGTGCCGCGCCTGCAAGAGCTGCTGCGTTACGTGTGCGAGAACGGCTTCGAACATCACGTGGCGGCCAACCTCTCCGAGTGCGCGGCGGCCATCTACGAGGCGACCACGAAGTATCTGGGCTGGGAGATGTACTGGCACCGCTAGGGGGGTCGGCATGGCTGTCGTGGCGGGCGTGGACTTCGGAACGCTGAGCGTGCGCGTCTCCATTGTGGACAGCGCAAGAGGGCGTTTGGGCTCGGGTGTGGCCGAATATCCTCTCCATCGCAAGAAAGAGGATCCCGATTACGCCACACAGAGTCACGCCGATCATATGCGCGCGCTGGTGGAGGCGATGGCGCGGGCGCTGGAGAACGCGGGCGTGCCGGGCGAGCGTATCGAAGCGATCGCGCTCGATACGACCGGTTCCAGCGTGGTGCCGGTGGGCGAAGGGTTGGAGCCGCTGGACGACTACTACCTCTGGTGCGATCACCGCGCCTGGCGCGAAGCAGGCGAGATCACGGCGAAGGCGCACGAGATGAAGCTGGAGGCAATCCAGTGGTGCGGCGGGGTCTATTCCTCGGAATGGGGTTTCTCGAAGCTGCTCCACTGGCTGCGTCACAATCCCGACAAGCGCGACCGCATGGTGACGGTGATGGAGCACTGCGACATGGTGGTGGCCGTGCTCTGCGGGATCCGCGATCCCGACCAGGTGCCGCGTTCGGTCTGCGCCATGGGGCACAAGTGGATGTGGAACGCGGCGCTGGGCGGCCTGCCGCCAGAGGAGTTTCTGGTAGCAGTGGATCCGCTGCTGGCCGGCGTGCGCGACAAGATCCGCGGGCGCTTCGGGGCTTCCGACCGGATTGCGGGCTATCTGTGCGAGGAGTGGGCGCACAAGCTCGGGCTGCGTCCCGGGATACCGATTCCGATCGGAGCGTTCGATGCGCACTGGGACGCCATCGGCGCGGGCGTTCGTGAAGGGGACGTCGTGAACGTGGTCGGCACCTCGACCTGCATCATGGCGATCATGCGCGACGTGCGGCTGATCCCCGGCGTGTGCGGCGTGGTGCCGGGCTCCATCCATCCGAAAATGACCGGCGTGGAAGCGGGCCTGTCGGCCAGCGGGGATATCTTCGACGCCATCGCGCGGCGCGCAGGAACCACGGTGGCGGAGCTTTCCCGCGGTCTGGAACCGTACCGGGCGGGACAGACGGGCCTGCTGCGGCTGACGTGGGACAACGGCGACCGCACGGTGCTGGTGAATCCCGAGTTGGGCGGGGTGACCTTCGGCTGGAACCTCACGCACAGCCCGCAGGATGAGCTGTTCGCCGCGATCGAAGGCACGGCGTTTCACACGCGCGTAATTCTGGAGCGGATGCAGGAGTACGGCGTGCCCATCCAGCGGGTGATCAATGGCGGCGGCGTACCGCAGCGCAACGAAGTGCTGAACCGGGTGTACGCGAACGTGTTCAACAAGCCCGTGCTGGTGCCCGAGAGCGAGGTCACCAGCCTGGGGTCCGCGATTTTCGCCTTTCTGGCGGCGGGCAGGTTCAAGACGATCGAGGAGGCGCAGGCGGCCCTCTGCCCGAGCTACCGCACGGTGGAGCCCGATCCGGCTGCGGCCGCGGTGTACGAGGAGCTTTACCCGCTGTTCCGCAAGATGTATTTCGCGATGGGACGGGCGGACGCAGGGGCCGTGGCGGCGGGCGACATATTGCCGGCGCTGCGGCGAATCGCGGCGCGGCAACGGGGCAACGCATGAGCCTGGAGGTTCTGCGGGCGGAAGTCCTGGAGGCCAATCTCGAACTGGTCCGACGCGGCCTGGTCCTGTACACGTTTGGCAACGTGAGCGGGCGTGATGCGGCCAGCGGGCTGGTGGTGATCAAACCCAGCGGCGTGCCGTACGAGCGCCTGCGGGCAGATGATCTGGTGGTTGTGGATCCGGAGGGTCGTGTGGTCGAGGGAACGCTGCGACCGTCCTCGGATCTGCCCACGCACCTGGAGCTGTACCGCGCGTTTCCGCAAATCGGCGGCGTGGCGCACACCCATTCCCGGGCAGCGACGGCTTTCGCGCAGGCGCGGCGCGAGATTCCGTGCCTGGGCACGACGCACGCCGACTACTTTCACGGGCCGGTGCCGGTGACACAGCTCCTGTCGCCGGAAGAAGTGGCGGGGGACTACGAGGCGATGACCGGCCGGCTCATCGTAGCGCGATTCGCAGGAGAAGATCCGCTGGAAAGGCCCGGCGTTTTGGTGGCTGGGCACGGGCCCTTCACTTGGGGCCGCAGCGCGAGCGAGGCGGCGCATCATGCCGCCATCCTGGAGGAGCTGGCCGAACTCGCCTGGAGGACCCTGGCTCTGAATCCGGCGGCCGGCCCGTTGCCGCCGTACTTGCTGGACAAGCACTTCTTCCGCAAGCACGGGCCCGAAGCCTATTACGGCCAGCCGGGCGAGGAGGAACCATGAGGCGAAGCTGCGCGGCAGTGCTGGCGTTGCTGCTGGGCGTCGCAGGATGTTCCAAAACCCCAAAGGAGGAGCGCAAGGTGGAAAGACAGCCTTTCGGAAAAACGGCGGACGGCACGCCTGTGGACCTCTACACGCTCACCAACAGCAAGGGCGTCCGCCTGTCTATCACCAATTACGGCGGCATCGTCGTTTCTCTCTTCACCCCGGATCGCAACGGAAATGCCGGCGACATTGTGCTCGGTTTCGAGCGGCTGGAGGATTACCTCCAGAGGCACCCTTACTTCGGCTGCATCATCGGCCGCTACGGGAACCGCATTGCCAAAGGGCGCTTTGCGCTGGATGGCGTCGAATACAGGCTGGCCCAGAACAACGGGGAGAACCATCTGCACGGCGGCCTCGTCGGATTCGACAAAAAAGTCTGGAAGGCGCGCGACTATACGGACGCCGAGGGCCAGCATCTCGAACTGCGCTACACCAGCCCCGACGGCGAAGAGGGATATCCCGGCGCCCTGGATGTTACTGTAACATATACCCTTGACGATCGGAACCAGCTTCGCATAGACTATCTTGCCACGACAGACAAACCGACCATCGTCAACCTCACCAATCACAGTTACTTCAACCTGGCGGGCGAGGGAGATATCCTCCGCCACGTACTGCGTCTGAACGCCGATCACTTTACGCCCGTGGATGCGGGCCTCATTCCGACCGGAGAGTTGCGCCCGGTCAAGGGCACCCCCTTCGACTTCACGGAGCCGACGCCCATCGGCGCACGCATCGAGCAGGATGACGAACAGTTGCGATTCGGCCGCGGCTATGATCACAACTTCGTGCTGCGCGCAGGCGGCGGCGCCCTGTCGGAGGCAGCCGAGGTTTACGAGCCCAAAACGGGGCGCGTCCTGCGTGTCCTTACAACCGAGCCGGGCGTGCAATTTTACACCGGTAATTTCCTGGACGGCACGCTGCAAGGCAAGTACGGGCGGGTCTATTATCGCCGGACCGGCTTCTGTCTGGAAACGCAGCACTTCCCCGACTCACCCAACAAGCCTCATTTCCCCTCCACGGTCCTCCGACCGGGTCAAACCTATCGTTCCACGACGATTTATGAGTTTTCGGCGCGATAGGTAAGGTGCGTTGCCGCCTGCGGGAAATGCCGGATAAATAGGGCTAGCTGGTCTTAAGACCTTATTAACTTCACTTGCGCGGCGTCACATACCGGAGTATTATGTCGGCATGCCTGATACGGACCGTCGCGCAGTCAACGTCCTGCTGGGTAGCGGAATCATCGCGTCGCTGGCTTCGTTCCTGTATCCCGTAGTCAGGTTCCTGCGGCCCCCCACGGATTCCCGAAGCGCCGGTCAATGAAATCACTGTAGCAGGCGCCTCCGCGATCGCTCCCAACAGCGCACGGATCGTCAAGTTCGGCGCCAGGCCGGTGTTGCTGATTCGCGTGAGTGAATCCGAGTGGCGCGCGTTCGGAGCCACCTGCACCCACCTGGACTGCACTGTGCAGTACCGGAGCGAGAGCCAGCAAATCTGGTGCGCCTGCCACAACGGTTTCTACGATCTGAACGGACGAGTGGTGGCAGGTCCGCCGCCGCGGCCCCTGGAGGAGTATGTGGTCCGTGTGCGGGGCGAAGAGGTGGTGATTGCACGCCGCAACTAGGGAATCGGCTATGGAACAGGCGGAGCCGGTAAAGAAAGGAGGGCGATGGCAGGGCTGGCTCGAGGAGCGGTTGGGCTGGGACCGGCTGAGCGAATTCCTTGCCCACAAAAAGGTGCCCGTGCACTCGGGTACCCTCTGGTATTACTTCGGCGGCATCACACTCTTTCTTTTTGGCATTCAGGTGGCCACGGGGATTTTACTGCTGTTGTATTACCGACCCACCGCCGCGGAGGCTTACGAGAGCGTCCAGTTCATCGTCACGCGAGTCGAGTTCGGCTGGCTGATCCGCTCCATTCATAGCTGGTCTGCCAATCTTATGGTTCTCACGGCTCTGATCCACATGTTCAGCGTGGCGTTCCTGAGAGGGTGGCGGCGGCCGCGGGAGCTGACGTGGTTGAGTGGGGTCCTGCTGTTGGGCCTGACGCTGGCCTTGGGATTCACGGGGTATCTTTTGCCGTGGAACACCACCGCTTACTTTGCCACAAAGGTGGGCACCGATCTGGCGGGCAGCGTGCCGTTGGTGGGTCCGGCTCTGGCGCGCTTCCTCCGCGGCGGGGACGAGGTGACGGGGGCCACTTTGACCCGCTTTTTCGGTTTCCACGTCGCCCTGCTGCCCGCCTTGATGACGGCACTGCTCGGACTGCATCTGGCGCTTGTGCAACGTTTCGGCATTAGCACACCGCCATTGCTGGAATCGCGGGGCGATGTTCCGCAAATGCCTTTCGTCCCGAATTTCGTTCTGCGGGAGTTGATGGCCTGGTATCTTGCGCTCGGCGCGCTGGGGATGCTGGCGGCGCTGTTTCCATGGCCGCTGGGCGATAAGGCAGATCCCTTCGCTCCGGCGCCGGCCGGGATCCGGCCGGAATGGTACTTCCTGGCTGCCTTTTACACCCTGAAGCTGCTGCCGAGTCGCCTCTGGGTGCTGGAGAGCGAGCAAGCCGGTTTGATCGGGCTTGGCTTGCTGGCTTTGTGGTGGGCAACACTTCCGTTTTGGGGCGTCAGGCCTGACGGGCGGGAACGCACCAGGCTGGTTACGGGCACGGGGGTCCTGCTGATCGCGTGGCTTTCCACATTTTCCGTACTCGGGTATATCGAATGAACCTGACCCTGGCAGTCCTGCTCATGCTGGCGCGGGCCGAGCCGAGTCGGGATACCTGCCGGGATTGTCATGCGGCCCTGGAAGGCCCGCTGGCGAAGCCGGCGGTGGAATTCGCGCGCGACGTGCATGCCCGCAGCGGCTTCGGTTGCGCTTCTTGTCATGGTGGCGATCCCACAGAGGAGGATCCCGCCCTGTCCATGAGCCGGGCGCGGGGTTTTGTCGGCAAAATCGCCCGCACGGCCATTCCGCGCACGTGTGCCCGCTGCCATAGCGACGCCGGTTTGATGCATAGGTTCAAGCCCCAGCAACGGGTGGATCAATTGGCGCAATATTTGACGAGCGTTCATGGCAAGCGGCTCGCCCGAGGCGACCCTGCCGTGGCTACTTGCACGGACTGCCACGGCACGCACGGGATTCTCGAAGTCAGAAATCCTCAGGCGCCGACGCATCCGCTGAAGCTGCCGGCAACCTGCGGTCAGTGCCACGCCGACAGTCGCTACATGGCGCGGTACGGCTTGCCCACAACCCAGTTAGCCGAGTACCGGGCGAGTGTCCATTGGGAAGCACTATCGCAGCGGAGGGATCTGTCCGCTCCCAGTTGTGCGTCCTGTCATGGCAATCATGGCGCCACGCCGCCAGAGGTCAGCTCGGTAGCGGCTGTGTGCGAAACTTGCCACGCCTTGCTGGAAGAATTGTTCCGCAAGAGCGTGCATCAGCCACTCTTCGCAACGATGGAACGTGGCGGCTGTTCGGTCTGCCACGGGCATCACAAGATCGAGCGAACTTCCGTGGACATGCTGGACGGGGAGAGGTCGGTTTGCGCGCAATGTCATGAACCCGGCTCCGCGGGGGCCAGGCTGGCGGCCGAAATGGGGCGACGGATCCGGGAGCTTAGGGTGGCGCTGGACCGCTCGGATCAAATCCTGGCCCGCGCTGCTCGCGATGGCATGGAAGTTTCCGAAGCGGTGCTTGGCCGGCAGGAGGCGCGGGAGGCGCTGGTAAGAGCGCGGGTCGCAGTGCACACGACGAACCTGCAAGAGGTCCTGGCGTGGACCAAGCACGGCATGGCGGTGGCACAGGCCACTCGGCAAGCGGGCGAGGAAGCACTCCGTGAAAGAGACCGGCGACGGATGGGTCTGGCGGTTTCGCTGTGCGCGATCGGGCTCGCCATCGCCGGCTTATGGCTTAAATTGCGAAGCTTGGAAAGCAACAGGGCGGGTCAGTGAGGTGGCTATGCCCGGGTACCTGAACCTGATGTTGCTCGCGCTGAGCGCTGGGGCGACGGACTGGGAGTGGCCGGCTTCGGCTGAGGTCTGCGGGCGCTGCCACCGTGCCATTCATGAAGCGTGGAAGGAAAGCGCCCACGCTCGCGCCATGGAGAGCCGGCTGTTCCAGGATGCGCTGGAGCTGGCCGAGCAAGCGGGCGGCGCGCCAGCCCGAAGGTTATGTCTTGGTTGCCATTCTCCGGTGGGAGTACGTGTCGGTGATCTGGGTTTGCGCCTGAAAGTGAGCTGGGAAGGAATAACTTGCGATTATTGCCATTCGGTGCGGGAGGTGAACCTTGCAGACGGCAACCCCAGGGTGCGGGTCGAGTTCGGGCCAGTCAAGAGCGGCACTCTCAAAGAGGCCTCGCCCGTGGCCCATGGTACCGAATACTCCGAGGTGCATCGCACGGCCTTGATTTGCGCACCCTGTCATGAATACCGGAACAGTCTGGGTTTCGCCGTGCTGACGACGTTCAGCGAATGGGAAGGAAGTCCGGCGGCAACTTCCGGTTCGGCGTGCCAGGCCTGCCATATGGCCCGGGTGGCTGGTGACGTGGTGGACCCGAAGGTCAAGCGGGCGAGTCAGGCCGGCGTAAATTTGCATTCCATGCCCGGGAGCCATTCGCTGGAGCAGTTGACACGGGCCGTCGGAGTGCGATTGATGACGGCGAGAGAGAGCGGGCAATTGCGGGTGACGGTTGAGGTAATGAACCGGGCTGCGGGTCACAAGGTCCCGACGGGCTCCCCGCTGAGGCAACTCCGCCTGCAACTCGAAGTGGAAGCTTACGACGGGCGGCGCTTCACGGAACAGCGCACTTACGGTCGCCTGACGGTGGACGCCCGTGGCAGAGCCCTCGGGCTGGAGCACGAAGTCTTTCTCAGGGGCGCTCGAGACCTTTCGGACACGCGGCTCGTGGCTGGCGAAACCCGGCAGGAGCAATTCCGCTTTCCGCTGGCCTCGGGCGTGCAAGCCACGGTGAAGGCTTCCCTCGTGTACTACTACTCCCCGATGGCTTAGGATGAGCGCCGGCAGAAGGTAACGTTCCTCCAACTGCGCCGCTTGGTGAAGTGACTGCGTGGAAGCAGGGCCGCCTGGTAGCGCTAACGGGATTCGAACCCGTATTTGAGCCTTGAGAGGGCTCC
>Ga0308390_1002598_pt1 | contig 10771 bp, 5 predicted proteins | sample Hotspr2Sample149_FD_202358 | JGI IMG/M metagenome (GOLD analysis project Ga0308390, IMG submission 202358) | Hot spring phototrophic mat microbial communities from Mushroom Spring, Yellowstone National Park, Wyoming, United States - 20040719_149 ...
GCCAATTGATAATATCTTCATCCCATCGAGCCATGCCGGCATGAATTTTGCGGGCCAAATCCAGAAGCCAATCCTGCCCCGTCCGGTTATACAGCCAGAGCACGCTTTCGATGTTCTCACCGGCCCGAAGTTTGGGCCAATAGCCTTCGCCAAACGCACTGGACGGCAGACGGTTCTGCCATTGGAAATAGCGGGTCAGGACGTCCAGGACCCGGCGATCGCCACTGAACTCGTAGTAGCTTTGCAGTACGTTGAGCATGAGCATATGGGGCCAGAGGTCTGGTTTGCCGTCCAGGCCGGTAAGCAGGGCCCTGGGGCCGAACCAGCCGTCCTCCCGCTGGGAAGCCATGGCCGCTTCGATCCACTTTTTCGCCTCGACGATCAATTCCTGATCGCCCAGCACATAGCCCAGGTCGCCGAAACCTCTCAGCCAGTAGGGCATCTCTTCCCAGCCATACTTGCCCTGGCCGTCTTTATTGGCCCAGGCGCTTTGCTCGAAGTTGAGCCAGGGTGAAATTTCTTTCAATCGGCCCACCATCCCGTTTCGGGCCAGAAGGAGCTGCTGCCGGAGCCAACCCCGGGGGTTTATGCTGCCGATGGGCAGTTTCACAAAGGGGCTGGGCGCAAGCGGCGGCCGATTGCTCACATAAAACGGATTCTGCCCCCCCCGTCGCCGGCATGGGGAGCAGGGTAATCGAAGCGGCTTGGTCGGCGGAAGCGGGCCGAGGGGGCGTGCCTTCTGCCGGCTCGGCCGATTTTCCCCCTGCCGATTCTCCCGCCAATAGCCCCGTACTCAAGCAAACCAGCATCCCCATGGCCGCCGTTTGGGCCGCTTGGATTATCGCCCGCACGAACCGCCCCCGCCTATGGATCTTCGCAAATGGTAGAGACGCTAAACTCCCTGTTCGGCCATGTTGGGGGCCCTTGGTTTTGCGAAGATGAACAAGTTCACCCCTACCGGAAGCACTCGCCCAGCATGAACACATAAACATCTTGCCCTCCTTTCTATAATAAGTAGGCACTTGGTAGCCATATCGCCTTGCCGAGGTTATTTCCGCCAGAGCATCCTTTGGAAGCATCATTTCTTCCCAAAGGGGTGGTTGTCAAGAGTGGCTTGTGGCTATAGAATAACCATAACAGTTTAACCGAACGGAGCGGCGTGTATGGCAGACCCGCCAAAGCGTTGATCTAAGGTAGACCCTTCCAAGGGGCAGAACCTCCCAAGCAGATTCCTCCAAGGGTTTTTTCATTTGGCTAAGAGGCTGTCCCAGAATTCCGTCTTAGCCGGACTCAGTATCCACCGGGCTGTCCCCCGAGTGCCCAAACCCCCCATCCAACAGCATTTTAGTAAACCTGAAAGGGTTGGAAACGGTTCCAGCCACCGTCCGGCTGCCAATAGCAAGCCAGCTTCTAAGATGATGTTATATCGATTTTATCATCTTTATCAGGGTCTTCTTCAGGAGCCGCTGCGATGGACTACGGGAAGGTCGTTCCCAGACGCTGCGGGTGGGGTTGGGTTATCGGTTTGATCGTGGGCCTCTGGGCGGCACCCGTTCTACTGATCTTTGCGACCCCAAGTGGCGCCAATGTGGCTAAAAGTTTGGACATTTCCTGTCTCTACGCTTGGGTAAGGAGCATACTGGGTGGTATGCCGTCTGGGGTAGTACCCAGCGGCATGTCCGCTGGGAGGCGGTGGGCGATTTGCCTGCCCCAGGCCAATACGCCCGTCCAAGCCCATTCCGTCCTCAAGGCCGAATGGGCGTTCCAAGCCAATCCACAGATCCAGACCGAGGCGGTGGCCCGCCCCGCATGGGCACCCCAAGCGACTCCGTTCGTGCAAGCCCATCGGGTGGCTCAGGCCGCTCCGGGAGGCAGTTCCCAGAATCGTTCGGGGCAGCCTTTGGACAGTGCGGGTCTTGGCCTGGCGTGGTCCGGAGGCCGGGCAGACCGGCAGACTGCCCGCGCCCCCAAGCGCGCCCCGTGGCCGCAACTGCAACAAAACGCCCAACGCCACGGGCACTCACCCGACGAAGTGCCTCCGCCTTATCGGGCTAGATGGGTATGGTTCGGCCCGGATCATATCCTGCGCAATCGGGAGTCCAAGCAGGCGGCCGGTTGGGATGCTGATCTGCGCAGTCAGGAGGGGCGGAATCTGCCGATGCCCAAAGAACTTCCGTTTTGTTTTGCCGGGTCGATGCAACCGATTTGTGTGGGTGGTCGACTTTTTGTGGGCGATTGCCAAGGCAACGTGTATGCCCTAGATGCCGATGACGGGCGCACGATTTGGACGGCCGAACAGCCGGGCGGCTCCTTGTGGCCGGGGGTGGCGACAGAAAGCATAGTGGTTTTTTGTTCTGTTTTGGGCTATGTGACTGCCTGGCGGGCTGCCGATGGGCAACAACTCTGGCAGTTCGACACCGGCAAATCGATCACCAGCGCCCCCGCTCTGGTGGGCGACCGCATCTATGTGGCCAGCCAATCGGGACGGGTCCATGCCCTCCGCCTTTCGGACGGCCAAGAAATCTGGAGAAGCCAGGACCTGGACGCTCCAATTCAAGGCGGTCTGTGCGTGGCCCACGGCAAAGTCTATGTGGGTACGGAGGCGATGGAGGCGGTCGCCCTGGACGCCCAGACCGGCCAAATTCTGGCCCGCAGCGAAAAGCTCATGGGGCAAAGCTTCCGGATGACCTGGCCGGTGGCCGTGGCTGACCGCATCCTTTTCACCACGGTGCCAATCATTTGTGTCGGCAGTGAATACATCAACGATTCCGTCATTGCGGGCAAATTCGAGCCGGTCGGCTGGGACCCCAATCTCAAGCCTGCCTACCCCGATGTCCAAACCGAACAGGCTGCCTTGCGACGTTGGTTGCGTGGGGAGGGAAAGGTTTGGGAAATCCACTTCGCCCTTCGGGCCGACAACCTCAAAAAAGATTACATCCTCGCCACGGGGGTTACGGAAGGTTGCGGCATGCCGCCCCATCCGCCAGCCATCGATTATAAGGGTCGGCCTCTCCTCTGGTGGGCCTCCGCCCATGGCACGATCATCCGCAAATGCGGCTTCGGCACCAATTTCACCATTGACATCAGTACTTTCGATCTGCTCTCCGGCGATCGTCTGCTGATAGACAACGGTCGATTCGCCGATCAAACCACCGAAACCGACAACCTCTACGCCATGAGCACCGGCGGCAAATACTTGTATTTGCGGCAGAATTTTCGGGGTACCAGCGCGATCAACTTAGAAACATCTGAACACTTTCGCATCAGCGCCATCTATCGCCGCTGGGATGGCGGCGGATGGCACTCCCCGATCAACTACGCCCAGGGCGACGGCGATACGGTCCGCGTACCACGGACTCCCACGCCATTGGAAGGCCGCGTTCCCCCCATCATCGCCGAAGGTAAACTCTACTTTACCGAACACTTCGCTGTTACCTGTGTGGAGACCGCCCAATGAATCCTGCTCGTTTCTTTGTGCCCTGGCTTCTGCTGCTGGTGCCGTGGGACGCACGGAGCCTAAAGGCGGCGGACTCCTACGACAAATATCTCTGGCAAACCTACCGGGTCGGCCAGATCGATGCCCAAGCGACCGCCGAGCTGGTCGCTCAGTTGCGGCGGGAAGTGGATAAAATTCTCAATCGTCCGCCTCTGGCCCCGCTCCGGCTCAGTTATGGGGACGTCCCGGAGGATGCTTATTGGCTCTACTATGAGCCAGGACGGATCATCACCACGCTGGCCTACGCCTATCCGCACGTCACCAGCCCCCAGCAGGAGGCCATCCGCAAGTATGTACACTACCTGCTCGCCGATCCCAAACATGCCCCGTATGCCGAGCGTATCCTGGGGCCTACCGACGGCGTCAGCCGGGCTCTGCACGGCCGACTGATCTCCCAAGGCCGATACATCAGCGAGTATGGCCATTGTCCTACGCTTCATGTGCTCTACGGCCTTTGGTTGTACGGCGATCGCACCGGCGATTGGCAAGCCCTCCAACCCTATGCAACCCAGATCAAGACCCGCTATCTCCGCGGTCTGGCCGAAGAGCCGCGACTCTATGGCCAAATGGGCGCCCATATCGCGATGGCCCGGCTTGCCAAGAGGTTCCAAGATAGGGAGCTGCTCGCCCGGGCCGAAAGCGCCCTGGCGGCAGATCTGGACGAAGGCAAAGACATCGCCCGCATCCTCAAACGACTGGAGCGGACACGGTTTGCCTATTTCTATGATCCCCGACGGCGACCGTTTTTCCCCGGCGACTGCTGGCTCTTCCTGGATGCTTGCCCCGAGATCCTCCGTTATCTGCTGGATACGCAAAAGCAAGAGGTCTTACGCCGCACCCGTCTGGTCGAAGCGAAGTACCCGCTCTGGTGGCTGCATCAGGCGCCCTACTTTACTCGATGGACTGGCGATGAGTCCGTGGGCGTTACGCCGGAATTGATCGGGATGATCTTCCCGATTCAGCGCTGGATCGTCCAGACGAAACCGGCCCAACTAGCCCAATGGATGCGCTCCACTCCGGTGGGGATCGGCGATTGCTATTGGCTGGAGGCCCTGGTCCATACTATCGAGGCGTTTGGTCCTATAGAATGGAAAAAAGTCGAGTAAGGCTCACTCATTGTGCTTCGGAGGGCTACGCCCCTCGTGCCGGTCGGGTTTTCCTCGCCCCCGGCGAAAGAGGCCGGCTGAACAAAGCAAAGCCGGAGGGGGGACATTCTTTCGTGTCTCCGCAGCGAACGCGGCAGTGCAAAAAATATCTTCCAGTTGCCGCTTGCTCAGAACAAACACAGCAGCAGGCACTAGGGAGTCTGGATTCCTGCTTGCGCAGGCATGAGAGATTCTGGATATTCCATTCGGCTAAACGGTTACGATGGTCTATCTGCTACCTGCTATAAACCATCTTCCTCCACAAACTGCTGGAAAATCGAGGATTGTTTCAGGATTGTTTTGGTCTTCTTTTTTACGAAAGGTGCCAAGCGATGCAAAGGTTCCAGTCATGGTCTTTGTCGAGTGGGTGTGGGTGTTGTGTGAGTCGGCGGCGGTTTTTGGCTAGTTGTGCGGCCTGTGCGGCCGGTGCGATGACGGCGGCAACACCGGCCCGTCGGCTTTGGGCTGCCGAACCGAAAATGCGGCTTCGCCTGCTTTATTCTCTTCACGGCGAAGTCCAACAGCAGCCCGATTGGCCGAACATCGGCTTCGATTTCCGGCCGGTCATGCAGAAAATTGAAAAAATGTTCAAAGAGGCCTGCCCAGACGTGGAGTTTCTTCCGGCCATGGCCAACGGCCCCGAAGCCGCCAAAAAGATCATCGCACAAGATCAGGCCAATCCGCCCGATGGCTATATCGTCTATCAGATGAACTGCTGGAACCGGGTGGTGCAGACGGCCGTCGAAACCGGAAAACCCACCTTATATTTGGATTTTCCATTTGCCGGCAGCGGTGGTTTCCTGGTTTACACGGCCAGCTACATCCGCCAGGGCAAGCCCAATTTCGCTTATATGGGCTCTTCCAACTGGGAGGATCATGTGGCGGCGGTCAAATGCTTTGAGGTGCTTCGCAAGGGCGGCACGGTGGCCGATTTTGTGGCGGCCGTGGCCAAGGTCCGGCAAGAGCGGACCCCTCCGGCCGGCGACATGAGCTGCAAACCCGACGAGATCAAATGCCTCTCGCCGGAAGAGACGCTTCGAAAGCTCAAGGAGGCCAAGATTCTGGCTGTCGGCGGTGGTTGGGGCGGCCCGCCTTTCTTCAAAACCATCCAGGAACAACTCGGCGTGCCGGTCCTGAGCATCGACTTTGCCGAACTCAACGAGGCCTATAAACAGGCCGACATGGAGCAGGCCCGCCAAATTGCCGACGGCTGGGCCAAATCCGCCGCCAAAATCGAAGATGTCTCCCAGGAGACCCTGGTTCAATCCGCCGCCATGTACCTGGCCCAAAAAGCCCTGCTCAAAAAACACGGCGCCAACGCCATTACCATCAACTGTCTGGGCGGTTTCTACGGCGGCCATCTCCATGCCTACCCCTGCATGGGCTTCTATACATTGAACAGTCAGGCGCTGGTCGATGGCCTGGGCTTGGTCGGCGGCTGCGAGTGCGATGTCCGATCCACGCTCACCATGGTCGTGATGACCACGATGACGCAGGGTCGGCCTGGCTTCATCTCCGATCCGGTCTTGGACAGCGCGAAGCGCCAGATCATCTACGCCCACTGCGTGGCTCACAACAAGGCCTTTGGACCGAACGGCCCGGCCAATCCCTTCCAGATTCTTACCCATTCGGAGGACCGCAAAGGGGCGGCTGTCCGGTCCTTGTTGCCCGAAGGCTATATGACTAGCACCCTGGAACTGGGCCCCGACCGCAAAGAGATCGTGTTCCATCGGGCCAAGAGCGTCGGCAATGACCTGGAAGACCGGGCCTGCCGAACCAAACTCTGCGGTGCACCGGTGGGCGATTTCGAAAAGCTCCGTCGGGAGTGGGATCGCTGGGGCTGGCACCGGGTTACCTTTTACGGCGACCTAAAAGAGGCCGTTTATGCCCTGGCCGATCGCCTCGGCTGGAAAGTCATCGAAGAGGCTTAACCCCACCGGGGGCGGCAAGAGGTCTCCATTCCTTGGCACAGTACGGACGTTTCGTCTGGCCCGGAATGTATAGGTGTCTTGGACTCCTGGCCGGGACAGCCCCGCTTAGAGCCTATCCCAAACATCGGGCTTGGTGAAAGTCCATATGGAGTTCTCCCTCCCAGCAAACCGCCTTCCTTTGAAGGATCAGCGTGGGCGTCGCCGGCATTTTGGGATGGGGTCTCAGCGTGTGCCTATGCCGCGCTGAGACCCTGTCCCCGCTGAGCCCCTGTCCCCTATGAAAACTTCAAAGGCGGTGCCGCCATTGCATAAGTTCTCCAACCGTAAGTGCCTCCTCTTATTAACTCGTCCGAAAATCGGACGAGAAACGACCTGGGAGCCGTTCTTGCATCTGATGAACTGAATTATATATCGACGGCGATAAACATCTGCGTTTCCAATTAGGTTGGGGCAAAAACGGGCCTGCCCGTTGCCATGTCGGGATGCCTTGGTATGAATAGTGCGTTTGTTCACGCCATCTCCTCAGAGGCTGTCCTGGAAGTGGCGTTTTAGCCGGGATGGACAAATAGCCTACTGCCTCTCACCCTCGCAAAACCTGGGCAAACCGGCACTTTGCTAAAGCAGAAGGGTTAGCAAACCATCCGTTCCGTTCTCCCGGCAGGCAATTTCGGGACAGCCTCTCCCTGCCGCCCGATCTCAACTTCTTTTCTCGTATTTTCTCGTAGCATCTTAGCCGAATGAAAATCCCCTTGGGGGCAGGTCCGGCTACCGCCTCTCCCCTGGCCGTCAAGAGGGAGGCGGGACCGAGGTACCGCCGGCTGAGGGGTGTCATTCCCACGAAACTAGCAGTTCTGAAAAATCCAGAAAAGGTGGATCCCCGGTTGCCTTGGGCCAGCTTGCCACATAGGAGCCCTCGAGCAGGCAGAAAGCACCCGGAATTCCTGCCTGCGCTGACACTGCCACATTGTGTCCCGCCATTCGGCTAACGTATTACGAACCGGAGAGGGAATTTTTGTGTCAAACGGTGTGGAATTTTTTCTTGTTTTTCTCCCCCCTATAGAGTTAACCTAAAAGGGGGGACAACGCGGCGAAATGCTAAAAGCGGATTTTCCTAACATCTTAATAAAAAAAGAGTTATATCAAAATCTTTCCTCCCCCTGCTGGGGGAGTTACCTTGTGAACTTTAAAACAGTTAAACTAGACAAAAAAGAATCTGAAAAAAATTTGCTTCCATCCTCTTGAGAAGGACCTTTGGGGGAGTAGAAATAGATTTAAATTGTTTTTCCCTGCGGTATGTTCGAACGTTCTCAGGAGGAGACCCCTTCTCTGGGGGAGAACAGGGCAGGGTTTCCTAAGTCACGTCGGAACGGAAACACAACCAAACTTCCGGGGCCGCATTGGGGATTGGCAACCCCCTAAAAAGAAGCCCAAACAAAAGCCCCTTCCATTCTCAGAAAACATATCAACATAATAATATATATTTCTGACCGAAACACATATCAACCTATCTCTGACGGAACAGCTTCCTCCCACGGAATCCGGGGCAGATTCTTTCGGGTATTGAATCGCCATTGAGTAGTACGGGCATTTACTGGTATTTCGGCCCGCAGAACAAAACCGCCTACCGGCGTAAGGGAAAACCGATTGCCTTCGGCGATTGACCCGCACAACGCCTGTTTCCTCCGGCAGGCTGTTTTGGATTCCGGAGTGCTTGGTGGTTAGGGACAACCCCGAGGCCGTCGGTTTTTTGCTGCCCGGTGGTGGCCCGCCTGCCTGCCCGAAGCCAGGCAGGATAAAGGCAGTCCGCATAAATCAAAAATAGCCCAACAACACGGAACCGTCGAAGGACCGATGGGAGGATTTTTGGTGTTTCCACGCCGACGCTCGGATGGTGCGCGGCTGGAAGTTTTAGGCCCTCTGGGTTTTTTCGGAAGGTGTTTTCTAGGGTATTCTCCTTCAGTTTGCCACTTCTTTTGAGGAGTCGAGTCATGGCGCAGCGAGGTTTCTGGCGTTTGGAACGGCTTGGACTGATGGTCTTGGCCGCGGTGTGGCTTGTCGGTCTGGGCAATCCCACCTGGGCGCAAAGCTATTTTCCTACCTCCACGGGTACTGTCCAATTTCGCGGCAGTTATGCGAGTGATCTTCTGGTTTGGGTGGCCAATGCCCAGGGCGAGCCGATCACGGTGGCCTTGAACAAACTTATCTTCTGGGACCTTACCCGTGGAGACGAAACGCTCACGATTCGGGCCGTGCAGCAAGGCAGCCAGGAAAGTCTGCTTCGGTTTACCGGCGCGGCCACTCTGGATTCCCAGAACACAATTTCGGCGACCAAAGCCGCCTCGCTGGACTCCACGGGGCTTGCCTATTTGGCCGCTTTGCGGATCGACACCAAGGTCGAAATCGCCGGCGCCAGTCTGACCAAGACCGGCAGCGGTTCTGCGGTCTTGTTCCGGGAGGTAAGCGGCTCGGACGCCCTGAACGTCAACGGCGGCCTTTGATCCTGGCGGCCCAGAACACCTACACCGGCGCCACCACCGTCAATAGCGGCGGCACGCTCCAGGTTCGCCATGCGCAGGCCCTGGGTGCTACCTCGGCCGGCACGCTGGTCCAAGGGGGCGTCCTCGAATTGGCTCAAGACTTGGCCGGCCAGAATCTCCTTATTTCCGGCGAATCTCTCACCTTGCAGGGCGGCACGCTGCGCAATCTCGGCGGCCAGAACGTCTGGCAAGGCCCGATCACCCTGAACGGCTCCAACATCATCTCTGCTGCCGCAGGCAGCAGCCTCACATTAAACGGCCAGTTTACCGGTTCGGGCAACATCACCAAAATCGACTCCGGCTGCTTGGTTTTGGAGGTGGCTTCCGGGTCCACCTATTCCGGCGGGGCCCTCAATGTGGCCGGCGGCACGCTTCAGGTGCTCGGCGCCGGCGCCTTACGCCCAGCCAAGTTCCACAATACCAGCAACAATCGAGCAGGCGCCACGGTAGAAATCGGCGGCTCCGGCAGCCAGCCCCAGCTATTGATCCAGCAGTTCTTCCATCTGGGCAATGATGCCAATGCCCCGATCACGGTGAATCAACATTCCGGCACGGTCGCCAATGCCGGCACGGCCAATCAGCCTTCGGTTTCCGATATGTCCAAGTTGGCCAATGTCTGGGGCGGCGCTACCAATGGCACAGGCAACACCAGTCCGGTAGTGTATAACCTCCGGGGCGGCACCCTGGACCTCCGGGCCGCTCCGCTTTATCTCTCTTGGAAGGCCGATGCCACCCTCAATATCGAGGGCGGCACCGCATTGCTCCAGGGCCTTGTGCTCGGCTATGAAACCCGCGACGCCTTTGCCACGGTGAACCTCCGAAGCGGTGATCTCTATCTGGCTAGCGGAGGCATTCGGGCCGACGCCGCTTCTCAGCCCTTCAGCCGAAAACAGGTCAACCTCTACGGCGGCACACTCGGTGCACTGCACACCTGGTCCTATAACAATATGAATCTCCATCTGCTTGGCCCGGCCACCATCGACACGGATGATGATTATCAGATCACCATGACTGGCCAGCTTCTTAATCCGGGTTCCGGCATGATCACCAAAATCGGCGCCGGGACCTTGTATCTGAACGGGGACATTCAGATCGATCCCCAAACCCAACTGGACATCGAAGAAGGCAAAGTGGTCATCAACGGCGTCGCATATGGAAGTTGTCCTTCCAACCCGCTGATTGTAACCGGCACATTAACCCTTATCGACTGGGGATTTGGGGACCCGCAGTTGCAGAATCTCCCGCGGAGTGCCCGTTGGCTTGTAGTTCGGGGCGGGAGAATCCGCATGGAACCTTACCCATCTGGACAGACTGATCCTGACGGCAGACCCGATTACACGGAAGCCCCGCGGGCCTTTACGCTCGATCGCCCCGGCGCCACCCTGGAAGCCGCCGCAGGGGTTACCTGGCGGATTTCTGTCTATCCCCGGGCTGACGGCTCCGACCGCTATCCGCTGGTAAGCAATCTTGCTGCCGGCCAAAACTTGACCCTTACCGGCGCAGGCACCGGCCAGATCGACAAGGTCATCCCCGGGGCCGGCGGCCTGCTCAAAACCGGCTCCGGTACCTGGATTCTCACCGGCGACAACACCTACACCGGCACGACCACTGTCAGCCAAGGCGTGCTGGAAATCCGCCATGCCAACGCCCTGGGCGCAACCG
>Ga0308390_1002599_pt1 | contig 10769 bp, 11 predicted proteins | sample Hotspr2Sample149_FD_202358 | JGI IMG/M metagenome (GOLD analysis project Ga0308390, IMG submission 202358) | Hot spring phototrophic mat microbial communities from Mushroom Spring, Yellowstone National Park, Wyoming, United States - 20040719_149 ...
TTCCTGGCGCCTCTAAAGACCTCTTTGCCGACTGTGGTAAGCTGCATCTGGGGAACCTCCTCTTCCTAAAAGTGGTTCCCCTATTTTGCTTCACTCAGAGTCTCACCTGTGGTTGTCCGAGCACAGCTCCTGCCCCGAAAACTAGGCTAGGAACATGCGCTGGCTGACCCTTGACCTTGACGGCACCCTGGCTGACTGGCCATTTCGCCGGGTGATGCGGCCCCATGTGCAGGATCTGCTGGCCCAACCCACCATCCGCCAGGCGCTGCGCGAGGAGTACCTGTGCCGCCTGAGCCAGGGTGATCCCACACGGGTCCATGACTGGGGTGACATTTATCAAACCGTGCAAAAAAGACTGGGGCTTCCGCAGATTTTTCCCAACATCCCCCAGGTACTGGAAGAAGCTGTGCTGGAGCCAGGGGTGCTCTACCCCGATGTGCCCGCCGGGCTGGCTGCCCTGCGTCAGCAGGGCTACCGCATCGCAATAGCCACGAACGGCTTGGCCCGGTACCAACGGGTTCTGGTAGATAAACTCAAGATTACCTATGAGCAGATGCTGGCCCCGGATATCTCACACGCCATCAAGCCCGACCCAGCCTTCTGGAATCCGCTGCGAAGCCAGTGCCCAGAGGCCATCGTGCATGTGGGGGACCTGTTGAGCCAAGACGTCTGGGGGGCCAACGCAGCCGGCCTGACCGCGGTGTGGATCTGGCGCGAGATGCCCCCTGACTGGCGGATCACCCCGGTAGCAGAGCGCACCCTACGCCCTGACCTCAGGCTGGTAATTGCAGACAGACTGCAAAGTGAGTTAGAAGAGTACGGCCAAGCCCCCTCCCACCCCCAGACTCTCCCCCAGCCTGACCACATCGTGGCAGATCTGGAAGAGCTGGCTGCTATTCTCGAGCCCACCTCACCCAGCAGCGACCTGGCTCAAGCCTAGGGCATGGATGGGGCAGTTGGCCCGGCTCTAGGTTCCAATAAACCAGCGTTACTTTCTCCTGCGTACCCGCATCGGCAGCCCCCCGTGGGGACAGAGGGTGAAGTTGGGCTCGGGGCGAACTGGGGCCGGACGGGCAAGCTCGAGGTCGAACTTTTGCAACACGGTAGCCACAATCATCTTGTACTCGAGGGTGGCAAAACCCTGGCCGGTGCATACCCTGGGCCCTAGGCTAAAGGGAAAATAGGCCCCACGCGGCAGCGATTTCTCGAACTCCAAAGTCCAGCGCTCAGGCCGAAACTCGTCGGGCCGCTCGAAAAAGCGGGGGTCGCGGTGGGTCGCCCACTGGCTCATCACGATCTGGGTTTTAGGCGCGAGGCGCATACCCCCAAGCTCCAGCGCTTCTATATTCTCGCGCCCGATGATCCAGACCGGTGGATACAGGCGCAGGCTTTCCTTGAAGACCTGATCTAGGTAGGAAAGCCGCTGCACCTCCTCAAAGCCGGGCAGCCTACCCAGAGCGTCTACCTCGGCCTGCAAACGGGCTTTGACCGTTGGGTGCTGGTCGAGCAGGTACCAGGTCCAGACTAGGGCGTTGGCAGTGGTCTCGAGGCCCGCTGTGATAACCGTGAGCACCTCGTCGCGCAGTTGCCGGTCGGAAAGCCTTACACCAGGCTGGCTTTGCGCCTCCAGCAGCATTGAGAGCAGATCGTCACCCAGGTCGCCCCGCTCGCGCCGGTAGGCGATGTGGCGGCTTACCATCTCATTTAGAGCCCGTACCACCCGAATCCCGTCGCGATTCATCGCGGGGTGCCAGTCGGGCAGGTTGAGCCAGCCATAGACCATCTGACCCACCACCCTTTGTCCCAACATGATGGCTTGGTGCATGATCTCACGGTCCTCACCCGCTTCCACATCGAACATGCACTTGGCCACCACCCGCAGCGTAAGGGCATTCATGTCCTCCTCGATGTGCCGAATTTCGCTGCTTTGCCAGTGCGAGAGCATCTCCAGGGTAAAGCGGCTCATCACCTCGGCATAACCCTGCAAGCGCTTGTAGTGAAAGGCAGGACGCATCAGACGAACCTGCTGTTTCCAAAACTCCCCCTCAGAGACTAGAATCCCATTACCCATACCCCCAGCAAAAGCGCGGGTCAGGTCGGACTTGTGGAACTCTTCAGCCCGCTCGATAAGCACCTCGCGGATCAGATCGGGATGGTTGAGAAAGACGATTTCCTTGCCTGAGGCAAAGCGGAAGGTGGTGATGTCCGGGCTGGTGCGCGAGAGGTGTACGAAGAAAGCTAGGGGATCCTGGCGCAGCTCGAGTTCGGTTGGATCAAGGGTCATATCACAAAAAGTCTAACTGCTTTAGTGCAAAACCGAAGCGTGTTTAAGAGAGAAACCCGCCCCTTGCGGGGCGGGCCGAATCTTGGCGCAGGTTAGGCGAGTCTTCGCTTGCGCGAAGGTCTGGTTCGGCACGATGGCCTCCAGAAAGAACTCCTTAGAAAGGAGGTGATCCAGCCGCACCTTCCGGTACAGCTACCTTGTTACGACTTAGCCCCAGTCATGGGCCTTACCCTAGGCGCCTGCCTATGGCTCCCGGCGACTTCAGGTAAAACCCACTCCCATGGCTTGACGGGCGGTGTGTACAAGGCCCGGGAACGTATTCACCGCGGCATGGCTGATCCGCGATTACTAGCGATTCCGGCTTCATGGGGTCGAGTTGCAGACCCCAATCCGAACTGAGCCTGCTTTTCCGCGATTCGCTCCCCGTCACCAGGTCGCAGCGCTCTGTAGCAGGCATTGTAGCACGTGTGTCGCCCAGGTCGTAAGGGCCATGCGGATCAGACGTCATCCCCGCCTTCCTCCTACTTTCGTAGGCAGTCTCGCTAGAGTGCCCAGCCGAACTGCTGGCAACTAGCAACAGGGGTTGCGCTCGTTGCGGGACTTAACCCAACATCTCACGACACGAGCTGACGACGACCATGCAGCACCTGTCTCACGGCTCCCTCGCGGGCACCCCCGGCTTTCACCAGGGTTCCGTGGATGTCAAGACCTGGTAAGGTTCTGCGCGTTGCTTCGAATTAAACCACATGCTCCACCGCTTGTGCGGGCCCCCGTCAATTCCTTTGAGTTTCAGTCTTGCGACCGTACTCCCCAGGTGGAGTGCTTAACGCGTTAGCTACGGCACCCAACAGCCGTCGGACACCTAGCACTCATCGTTTAGGGCGTGGACTACCCGGGTATCTAATCCGGTTTGCTCCCCACGCTTTCGCGCCTCAGCGTCACCAATCGTCCAGGTAGCTGCCTTCGCTATCGGCGTTCCTTCCGGTATCTGCGCATTTCACCGCTACTCCGGAAATTCCACTACCCCCTCCGACCGTCTAGCCTTACAGTATCCAACGCACCCCCGGGGTTGAGCCCCGGTCTTTAGCATCGGACTTGAAAGACCGCCTACACGCCCTTTACACCCAGTAAATCCGGGTAACGCTCGCACCCTCCGTATTACCGCGGCTGCTGGCACGGAGTTAGCCGGTGCTATTACCTCGGTACCGTCATCATCGTCCCGAGTTCAGAAGTTTACACCCCGAAGGGCTTCGTCCTTCAAGCGGTATCGCTCCGTCAGGCTTTCGCCCATTGCGGAAGATTCCTAACTGCTGCCTCCCGTAGGAGTGGGGTCCGTGTCTCAGTACCCCTGTGGCTGGCCGTCCTCTCAGACCAGCTACGCGTCGTCGGCTTGGTAGGCTATTACCCCACCAACTACCTGATGCGCCGCAGGCCCATCCCAAAGCGCCGTAGCTTTAAACCCCCGCCAAAACAAGGGTCCACATCCAGGATTAGCCAGGATTTCTCCTGGTTGTCCCAGTCTTTGGGGTAGGTCACCTACGTGTTACTCACCCGTCCGCCACTGACTGCATAAAACAGCCCGTGCGACTTGCATGTCTTAGGCATACCGCCAGCGTTCACCCTGAGCCAGGATCAAACTCTCCATGTGCGCTCGCTATAAGCAGCGAGATTTTGAATAAAACACGTTGTGGTCGCGTTTATCTCCTAACCTGCGCTTTCAAGATTCTCGCATCGCCTTTTGGCGACGTAAATAAGAACATATCAAACTCCTTGGGCTATTGTCAATAGCCCATAAGCGGTCAACCCATTCCCAGGTACACCTCCGCTAATGGAACTGCGCCACCACCAATTGGGCCGCTGGCCGCACAAACGAGCTGGCCTTGGGGGTTTGTATGATATATTTGGTGCTGACAGGCTAGGGGTGCCCCAATGGAGGGGCTGAGAGCTGGGTGGTCCCAGCAACCCTTGGAACCTGATCCGGGTAATGCCGGCGGAGGGAAGCCTATGCGGAGACACCCCTCACACAACCAACCTCCTCAGGGCCGCGTGGGTCTTTCCTGCCGACTTGAGGAGGTGAAAGTTTGTTGGGAAGGCTCTATCTGGTGGTGACCCCAAGGCCCGGCTGGTCCTGGGAGGAAACCTTGGACCGCACCGAGCGGGCCCTGGCGGGGGGCGTGGAGGTTTTGCAGCTTCGGGCCAAGGACTGGGAGGCGCGCCCTACCCTCGCCTTGGGGGAACGGATGCTGGCCCTAGCCCGGCGCTACGGCGTCCCCTTCTTCCTCAATGACCGCCCGGACCTCGCCGCCCTCCTGGGGGCGGACGGGGTCCACCTGGGCCAGGGGGACCTGACCCCGGAGGAGGCCCGGCGCTTCTTCAGGGGGATGGTGGGCCGCTCCACCCACGCCCCGGAGCAGGCCCTGAGGGCCCTGGAGGAGGGGGCGGACTACCTCTCCGTGGGGCCGGTGTGGGAAACCCCCACGAAGCCCGGGAGGAAGGCGGCAGGGTTAGGGTACGTGCGCTGGGCTGCGGAGCACCTGGGGGAGAGGCCCTGGTTTGCCATCGGCGGCATAGACCTGGCCAACCTGGACCAAGTCTTGGAAGCCGGGGCCAGGCGGATCGTGGTGGTGCGGGCTATCCTGGACGCCCCTGACCTCGAGGGGGCAGCCAGGGCTTTTAGGGAGCGGCTCTATGGTGTGGCTTAACGGCGAGGCGAGGCCCCTCGAGGGCCGGACCCTGAGGGAGGTTCTGGAGGAACTTGGGGTGGAGCTGGACCGGGTGGCCGTCCTCGTGAACGAGGAGGCCTTCCCCGGGCGGGAGCTCCCCCCCTACGTCCTGAAGGAGGGGGACGTGGTGGAGGTGGTTTCCCTCATGCAAGGAGGGTAGATGGACACCTGGAAGGTAGGGGACGTGGAACTCAGAAGCCGCCTCATCCTGGGCTCGGGCAAGTTCCGGGACTTCGGGGTGATGCGGGAGGCCATCCGGGCGGCGGGGGCCGAGGTGGTCACGGTCTCCGTAAGGCGGGTGGAGCTCAAGGCCCCGGGGCACGTGGGGCTTTTGGAGGCCCTCGAGGGCGTGCGCCTCCTCCCTAACACCGCGGGGGCCAAAACGGCAGAGGAGGCTCTCCGCCTCGCCCGGCTGGGCCGGGCCCTCACCGGGGAGCGGTGGGTGAAGCTAGAGGTCATCCCCGATCCCGCCTACCTCCTTCCCGACCCCGTGGAGACCCTGAGGGCGACGGAGAGGCTTTTGGAGGAGGGCTTTTTGGTCCTCCCCTACATGGGGCCGGACCTGGTGCTGGCCAAGAGGCTCGCCGCCTTGGGCACGGCCACGGTGATGCCCCTGGCGGCCCCCATCGGCTCGGGCTGGGGGGTGAGGACCCGGGCCCTTCTGGAGCTCTTCACCCGAGAGCGGGCCTCCCTCCCCCCGGTGGTGGTGGACGCTGGCCTAGGCCTCCCCTCCCATGCGGCGGAGGTGATGGAGATGGGCCTGGACGCCGTCTTGGTGAACACCGCCATCGCCGAGGCGGAAGACCCTCCGGCCATGGCCGAGGCCTTTAGGCTGGCGGTGGAGGCGGGGAGGAGGGCCTACCTGGCCGGGCCCATGCCGCCGAGGGAGGCGGCGAGCCCCTCGAGCCCCACCCAGGGGGTGCCCCTGGGAGGGTCTGGGTGAAAGCCGAGGTGGCGGTGGTGGGGGCGGGGATTATCGGGGCCCTCGCCGCCTACGAGCTCGCCAAGCGGGGCCTCTCCGTCCTCCTCCTGGACGCGGGGAAGGAGGGGGCGGCCACCTTAGCCAGCGCCGGGATGCTCGCCCCCTATCCCGAAGGGCTTTCCGGGGAGCTTTTGGAGGCGGGGCTTTTCGGCCTGGCCTACTACCAGGAACTCCTGGCCGAGCTCAAGGAGCGGGGCTTCCCGGTGGAGGCGGGCTTTTCCGGCACCCACGTGGTGGCCCTGAGCGAGGGGGAGAAGGGGATTTGGGAGGCCCAGGGGCCCCTCCCCTACCCGGTGCGGGGCGGCCAGGGGGCGAGGCGCTTCCCCGGGGGGTACGTGAACCCCAGGGCCCTCCGGGAGGCCCTTCTCGCCGCCCTCAAGGGGATGGGCGTGTACCTGGTTCAGGCCGAGGCCGAGGGGGTGGAGGAGGGGCGGGTGCGCCTAAAGGAGGGGGAGGTCCGGGCCCGCTTCCTCCTCCTCGCCGTGGGGGCCTGGGGCGGCCGCTTTGGCCTAGGGGTGCGGCCCCTGAAGGGAGAGGCCCTCCTCCTTACGGGCGAGGCCCCGCCCGGCCCCCTCTTCGCCGGGGAGGGCTACCTCCTTCCCCGGGAGGGCGGGGTCTACGTGGGAGCCACAGCGCGGGAGGGGTGGGCCGAGGGGGTGGACCTCTTCGGCCTCCGCTGGCTTGCCGACTACGCCCACGAGCGCTTTCCCCTCCTGAAGGGGGCCCGTTTCCAGAGGGTCCTTTGGGGCTACAGGCCCCTGGGGGAGCTCTTCGTGGGGGAGGTGGCCAAAGGCGTTTATGCGGCGGTGGGGCACGGGCGGAACGGGGTCCTCCTGGCCCCGTGGACGGCGAAGCGGATTCTAGGGCTTTTGGGGGTGGAAGGATGACGCAGCTTGAGGCAGCAAGAAAAGGCATCATTACTGAGGAGATGGCCTACGTGGCAGAAAGGGAAGGGGTTTCCCCCGAGTTCGTGCGGGAGGGGGTGGCGGCGGGGCGGATCGTGATCCCCCGGAACCCCAACCACGAAACCCTGAAGGACTTCAAGGGGATCGGGGAGGGCCTTTCCGTGAAGGTGAACGCCAACCTGGGGACTTCCTACGATTACGTGGAGGTGGAGGAGGAGGTGGAAAAGGCCAGGGTGGCCATCCGCTACGGGGCGGACACCCTCATGGATCTTTCCACCGGGGGAGATCTCAAGGAGATCCGCCGGCGGATCCTCGAGGTGGCCACCGTCCCCCTAGGTACCGTCCCTATCTACGAGGCGGAGTTCCGGGCGGCTAAGCGCAGGAACTTTTTCGACATGTCCGCCGACGAGCTTTTCCAGGTCATAGAGGAGCACGGGCGGGAAGGGGTGGACTACATCACCGTCCACGTGGGGGTCACCCTCAAGAACCTGGAGGTCTACCGGCATAGCGCCCGCACCACGGGGATCGTGAGCCGGGGCGGGGGGCTCATGGCGGCTTGGATGCTCCACCGGGGCGAGGAAAACCCCCTCTACGCCCGCTACGATGACCTCCTGGAGATCGCCCGCACCTACGACCTGACCCTCTCCCTGGGGGACGGCCTCCGCCCTGGCTCCCTGGCCGACAGCACCGACCGGGCCCAGATCGCCGAGCTCCTCACCATCGGGGAGCTGGTGGAAAGGGCCAGGAGGGCGGGGGTGCAGGCCATGGTGGAGGGCCCCGGGCACATCCCCCTGAACGAGGTGGCCGCCAACGTCCAGATCCAGAAAAAGCTCACCGGCCACGCCCCCTTCTACATCCTGGGGATGCTTCCCGTGGACACCGCCGCGGGGTTTGACCACATCGCCGGGGCCATCGGCGGGGCCCTGGCGGGGTGGATGGGGGCCGATATGCTCTGCTACCTCACTCCGGCGGAGCACCTGGGCCTCCCCACCCCTGAGCACGTGAAGGAGGGGGTTATCGCCTTCAAGATCGCCGCCCACGCCGCCGACGTGGCCCGGGGGAACAGGGGGGCCCTGGAGCGAAACCAGAGGATGTCCGAGGCCCGCTACCTGTTGGACTGGGAGGGGCAGTTCGCCCTCTCCCTCTTCCCCGAGGAGGCGAGGCGCCTTAAGGAGGAGCGGGGCTCCAGGACCAAGGCCTGCAGCATGTGCGGCCCCTTTTGCCCCATGAACCTGGTGGAGGCCGTCCTCAAGGGGAGGGCCCGGATGGAGCTTCCCCTCGCATGATGCGAACCGCCCTCACCATCGCCGGCTCCGACCCCTCCGGGGGGGCGGGGCTCCAGGCCGACCTGAAGGCCTTTCAGCGCTTCGGGGTCTACGGCATGGCCGCCCCCACCCTCCTCACGGTGCAGAACACCTTGGGGGTAAAGCGGGTGGAGCTCCTCCCCCCAGAGCTGGTCTACGAGGAGATCGCCGCCATCGCCGAGGACCTCCCCGTCCACGCCGCCAAGACCGGGGCCCTGGGGAGCGCCCCCATCATCACCAAGGTGGCGGAGGCGGTGGAGCGCTTCGGCATCGGGCCCCTGGTGGTGGACCCGGTCATGGTGGCCAAAAGCGGGGACCCCCTCCTGGACCCCTCCGCCGTTTCGGCCCTGGTGGAGGGGCTTTTCCCCCTCGCCACCCTCATCACCCCGAACCGCATGGAGGCCGAGGCCCTCCTCAGGAGGCCCATCCGGGGCCTGGAGGAGGCCGAGGAGGCGGCCTTGGCCCTGCTGAACCTGGGCCCCAGGGCCGTCCTCCTCAAGGGGGGGCACCTCGAGGGGGCGGAGAGCGTGGACCTCCTGGCCACAAGGGGGGGCCTGAGGCGCTTCGCCGCTCCCCGGATTCCCACCCGGAACACCCACGGCACCGGGTGCACCCTCTCCGCCGCCATCGCCGCCCTCCTGGCCCTAGGGAGGCCCTTGGAAGAAGCGGTGGCCGAGGCCAAGGCCTACCTGACCCGGGCCCTCTTGGCCGCGCCCCCCCTGGGCCACGGCCACGGTCCGCTAAACCATGGGGCCTGAACTGCCCTTCGGCCCCGGCCTGGGGGCAGTGGGGACCGGGGCCTTTACCACGAACAGGGTTTGCCGCTAGCAAAGCTGGGGGAAGATCACCAGCTTGCACGCACCAACAAGCTGGGCCATGATGAGCCCATGGACTTGCTGGTGGTGGTGCCTCATCCCGATGATGAGGTGTTTGGAGCAGGTGGAACGCTCATTCAGTATGCTGACTGGGGCCTGGAAACCGGACTGATCACCCTGACCAAAGGTGAGGCCGGGCGAACCCTGGGCCTTTGCAAACCGGAGGAGCTGGGCGAGCAGCGAGCAAAAGAGCTTCGGCAGGCAGTGCAAATTCTTAAGCTGGGCCATTTCGAGCTATATGACTTCCCTAATGGACTACCCAACGCCACAGCGGATGAGGAGGCCCGGGGCTCTGGCTTCGCTACGCCGGAAGGGGTAGCCGACCATCCTGAAATCGTGGATCTGCTGCTATGGCGCTTTGAGGTGCTGCGTCCTAAGGCCATCATCACCTTTGGCCCCAATGGCTCCAACCGCCACCCGGACCATGTTGCCACCCATCGGTTTGTGGTCAGGGCTGTTGAGCGTTCGCAGCAAAAAACAAAGCTGTTTTTTTACACATCCCCTCAGCCGCCGCCAGAGTATCTAGAGGGCTGGCTTCCCCCCAACCACATACGTCATTTGCCCATGGAGGTTTTACTACAGAAGTTGCGGGCCATGGCCCAGCACCGCACCCAGGCCCTGTCGGTGCTCAACTTTATGGATCGCTTTAGCCACCGGCTGGCCACCGAGACCTTCCACCTGAGTGGGTACGAAGGACCTGTGCAACACGAACTGCTTTGGTATGCCCGCCCCTGGGGAAGTGTCCCGGCTAACGTTTGCCCGCGACCTCGAGGGTTAGACTCGGTTTCATGAGAGAGCGCATGTTCGCCATCACCACCCCTGAAGAGGTGGATACTTTCATTGACAGCCAACCCATCACCGCCATTTTCAAAGCTGGCACCTGCCATAAAACCATGCAGGGCTGGGGCCACGTGGAAAAAGTGCTCAGGGAACGGCCCGAGATTCCGGTAGGCATCATCAGGGTAGTGGAGCACCGCCCAGCTTCGAACCGGGTAGCTGAGCGCAGCGGCTTTGTGCACCACTCACCCCAGATTATTTTGTTTCGCAACGGAGAGCCCCTTTTCGAGCTGAACAACTGGGAAATTACCCTGGAGAACCTCGAGCGCCTCTTCAGCCAGCACCTTCCAGAGGTGCGGGTCGAACCTCCGCAAGAAGGGGCCAGGAGTAACCTCGAGCCTTACAAGCGGCTTTTGGATGCTTACCTGAGCGGCGCCCTAAGCGAACAGCAATTCACCTGGACTTACCTCAACATGTTCCGTGAGGACGCCTCGCTGCGCTCTCGGGAGGAGTTTGAGTTGCTCAACTCCCTGTTTGGCAATCCCGACGAGCATCACATCCACCCGGCGAACATAATCCAGTTTGAGCGAGCCAACCCTCAGGCCACGCCCCTCTATGAGCGGGCGCAAAACCTGCGGGCCCGACTCGACGCGCTAGGATAACTACAAAGCCTCGAGCAAGGGGCACAAACAGCCTACCGGGCCCAGGCCAAAGCTGCACGGCGGACCTGAAAAGCCCAGCGAGCCGCTGGAGCAACCAGGTTTAGCCCCACCACCACCGGATCATGGTCGGATGCCCGGTACGGGTCGGAAGCATAGAGCTGGGTTTGTTGCTGGATGGTCTTGAAATTGGTGTTATAGTCCAGCACGCTGGGCTCATCGGCATTGATGTGGTACACAGCCACCCCGCTTACCTGCGC
>Ga0308390_1002600_pt1 | contig 10767 bp, 9 predicted proteins | sample Hotspr2Sample149_FD_202358 | JGI IMG/M metagenome (GOLD analysis project Ga0308390, IMG submission 202358) | Hot spring phototrophic mat microbial communities from Mushroom Spring, Yellowstone National Park, Wyoming, United States - 20040719_149 ...
GAAAATGTTTTCACAGTTGAAGCCATCGAAGAAGGCGTTGAAGGCTCAACGGCAATTACCACCGAGATTACTGTTACAACCGAATAGTTTTATGACTCACAAGACACGCATTTCTCTTTGGATTGTGCTGATTGCCGCATTGACGTTCATTCCGTTTCTTGGTTACACACGGCTTTTTGATTGGGACGAAGTGAATTTTGCTGAATCGGCACGAGAGATGATTGTTACAGGCAATTACAGCCGTGTGCATGTCAACTTTCAGCCGTTTTGGGAAAAGCCGCCACTCTTTTTTTGGTTACAAGCCCTTTCTATGCACCTTTTCGGCATCAATGAATTTGCGGCTCGATTTCCGAATGCGATTTGCGGTATTGTTACGCTTCTCGTTCTCTTTCGCATCGGCAGAGAAATTCACGATGAACAGTTTGGACTTGCTTGGGCGACAGCGTATTTCGGCTCGTTTCTTCCGCACTTTTATTTCAAAACTGGCATTATTGACCCTTGGTTTAACCTTTTCATTTTTCTTGGCACTTATTACATCTTTCGCGCCACATCACTTGCCGTAGATACTGATAAAATCAAGCGATTTCGGCTCTTTGCCCTTTCAGGGCTTTTCATTGGACTTGGAATTTTGACCAAAGGACCTGTTGCGTTTTTAATCTGTTCGCTTGTTGCTATTGTGTTCGGCTTGATTGCACTCGTGAAGACGAAGAAACTAATTGTAACTGTCTCGGAAGGTGTGATTTATGTGGTGACTGCATTTTTGGTTTCAACACTTTGGTATGGCTACGAAGTGATTCAAAACGGATTGTGGTTTGTTAGCGAGTTTCTTGCTTACCAAGCCGGGATTTTCACGCAGAACATTGCAGGACACGAACAGCCGTTTTACTATCACTTTTTCGTCTTACTGCTTGGCGTTTTTCCCTCGTCATTTCTTGCGCTTGCATCAATTCGCAAAGAGACGTTTGATTCAGCGGCACAGCGCACATTCAAACTCTTGATGGTGATTTTCTTCTTCGTGCCGTTTATCGTGTTCTCGATTTCAAAAACGAAAATCGTGCATTATTCTTCGCTGTGCTATTTCGGTATCACCTATCTTGCGGCGGATTATGTCTATCGCGTGATTCGCAGCGAAGCGAAGTGGACAAACATCACAACGGTATTGTGTTTGCTCTTCGGTGCGATTGTTGCAGGACTTCTCACGTGGTTTCCGCTTGCGGTTGAACACGGTTGGCTTGCAGAGTTGCTTAAAAAAGACCGCTTGGCTGTTGAAATTTTGAAGGCTGATGTGAAGTGGTCGGGCTATGAGTTCTTGGTTGGCGTTTTGTATCTGGTGTTGCTTGTGGTTTCAACGGTACTTCTTTTCCGAAAGCAGTTTCAGGCAGGGTTTGCCACGCTATTTTTTTCAACGGCACTCGCGATGCACCTTTTCACGCTTGCGATTGCACCGAAGATTGACCTGTATGTTCAAGGCGGACCTGTTGCGTTTTTTGAACAGTTGCAACATGAAGATTGCTATGTTGAGCCGCTTGGCTACAAGAGTTATGCACATCTTTTTTATTTCCAAAAGAAACCGCCAACAAATCCAAAATCGTCCGACCTTGATTGGCTCTTGAACGGCGAGATTGATAAGCCTGCTTACTTTGTCTCCAAAATCACACGTGCCGATGAATTTCTTAAACACCCCAACTTAGAAGTCCTCAAAATTGAAGCAGGTTGGGTTTACTTCCGACGTCTTCCGAAATAAATCGCTCAAAAAAAATTTTCATGCTTGAAAACGTTTTGAGTTAGGTTTGCATTTTTTTAGCCGACCGACGAGTCGGTCATTTTACAAGCCTCCAAATTTATAGTGCAATGATTCCTGAAACTGAAATTAAATCCGTTATTCTGAACATTCTTTCAGAAAACAACGCCGATTACTTCGACTACAAAACAGGATTGGATAACAAAGAGAATTTCGGTGCGCTAAACATTCTCGTTCAAGGTGCGCTCACGCCGAAGCAAGTGGCAATGGGTGCGCTCGTTGCATTTTTGGTCGCTGTTGCGATTGGCGCGTATTTCATCATCGATGCCAAAGAAAATGCTAATGTCTTGATTTACCTCGTGCTTTTCGGCGCGCTCTCTGCCTACTTCTACACCGCTCCGCCGCTCTCGTTGAAGTATCGCGGACTTGGCGACTTGCAAGTCATTCTTTCTTTCGCCACGCTGATGGTCTTCGGCGCATACTTCGTGCAAGCCAAAACATTCTCGTGGCTTCCGATTCTCTACTCGATTCCGATTGGCTTGCTTGTCGATGACATTTTGCACATCAACAACTTGCGTGACATTCCTGCCGATAAAAAAGCAAACATCTCTACACTTGCTATCTGGCTCGGCGAAAACGGTGCGAAGAAATTTCACTACTTGCTTTCGTTTGGTGCATACCTCGCGCTTCTTTTGCTTGTCGTATTTGCTCAACTCACGCCGTTTGCGTTGCTTGCGCTTCTCTCGCTTCCTGCGGCAATCAAACTTTCCAAAGAAGTTCAAGCCCTGACGCAACCAAATGTCGACCCGATGATTGTTGCTCGTGCGGCACAAGTGCATGCGCAATTCGGCGGCTCATGATTGTTGGTTTAATTGTTGGAATTTTTATTAACCCCTAACTCATTTCAACACATGAAATACTTTGTCGTTCAAATGACCTGCAATGAAGGTCGCGCCCAAGATGTGATGATTCACGCAGGCGCACATATCAAATGGATGTTGGAAAATATCCCGAAAGGTTTGTTTATCGCCGCTGGTCCTTTCATCAACGAACAAGGTCAGTTTGATGATGGGCTCTGTATCATGAAGGCTGAAAGCAAAGCCGCCTTAGAAGAGATTTTGAAAACTGACCCATTTTACACGATGGGCATTCGCAACTTCACGATTCGTGAGTGGGATTACCATGTCGATGAACTTGGCTATCGGATTGACTTCCCACCACATCTTGCAGAACAGTGGGGCGTGACGCCGACGCCAACTAAGTTGCGTCTAAGTTCTGCTGTGCTGTAAGATTCGGCTTTGAATAAAAAACCAACTCTCTAATGTCGCCACAGCGTTCTCGCACGGAAGAAGCCAAAGAAGCCAAACGCCAACTTCTAATTCACGCCGCAATTCAGATGTTTGCGCAAAAAGGCTTTCACGAAACGAAGATGCAGGACATTGCTGACTTTGCAGGCGTCGGCAAGGGCACACTCTACGAATACTTTGAAACCAAAGAAGAGTTGTTCCTTGCCGTCTATGATTCTTGGATTGATGAATACGAAACGGATATGCTTCGTCAATCGGAACGACTTTTAGACCCTGTCTCAAAAGCCAGCGCACTTATCGACACAACCGTTGAGTTCTACGAAAAGCACGCTGACCATGCCGCCATTTTGCTTGAATTTTGGGCGCATGCCATTCGCTCTCAAAATCCGCATTTCCTTAACCGCATTCGCGAAATGAAATCGCGCCTCGCTGAACTCGGCGGAAAGGTTGCCAAAGAGCTTATCAAACTCAAACTCTTCGTTGATGTTGATGTGGAATCCTTCACGCGGCTTGAATTAGCCATGTCAGATGGCGTTTTCCTTCAATGGATTCTAGATGGGAAAGCGTATTCGCTTCGAGACGCTTACAAGTTCCGGCAGTCGCTTGTTGGCGCAGGCTTAATGACCAACACCCTTCGCAAAATGATTTCACCGAAAACCGACAAACGCTTAAAACAAGGTTTCTTAAAATCCAACAAGAAAACAAAATGAAACAGATTTCTTTTCTTCTCGCTTTTCTCTTTGTTGCCTCTCCTCTTTTCGCTCAAACCGCTACACTTAAAGGCAGAGTTACAACCGTTGATGGCGATGTTGCTGTCGGCATTTCAATTTTCATCAAAGGCACGAAGATTGGCACGGTCTCAAAAGCCGATGGCACATATCGCTTGGAAAAAATTCCTGCTGGGGCGCAAACGGTTGTTGTTTCAGGCATTGGCTACAAGCGCATTGAGCAAACGATTGGACTTTCGCCAAATGAAGAAACCGTTTTGAACTTTGTGCTTGAAGTGGAAGCCGTTAAAGCCCAAGATATTGTGGTCTATGGTGCCTCGCGTCGTAAGCAGAAACTCACCGAAGCCCCTGCCGCCGTTAATGTGATTACGCCTACTGAATTAGAGCGCGGCTCAATTCACGGTCAACTCGGAAAAGTCTTGGAGCATCAGCCAGGCATTGATGTCGTTCAATCAGGCGCAAACGATTTCAACATCAACACACGCGGGTTTAATAATTCCATCAATCGCCGTGTGCTGGTTCTAATTGATGGACGCGACCCTTCAACGCCCCTGCTTAACTTGCAAGAGTGGAACTCACTCGCAACCACGCTTTCCGATGTGCAACAAATTGAAGTGGTGCGCGGACCGGGTTCCGCACTCTTTGGCACGAATGCTTACAACGGCGTTATCAACATCACGACCTTTGCGCCGCGTGATGTGCTTGGCACACGTGCCGCTTTCACTTTCGGTGAGTGGAACACGTATCGCGGTGAGTTCCGACACGCACAAGCCTTCGGAAACTTTGCCTTCAAAATCAACGGCGGATTTGCAAGAATGCGCAACATTACGCTTGTCTCTCGCGACACAGCAAGAGGCGGACGATTGGAATACCCCGGAGTTGGCATCGACCGCCGACCGCTCAACGATGAATGGCTCGATAACTTCAACAATGTTCTCACCCTTCGTGGTGATTATGATTTCAGCGACCAAGAACGGTTCACGCTTGAAGGCGGCATTTCCAACAGCGGCAACGAAGTCTATGTCAACACGATTGGACGCATTTTGATTCCGCTTGTCAATAAGCCCTTTGTGCGTGTGGCTTACAACTCGCCTCGACTCAATGTTCAAAGCGTGTGGAATCGTCGATTTACGCCCTTCCCGCAACCGGTCTTGAACACGCCCGCCGCAAACTCTGCCGAAGATTCAGACGATATTACCACTGAACTGCAAGTCAACAACGTGTTCTTTGAAAATCGGCTTCGTGCAATCGCAGGCATTTCACATCAATGGCAACGCATTGAGACGGTCGTTTCAGGGGCGCAACCGTTGCTAAGCGCAAACTCACTCACGCGTAACAATTTGCACAACACTTTCACGGGCGTTTATGGTCAACTTGAATACAACTTGCTTCCGAACCTCCAACTCGTTGGCGCAACGCGCGTGGATTTTTCAACTTTGATTGAAACGAAGATTTCGCCGAAAGCCGCGATTGTTTATTCGCCATTTGAGCAACACACCTTTCGCTTTACAGTGAATCAAGCGTTCTTGCGTCCAAGTTATCCTGACTTCTATCGCCGCTCACAACTTGGCGCACCGATTAACCTTGCCTCGACGGTTCGTGCTATCAACGATTCGCTTCTCTCAATCGGCATTAGCGACACGCTTACATTTTCTCGGCTCGACCGCTTCTCGCTTGGCAATCCGAATATCCAGCCCGAAGAAGCTCTCTCGTTTGAAATCGGCTACAAAGGCGTGCTTTCAAAATCGCTCTTCATTACGGCTGATGCGTATTTGAATCGCCGACGCAATTTCATCTCTTCGCCGCTTAGCGCGAATGCGCCGCTTGTCTTTACGCCGTATCGCTACAACAGCGCAACGCCTGAAATCAACACGTTTGTTAATCAAAGATTAGCACAAGGCATTCAAGCCGCGCGTATCAATCCCGTTGAACTCGTGATTGCTGAAAACCGCCCGATGCTCGTGCAAACGACCGTCAACATTGGCTTGATTGAAGAGATTGGCTTCGAACTCGGCGTGAATTATTACTTCAACGATAACTTACTTTTCACAGGCAGTTACGCTTACATCAACGCGCGCGTGTTGGAAAACGCTGTGCCTGCGCAACCGATTTTTCCGAACACCTCGCCGCACCGCATCAATCTTGGCGCAACCTACACTGTGCCGAACAAATATGACTTCTCGGCAAACTTGCGCTACGTTGAAGGTTTCCCTTGGCTCGCGGGCGTTCAGCAAGGATTCGTTCCTACCTTTGCCGTGCTGAATCTCAATGGCAGTTATTATGTGATGCGAAATTGGAAAGTTGGCTTTAATGTCTTCAACGCGCTCGACCGTCGACACTATCAAATCTTCGGTGGCACGATTCTTCAACGACAAGCCACGATTTCAACAAGCGTGAGTTTGTAAAAACATCAACCTTTGTTGCTTCATGCGTCTGCTTTTGCTCTTGCTCTCGGCGGTCTATTTGACTTATATGTTGGACTACATGATTATGCCTGCCTTGACGCAAGCGTTTGTGAAAGCGTTTGATTCTTCAACGCGCGAGCTTGGTGCGCTGGTTTCGGCGTATAGTTTGAGCGCAAGTGCATTTGGAATTTTGGGCGCGTTCTACCTTGACCGATTTAATCGCAAAAGTGCGTTGCTTGTGCTGTATGGTGGATTTGCCGTTTCGCTTCTGCTCTGCGCGCTTGCACCTTCGGCGACTTACTTAATTCTTGCACGAGTGATTGCAGGCGCATTCGGCGGCTTGATGGTGGCGACAATTTTTTCCATCATCGGCGATGAAATCGCGCCCGAACAGCAAGGTGTGGCTTTCGGCACGGTGTTGAGCTCGTTTGCGATTGCTTCCGTTGTCGGCGTTCCGCTTGGATTGTTTCTCGCGGAAAAATTCAGTTGGAACGCCATCTTTTATTTCAACGCGCTTGTGAGTTTTCTTGTATGGATTATGTTACTCGTGCGGTTGCCTTCTATGAATGCGCATCTTTCGCTCAACGGTAACGGGGTTTCACAAAAAATTTCTACGCAAGCCAAAGCGATTCTCACTTCACGAAGCAATTTTTCCGCGTTCCTCGTTACGGCACTTATTGCGATGGCAAGTTACGCGGTGATTCCCTTCATCAATCCGTTTCTTGCTTCAAATCGCGGACTGTCAGATTCCGAGATTCGATTGCTTTACATCGTTGGCGGGATTGTTACATTTCTCTTGTCTTATCCGACCGGTTGGCTTGCTGACCGCTTCGGAAAATGGACGCTCTTTTTCGGCATTAGCCTTTTGCTTGTGCCGCTCACACTGCTTTTTACCACCATGCCGACGAGTTCATTTGCACTCATGATGTTCATCTTCGTAGCGTTTATGTCGCTCTCGCGAGCGCGGCGCATTCCTGCATTAGCACTCATCACATCAAGCGTGCCGCCAACGGTGCGTGCAGGATTTATGAGCATCAATGCGTCATTTGAGCAACTCTTTTCAGGGCTTTCCGCTTCCGTAGCCAGTTTGCTTGTGGTGCGATTGCCAAGCGGCGAACTTGATGGATTTTTGTTTGCAGGGATTTTATCGGCAAGCGTTGCTGTGTTAGCGGCAATTCTCTTACGCTTTGTGAAGCCGATTGCAGAGAAAGAACCTTCACTGATTTCATCACTCGCTCACGCCGAAGCAAAGTAACCCTCGCATTTAGGCTATCGCAAAAAGTCATCTCAAAACGCTTATCTTTTGGAAAAAGAATTTCCAAAAAACGATAATGTCTGAAGCCGTGCCGACTTTTTCTCTTCATTCGTTTGGTGAACTTTTTGAACCGCCTCTTCTTTCTCATCTTGAACGAGACCTTCTACCGAAATATCTTGAACGCCAACGATGGTTTGCCTCCAAAGCCTTGACTATCAAGCGATTAACGGTTGTTGAGCATTTTATTCCGCCTAATGCTCAATTTGCGCTTCTCATGCTTGAAGCCAAACTTTCTGCGCAGCGAATCGAACGTTATTTCTTACCGCTTTCGCTTAAACTCTTAGATCGCTCCAACAAGATTACTCACAAGTTCCCGCAAAGCCTTATCGCTGAACTCACTTTTGCCAATAAGCCTGCCGTTTTGATAGATGCCGTTTATGACGATGCTTTCCGAGATTTTCTTTTTTCCTCAATCGCCTCAACGCGCTCGCTCAAAGGCACGCGTGGAACATTCAAATTTGAACAAGGCGCAGGCGATTTTTTCAAATTGATTCCAACTTCCAAAGTGCTTTCGGCTGAGCAAAGCAACTCTTCGATTCGTTATGGCGATGGATTGTTTATGAAAGTGTATCGTAAGTTGGAAATGGGCTTGAATCCTGACGCGGAAGTGTTGGCATTTTTGACGGAAACGCAGTCGTTTGAACACGCGCCGAAGTATGTCGGCTCAATTTCTTACCGCACGCCAAACGGAAAAGAGACTTTTCTTGCGCTCCTTCAAACCTTCACCAAAAATAAAAGTTCAGCATGGCAACTTGCGCTGTCAGAAGTTCAATCGTTTTACAAACGGCTCACGAATCAAGAGCCAATCATGCTTTCCACGACCTCATTCTTTGAGAATCTTCACGCGCCTTTGTTGCCACTTGTGAAAAAACACGCAGGAAGCTCCATACAGCACGCCGCGCAATTAGGCAAGAGAACGGCAGAACTTCACCTTGCGCTCGCCTCTTCAAAACGACTTGCCTTTAAGCCTGAACGCTTGACCGATGCAAATCAAGCGGCAATTCAATCAGAATTGATTACAGAAGCAATAGACGCACTCAAACTGCTTCGTACTAAATTTGACTCACTTCCCGATGATGCCAAAGAACTTGCCGAATGGATATTGACACATCGCAGTAAAATTTTTTCACGATTGAAAACGCTCATGCAATCGCCCATACACGTTGATAAAATCAGGGTTCATGGGGATTATCACTTGGGACAAGTTTTGTTTACAGGCAAAGATTTTGTCATCATTGATTTTGAAGGCGAGCCGATGCGCCCGATTGAAGAGCGTCGCCAAAAACGCCCTGCTTTTCAAGACCTTGCCGGCATGATTCGCTCATTTCACTATGCGGTTTATGCCGCGTTGCTTCAAGACACTTCGCGCACAAAAGACGACTTAAAACGCTTTATGCCATTTGGCGAAATATGGTTTTATGAAGTCAGCCGTGTATTCTTGAAATCGTATTTAGATGCGGTCAACTGCGCGCCGTTTGTGCCAAAGACGCTTGATGAGCAAGAGCGTTTGCTTCGTGCGTTTCTGCTTTCAAAAGCCATGTATGAACTCTTGTATGAACTTAACAATCGCCCCGATTGGGTGATGATTCCACTTCGCGGTATTGTTCAAATTCTTTCCGAATCATGACGCTTGAAAAACTTTTGCGCCCACTTCTGCACTTGGCTTACCCGAATGTCTGCATTATTTGTCAATCGCTTTTAGAGCCTCATGAAACCTACATCTGCGCCGAGTGTCAAAACAGTTTTGATAGATTTTTATTGCCGAATGAATCCACTTCAAAAATGCTTGCGACACTTGCCGAACACTCGCCACATCAAACAGCCATTGATGATGCGATTTCGCTTTACAATTTTTACAAGCAAGGCAAATTACAAGCGTTAATTCATGCGATTAAGTATGATGGACTTTCACGACTTGCCATTGAACAAGGTCGACTGTTGGGCGACGCCATTCTGCGCGAAAAACCTGATTCGAAGTTTGATAGTATTGTGCCAATGCCGCTTCATCACCTTCGCAAAATTGAGCGCGGATACAACCAAGCCGAACGTCTATCGGCAGGAATTTCTGAAATGATTGGCGTGCCTGTAAAAGAACTTGTTGGACGAAAACGATACACCTCAACCCAAACAGGCTTTACGCTTGAAGGCAGAAAGCGCAATATCAAAGATGCTTTTCAATGCACCGATAAATTGAACGGCGAAAGTTTGCTTTTGATTGACGATGTTTTTACCACAGGCTCAACCATGCTTGAGTGTGCCAAAACGCTCAAACAAAACGGCGCAGGAAAGATTACCATTGCAACGCTTGCCGTTACGGCTTCATAACTTGAATCAAACGAATATGGAACTCTTTTTTGCACCACAACACCAACTCAATCTTGCTTCAAACACGCTCACACTTTCCGAACAAGAATTTTTACACGCAACAAAAGTCTTGCGACACAAGGTCGGCGACACAATTCACTGCATTGACGGCGTAGGCACACGCTATGATGCGGTTATAGAGGCGATTGATAAGCAGTCGCTCACTGCGAAAATCATCGGCACGGAAGTTCAAGAGCCACCGAAAACCCGCGTCAGCATTGCGATTTCACTTACGAAAACTCCCGACCGATTTGAAAATTTTTTGGAGAAATCCGTTGAACTCGGCATTAGCGAAATTTTGCCGATGATAACACAACGCACAGTTTCTCGCCCAAGTGAGCATAAGCGCGAAGGAAAAAATGAACGATGGGAAAAAATTATTCTTTCGGCATGCAAACAATCACAACGCTATCACTTCCCCAAACTGCACCCGATTCAACGCTTTGCCGATATGATGAAACGCACCGATGAATTGAAACTGATTCCCTATGAATTTTCAACCAAGAAAGGTTTGCCCTCCATGATAAACCGAAGCGTGCTGTTTTTGATTGGTCCCGAAGGAGGCTTCACACCCGAAGAAGTCATCATTGCGAAAACGCATGGCTTCAAAGAGATTTCGTTTGGCAAAACGATTTTGCGCGTCGATACCGCAGGCATTTTTGCACTCTCGTTGGTCAGAGCCGAAGAGTTGCGAGCCGTTGATTTTCAATCGTAAGTTACCTTCTGTCATTCCGAGCACAGTAAAAGTTTCATAAAATGGCACACTGATAACACAGATTAAACAGATTTTGCACGGATTAACCTCACCCTGACCCTCTCCTTGAAAACTAACCTTGTCGCATATTTTTTTGAGATAAAGCGAGAGAGAACCCCATCGTTAGGAACTGCAAGGCGTAAAGTCCTCTCC